>OKKX01000002.1_pt1 | contig 353472 bp, 334 predicted proteins | sample 1611461 | NCBI WGS metagenome assembly OKKX01 (sample SAMN04436746, study PRJEB24849) | human gut metagenome | biome: human gut; feature: NICU; material: stool | host: Homo sapiens | place: USA: Saint Louis, MO | collected 2011-01-04
AGATTTGCGTCGCCAGCACGTCGAAGTTGCCGCCGAGCACCAGCGGGTTGCTGAAATCAGCCAGCGATTGCACCACCACGATCAAAAACGCGTTGGCCAGCGCCGGTTTCAGCAGCGGCACGAACACGCCGTTAAAGGTTTGCCAGCGGCTGGCGCGCAGGGTGTAGGAGGCCTCTTCCAGCGAAGGATGAATGGTCTTGATCGCGCCGTCGAGGATCATGAACGCCATCGGGGTGAACGCCAGCACCTGCGCCAGCCAGATGCCGGTAAAGCCGTACAGCCAGTTGGTGTTGGTCAGGCCGAACCAGGCCACCATCCACTCGGTCACGTAGCCGGAGCGCCCCATCATCAGCGTCACGCCCAGGCCGACGACGAACGGCGGCGTGACGATGGGCAGGATGGAGAAGATGCGGCCGATAATGGCGCTGCGCTTGGCGATGCGGGTAGTGTAAATCGCCAGCACCAGGCCGAAGAAGGTGCAGCCGGCGCCTACCGCGATCGACAGGGCGATGGAGTTGAGGATCACCTGGACGATGTGCGCCTGCGACAGCACGTTCATAAACGCCAGCGGCGCGAAGGCGCCCGTCTGGTCGGTGAACATCGGAATGAAAATCGCGATGCTCGGCCAGACGATGAAGACGCCGATCAGCGCCACGATGGTGACCAGCGCGCCGATAACGAAACGGTCGCCGCCCAGCCAGTCGAGGCGGGTCAGCGCCAATGTCATGATGGCGCCCAGCGCGGTCAACTGCACCAGGGTGGCGTAGCCTAAACCGCGTCCCGCCAGCGTGGCGCTGACGACGATAAAGGCCATGCACAGCAGCGCCCAGCCGGCGTCGAACGCGTGGCGCCGCCGCCGTTCACCGCCCGCCGCAGCGTAAGGGCGCAGCAGCAGCAGGCTCGGCAGCAGGCACCAAAGCCAGCTGATATTGCGATTTGACCAGCCGTAGGCCGCGAGGATCTCTTCGCCGGTGGACTCCAGCAGGCCGTAATCCAGGCTCCAGCTCGGCAGCAGGGCGAACGCCAGCCAGCCAAGCAAAACCCAAAGGAATATCGCATCTCGTTTTTTCACGAGATGGAGTGCATGTGTATGTGACATAAGTTTCCCGGATGTTCAGGCCGGGTAAGGCGTGAGGCTTACCCGGCAACAGGCGCAGAATGTGGGCTTATTTACCCATCTTGACTTCGCTGACCCATTTGTTGATCAGCGCCTTGCGGACCTCGGTCGAGCCGTACTTGTCCATGTCGTAGTTGATCAGCTTCAGGTCGTCGAGCTTCAGCGAGTTCGGCGAGGTGTCGGCGGTGGTGTTGGTCAGGATCTGATAGGATTTGCCTTGCTTCCACGCCAGCTCCTGTGCCTCTTTCGACAGCACCCAATCCACGAACAGTTTGGCGTTGTCGAGGTTGCGCGCGCCTTTGAGGATGCTGACGCCGCCGATTTCATAGCCGGTGCCTTCGCAAGGCGAGATCAGCTCCAGCGGCGCGCCCTGTTCCTTTTCAAGCGAATAGTCATGCAGGAAACCGATGCCGATCGCCGTTTCACCGCGGGCGGCGTTGCGCGCCGGGGCAATGCCGGACTTGGTGTACTGCGAGACGTTGGCGTTCAGCTGCTTGAGGTAATCGAACGCCTGATCGTCTCCCCACAGCTGGGCAAAGGTCGCCAGCGCGGTATAGGCGGTGCCGGAGCTCTGCGGATCGGCGATTTGAATCTCGCCTTTGTATTCCGGTTTGGTCAGGTCTTTCCAGCACTTGGGCACCGGCAGGTTTTTCTCTTTCAGGCGCTGGGTATTGACGCCGAAGCCGAGGATGCCGACGTAGACCGCCGAAGAGTAGTTGCCTTTCAGCTTCGCCGGGTCGCGGAATTGCGTCATCACCTGGTCGAGATTCGGCGATTTGTACGGCTGCAGCAGCCCCATTTCACCGGCCTGGGATTGCGGATCGAGCGTGCCGCCATACCAGACGTCCGCCTGCGGGTTTTTCTTCTCGGCGTCCACTTTCGCCAGCGTGCTGCCGGAGCCGTTGCGGATGAACGAGGTTTTCACGTCATATTTCTCGCCGAAGGCTTTGGTTTCCGCTTCGCACATTTCATTGGTGGCGCTGCAGTAGACCACCAGGCGGCCCTTGGCGTGCGCGGCGCCGCTCAGAGTCGCCAGCGCGATGCCGGACGCTATCAGGGTAGTGACCCACGTTTTTTTCATTGTTTTATCCTTCTCTCGGTAGAGGTGGTAACGCTCGCCATGAGCAGCGGCATCAGCAATAAACCCATAAGAACGGCGGCGATGGACAGCAAACTGAACATGCCCGACCAACCGTAGCCTTCGATGACCCGCGACAGCGGCCAGCCCGCCAGCGCCGCCCCCAGGTAGGCGAACAGGCCGAGAAAGCCGGTGATGGAGCCCGCGGCGCCTTTGTGCCCGCATTCCACGGCGGCGAGGCCAATCAACATCTGTGGGCCGAAGACAAAAAAGCCCACCGTAAAGAAACAGCCCGCCAGCAGCGCGTAGTGATGCACCGGCGCCAGCCACAGCGCGGCGACGGAAACCATCAGCCCGAGCGTGAACAGCAAAATCATCGGCGCGCGCTGCCCGCCGAACAGCACATCCGATCCCCAGCCGGCGAACAGCGCGCCGAGCAGGCCGCCTATCTCGAACAGCATCACCGTCGCGTTGGCGCTGAGCAGGTTGACGCCGTGGCTTTCCGTCAACCACAGATTGCCCCAGTCGTTCAAGGCGATGCGGATCAGGTAGACCAGCACGTAAGAGACGCCCAGCAGCCAGATCATCGGGTTCTTCAGCATCGTGGTGCGCAACATCCGCCACAGCCCCATCGGCGGGCTTTGCTGTTCCTGGCGCAGCTCCAGCGGATCGTGGCGCCACCGGCCGACCGACGGCAGGCCTTCTTCCTGCGGCGTGCCTGTCAGCCGCCGCGTCAGCCAGAGGCCCAACACCATGCTGACGGCTCCCGGGATCAACATCGCCGCCTGCCAGCCCCAGCGCTGGGCGGCGAAGGCGCTGATCAGCGGCACGATCGCGCCGCCGAGGTTGATCGACATATTCCAGCAGCCCCACCAGAAGCCGCGCTCGTTGCGCGAATACCAGTGGGTCAACAGCCGCGCGCAGGGCGGCCAGCCCCAGCCCTGAAAGAAGCCGTTCAGCGCCCAAACCGCCAACAGCAGCGTCAGCGATTCACCGAAGGCGAACGCCACGTTCAGCACGCCGGTGGCGAACAGGCCGATCCCCATAAACCTGCGCTGCCCGTGGCCGTCGTGCCACAACCCGGCGGCGAATTTCGACAGGCCGTAGCTCAGATAAAACAGCGAGCCGAGCAGGCCGATGTCCCCTTTATCCAGCCCCAAATCCATTTGCAGCGCCGGCAGCACGTAATTCACGCTTTTGCGCGTCAGGTAAAAGGCGGCGTAGCCGATGACCATGTACAGCAGCAGTCGCGGGCGCAGCGCGCGGTAACGATGATCGATTTCAGATGCCGAGCGTGTCTGCATAGCCGTCTCCCTGGTGATGACTATAAGAAGGTGAGAAGGAAAGGGGATGAGAGAAAGTCCGGACTGGCTAAGACTTTTTCCTAGTTAGTCGGCGGTTTGTTGCAAATTTGTGGGCAGGTTAACAATTACCCGCGTGCCGCGCTGCGTTTCCAGCGTCAGTTCGCCGCCGAGCGCGCTGACCCGTTCGCGCATCCCCTGAATGCCGAAGCCGGGCACCTTGTCCGCACGGATGCCGATGCCGTTGTCCCGCACCTCGAGGTGCAAAAGTGCCCCCTGTTGATACAAAACGATGGCGACTTCGCTGGCTTCGGCGTGTTTGCACACGTTGTTGAGCAGCTCTTGCAGCAGCCGGTAGAGGGTGAAGCGCACCGTCTCGCCGGCGGGCGTGTCGATGAGCCGGTAGTCGAAACGGCAACGGATGCCCCGTTCGCTGAAGGCGAATTCATTCAGCAGGTGGTGAAGCGCGTCTTTGAACGCCAGCTCGTCCAGCGCGGGTGGGCGCAGCTGGCGCAGCAGCTGGCGCGTGGAGTGATGAATGCGCCGGGCGAGATCGGCTATCTGGTTCGCGGCGGCCTGGGTTTGCGCCGGATCGCGCGCCCGCTTGACCAACTGCGACTGAATTTGAATCGCGGTGATGTTCTGGCCGATTTCATCGTGCAGCTCGCGCGCCAGGTTCTTTCGCGTGTCTTCTTCGGTGTGGATCAGTTTTTCGGTTAGCGCCCGCCGCGCCGCCAGCTCTTCTTCCAGCCGTCGGCGATAGTGGTGCAGGTTTTGCGCCAGGTGCTGCTGACGGCTGATGGCGATGCCCAGACCGATGCCGAGCAGCGCCTGCGTCGCCAGAAAGATTTCCAGCTCGACCAGATTGCCGAACCCCACGCCGACCTGCCGCGCGAGGGTGATCATCATGCTGCCGAGCAGGCCGGACAGCACGCCGCCCTGCCAGCCGAACTTCCACGCCATCACCACGTTCGGCAAAAACACCACGATCAGCAGCAGGCGTTCGATTTCCGGCGACAGCACCATCTGGGTGCCGATGCCGATAACGAAAAACAGGCTGCACCAGATGATTAAGGACGCGCGCAGCGGCGGGTTGCTGGTGTCCAGCCCCAGCAGATGGTAGCGGTGCTGCTGGCGCAGAAATTCAAAGATCAGGTAGACGAACGGGGTCAACAAAACACCGCCGGTAAACGACGCCAGGCCGAGCAGCATCGCCGGGCTGTGTGCGAAAGGCGCAAGCAGGGCGGTATTGAGCAGCGAGGCGGCGGTCACTGCGGCCAGCAGCAGCGTCAGCCGCTGCCAGTAGAGTGGAAAACGGCGCCAGAATCGCTGTGCGAGCGCGGCCGGGAGCAGGGTGATGAACGGCGCGGCCAGCAGGCTGTAGCCGCTCAGCAGGCGTTCGCCGTGCAGCCAGAACAGCAACAGCACCGGCGGCGCTATCAGGGCGGGCCAATAGCGGCGCGCCAGCAGGATCAGCAGCGCGAGATAGACGCCGTGAGGCAGAAACAGCGCCGCCTGATTGCCGTTGTGGGTCAGGTAGAAACCGAGCGTCCACAGCATCAGCCAGCCGCTGCCCCAGGCCAACAGGATAAACAGCGAGATAACCCAGCGCCGTGAGCGGAGTGACATCAATGCCCCGCCAGCAGCTGATGATCGAGGGCGAAATGCACCAGCTCGATGGTGCTGTTGCACTGCAGCTTGCCCAGGACGTTGGCGCGATGTACGTGTACCGTTTTATGGCTGAGATCGAGCTTGAAAGCGATCTCCTTTACGCTGTCGCCTTTGACCAGCAGCTCGAAGATTTCACGCTCGCGCGGGGTCAACGCTTCCAGCGCCGTGGCCGGCTGCTCGCCGCCGCGCAGCGCCCGCAGCGCGTCGGCGCACAGGTAATGGCCGCCCATATCGACGGAGCGCACCGCCTGCACCAGTTCTTCCGGCCCGCAGCGTTTGGTCAGATAGCCGCTGGCGCCGGCATCCAGCGCGCTCTGCACGAAGGTCGGGGAGTCATAGATACTGAGAATGATCGCGCGAAACTGCGGCTTCTGCGCCCGCAGGCGTTTCAACAGGCTCAGGCCGTTTTCATCCGGCATGGCGATGTCCATCACCGCGACGCTGACGTCGTCGCGCAGCAATGCCGGCCAGGCCGCCGCCGCGCTGCTGTATTGCCCCACCACGTCGATGTCTGCTTCGAGGCTGAGCAATTGCGCAAAGCCGGAGCGCACCACCACATGGTCATCCACCAGTATCACACGGATCATTTTTCGCACTCTGTTGCCGAATCATGACCCTATGATGCCTGCCGCCGCGGTGCTGGCAATCAGCCAAGCGCGGTTATGCAATCGATGTAACAGAATCGTAATAAAAGGGCGCCGCCGGTGTAATGCTGGTTACTTAAGCCTGACTGGTATTTTTTATCCAGTATCTTTACGTGATGTGCAGGATGAATTGCCGTAAACACCCTGAATTTTTCTGTTACCACAATGAACGGCAATTGGAGGGGCCGAAGGCGCGGCCCCTCCACCCGCGCCTTCGCTTAACACCGTCTGTCCGCTGCGCGGAAATTACTCGGCCCATCCTGGGCCTCGCCCCTTCGGGGCCGCTGCAAGCAGCGTTCAAATCTGCTCCCGGCAGATTTGTCCTCGCCGCGTCTGCGTTGTCGGGCGGGTCGGCTGCGACAAACGTCCCTGTTAGTCTCGCCTCAACCGGCCTTCCCTGGCCGGTTGCCCCTGACAATGCTGTCTTGCTCGGCAGCCGGTGATGCGCGCCAAAGGTCAACCCCGTGCTAGCAGCTCCCGTCCTTTATGAGGTCATGGCAGAGAAGAGGAATCGGAGATGAGCGCGGTATTGGATGCCCTTGAAGACGCCGAACGCAGGCATAGCGTATTAGGCGAAACCGCCATGGACGGCGGTTTCAGGTGAGACAGGCAGGGACGCCTGTCGCAACCGGCCTCAATGCGGTATGGCGGAGAGAGGGAAGTTGGCAAAGCCAACCGTCTGATAGGGCAAAGGCGCGGGTTGCCAGGGGCCGCGCCTTCGGCCCCTGGCTCGGTCGAGGCGTATGAGCCTCATGGCGCATCTCACCTTTATCGACCGAAAACTGCACAAATACGTTCAGAAAAACGCTAACTGATCAGCATTACGCCGCTGGCGGCGTTAACGATCCACATCGATGGCGAAATGCTGCCACAGTACGGCGCGCCGTTCCTCTTCCGAATGCAACGTCGTTTCGTGGCGCTGGTGATTTTCGGTCACGATCAGCTTCATGTCGCTGAGGGTCACCCGGCCGTGCTCCGTCGGCCGTGAACACACCAGACGCTGGGTGAAGTGCGACTGCGGCGAGGTGCTGTGGAATCGGCACATCTCGTCGAACTCAGGCAACTCGCGCGGCTGAACGGTAAAGCGATACAGGGTCTTGGCATGTGAGCGTTGGTCGCCGTTGCGGCGCTCCAGCAGGTAATAGTCGCCTTCCCGCTCCAGGTGGAAGGTGCCGCTGGCCTGCGGTTGCGGCTCGGCGACGACGATCTTCAGCGGCGTCAGGAAGGAATCGCCGAAACCGACATCCACCAGCCAGGCCTGCCCGGCCAGATCCACCCGCAGCGCCAGATGATCGTAGGGTGGGCCGAAATGGCCGTCGCGCGCGCGGATCTCGCCGGAGATGAAGCTCACCTTGAAACCGATCTCCCGCAACAGCAGGGCGAACAGCGCGTTCAGCTCATAACAGAAACCGCCGCGGTTGCGCTCGACCACCTTGCTGAACAGCGCTTCGGGCGCCAGCTGAATACCCTGATGATAAATAATGCTCAGGTTCTCGAACGGGACGCTCAGCATGTGGCGACGGTGCAGCTGTTGCAACGTGGGGAGGTCAGGGCGGGCGGCGCCGGTAAAGCCGATATGCTGCAGGTAGCGTTGGGTATCCACAGGGAGTCTCGCATGAGAAAAAGTAGGCATAAAATAGCGGGCTTTGCGGCTTTTGTGAGCGCATTACGTGCTGCGCTGTCGCTGCTGCCGCAAACTGTCACTGGCCGGCGCTAGCCTGTTCCCCTGAGTTCAATCTGGCAGGAGAACGGCTATGCAAGATTTCAAACATCGGGTGGCGCTGGTGACCGGCGCTTCCACCGGCATCGGCGAAGCGATCGCCGCCGAACTGTTTCGGCGCGGTGCCACGGTGGTGATGACCGGCCGCCACGAAGCGCCTCTCGCCGCCGCCGCCGCGCGGCTCGAGCCCGACGGCCGGCGGGTGATGACGTTGCGAATGGACGTGCGCGAGGCGCCGTCGGTGCAGCAGGGCATTGAAGAGACGGTGCGGCGCTGCGGCGCGCTGCATCTGCTGGTCAACAACGCCGGGATCACCGGCCCGCACGAGGTGGACATCGATCGGTACGCGGTCGAAGATTGGCATGAGGTGATCGCCACCTGCCTGAGCGGCACGTTTTTCGGCATGAAGTACGGCCTGCCGGCGATCGTCGCCGGCGGCGGCGGGGCAGTGGTGAACCTCTCTTCCGCCAACGGCGTGGTGGGCATTGCCGGGATTGCGCCCTATACCGCCGCCAAGCATGGCGTGCTGGGCCTGACGCGCTCGGCGGCGCTGGAATTCGCTACGCGCGGCGTGCGCGTCAACGCCGTCGGGCCGGGTTATGTAGATACGCCGGCGATGGGGGAACTGCCGGCGTCGGCGCGGGCGCAGATGGCCGCTTCGCACCCGATGGGGAGAATGGCGACGCGGGAAGAAGTGGCGAAAACGGTGGCTTTCCTGCTTTCGGACGACAGCAGTTTCACCACCGGTGCGTTTTACAGCATCGACGGCGGTTATACCGCGTGCTGAGCCAGCGCCTGCAGCCAACGGAGAAACGCCGCTGCGCCGGGTTTTTCCAGCGTGCGCGGCGGGTAAACCACGTAGTAGGGTTTGCTGAGCGGCAGCGCCGGTTCGGCCAGGGTGACCAGCCGGCCCTCCGCCAGTTCACGGGCGATCAGCCGCCGCTGGCCGAGCAGCACCCCGCGCCCTTGTACGGCGGCGTCGATGGCCAGCGAGGTCAAGTTATAGGTCAGCCCGCGGCGCGGCGGCGGCGACCGATCGGCGGCGGTGAACCACTCGTGCCAGCCCGGCAGAAACTGGCTCTCCTTGCCCCAGTCGACGTGGATCAGCGGCAGCTGCGTCCAGTCGCCGCGATCGCGCAGCGCCGGGCTGCATACCGGCTGCACCCGATCCTGAAACAGCTGCACCTTTTCCAGCAGCGGATAATCCTGATCGCCGAAGCACAGGGCGAAATCCGCCGCCGAATGGGCGAAATCGACCGCCGCATGGGTCGCGTGCAGCCGCAGATCGCCGTCGGGGCACTGCGCCAGCCAGTCGCCCAGCGCCGGATTCAGCCATTTAGACGCCAGCGCCGGCAGGGCGAACACCGTCAGCGCCTGTTTGCCGCGCTGGCGTTCGACGTGTTGCTGCGCCACGCGCAGCGTTTCAAACGCCTCCTGCACGTAGGCCAGGTAGTCCGCGCCCTGTTCGGTCAGCGTGACGCCGCTTTTGGCGCGAATGAACAGCGTGATGCCCAGATGTTGTTCGAGCTGGCGGATCTGCTGGCTGACGGCGGCGGCGGTCAGCGCCAGCGCATCCGCCGCGCGGGCCAGGCTGCCGGTGCGAGCGGCGGTTTCGAACGCCAGAATGGCGCTCAGCTTGGGCAAGCGCGCACGGGACGGTGAGTGCATGAGCAGGGCTTATCGCTAAGAATTCGTTAACTTATCCATAACGTATTTTTGTTATGGCGGCAATGCGGCATTCGCTACAGTGAGAGGCATCCGGCTTTCGCACACGAGGGGAACGTCATGCCGCCACTTGCCGATATTATCGATCTGTCCGCCCATCCCATCGACGACGCCGCGTTCCGCACCCGCTGCCGACAAACGCTGGCGCGCGCCGGCGCGCTGGTGCTGCCGGGATTTCTGCGTGAAGCCGCGCTGGCGACGGTGCGGCTGGAGGGCGCTGAACAGCACCATGCGGCGTTTTACGCCACCAGCAAACACAACGTGTATCTACGGCCGCAGGACGACGCGCTGCCGGCCGACCATGCGCGCAACCGGCTGGTGGTGTCGTCCAAGGGCTGCATTACCGACGAGGATATTCCGCCGCAGTCGCCGCTGCGCGCGCTGTACGACGCCCCGGCGTTTCGCGCGTTCCTGTGTGCGGTGCTGGGCGAGGCGCAGCTCTACCCCTACGCCGATCGGCTGTCGTCGATCAATCTGCATTACGCCCACACTGGCCAGGAGCTGGGCTGGCATTTTGACAACTCCTCGTTCGCCATCACGCTCCTGATCCAGAAACCGCAGGCGGGCGGGCGTTTCGAATACGTGGAGAACCTGCGCGACGCCGATCGCGGCGAGATGAACTATGCCGGGGTCACGCAGGTGCTGGACGGCGAACGGGCGGTCAAGCAGCTGGCGATGGAGGAGGGGGATTTGGTGCTGTTTCGCGGGCGCAACGCCATGCACCGGGTGACGCCGACCGAAGGCGACACCACGCGCATGCTGGTGGTGCTGGCCTACAATGCGCAGCCGGACGTGATGCTGTCGGAAAGCGCCAGAATGACGTTTTACGGGCGGTTATAGCGGATAAAAAAAACCGCCCCGGAGGGCGGTTTGTCGATTCAGCGTTGGCTCTGTTCTTCGTGAGCCTGCTGTTCCAGCTTCACTTCCTGCGCGCGTTTGCGCAGGCCGAACCAGCCTAGCGTCAGCAGCACCGCCAACACCGGAATGGTGGCGATGGTCCAGGTGCCGTTCGGGTAGTCGAAGGCCATCATCACCACCACGACCAGCAGGAACGCCAGCGTCAGCCAGGAGGTGAACGGCGCGCCCGGCATTCTGAACGACACCGGCTGAGCACGGCCTTCGCGCACGGCTTTGCGCAGACGCATCTGGCAAACGATGATAAACGCCCAGGAGGCGATGATGCCCAGTGAGGCGATGTTCAGCACGATCTCGAACACCTGCGACGGCACCAGGTAGTTGAGCACCACGCCGATCACGTAGATGCCGCAGGTGACCAGGATGCCGGCGTAAGGCACCTGCTGGCTGCTCATTTTGGCCATCAGCTTCGGCGCGGAGCCACCCATCGCTAGCGAACGCAGGATGCGGCCGGTGGAGTAGAGGCCGGAGTTGAGGCTGGACAGCGCGGCGGTCAACACCACGATGTTCATGATGGTGCCGATGTAAGGCACGCCCAGCTTGCTGAAGAAGGTGACGAACGGGCTTTGGCCAGCCTGATAGGCGTTCCACGGCAGCAGCAGTACCAGCAGCACCACGGAGCCGACGTAGAACAGACCGATACGCCAGATCACGCTATTGATCGCTTTGGGCATCATTTTGGCCGGATCTTTACACTCGCCGGCGGCGGTGCCGATAAGCTCGATGCCGGCGAAGGCGAAGATCACCCCTTGCACCAGCACCAGAGCAGGCAACAGGCCGTGCGGGAACATGCCGCCGTTTTCGGTGATCAGGTGCATGCCGGTAGTGTGGCCGGCGACCGGGGTGCCGGTGCCGAGGAAGACGACGCCGACAATCAGGAACAGCGCGATGGCGGCGACCTTGATCAGTGCGAACCAGAACTCCATCTCGGCGAACCACTTCACGCCGATCATGTTCATGGTGGCGACGATACCGAGCGCGCCGAGGGCGAACAGCCACTGCGGCACGTCGGCGAAGGTGCCCCAGTAGTGCATGTACAGCGCCACGGCGGTGATGTCGACGATGCCGGTCATCGCCCAGTTGAGGAAATACATCCAGCCGGCGACGTAAGAGGCTTTTTCACCGAGGAATTCGCGGGCGTAAGAAACGAAGCTGCCGCTGGAAGGGCGATGCAGCACCAGTTCGCCCAGCGCGCGCAGGATGAAGAAAGAGAAGATCCCGCACACCAGATAGACCAGCGCCAGCGCCGGCCCGGCCAACTCGAGACGGCCCCCGGTCCCGAGGAACAAGCCGGTGCCGATGGAGCCGCCGATGGCGATCATTTGGATTTGCCGGTTGCCCATGCTTTTGTGATAACCGGATTCATGAGAGTCTAGCCAGCGTCTTCTGGCGGCGTGTTTGTCATCCGCCGACTTTTTTTGTGAGTGCATTATCCGTCCTGTTTACCTGTCTATGTTAACCCTGCTCTTACCGAGAGCAAACGATTGCTATGACCAATCGTCATGAGAATGAGGTCGTGGCATCATTCCGCTGTTTATTGTGTATACAGCCATCATTAAAATAACGGCGAAGCATGCTACCTTTTCTCCGTAATGGTGGCAAAAAATACTGCGCATAAAACGTGAACAAGTGTGTTTATTTTTTAATCCAAATATAAAAGAATATATTATTCAAAAAGATGTGATGTTTTATCAAGACGGAAATATCGAGGAATAAAAAGTGATTAAAATCACAAAATAATAATTACCGTGCAAATTACAGGGTGTTGTTCTTATATTTCGCGGTGAGAAATAAGGGGGGAAGGAAATGGCGACCCGCGCAGAAAATGGGATAAAGCAGCGGGTCGGTTGGCGCGTAACGAGTCTTAGGCCGATTCACCGGCCGGCAGTGCCGATGCGGGCAGACCGAACAGCTTGTCGAACGCCCAGTTAAACAGGAAGGTGTAGCAAGGAATGATGACGATCAGCGCCATATCCAGCAGCAGCGCCTGCCACAGCGTGATGCCCATCCACCAGGCGATCAGCGGGATCAGATACACCACCAGCGTCAGCTGAAAGCCGACGGCGTGCAAAATGCGGCGTTTGAGCGTGCGGGTGCGCGACGCCTGGCGGATTTCCCACCACTCGAATAAATAGTTGTAAATAAAGTTCCAGCTGACCGCGATGGTGGTGATCACCACCGCCAGCGGCCCGGTGCTGCTCGGCGCATGGCCCGACAGCAGCGCCAACCCCAGCGCCGAGATCGCCATGCCGATGATTTCATAAGCGGTGACATACACCAGTTTGCGTTTGACGCCTTGCATCGTTTTCTCCCGATCTGTTTTTAGTTGCCTCTGTGGCGACGGCGGCTAAGATAACGTCAATCACATTGATAGAAAAAGTCAGGAGTTGTCAGTTAATCTGACAGGTTGAGCAATGAATTTTTCCAGCGACAACATCGAACTGTTTTTGGCGGTGCTCGATCGCGGCTCGTTTTCCGCCGCCGCCCGCGCGCTGCGGCGCGTGCCCTCCGCCGTCAGCATGGCCATCGCCAACATGGAGGCGGAGCTCGGTTTCGCCTTGTTCGACCGTTCTCACCGTGAACCGACGCCGACCGCGCTGGCGCTGGCTTTGGCGCCGCACGCCCGCCTGATCGCCGGGCAGCTCAAGCAGCTGCAGGTGCACGCCATCGAACTGTCCCAGGGGCTGGAGAGTCGGCTTTCGATCGGCGTGGCGTCGGATATCAACGGCGCCGGCCTGCTGGCGGCGGTGAAAACGCTGTCGCAGCGTTATCCGCTGCTGAACATTGAAGTGCTCAGCGCGCCGCAGGACGACGTGCTGCACATGCTGCACGAGGGGCGCATCGGTGTTTGTCTGGCGTTCGGCGGGCTGAACATCAACAGCGCGGAGCAGTTCCACTTCGTCGGCGCGGAGTCGCTGGTGGCGATGCTGTCGCCGCAGCACCCGGCGCTGGACGGCGCGGCGGGTGAGCTGTTTCTCGAGGATCTGGTCAACGTGCGGCAGATCATGGTGGCCAGCCGCGATCTGCCGATCGGCGATCTGCGTCCGCAGGTGGCGGAGGCGTACTGGCGCACCGACAGCCTGCCGATGGCGCTGAACATGGTGGAGGCGGGCCTGGGCTGGGGCAACTTCCCGCTGTCGCTGGCCGAGCCGCTGCTGGCGCAGGGGCGTCTGGTGCGGCTGAAATTCAAAAACACCAAGAACGAGCTGCGCTTGCCGATGCATTTGATCTGGCTGAAGAACCGCCCGTTGGACAAAGCGGCGCGCGAGCTGGTCGAGCTGATGCGCGCGGCGCCGCAGGAAAGCTGACGCCCGCTGCGTTTGCTCACTCCGCGTGGCGTTTGCGCCACCAGAAGCGCACCAGCAGAATGGCGGCGATCGCCAGCGCGACAAACAGCAGGCTGGAGAGCTTTTTGTCGAAGCCGGTAACGAAGCGTTCGATCGCCTGGCCGCCAAAATAACCGAGCATGACGAAGATCGTCGCCCAGAGAATGGCGCCGAGGATATTGAGCGGTACGAAGCGCGACGGCGGCAGGCGGCTGGCGCCGATCAGCACCGGGCCGATGATGCGGAAACCGTACATAAAGCGCACCCCGATAACGAACAGCATCGGGTGGCGGGCGATCAGCCTTCTGGCGCGCGCGATGCGCTTTTCCTGCCCCTTGAGCCGCGAGATGACTTTGCCTTCGAACCGGCGGCCGGCGAAGTACAACAGCTGGTCTCCCATCATGCCGCCGAGCGCCACTACTGCGATCACCCACGGCCAGTGCAGCAGCCCTTCATGGGCGGCGATGCCGCCCAGCAGCGTGATGGTTTCCCCCTCAGCCAGGCAGCCGATAAACAACGCCCAGTAGCCATAGTCCGTAATGTAGTGGGCTAAATCGGTCATTCCTTACTCCTTATGTGACTGACGCATAAGGGCAAGTATACGCCCGATTGCTAACCTTGGGCGATCTGGGCCACCAACGCTCTGCGCTGCGCCAGACTTTCCGCCATTTGTGCCTGTACCTTGGCGTAAATGTGCGGCGGGGCCAGTTCCGGCGTGCCGCCCGTGAACGGCGGGGCCGGGGCGTATTCCAGATAGAGTTGGATCGTTTGGGCAGTGTCTTCGCCGTGCAGTTCGGCGATCAGCGCCAGCGCGAAATCGATGCCGGCGGTAACGCCGCCGCCGCTGATCACGTTGCCGTCGCGCTCTACGCGTGCAGCGCTGGGTATGGCGCCGAACAGCTTCAGGCTGTCGCGCATCGACCAGTGGCAGGCGGCGCGTTTGCCCGGCAGCAGGCCGGCGGCGGCCAGGATCAGCGAACCGGTGCATACCGAAGTCAGATAGCGGGCATCGGCGCCCAGCCGCCGGATTTGCTGCATGAATGCTTTATCCTGCAGCGCCTGGGTGCAGCCGCTGCCGCCCGGCACGCACAGCACATCGCAGCGTGCGATCTCCGGCAGCGGGCGCAGCTGGGTGAAGTGCAAGCCTTCCGACTCGACATCCGCGCCGTCTACTGAAGCGACGATGATTTCCGCGCCCGGCATGCGGCGCAGAAACTGCAGTGGGCCAGTGAAATCGAGCTGGGTGACGCCTTGATAGATGGGAAATACAATCACGAGTGGTTCAGACATGACATTCGCCTCATTTTTATCGTTGGACCTGAGCCATAATAGCCGCCCTGCATTTGGCTGATATGACAGATAACCCTCAAAAAGCGCCATCATGAAAACGATCGGTTTTGTGGTTTTTCCCGGTTTCAACCTGCTGGACTTTGCCGGCCCGCTGGCGGCGTTCGATAACGTCAACCAGTTCACTGACCCGCCGGCCTACCGCTGCGTGGCGATCTCGCCGCAGGGCGGCATGGTCGCCAGCTCGGCCGGGGTGGAAATCGCCACGCAGCCGTGCGGCGACGAGCGTTTCGATACGTTGGTGGTGGCCGGCGGCAGCGGCAACGTGATGGCGGCGCAGTCACCGGCGCTGGTGGCGTTCCTGGCCAACCAAAGCCGACGAGCGCGGCGTATCGCCAGCGTGTGCACCGGGGCGTTTATTCTGGCGGCCTGCGGGCTGCTGGACGGCAAACGCGCCACCACTCACTGGTATCATGCGGCGCGGTTGCAGCAGAGTTATCCGCGTATCCGCGTCGACAGCAACCGCATTTTCATCCGCGACGGCGATATCTGGACCTCGGCGGGCATCAGCGCCGGCATCGATCTGGCGCTGGCGCTGATCGAGGACGATCTGGGCGCCACCCTGGCGGCGGCCGTGGCGCGGCAGCTGGTGGTCTATCACCGCCGCCCCGGCGGGCAGTCGCAGTACTCGCTGCTGCTGGCGTTGAACCCGTCGTCGGATCGCATGCGCGCCGCGCTGTCGTACGCGCGTGAACATTTGCACCAGCCGCTGTCGGTGGCGGATCTGGCCGACGCCGCCTGCCTGAGCGAGCGGCAATTCGGCCGGCTGTTCCGCGCTGGAACCGGGCAGACGCCGGCCAAGGTGGTCGAGCAATTGCGGGTAGAGGCGGCCAGGGTGCGCATCGAAGAGAGCGCCGAGCCGCTGGAAGCGATCGCCCGCTCGGTGGGGTTCAGCGATCCGGAACGCATGAGGCGGGCGTTTATCCGCGTATTTGGCCTGTCGCCGCAGGCGATCCGCCGGCTCGGCCGCGCGGGATAACTTTTTTGCCACGCCTGGCGGCGGGGTACACCAGAGGAGCAACGGATGTATCAGGATTTTGACAGTGAATTGAGCTGGGCGATGCGTCATATGCCGCGCACCCGGGCGGCGGTGGCGGCGTTGCCGGACCTGCACGGGGTGCGGCTGGCGTGCAATATGCACCTGGATCTGAAAATGGCGCCGCTGGTGGCCGGCCTGCTGGACAAGGGCGCGGCGATCTTTCTGACCACCTGCAATCCCACTACGGTGCAGGACGACGTGGTGGCCTGGCTGGAACGGCGGGGCGCGCAGGCCTATGCCTGGCGTGACATGAGCGCCGGCGAATGGTCGGAATCTTTCGATCGCGCGTTGGCCTGGCAGCCGACCCACCTGTGCGAAATGGGAGCGGATTTGACCACCCGTTTGCACCAATCGCCGAACGGCCCGCAGATCGTCGCCGGGCTGGAGGCCACCGGATCGGGCATCAATCGGTTAAACGGCGTGGCGCCGCGCTACCCGATCTTCAACTGGGACGATCTGCCGGTGAAAGAAGGGCTGCACAATCGGCATATGGTTGGGCTGACCGCCTGGCACACCTTCTTCCAGACCACCCATTTGACGCTGCACGAGAAGCGCGTGCTGGTGATTGGTTACGGCCTGGTCGGGCAGGGGACGGCGGCCGCGGCCAGGGCCTACGGCGGCCAGGTGATGGTGGCGGAAATCGATCCGGCGCGTGCGCTGCAGGCGCGTTATGACGGCTGGCAGGTGGTGGATCTGGCGAGCGGGGTCGCGCAGGCGGACGTGATCGCCACCGCGACCGGCGCGAAAAACGTGCTCTCGGCGCAGCATCTGCAACAGGCGCAGGACGGCGTGTTTATCCTCAACGTCGGCCACGTGGCGGAAGAGATCGACGTCGGCTTCCTCAAAGGCCTGCCGCACCACGAGCCGATGCCTTATGTGAACGCTTACCAACTCAATGAGAAGACGGTCTATTTGCTGGCCAACGGTTCGATGTTCAACCTGACCGCCGGCTACGGCGACAGCCTCAACGCCTTCGACGTCACGCTGGCGGTGATGGCGGCCGGCATCGGCCATATCGTCGGTGCAGGGGCGCGGCAAACGCCGGGGTTGTACCTGTTGCCGCAGTCGGCCTGGCAGCCGGCGCTGTAACTTTTTCTACGCGGGCGTTCATCCCAGAGCGCCCGCGGGCTGTGCCGATTTTCGGCCGACAGAATTTGTCACAAATCCGCCCTATAATCCCAGTGCCAAGCGCTGAACCCTCACATATAATTCGCTGAGTTCAAGCCCCCATTTCAGAGTAATGCCTGTGAAAATACGTGTTTTGGTTCTGACCCTGCTCGCTTTGCAGGCGGGCGCAGGCTTTGCGCCGCGCGCGCTGGCCAGCGACAACGCTGCCGCCCTGCACGCCACCCAGCCTGAGCTGGCCTCCGGCAGCGCGATGGTCGTCGATATGCAAACCCATAAGGTGATGTACGCGCGCAACCCGGATGAAGTGGTGCCGATCGCCTCGATCACCAAGCTGATGACCGCCATGGTCACGTTGGACGCGCACCTGCCGCTCGACGAGATGCTGTCGGTGGACATCCACCAGACGCCGGAGATGAAAGGGGTGTATTCACGGGTGCGGCTGAACAGCGAAATCAGCCGCAAGGATATGCTGCTGCTGGCGCTGATGTCGTCGGAAAACCGCGCGGCCGCCAGCCTGGCGCACCACTATCCGGGGGGCTACAACGCCTTCATCAAAGCGATGAACGCCAAGGCCAGGGCGCTGGGTATGACCAACACCCATTACGTGGAACCGACCGGGCTCTCTATTCATAACGTGTCGACGGCGCGCGATCTGACCAAGCTGCTGATCGCCACCAAGCAATATCCGTTGATCGGCCAGCTCAGCACCACCACCGAGCGCATGGCCAGCTTCAAGGATCCCAACTACACGCTGCCGTTCCGCAACACCAACCATCTGGTGTACAACCCGAAATGGAACATTCAGCTGACCAAGACCGGCTTCACCAACCAGGCGGGCCACTGCCTGGCGATGCGCACCATGATCGGCAACCGCTCGGTGTCGCTGGTGGTGCTGGACGCTTTTGGCAAATATACCCACTTCGCCGACGCCAACCGTCTGCGCAGTTGGATTGAAACCGGCAAGGTGACGCCGATCCCGGCCGCCGCGCGTGACTATCGCCGCCAAAAAGACGCCCGTCTGGCGAAGAACGACAGCGAATAACCCGCCTGGCGGCCCGCCCGTTTGCGGCGGGCCGCTATCGGCCCTCGGGCCGTCTGATGACAAATCCCCGCTCGCGATCGCCGTCGAAACCCGCTTTGAGATAAAGCTGGTGCGCGCCGGTGCGTTGCTGCCCCGACAGCAGCATCACCTTATAACAGCCCTTGCGCCAGGCCAGCTGCAGCGCGTATTCGATCATGGCGAGCGCCACGCCGTGGCCGCGGTAGGGCTCCGCCGTCACCACGTGTTCGATGACGCCGAACGGCTGCGCCTGGTGCGCCAGCCCCGGGATCAGCGCCAGCATGCAGGTGGCGATCGGCTGTTCCTCGTCCGCCGCCACCACCAGGCGGATCGCCGGATCGTCCAGCAGGCGTTGCAGGGCGCGGCGCGCGTCGTCGGCGCGCAGCGGCGCGTCCTGCGGGCGCAGCTCGCGATACAAGGCTAACAGGCCGTTGAGATCGTCCGGCTGCGCCAGGCGATGAATGATGCTCATGATTGCTCCTTTCCGCCGCTTCAACGGTAATCCGCTATCCTCCATTAATACCACAACGATTGTCGGAGGGGATGTTATGAGTCAGGTTTCGACCTTTGTCATGTTCCAGGGAGAGGCGCAGCGGGCGATCGACCTTTACAGCCAGGTGTTCGAGCGTTTTCGGCTCATGCAGGTGCAGCATTACGATCCGACGCCGGACGGCCGGCGGTTGATCAAGCATGCGTCCATCGATTTTGATCGGCAGAACCTGGTGTTTACCGATAGCCCGATCAGCCATGACTTCAGCTTTACCCCGGCGGTGTCGCTGTTCATCAACCTGCCTAACGAAGAAGCGTTGGAGCGGGCGTTCCACCGGCTGGCGGAAGGCGGCAAGGTGCTGATGCCGCTCGATGACTACGGCTTCAGCGCCCGGTTCGGTTGGCTGAACGATCGTTTCGGCCTCTCCTGGCAGCTCAATGTGCCGGCGGGGGATCTGCCCTGATACCAAGTGTAACGACTCGCGTTTGAAATCCCGCCGATTCGCATTTAACCGTTTTTTCGGCTCACATTAGTTGCAAATGAAAAATGCTGCTGGCCATTGTCATTACATGACAATGGCCAGCATTTATCCGCCGTCGCCCACAATAACTGCAAATCAAACTTTCTTCTGTGTTCGCAGCAGAAGCTGCCTTTCTCCTGAACAAGAATGCGACTCAATTAATACTCCAGTCACGATGATGAGTTTTTACGCCGGAACCCTCGAAAGTTTTGTCGCTTTTAAACATCAGCCAAATGTTGGGGTTAAGGGAGTATCGGAACAGTAAATGCCGTTAAGTGATTTGTTTAAAAAATTCAACTAAAATCAATATGTTATATTTTTTCCATAAGTCATCAGTTCTTCTTTCTTGTATCATCCACCACACATCAAATGATAGTGATTATCATTTGATATCAATTTCTAATGCGCTTAATTTACTGTTCATACATACAGTTTTTTGTGTTTTTTGTCGACATCTTCGCCTTGAATTCACGGCGTCGTTAACTGTCTGTCAAGCGTTAGCATGCGCCATTTCCATGGCAGAAACTTATTAATAAACTGAGGAATTATCATGGCTGAACAAAAGAAAAATGCCCAGGTACAGAGTGGCGTCAACGACGACATCACCGAACTTAAATCACTCACCACCCTTCGCAAACGGGTCGTCAGCGACGGTGAAATCGTCTCAAAATCTGCCAACGGCTTTCGACTGGCCAACGGCAACACCGGCGTGATGTTGCGTAACGACGGCAAGGATTTTTATGCTCTGGTTACACCAACCGGGCAGGCGCAGGACGGGCAGTGGAACACGTTGCGCCCCTTCTCGTTCAATCTGGCTTCCGGTCGGGCGGCGTTGCGCAACGGCGTAGATATCTCCGGCGGAGCGATGGTGTCGCATAATGCCGGCATCTCCACCGCGACCACCGGTCCAGCCCCACTTATTAATGGGCAGGTCTATGATGCGGCTACCGTACATACCGACTTCACCAGCGGTAACGTCACTACGGCCATGCTGATGGGGTCGCGCGTGGTCGCCGGCAAAGAGGATTATGGCCTGCTCTCTTACCGTGACTGGCAGGGAAACTGGAATGAACTCCGGGTCAAACCCAATGCCGAGCTGTCTGTTGGGCAACTGACCAAACGCAACGCTCACGGCTGGTTCACTGCAAGCCCGCCTGAGAATGTCGATAAATCGCAGGAGTCCATTACCAACGGGCTTTATTTACCTAATCCAGGTAACAAACACGTAAAAATTTATCATCACGACCATGTGAAGTACAACGAGCTGGTCATTAACGTGAGTGACGGCAATAAAAATAGCTGGTTCGTTTTCAAAGAAGATGGCTATGCCGTCACCGGCGGCGGATGGAACATCAGCTCTGACGTCCGTATGAAAACGGAAATAACCCCAATTGGCAGCGCCCTGGACAAACTGACCCATATCGGCGGTTACACCTACCTCAAACAGGGTGTGCCGGAAGCCGGCGTGATTGCACAGGAAGTGGAAGAGGTTCTCCCCCAATCTGTGACCCAGACCGAGCTGAAACTCAATGACGGCAGCGTGCTGAAAGACGCCCGCAGCATCAATATCAACGGCGTAGTGGCGTTGCTGGTTGAGGCGCTTAAGGAAGAACGCTCACTGCGCGAAGCAGAACGAGAAACTTTTGAAACACGACTGGCTGCTTTGGAAAAAGGCATTGAACGCGCCTGATTAACAATATTGCAGTGGTTTGCACTGAATACCTCTCAGCGCCTTTACAGGCGAGTACCGCGCTTACAATACGATGACGAAAAGGAACTCAATGATGAATGGATTTAATTACGGTGATGGTAAAGGAAGGAAACGTCAAGGCGGTGTAAATGCAGAAGCTGCTTCCCGGTTCAGTAATGTCTGCGTTATTCGCAGCTCGGCAGCGCGTCGATTACATCGTTCTATTTGAAGAGGGATCGGATTATGACACGATATGAAGATACAACGCAGTATGAACGCGATGTAATGACTTCAATGGGATACAACTGGAATGGACATGGGTGGCAACGAGGGTTTGACTTATCAGATGGCAATATGGTTGTAGAAGCATGGGTTGGCGAGGGTTTACCTGATAGACAGAAGGAATTAAGTAGTATTACCCATATCTGGGATCAAAAAATTTCCGATATTAATAAACCGATAAGTGCTTTTGATCCTGAAGATGATGATATCAGGCCATTCAGCAATGAAGCGAAAGAGAGTTATCGTGAGGATTCGGACAAAGCCATTCAGTTTTACGCTAATAAAGTCAATGAAATTGACAACCAAATTAAAGAAATTCAAAAGGATATTGATGCATTAAGCAAGAAAGCTGAAAGCAGTCAACTTAGTGAATTCGAGAAAGCAAACCTAAAAGCAATTATTAGTAAGTTAAAGGTAAGCAAAGAACGTCTTACCATTCTTCGAAACGAAGCTAATAAAAGAAGAGTACATCAGGAATATTTAAAGCTGAATAATGAAAGCTGGTTCTTCTCTAGAGAGAAACCTACACCCTGGGTTAGAGAACAGCAATCATTGACCAGAAAAGAGATGGGTAACAAACTGGAAGAAGAGAAGAGAAGAGAAGAGAATACAATTAGAAATTGACGCAGCTAAACAAAATATTGAACATTTAGAAAGTGAACAGCGCGAGAAGGAAGAGGATGTCCGCAACGCTGATGAGGCTCGTAAGGCTGAGGAAACGCGCAAAGCTGAGGAAGCCCGTCGCGCTGATGAAGCTCGCAAAGTTGAAGAGGCCCGTAAGGCTGAAGAAGCCCGCAAGGCTGAAACAGCACGGAAAGCATTGTTCGCCAAAGCCGGCGTACTGGACGCCCCGGTTTATACTCCCGACATGATAAAAGCGGCCAATGCCGCGTTGGCCACGGCCGGGGTCATGGTGCTCAACCGCGCGGGCGGTATGGTACAATTATCGACATGGGGCAACAGTGTGATGACCACCGCCAGTGAGCTGGCCGGCTGGGTATCCAGTGCCGTGTGGCGCGGCGCCGTCGAAGTTTCCCGGGTTGCCACGCTCAGTGCGGTAGCTCCGGCAGTCGGCGCCTTCGTTGTCGGATTCTGGCCGGGGAAAGCCGGTGAAAGTCAGAGCGATATTGATAAATTGCTGGGCCGTGATTTGACACAGATGTTTACCGTTCCGGCCAGCCTGGTTGCCGCAGGGAAAACACAGATCCAGCCGGAAATGACCACGGTCGATTTACCGGTGCGCGGGTTTATTCGCCGGGGGAATAGCCGTCAGCAAGAGGTAATACTGGTCAAAACCGGAACAGGCGGCATCTCCGCTACCGTGCCGGTGTATCGGCCGGTTCGCGATGAAAAAACCGGCCTGGACCGGATAACCTTGCCGACGGTCGCCGGTGCGCCGGGGCGAATCATTTTGATAAACCCGGGCACGGCCCCGTCGGGTCCGTGGCATACCGGCAATCCTGCGCCTGCAGCGCCTGCAGCGCCGGTAACGCCGGTGCATACCGGTACGGAGATAAAGCAGGCCGACAGTATCGTCACGACGACTTTCCCGGCAGACGACATGCCGCTGCAGGATTTTATCTACTGGCAGCCGGACGCGACCGGGACGGGTGTAGAAGCAATTTATGTCATGCTGAGCAGTCCGCGTGACATGCCGGGTAAAGTGAGTGGTAAGGGAGAGCAAGTGGGTGAGGGCTGGTTGAACAAAGCGGGGCAGGAACTTGGCGCGCCAGTCCCCCGTCAGATTGCGGATACATTGCGTGGTCGTGAATTTGCGAACTTTGATTCGTTCCGCAAGGCATTCTGGCAGGAAGTGAGTATAGATTCTGCATTAAGCAAGCAATTCATTGTTCCTAATCGTAGCCGTATGGCTGTAGGTAAGGCACCGAAAGCACGTAAATTGGATGCCGCCGGTAAGCGAACCTCTTTTGAAATTCATCATGTAAATGAGATATCCAAAGGTGGCGATGTTTACAATATAGACAATTTGCGAGTTATGACACCGAAACGGCATGTTGATATTCATAAAGGAGGTAAATGATGGACCTTAAGAATGATATTACTGAATACAGCGAAGCTGAATTTATTTCATTATTGAAAGAAATCTTCAAAGAGAATGTTGCTGAAACAGATGATCGTCTAGATATTCTTCTGGAACACTTCGAGAAGATTACAGAGCATCCAGAAGGAACGGATCTGATCTATTACGCACCATCGGATGCTGAAGCAACCCCTGAAGCAATAGCTAAGAGAATAAAAGAATGGCGCGCCAAAAACGGCAAGCCAGGTTTCAGGAAAGCCTGAACGCCAAAACCTCTCACTTTTTCAGCCCGGCTTAACGCCGGGCTTCTTTTTTTGGGCACCCAAAACGCGCAGTCTGGTGAGACTGTTTTTCTGTTTCATTTGGGCTGTTTTTGTCTCATCTTGGTTTTACGGTTTCATTCGCGCAGAAAGAAAAAGCCAGTGGCAGCAGCCGGGATGATCGGGCTGAATTGTAACTGTTACTGGATTTTCTGCAGCCAGGCGACACATTGATGGTCACTCGTGTCAATCGGTTGGCTCGCAGTATCAAGGATCTGTAGGATATCGTTCATACCTTGAATCAGAAAAGCATTACCCTCAAGGCAATAGATCGGCGGGATTTCAAACTCGGGTTGTTACAGGTAAGGAATTCTGCCGTGGGCAATACCGACAACATCATGGAAAGGTGCGCTTTGATTGATTTTGACCGCTATGTTGAGCAAGCGAAGTCTTACGGCGAGTGGCCGGGCGGGCATGTGGAGATGTCGTCCGGTCGCGTTGAGGGATTGAGCTATCGCCTGTATCGGCAAACTGCCGCGAGTGAAGACGTGATGGTGGTTTATCACGGCGGCGGGGTGAACAGCGCCGCCGGGTATGACGTTCTTGCGCGCCAGCTGGCCGCCGAGCCAACGCTCGCGGTGTGCCTGGTGGATATCCGCGGACATGGCGATTCCGCGGGAGAGCGGGGGACGGTTGAGCGGCCTGAGCGTATTTGGCGCGATGTCGATGTCATCCTGGCGGAAATGCGCCGCCGTTTCCCGTTGGCGCGCAGACACCTGCTGGGCCATTCCAGCGGCGCCGGGATGTTGCTCAACTACTTGACCCGCTATCCTGGCGAGCAGCAGGCGGACAGCCTGATCCTGCTGGCGCCCGAGCTGGGGCCATTTTCCGGCATAGCCCGCGATCTGGCGGAGACGGCTCGTTTTGCCCAGGTGCGTCAATGGCCTTTTGTGGCCAATGCGCTTAGCGGTGGGCGATGGTTTGGGCAATCTCGGGCGGTCAGCCTGAATTTTCCCCCGGCCGTACTGGCCGCCGCCCCCGATTTTATCTGCCAATACAGCGTTAATATGGCTAACGCCTTGACGCCTCGCGCCCCGGCCAAGCAACTGGCGGCGCTGCGATTGCCAACCTTACTGCTGGCGGCCGCGCAGGACGAGTTGTTCAATGCGCAAGCGATGCAGCGTTTCGTTGAACAGCATGGCAGCGTGCATGTGGCATTTGGTTCGCTTGAGGGGAGTACGCATTTATCGTGCGTCTTTGATGCCCATCGCCTTGTCCTTCAACATATCTCGCGTGTGTCCGCTATCGGATCCGATGAGGGGCTGTCAGGCGAGAGGTTTTAACGTCCACCCGGCGTTTTCCGAGATCCTCCCATATCCTTTTATGACGCTTTACCGCTATGCTAAACATAGAATGGCCCGTGAATATGAAAAGGATGAATCATTTTGGCAGGAAGTAGTTTACTTACCCTTATCGACGACATCGCCTCATTGCTGGACGATGTCTCTTTAATGAGCAAGATGGCGGCGAAAAAAACCGCCGGGGTGCTGGGGGACGATCTGGCGCTCAACGCGCAGCAGGTCACCGGCGTTAAAGCCGACCGCGAGCTGCCGGTGGTGTGGAGCGTCGCTAAAGGCTCGCTGATCAACAAGGCGATCCTGGTGCCGTTGGCGCTCTTGATCAGCGCCTTCGCGCCCTGGGCGATTACGCCGCTGCTGATGGTGGGCGGCGCCTACCTGTGTTACGAAGGGTTCGAAAAGGTGTTTCACAGCCTGAGCCACGGCAAGGCGGCGCAGGAGGAAAAATCGGACGGGCCCGGCGCCAATGAGGATGCCGCAGCCTATGAGAAGCGCAAGGTGAAAGGGGCGATACGCACCGATTTTGTGCTGTCCGCCGAGATTATCGCCATCACCTTGGGCACGGTCGCCGGCGCCACCTTCAGCCAGCAGGTGATCGTCTTGTGCGGCATCGCCGTCGTGATGACGCTCGGTGTGTACGGCATTGTCGCCGGCATCGTCAGGCTGGACGATCTGGGGCTGTATCTGAGCCGCAAAGGCAGCGCGTTGGCGCGCGCCATCGGCAGCGGCATCGTGCGCGCCGCGCCTTATCTGATGAAAACGCTGTCGATCGTCGGCACTGTCGCCATGTTTATGGTCGGCGGCGGTATTCTGACCCACGGTCTGCCGCCGGTGCATCACCTGTTCGAAGATTGGGCCTCGTACACCACCGTGGTGCCGACGTTTGGCCATCTTTTGCAGGGTGTGGTTCCGGCCTTGCTGAACGTGGCGTTCGGGCTGGTGGCCGGCGGCGTGGTGCTGGCGGTGGTATCGGCGCTGGGGGCGGTACGAGCGCGTTTCAAGGCATGATGAAAAGTCTCGCCCCGGAAGGGGCGGGACGTATTAAGCGCATTAAAAGATCAGTTTGAGAACGCCGGTAATCGTCAACAAACCCACGATAAAGATGATGGCGACTATCCACAGAATAATTTTCATTTGATTCTCCCTTACCGGTTAAAGGTGGCGTGCGATTGGCGCTAACTCAATGAAATCACTCTTCACTATAGACGCTAACTCCCTATCGTGCGTCGCCATGCCTTCAAGGATGCTGATTGTCGCCCTCGCCCAGCGCGCGCTGCATGATGTGGGTGTCGCGCCATTCCCCCAGCTTGAATCCCACGGCCTTTAACGTCCCGACGCTGGTAAAGCCGAGCGACTGGTGCAGCGCCAGCGAGCCGCGGTTGGCGGCGGAATCACCGACGATCGCCAGCATCTGGCGCCAGGGGCCTTGCTCGCAGCGGGCGATCAGTGCGCTCAGCAGCGCCTTGCCGACGCCTTTGCCCTGCTGCCCGTCGGCGATGTACACCGAGTCTTCCACGGTAAAGCGGTAAGCCGGCCGGGGGCGATACGGCGTGGCATAACAGTAACCCACAATGACGCCTGCGCTTTTCGCCACCAGCCAGGGCAGGCCGGCCTCCCGCACCTTGCTCAGGCGCAGCTGCATTTCCGCCCGCGTCGGCGGTTGTTCTTCAAACGAGGCCGCTCCGTGCAGCACGTGGTGGGTGTAAATATGCTGCACGGCGGCCATATCGTCCGGTGTGGCGTCAAGGAGGCTGAGTACGGGAGCGGAGAGCGTCATGGCGGGTATGTTTACCTTGAAAATCAGCGGATAAACGCCATTATGCGCGCCGCTTGCCGCCGGGGTAAATCGGGTTTTCTTATGGTGAGATAAGAAAAGGCGATGATGAGCGGGAAGGGGCTCTTTGGGGAGAGCCCCTGAGGCGGTTTGCCTGGCATTACCAGCCTTTCACCGCGCCGCCGTTGAAGATTTTTTCGGCGGCTTTGGCCACTTCATCCGACTCATAGGCCTTGATGAAGTTCTGCACGTTCGGCGCGTCCTTGTTGTCTTCGCGCGTGACGATGATGTTGGTGTACGGCGAGTCTTTATCTTCGATGAAGATGCCGTCTTTGGTCGGCGACAGGCCGGTTTGGTTGATGTAGGTGGTGCTGATGACGGCGACGGTGACTTTCGGATCGTCCAGCACGTGCGGCAGCTGCGCGCCTTCCAGCTCCATGATCTGGTAATGATGCGGGTTGGCGCTGATATCCAGTGCGGTAGGCAGCAGCCCCTTACCAGGCTTCAGGCTAATCAGCCCGGTTTTTTCCAGCAGCAGCAGGGCGCGCCCCAGGTTGGTCGGATCGAGCGGGATGGCGATCACCGCGCCGTCCGGCAGCTCTTTCAGCGATTTTATCTTTTTGGAGTAGCCGGCCATCGGGAAGACGAAAGTATTGCCGACCGCCACCAGCTTGTAGCCGTGATCTTTGTTTTGCTGTTCGAGGAATGGGCGGTGTTGGAACACGTTGGCGTCCAATTCGCCCTTGTCGGTGGCGTCGTTCGGCAACAGCGAGCCGCTGAAGCCGACCAGCTCGACGTCCAGCCCATATTTCTCTTTCGCCACCTGCCTGGCGACTTCCGCCACGTCCTGTTCCGCGCCGTTGATGACGCCGACTTTGATATGGTTTTGGTCGGTTTTTTGATCGCAGCCCTGCAGCGCCAATACGGCGGCGAAGGCCGCCGCCAGAGGGGTGATACGCCAGCGTAAGGTCATCGAAGTCTCCCTGAAAAGAACAATAAAATCAGTTGGTTTTTGTTCTTACAGCTAAGCCTGAACCGCCGATGAAGTCAAACGCTCGTTCAGCATAAACGGCTATAGCTTATAGCCGTTATGCGATGGGGGATTATCGGCTGAGCGAACGCAGCACCACGATGCCCGGCGTAGCCATCACGTAATCCATAAAGGGCGAATCGACCACCCGCATGTTGGCTTTGCGCGAAGAGGCGTTGCGCAGCACCGGGCCGTTGTCGGTCATCACGAAGATGCCGGTGTGGGTCACGTCCAGCCCGGCGAGGTTGGTGTAAATGCCGATGTAATCGCCGGTGCGCAGTTGGGCCAGCACCTTGTCGTCGACGCGGTCGCTGGGAATGTAGGTCACGCTGCGCTGCACGACGGGCAAGCCGGGCAGGTAGCTGCTGCCGTCCGCCTTCTGGTTGAGGGTTTTCACGAGGCTGACGGCGTGCGGGCTGAGCTGGGCGGTGATGTCTTCGGCCACCTGGTGCGGCCGCTGCGCCCAGTCGGTGAAGAAGTGTTTGCGCTGCGGGAAGGCGATGTTGCCGTCGACGTAGCGAATGTCGACCAGACGCTGAACGAACTCGCCCTCGCTGCGGGCGGTGCTGAGCGCTTCGACATAATCGATGTAGGTGAAGCAATCCAGCCCGCGGAAGTCGATCACCAGCTGCTCGGGCGTGTTCTGCGAGCCGATCAGGCGGTTGGCGAGGTAGGGGGTGCCGAGAAACTCGCGCGAAATCAAATCGACGGTGCGGCCATGCGGCTGCGCGGCGGGCCAACCGGCGCGCAGCGCGAGGATCTCACGCAGCTTGCTGCGGGTGCTGGCGTCCATCTGCGGCTGCAGGTTCGGCGGCGCAACGGCGGCGTCGGTCGGCGGCGTTGCCGGGGTGGGGCGCTCGGCGCATCCGCTCATGGCGATAGCTAACATCAGTAAAACAACCTTGTTCTTGTTCATACGGCCCTCCATGGGTGTCGCTGGCTTATCAGAGTAAGTGATAACAGTTCTCATCCGATGGTAGGGGTTAAAAAGTAAACATAGCCTCAATGGCAATCGATAAATCAGTAACCGATTTCGCTATTGAACGGCAAATACCAGAACAGCGCGATCTCGTGATCGGCGATCTCCGGCTCGGCGCGGTACAGCAAGCGATCGATGCCGCCGAGGATAAACCCGTAATGCTGGTAGCAGCGGCAGGCCGCCAGATTGTTGTTCTGCGTTTCGAGCATCATACCCGAGGTTTCCTGCTGCCGCGCCCACTGTTTGGCGCAGTCCAGCAGCGCCCCGGCGATGCCCTGACGGCGCGCGTCAGCGCTGACCGCGATCTCGTCGATCAGGGTGTAACCGTTCCAGTTTTTGCTCAGCGTAATATGGCCAACGGCGTCGTCCTGGCGATACGCCAGGAAGGTCACGCTGTCTTCGTTGGCGAACGGCGCCAGCGGATACTGCTTGCGAAACGGCGCCACCGGGCGGGTTGGCCAGCTGTCGACCGGGCTGTCGAACTGCGGCAGGGCGTAACAGGCGATGGTAAAGCCGAAATCGCCGCGCGTCAGGTAATCATCGGGCAGCGCCTCAATGGCCGCGATGCGGATGGCCGGGATCATTACGGCAGCTCCCGCAGCAGGCGCGCCGGATTGCCGGCATAAATCCCCTTGCGGGTGATGTCGCGGGTCACGACCGCCCCGGCGCCGATTACCGTGTCGCTGCAGATCTCCACCGCCAGGATCGTGGCGCCGGAGCCGATGGACACCCGATCGCCGATGCAGGTGCGCCCCCAGCTGGCCGGATCGGCGTTGGGCGCGCCGTCTTTGAACAGATCGTTGGCGAAGGTGACGCCATGGCCGACAAAGCACGCTTCGCCGAGGGTGACGTATTCGCAGATAAAGCTGTGCGACTGAATTTTACTGCGCGCGCCGATGCTGACGTGGCGCTGGATCTCGACGAACGGGCCGACGAAGACATCGTCACCGAGCCGGCAACCGTACAGATTGCAGGGTTCGATCACGGTAACGTTGCGCCCGGCTTCGACGTCGACGATCCCCGCCTGGCGGGTGGTGATAACGGATGACATGACCTTCCTCACAGCCTGGTTTTCATGGTGGGAGTATAAGACAAAGCGCCGCGGCGTTGCGCTTTCCGCACGTTTTTTCGCCGAAAGACTATAATGAGTACAGGGGAGAGAGCCCCGTGGCCGCAATCCTCGCACGGGTAGCAGTCCGTCAGAGGTGTGAAATTCGTTCGCCGATCGCGGCCTACGGCGAGATTGGAGGTGTCTCATGGTCAGTCATGTTTGGGGACTTCTGGCGCATCCCAGCGCCGAGTTCGAACAGATCAAAAGCGAGAATGAAAGCGTCTCGCACCTATACACCCATCACGTGTTGCTCTTGGCAGCCATCCCGGTGGTCTGCGCCTTTATCGGCACCACCCAGTTGGGCTGGCTCTCCGGCGAGGGACATGCCATCAGGCTCGACATGTTTACCGCGCTTTATACCGCCGTGGCGTTCTACCTGCTGATGCTGGCGGGCGTAGCGGCCATGGGGAAAGTCATTCACTGGATGGCGCAGCGTTATGAATCGCGCCCCAGCCTGCACCGCTGCATGGTGTTCGCCGGCTATGTGGCGACCCCGATGTTCCTCAGCGGGATTGTGGCGCTCTATCCGGTCGTCTGGCTGTGTCTGTTTGTCGGCATTATCGGCCTGTGCTATTCGGGCTATCTGCTGAATCTGGGGATCCCGCACTTCCTGAATATCGACAGTAAGGAAGGGTTCATCTTCTCCAGCTCGACCTTCGCTATCGGCATTCTGTTGCTCGAGCTGCTGCTTGGGGTGACGGTGCTGCTGTGGGGGTACGGTTCCTGGTTATTCTGAGTTAACGGCTGTTGTTGTCGCCCCCGCGCCGGTGGAACGGCGCGGGGGCTTTTGCTTTTATGCGCGGCGGAAAACCAGCATCACGCCGAGCACGATGCCCGCCATCCCCAACAGGCTCAGCGCGGCCAGCGCGTGGCCGAGCAGCAGATAATCCAGCAGGGCGGTCACCGCCGGGATCAGATAGAACAGGCTGGTGACCTGCACCAGGTTGCCGCGCTGGATCAGACGATACAGCAAGAACGTCGCCAGCCCCGAGATCACCACCGCCATCCACAGCAGCGGCAGCACGAACTCAGGCCGCCAGTCGACCCGCAGCGGCTCAAACGGCAGCGCCAGCGTACACATCAATAGCCCGATGGCATACTGCAGCGGCAAGACCGCCAGCGGCGGCTGCGTCATGCCCTTTTGCAGCAGGGTGCCGGCGGTCATGCTCCCCAATGCGATAAAGGCGAACAGCATGCCGCTCGGCGAGAAATGAGCCACCATCAGGCTTTGGTACACCACCAGCGTCAGCCCGGCCATCGCCAGCGCCAGCCCGAATGCGCGCAGCCCGGTGCAGCGCCGTTCGGTGATGAACTGGGTGAGGATCGGCTGTACGCCGAGCAATGTGGCCAGCACGCCGGGCGTAATGCCCTGTTCCAACGCCAGCAGATAGCAGATCTGATAGCTGCCGATCATCAACACGCCGATCAGCGCGACGCGCCGGCGGGTGCCGGGGGCGGGCAGGCACTGGCGCCGCCACAGGCCGATGGCCAACAGCACCGCCAGCGCGATGGCGCAGCGGAAGAACAGAAAAGCGAAGGCGGAGGCGTGCTCCAACCCCCAACGGGAGAAGATCGCGCCGCTGCTCCAGAGCAGGACGAACAGCGTAGCCAGGCCGGCATTGGCCCAGAGAGAAGGTAATCGCATATCAATTTCACCTGTCGTGAAAATTACAGGCTCCGGCGCGCGCGGCGGTCTACGCCTGAACGCAACAGATCACTAAGCCGGAGGTAAAAAGTCGGTTTGGCTTAACGCACAACCACAAGGCGTGGCGGGTAAGCGGCAACCGCAGAAACGACAGAAGAAACGGCGGGTGGGGCGGAGGAAGCACACAGCAAAACGACGGCCGGAACGGTCGCGTTTGTCGGATCTGTACTGTGCGCCAGATAGGTCATGTGAGTTCCTGAAAACCGTGAATGAAACTAAACGCTTCAAACATAACCAAGTTCAGCGGGGCGTGCAATCGGAAATCACAGAGACATTAATGATAATGAAAATCATTATCATTAATAAAAAGGTGTGCTATGTTGCTTTAACCACGCCGTTTTGACGCAGGGCGCGGCTTGCCCTCTGCCTTGCTTCACGCAGCGCGTGCGGCATAAGAGTTTGCGATTCGCTTTTGCAGAAGGCGAGCAATCGTGGTAAAAACACTGATATGTTATAATATAACAATTTATGCATGATGAATTCAGCTCACGACATCCTCCATGTTGATGGAGTTAGCCTGACCGGACACGGCGGGGCATTGATACTCGACAACATCCATTTCGCGCTCCGCGCCGGTGAGAAGCTGGCGGTGATCGGCCCCAACGGCAGCGGCAAGTCCAGCCTGTTGCGCACCCTGATCGGCGAAACGCGGCCGGACAGCGGCGGCATTTACTGGCGAGGGCGCGCCTTGTCCGCGTGGCCGGCGGCGGAGCGCGCCAGAAGCATCGCCTTTCTGGCGCAAAACGATCTGCCGGATTTGCGGCTGTCGGTTGAGGATTACGTGGCGTTGGGCCGTTTACCGCATGGCGAACGCTCTGCGACAGGAAAGCGCATCGTTGATGAGGCCATCGGGGAAACCGGGCTGGCGCCGCTCAGGCACCACCCGTTGGGGCGGCTCTCGGGCGGCCAGCGCCAGCGCGCCGCACTGGCCCGGGCGTTGGCGCAGTCTCCCGACTTGTTGTTGCTGGATGAACCGACCAATCACCTCGATCCGCCCGGGCGCTCGGCGCTGTTGTCGTTAGTGAAAAATAAAGATATTGCCGTGATTGCGGTGCTGCACGATTTGCCCGTGGCGGAGGCGTTTGCCGATCGGATCCTGGTGCTCAACGAAAGCCGCCAGGTAGCCTGTGGTACGCCCGAGGCGGTGTTGCAGACCCCGGTGATTTTGCCGGTGTTCGGCATGAACAGTTTCAAGGTGGCGCACCCCGTCAGCGGGAAAACGCTGCGTATTTTTGACGTTCCCCATTGCGCTTGATAAACCAGAGAGAAATATGAACACACGCGTATTCCCCCTGCTCCTGCTGCTGGCCGGCGGGGCGGCGGCGGCCGAAAAATTTCCCGTCACCGTAGAAAGCTGCGGTACGCCGGTCACCTTCAACCAGGCGCCTCAACGCGCCGTCATCAACGACATCAACATGGCCGAGATGGCTTTTGCGCTCCATCTGCAGGATCGCATTGTCGGGCTGACCGGCATCACCGGCTGGTACAAACTGACGCCCGACTTCAAGGCGGCGATGGGCGCCATTCCCGAACTGGCGCCGAAATATCCCGCTTTGGAAACGTTGCTGGCGGCGCAGCCGGATTTCTTCTTCGCCGGCTGGAATTACGGTATGAAGATCGGCGGCGACGTCACGCCGGAGAAGCTCGCCCCGTTCGGTATAAAAACGCTGGTGTTGAGCGAGAGCTGCGTGCAGGCCGGCGGGCGGCCGCAGAAGGCCGATATGAACCTGCTGTATGACGATGAGCTAAAACTCGGCAAGATTTTCGGCAAGCCGCAAGAGGCCGCCGCGCTGGTTGAAGGCTGGCGGCGCCGGTTGGCTGCGCTTCCCGCCAGACCGGCGGGTCAGCCACCGCTCAAGGTGTTCGTCTATGACTCGGGGGAGGAGAAGCCTTTTACCAGCGGCAAATACGCCATGCCGACGGCGATCATCGAAGCGGCGGGCGGCCGCAACGTGATGGACGGTTTGCCGGCGAGCTGGACGACGGCGTCCTGGGAGGCGGTGGCGGCGGCCGAGCCCGACTTCATTATTCTGCTGGATTACCAGACCGGTTCGGGGGCCGATGCGCTGCGGCGTTTCCTCGAGTCTCATCCGTTGATGAAGTTGACGCCTGCGGTACGGCACCACCGTTATCTGAAACTGCAGTATGCGGAGCTGACGCCGGGGCCGGCCAACATCGGCGCGGTGGAAAAGCTGGCGCGGGCGCTGTACGCGCCGGAGGCTGAATGAACTCGCCGACCCGGCGATTTATGCTGCTCGCGCCGTTGGCGCTGTTGACGTTGTGCGGATTAATGGTCTGGAGCCTGCAGCTGGGCAGTGTTGCGCTGTCATGGCGGCAGGCGTTGGCGGCGTTAGGGCTCGGTTCGGCACCCCTCTCCGGCATGCTGGATACCATCGTCGTGCAACTGCGAATGCCCAGAGCCCTGTTGGCGGCGTTGACCGGCGCCGGGCTGGCGATGACCGGCGCGTTGCTGCAGACTACCACCCGCAATGAGCTGGCCGATCCTTTTCTGTTTGGGCTCTCCTCCGGCGCCTCCGCCGGCGCGGTGCTGGTCATCACGCGCTTCGGCGATGCGCTGGGCGCGCTGACGTTGCCGCTGTCCGCTTTCGTCGGCGGCATTTTGTCCGCGATGGCGGTGATGATCCTGTTTCGCGTCAGCCGGGTCAGGCGCGCCGAGCAGCTGATCGTCTGCGGCCTGGCGGTCTCGTTTTTGTTCAGCGCGCTCACCAGCTACCTGGTGTTTTCCGGCGATCAGCGGGCGGCCGGCTCGGTGTTGTTCTGGTCGCTGGGCGGGCTGGGGCTGGCGCGTTGGGATAATCTGTTCATTCCGTTGGCGAGTTTCGTGCTGCTGGCCGGGTTTACGGCGCTGCGTTGGCGGGCGCTGGACGCGCTGCTGGCGGGCGAGCACACCGCCCATTCGATGGGGGTCAACGTTGCGCGCCTGCGCACCGAGACCTTTCTGTGCTGCGCATTGTCTACGGCGTTTCTCGTTTCGCTGACGGGCGTGATCGGTTTTGTCGGGCTGATGGTGCCTTATCTGGCACGGCGCCTGGTGGGCGTGCGCCACCGCTTGTCCGTGCCGATGTGCGGCCTGCTGGGGGCGATGCTGCTGACCGGCGGCGACATGCTCAGCCGCAGCCTGATCCCCAATCAGGAGCTGCCCATCGGCATCATTACGGCGGGGCTGGGGGGCGCGTTCATCGTCTCCTTGCTGCTGCGTGCGGAACGCTGAATGGGCCATTGAAGGTCAACAGGAAGGTGAGGTGGCCCGCCTCGGCAGGCCAATCGGGCGCTCTTAGCGGGGGTCTTCGGCCCAACCTTTGCGTTTGCTGGTTTTGCCGATGCCGGGGTTGAAGCTGTTGGTCGGATCGGCGGTGCGGTAGAACGCCTGCAGATCCGGTTTGGCGTGGTACAGGTGGCCGACGTTATGCTCCGCCGGGTACTCGGCGCCGCGCCGGTTGAGGATCTCGAGCATCTTTTCTTTCAGTGCATGGCTGTCCACGCCTTTTTTCACCACGTAGTCCTGGTGGAATACGTGGCACATAAAGTGGCCGTAATACAGCTTATGCACCAACTGACTGTCGATCTCCGGCGGCAGCGTTTCGAACCAGTCGGTGTCGTTGCGGCGCAGGGCGATGTCCAGCGCCAGAATATCCTCCACCTTGTCGGCGTGCACCGCGTGGTAGCGCACCGCGGCGCCGGCGGCGGCGAAGCGGTGCAGGAAGGCCTTTTTGCCTTCGTCAGGCGTGCAGGCGAAGAAGGCGCCTTCGGCCTGGGCGAAATAGTCGGTCAGGTAGCGCTGCGCTTCGTCTACGCCGGGGCCGGCCATCTTCAGCAGCAGGTGGTGTTCGAAACGTTCGCGGTATTCCTTCATGCGCTTCGGCAGGTGGCTCGGCACCAGATGGCTCAGGCCCTGCATCAGTCGATCGGTCAGGTTGTGCGGCAGCAGCGGCAGCTTGTTGAGGCTGGCGTCCATGCGGCCTTTCAGGGTGAAGAAGCGCGGCATCTGATCGGTGCCGAGCTTGTCGATCATCATGAAGGTGTCTTTGCCGTACACCTCGGCGATGTCGAAGATATCGCGGTGCATGTATTCACCGGCCACCGGCAGGTTTTCGAATTTGCTCAGCATGTGGCGGCGCAGTTCGGTCAGCACCGCGGTGTCGTTGGTGCCGATATAGAACACCTGCTCTTTGCCCTCTTTCTCGAAGGTGTCAAGCCGCGCCGCGAACACTGCCAGCTTGCCGGCGCAGCCGGAGGCTTCGTACAGGCGGCGTTTGTCGGCGTTGAAGCGGGAAGGGGTGTCGGCATCGACGTCGCGCACCCGGCTGGCGTATTCGTTATCCGAGGCGCGCAGCTCGCCGTATTCGACGTCGCTCGGGCGATAGTCGCCTTTTTCCAGCCGGGTGAGGATCTCTTCCGGCGTGTCGCCAAGCCGGATGCCCAGATGGTTCACCAGGCGCAGCTGGCCGTCTTCCCCTAGCTGGGCGTACAGTGCCATTTCGGTATAGGCCGGGCCGCGTTTCACCAGCGAGCCGCCGGAGTTGTTGCACACGCCGCCGATAACAGAGGCGCCGATGCAGGAAGAGCCGATCACCGAATGTGGTTCGCGGCCGTAGGGTTTGAGCAATTTCTCGAGGTGGTGCAGGGTGCTGCCGGGAAAACCGACCACCTGCTTGCCGTTGTCCAGCACCTGAATATGATCGAGGCGCAGGGTGCTGACGATGACGATATCGCGATCATAGTCGTTGCCGCTGGGGGTTGAGCCTTCGGTCAGGCCGGTATTGGCGGCCTGCATGATGACGATTTTGTCGGCGGCCACGCAGGCCTGCAGAATGCGCCACAGCTGCAGCAGGCTGGTGGGAAACACCACCGCCAGCGCCTGGCCTTCGCCGGAGCGGAAGCCCTTGCGATACCGTTCGGTGTTGCGATCGCCGGTCAACAGCTGCGGGCCGCCGACGATGTCCTTGAGCTGATTGATAAACGTCTGATTGCCTGACTGCATGCTGCCTGTCTCCCTGTCATCCCCGTCGCCTTAACCGCGGCGCCGGTGCCGCGCAATAAGCTAAGAGGTTATCAATTAAATAACTTATTAAGCCATCAGCTTATTAAGCTAATGGCTTGTGGGTTTAGTAGCGCTCGGCGTAGCCGGCCCGGCGCTCTTCGTCGCGCAGCGTCAGGATCTCCACGCCGTCGGCGGTGACCGCCACGGTGTGCTCCCACTGCGCCGACAGTTTTTTGTCGCGCGTTACCACCGTCCAGCCGTCTTTCTTCTGCTTGATGCGGCGGTCGCCCTGGTTGATCATCGGCTCGATGGTGAACACCATGCCTTCCTGCAGCGCCATGCCGCTGCCGGGTTGACCGTAGTGCAGCACCGCCGGCTCTTCGTGCATGTCGCGGCCGATGCCGTGGCCGCAATATTCCCGCACGATGCTGTAGCCGGCCTGTTCGGCGTGTCGCTGGATGGCGTGGCCGATATCCCCCAGAGTGGCGCCCGGTTTGACCGCGCGAATGCCTTGCCACATCGATTCATAGACGTTGTTCACTAGCCGTTTAGCCAGCGGCGTCACCTGGCCGATGCAGTACATTTTGCTGGAGTCGGCGATGTAGCCGCCGTTTTCCAGCGTGATGTCCACGTTGACTATCATGCCGGAACGCAGGATTTTGCTGGCCGACGGCACGCCGTGGCACACCACGTCGTCCACGGAGGTGTTGAGCACATAGGGGAAATCATACTGCCCCTTGCTGGCCGGGCGCGACTTCAGCTCTTCGACGATAAACGCCTCGGCGCGGTCGTTGATCTCCATGGTGGAGATGCCTTCGACGATGACCTCATCGAGCATAGCAAACACTTTAGCCAGCAGAGCGCCGGAATGGCGCATTTTGGCAATCTCTTCCGGCGTTTTAATCACAATCTGTTTCACCCGACAATCTCCTTCAGCGTCAGCGCGTTATCTTTCATCATTTTTTTTACCAGTTGCGGGTAGGTCAGTTCCGGATGGAACTCCGCCAGCATGCCGATCTTGATCCAGTACTCGGCCTGCGCATTGATCGAACGCGTCATGGTCAGGCTGGCGAGGCGCAGATCGTCATGCAGCGCGTCCGAAATTTTTACGATGCCCATCGGCGTCTCCATAAATGAACAATATACGAAGTGTATACGTTTGGGATGGTCGAGATGTGGCATTCTGTGGCGTAAGAAGATTCTGGCAACAACGATTGCCGCCGCCAGGCAATGCGTTTATTGTGATGAACGACTTTTTTGCCATGATTTTTCAGAAGGATTTAAGGCGTGACTAAACTACGTGTTGGGGTGATTTTTGGCGGTAAATCGGCGGAGCATGAGGTGTCGCTGCAGTCGGCCAAAAACATTGTGGATGCAATCGACAAAGAGAAGTTTGACGTCACGCTGCTGGGGATCGACAAACAGGGGCAGTGGCACATCAACGACGCCTCCAACTATCTGCTCAATGCCGAGAACCCGGCGCTGATCGCGCTGAACCGCTCGAACAAGAACGTGGCGCTGATCCCGGGCCAGGAAAAACAGCAGCTGATCGAAGCGGGCAGCGCCGGCGCGCTGGGCCAGCTCGACGTCATCTTCCCGATCGTGCACGGCACGCTGGGGGAGGATGGTTCGCTGCAGGGGCTGCTGCGCATGGCCAATATGCCGTTCGTCGGCGCCGGCGTGCTCGGCTCGGCGGTCAGCATGGATAAAGACGTGACCAAACGCCTGCTGCGCGACGCCGGGCTGGCGGTGGCGCCGTTCGTCACCCTGACGCGCGCCAACCGTGCCGGGTTCACGTTTGAGCAACTGAGCGAGCGCCTCGGCCTGCCGCTGTTCGTCAAACCGGCCAACCAGGGCTCGTCGGTCGGGGTCAGCAAGGTGGAAAACCGCGCCGAGTTTTACGCTGCGGTGGCGCTGGCCTTCAGTTTCGATCACAAAGTGCTGGTGGAGTCGGCGATCGTCGGCCGCGAGATCGAGTGTGCGGTGCTGGGCAACGACGATCCGCAGGCCAGCGTATGCGGCGAGATCGTGCTGAGCGACGCTTTCTACTCCTACGACACCAAATACATCAATGAGCAGGGCGCTCAGGTGGTGGTGCCGGCGGCGATCGCGCCGGAAGTAAGCGACCACATCCGCGAGGTGGCGCTGAAGGCGTTCCGCGCGCTGGAGTGCTTCGGGTTGGCGCGGGTGGATGTGTTCCTGACGCCGGACAACCAGGTGGTAATCAACGAGATCAACACGCTGCCGGGCTTCACCAACATCAGCATGTATCCCAAGCTGTGGGCTGCCAGCGGTGTCAGCTATCAGGCGCTGATCACGCGCCTGATCGAATTGGCGCTGGAGCGCCACCAGCAGGATCGCGCGCTGAACAGCTCGGTGTTCGATCGCTAAACGCGGCAGGGGGCGGCGGTGCCGCCCCCGTCCATCACTTCACCGTCACGTCGATGTCGCCGAAATACTTCTTCGACAGCGCCGCCACCGTGCCTTGCTGTTTCACTTTGGCGATGGCGGCATCCAGTTTCTTCTTCAGCGCCTCATCCCCTTTGCGCAGGCCGAAGGCAATGCCTTCACCGAGGATTTTGTCGTCGCGCACCGCCTCGCCGACGAAGGCGAAGCCCTTGCCGTCCGGCTGCGACAGGAAGCCGCTTTGCCCCGACGGCGCCATCACCAGCGTGGCGTCGAGCCGACCGGCCGCCAGATCGAGATAAACCTGATTCTGATCCTGGTAAGACACCACATCCACGCCCGCCGGCGCCCAATGGGTTTTGGCGTAAATCTCCTGAATTGAGCCTTGCAGCACGCCCACGTGTTTGCCCGCCAGCGCTTTGGCGTCCGGCAGCAGGCCGCTGTCGGCCTTGGCGATCAGGCGGTTCGGCACCTGATAGATGGCGTCGGTAAAGGCGATCGCCTGGCGCCGCTGTTCGGTCACGTTCATCGCCGAGTTGATGGCGTCGAACTTGCGCGCCTGCAGCGCCGGGATCAGGCTGTCGAACGAGGTTTCCACCCAGCTGCATTGCAACTGCGCGGCGGCGCACACCGCATCGCCCAGTTCAATGTCGAACCCTTCCAGTTTGCCGCTGGCGGATTTGGATTCGAACGGCGGATACAGCGCTTCCAGACCGAAGCGCAGGCTGTTTTCCGCCGCCAGAGAAGAGCCGGCGGCCAGCAGGCATCCGGCGGCGAACAGCGTTTTCAAAGCTTTCATAGGCAGTGCCCCTTTCCCATGGTCGGACAAAAAATTACACCTGGCTCAGGCGGCGCGCGCCTTCCAGCAGGGTCTCGTTATCTTTGGAAAAACTCAGCCGAATAAGGCCGGTATCGGTGCCGTCGCTGTAGAACGCCGACAACGGGATCGTCGCCACCTTCGCTTCGCGGATCAAGCGCACGGCGAAATCATTGTCGCTTTCGTGACTGAAGCCGCTAAAGCGGGCCAGCATGAAGAAGCTGCCGCGGCTGGGCAGCAGCTCAAAGCGCGAATCCTGCAGGGCGCTGGCCAGCAGATCGCGCTTTTGTTGGTAAAACGCCGCCAGCCCCAGGTAACTCTGCGGGTTGGCGAGCGCGGCGGCGAAGGCGTGCTGCATCGGCGTATCGGCGGAGAACACCATGAATTGGTGCACCTTGCGGATCTCGTCCATCAGCGCCGCCGGCGCCAGGCAATAGCCGACGCGCCAGCCGGTGACGTGGTAGGTTTTGCCGAACGACGACACGATCACGCTGCGTTCCGCCAACTGCGGGTAGCGCGCCATGCTGTGGTGAATATCGCCGTCGAACACCACGTGCTCGTAGACCTCATCGGACAGGATCACGATGTCGGTGTCGCGGGTCAGGGCGGTCAGGCGTTCGATGTCGTGCTCGTCAAACACCGCGCCGGTCGGGTTGTGCGGCGTGTTGACGATGATCATGCGCGTTTTGCCGTTGATGGCGGCGGCCACTTCGTCCCAGTCGACGCGAAAATCCTGCAGCGACAGTTTGATCGCCACCGGCGTGGCGCCCTGCAGGCGCACGATCGGCGCATAGCTGTCGAACGCCGGTTCGAAATAGATCACCTCGTCGCCGGGATGCACCAGCGCGCTGATCGCCGAGTACAGCCCTTCGCTGGCGCTGGCGATCACCGTGATTTCTTCGTCGGCGTCATAGCGCGCGCCATACAATCGTTCAGCTTTTTCCGCCAGGGCAGCACGTAACGCCGCCACGCCGCTCATCGGCGCGTATTGGTTATGACCTGCGCGCATGGCTTGCGCCGTTGCCTCGATCAGCTGCGGGTCACCGGCGAAGTTGGGCGCGCCCTGCGACAGGTTGAGGGCCTGATGTTCGGCGCTGAGTTGGCCAATGACGGTGAAGATAGTGGTGCCGACGTCCGGCAGCTTCGAGCGGGATAAGCAGGCGCTCTGCATGATGGGCTCCAGGCAAACAGGGAAGTGTTGAGCGATTAAGCATCAGCCGGCGTAGGCGGACAAGGGAAAGTTTGTCATACTTGCCATGCACTGTGATCATAGCTAATCGAGGCTCGCTATGCCGATATCCCTGCCGTCGCTCGACGTATTGAAAACCTTTGTGGTGGTGGCGCAACGCCTCAACTTTACCCATGCCGCCCGGCAGCTGCACCTGACGCAGGGGGCGGTCAGTCGGCAAATTCTTGGGCTGGAACAGCGTCTGGGCTATCCGCTGTTCAGCCGCCAGGCGCGCGGTCTGGCGCTGACGCCGCAGGGCGCGCAGCTGCTGGCGCCGGTACAGCAGGCGCTGGGGCAGTTGGATGAAGCCCTGACGCGGGCCGCCGCTCCGCCGGGGGCGCTGCGCATCAAATGCCCGACCTGCGCCATGCGCTGGGTGCTGCCGCGCATCATTCGCCTGCAAAATGAACGGCCGGACATGCATATCGAGCTGACCGCCTCGGTGTCGCACGGCCTGGATTTCAGTACTGAGCAGTTTGACGCCGCGGTGGTATTCGGCCGGCCGCCGGGTAAAAAGCTGACCGCGCACTTGCTGTTCGATGAAATCCTCACGCCGGTCTGCACGCCGACGTTCCTGCCGGCGGCGGCCCGGTTGACGGACTTGACGGACAAAACTCTGCTGCACCCGACGCGCGATCGGCGCGACTGGCTGCGCTGGCTGAAGGCGGCGGGCGCCGATGCGTTGCCGTCCGGTAAGGCCCAGCATTTCGATACCCTCGATCTGGCGATGAGCGCCGCGCTGCAGGGATTCGGCATCGCCATCGGCGATCTGTGCCTGCTGGAGGAGGATATTCAGGCGCAGCGCATCGTCACGCCGTTCCCGCTCTGCGTCAGCAGCGGCGCGGCCTATTATTTGGTCTATCCTGAACGCACGGTGGCGCCGCCGGCGTTGACACAGCTTATCGATTTTCTGACGGTTGAGGCCGCCGGCAGCCGCGCCCGGCTGCAGAATTACCTGCCGATAACCTGTAATGCTTTGTAAACATTAGCGATGCGAATTCCCTTGGCGATGAAACAGAGTGTGGCAAACTGTTTCTTCACTCCGATTAAACTCCGCGGCGTTGGCGGCGGAAACACGCCTGAGATAAAACAAGATGAAATGGCTTTGTGTGGTGAGTATGTTGTCCGGTCTGGCCCTCAGCCCGGCTTTTGCGCAGGAAACGCCGATAACGCAGGGCATTCACGCCCAGCAGCGCGACGCCTTCGTGTCCCATTTGATGAAGCAGATGACGCTGGAAGAGAAGATCGGCCAGCTGCGGCTGATCAGCGTCGGGCCGGATAACCCGAAAGAAGCGATCCGCGAGGGGATCCGCAAAGGGCAGATCGGCGCCATCTTCAATACCGTCACCCGGCCGGATATCCGGGTGATGCAGGATCAGGCGATGCAGCTCAGCCGCCTGAAAATCCCGTTGTTCTTTGCCTATGACGTGGTGCACGGCCAGCGCACCGTGTTCCCGATCAGCCTGGGGCTGGCGGCCAGCTTCGATCTGGAAGCCATCGCGCTCAGCGCCCGCGTGGCGGCGCAGGAGGCCAGCGACGACGGCCTGAACATGACCTTCGCGCCGATGGTCGATATCACCCGCGATCCGCGCTGGGGCCGGGTCTCCGAAGGCTTCGGCGAAGACACCTGGCTGGTCTCGAAAATCGCCAAGGTGATGGTTGACGGTTTCCAGAACGGCGATCCGGCCAAACCCGGTTCGGTGATGGCCAGCGTCAAGCACTTTGCATTGTACGGCGCCGTCGAAGGCGGCCGCGATTACAACACCGTCGACATGAGCCCGCTGCGCATGCATCAGGACTATCTACCGCCTTACAAAGCGGCGGTGGACGCCGGCAGCGGCGGGGTGATGGTGTCGCTCAACGCGATCAACGGCGTGCCGGCCACCGCCAACCCGTGGCTGCTGAAAGATCTGCTGCGCGAGCAGTGGGGCTTTAAAGGCATCACCATCAGCGACCATGGCGCAATTAAAGAGCTGATTAAACACGGCGTGGCCGCCGATGCGCGCGACGCGGTGCGCCTGGCGATCACCTCCGGCGTCGACATGAGCATGAGCGACGAGTTCTACGACAAATACCTGCCGGGTCTGGTGAAGGACGGACTGGTGTCTGAAAGCGATATCGACCGCGCCTGCCGAGACGTACTGAACACCAAATACGACATGGGGCTGTTCACCAATCCTTACGTGCATCTGGGCCCGGCGGGTTCCGATCCGCAGGACACCAACGCCGAAAGCCGTCTGCACCGCGCCGAAGCGCGGGTGGTGGCACGCAAGACGATGGTGCTGCTGAAGAACGATAAACAGACGCTGCCGTTGAGCAAGCAGGCGACCATTGCGTTGGTCGGGCCGATGGCCGACAGCCAGCGCGACGTGATGGGCAGCTGGTCGGCCGCCGGGGTGGTCAAGCAGTCGGTCACCCTGCGCGAAGGGCTGGAGCGGGCGGTGGGCGATAAGGCGCGCATTCTGTACGCCAAGGGCGCCAACGTCACGCAGGATAAAGGCATCATCGACTACCTGAATGAGTATGAGCCGGCGGTGGCGTTCGATACCCGCTCGCCGCAGCAGATGATCGACGAAGCGGTGCAGGCGGCGAACAAGGCCGACGTGGTGGTGGCGGTGGTGGGGGAATCGCAGGGCATGGCGCATGAGGCCTCCAGCCGCGCCGACATCACTATTCCGCAGAGCCAGCGCGATCTGATCGCCGCGCTGAAAGCCACCGGCAAGCCGCTGGTGCTGGTGCTGATGAACGGCCGGCCGTTGGCGCTGAGCTGGGAGAGCGAGCAGGCGGACGCGATGCTGGAAACCTGGTACAGCGGCACCGAAGGCGGCAACGCGGTGGCGGACGTGCTGTTCGGCGACTACAACCCGTCGGGCAAGCTGCCGATGACCTTCCCGCGCTCGGTCGGCCAGATTCCGATGTACTATAACCACCTGAACACCGGCCGGCCGTTCGGCAAGGAGAATCCGGGCAAGTACACCTCACGCTACTTCGATTCGCCGAATGGCCCGCTGTATCCGTTTGGTTACGGCCTGAGCTACACCACCTTCAGCCTGTCGGATCTGAAATTGTCCAGCCCGACGATGGCGCGCAACGGCAAGTTAACCGCCAGCGTCACGCTGAAGAATACCGGCAAGTACGACGGCGCCACGGTGGTGCAGCTGTATCTGCAGGACGTCACCGCCTCGGTCAGCCGCCCGGTGAAAGAGCTGCGCAACTTCAAGAAAGTGACGCTGAAGGCCGGTCAGTCGCAGCAGGTTGAGCTGCCGATTAGCGAAGAGGATCTGAAGTTCTACAACGCCAGCCTGAAATGGGGGGCGGAGCCGGGCAAATTCAACGTGTTCGTCGGCCTGGATTCCGACAACGTGCAGGCGCAAAGTTTTACCCTGAAGTAACTTTTTCCCCCTCTTTCACTGCGGTGGGAGAGGGGCACTATCCCTTTCCGCTAATGTCACCGGAGCTTGCCTCATGAAACGGTATCTGGACTGCAGCGCCAGCGATCTGGCCGATATCGGCAAAGCCGATCTGCTCTATGCCATCCGCGCCAGTGAAGGGCGCATTCTGGTCAGCGAAACCATTGCGGTCACTCAGCCGCTGCTCAATAACGTCACCAACGCCGAGCTGGCGGCCAGCCAGGGCGCCGACCTACTGCTGCTGAACCTGTTCGACGTCGACCATCCGCACATCGCGGGCCTGCCCGCCGACGTGCCGCCGCAGGAGGCGCTGCGCACGCTGCAGCGCCTGACCGGGCGGGTGATCGGGGTGAACCTGGAGGCCGTCGATCCGGCCTTCGCCACCGAACATAACGATTTCTGGCAGATGACGGCGGGGCGTGCCGCCAGCGCCGAGAATGCGCGCAAGCTGTATCAGCTCGGCGCGCGCATGCTGGTGCTGACCGGCAACCCGAACAACGGCGTCAGCAATCAGGCGATCGCCGCCGCGCTGAAAGCGATTCGCGATGAAGTGGGCGACGAGATGGTGCTGGTGACCGGCAAGATGCACGGGGCCGGTATCGTGCGCGAAAGCGGCAGCCAGCTGATCGGCGAGCAGGACATCGCGCTGTTCGTGGAGAACGGTGCGGATATCGTGCTGTTGCCGGCGCCGGGCACCATTCCCGGCATGTCGCAGGAGAAAGTGGCGGCGCTGATCGCCTTTGCCCAGCGGCAGGGCGCGCTGGCGATGACGGCGATCGGCACCTCGCAAGAGGGCGCCGACGTGCAGACCGTGCGGCAGATTGCGCTGATGAGCAAAATGGCCGGGGCGGACCTGCACCATATCGGCGATACCGGCTATCTGGGGCTGGCGCTGCCGGAAAACATCTTCGCTTACAGCGTGGCGATCCGCGGCGTGCGCCACACCTACAGCCGCATGGCGCGCTCGGTGAACCGCTAAGCCTGGGGCTTTTGCGCCGTCACGATGCTGAAATAGCCGAGCGACGGCAGCACCTGAGCAGGCCCGAAGCCGACGTCGTGCAGCAGGTCGCCGATTTCCCTGCCGGAGTATTGGCGGCCCTGCGTCCATCCCATCATCATCAGGCTGTACCCCGCGGCGGCAGGCGGCCCGTCGCCGTCATCGTTGTACAGCACTTCGTGGATCACGATCCTCCCCCCGGGCGGGAGGGCCGCATAGCTCTTTTGCGCCAGGAAGCGGTTCTTGTCCATCGGCCAGTCGTGGAAAATATTGGAGTACAGGTGCAGATCCGCCGCCGGGTAGGGATCGCGCCACATATCGCCGCTGTGGGTGCCGATGCGCTGGCTGAGACCGTAATGGCGCGCGTAGTCGGCGGCTAGCGGGCACACCTCCGGCAGATCGAACACGGTGCAGGTCAACGTCGGCCAGTGGGCCGCCAGGCTGATGGCATGGGCGCCGGAGGCGCCGCCGATATCCAGCGCCGCGCGGCAGGCACCGAGGGGCAACAGCGCCGGCCAAACGCTGGCCGAGCCCATGCTCAGGCTGTGCATGGCGTGGGTAAACCGCCGCATTCTGTCGGCGTCGAGCGTATGGGTTTCAAACAGCTCCTGCTCGCCGTACACCTGCGAGGTATTTTTTCTGATGGCGCTTTCCAGGTTTTTCAGCGAGAAAATTTCGCTATTTTCAACCATCAAATCCCAGAAGTAGCCGAAATAATGCGGGTTGTTTTTTAACAAAAAGGTTTCCGCTTCCGGCGTCAGAGAGAATGTTTCGCCGTCTCTGTCTATCAATTTCAATGCCACTAGCGCCATGACCAGCGTCTCTGCCGGGCGTCTTTCCACATTGGCCTGAGTGCATATATCGGTCAGGTTGCGGGGGCGCAATGCAATAAATTCAAAGATGCCCAGGCGGTGCGCAATAAGCGCCGCCGGATAGAGATATAAATTCATCGTGATATCGAGAATGGTTTTGTTGTCGCATGGCGGCGGCCGGACGGAATGGTTCATGTGAATCCCCTCCCACTAAGGCATGGCGCGTCTTAACAGGCTATGTTACGCCTGTGGTTTTAGCAAAGGGCGGGGGCGCGATTGACCGCAGGCCAACGCTTACGTTGTAAATAATTCCCTGGTGAGACTATTTTAAAATTGAATTGGGTGCGGTTAATGTCGAACGTAAAAACTGACGTCGGGCGGAGTAATAACCCCATCATGCATTTTTATCTTACTGGAGGTTAACTTAATCACAGTTATTAACGCATTAGGGTTGTGTTAATCTGAGCCGCCGTTATACCGTACCGACGTTCACATTATTTTTGTGAATAATTCAAAGCTAAATAATTCATTATTAAAACGAGATAACAATGAAAAAGAGCATTCTGACCGGCATGATTGCCGCGACTCTGGGCCTGTTCAATACCGCTAATGCCGAAGGGATGGACCCTGCTGCATTGAAAAACGTCTATGACATTACGCGTAATACCAGCGGGCTGATGTCTTATTGCGTCGATAAAGGTTTTCTGAAAGCGGACAGTATCGACAACGCCAAGAAAATGGTGGCCTACGTGGCCGCCATTCCCGGCGGTGTCGACACCCGCGACGGTGACAAGCGTGAAGCGATGGGCCGTGAAGGCAATGTGCTGAACGACGACGGCAAAGTGGTTGCGTTGGAAAAGGAAGCGCCACAGGGTCTGCAGACATGGTGCCAGCAGGCTGACGAAGGGATCCGCCAGGGTCTGACGTCTATCGGTCAATAAACGCCGGATGTAGCCTCCCCCTCCCTAAGGCTTCGTCTGAAGGGAATCTCCGGGCCTGACGGCCCGGAGAATCTCACCAAAACAGCGGAGTGGTGTTTTCAGCCAAAAATGCCAGCAGCGTTTCGTTGACCGCCGTCGGGTTTTCTTTGTTGCTGATATGGCCGGCGTTGGGGATCAGCACATGTCGGCAGCCGAGAAGGTCCGCCATGCGCTGGCCTTCCGTCGGCGGGCGCGGCTTATCCTGCGCGCCGGTGATGACGATGCTGGCGGCGGTGATGTTTTCCAGCAGCGCCAGCTTGTCGGGGCGGCCGAAGATCATCCGGCCCAGCGGCACGATGCTGTCGCGCAGCCGATCGGCGGGCAGGCTTTGCAGATGGGCCAGCAAAGGCTGCGACAGCGCAGCGGGCACTTCGTCGGAATAGAACTGCGCGGCGATATATTCCAGCAGCGGTGACGTGATGGCGCCGGCCTGTTCCACGGCGGCCAGCATGCCCATGTAGCGCTGCCGCGCCTCCGGCGTTTCGTCGCCCAGGTAGCTGTCCAGCAGCGCCAGCACTTTCACCCGCTCCGGCGCCAGCGCCGCCAGTTCCGCGCCCCACATGCCGCCGACGGACAGGCCGACGATTCCGAACTCTGCAATATCCAAATGATCCATCAGCGCCAGATGATCGGCGGCGATATCCGACAGGCTGTTTCGCCCAGGCGGCAGCGCCGGGGAGTCGCCGTGGCCCCAGAGATCGGGCACGATCAGGCGGTAGCGTTTCGCCAACGCCTCGAACTGTGGTGCCCACATGTTCAGATCGAACAGATAGCTGTGGCCCAGCAACAACGGAAAGCCTGAGCCCACGTCGAGATAATGCAGGGATTTGCCCATCGTTGGCATCTTGTCGGTTCCTTATATAAAGAGAGTTCGGCTGCTTATATCACACTCATATTCAACCCACGGTATTAATTTACTTTAAATTACTCAGGTGGACGCGGGTTTTTTAATTTGCATTGCTAACAAGACGTCAATAAAAGGTGACGCTAAGGCTAATATTTTGGTGGTGAGCGGAGCCTTGGTTTATGCTGTCGCTCCTTTCGGTATGGAATAGATAAACAGGGCGTCGCGATGAAAAGACTTTTCAGACTATTAATTATTTTGCTTGTCATTTTGCTGCTGGCGGCGGTGCTGTGGTGGTTCTTCGGGCGCGGCAATCCGAATGCGCTGTGGCAAATCGTCAGCCAACAGTGCGTGCCCAATCAGCAGCAGAACAACGATCCGGCGCCCTGCTTAAAGGTTGATTTAACCGAGGGTTATGTGCTGTTTAAGGACAGCAAAGGCCCCTATCACGATCTGGTGATGCCGACCGAAAAGGTCAGCGGTATCGAGAGCCCGGCATTGCAGACGGAGCACGCGCCGCCTTATTTCGCCCAGGCCTGGAATAACCGTGAACATATATCCGGCGAGCTGGGTAAACCGTTAAAAGATGCGTGGATTTCTTTGGCGGTCAATTCGAAATATGGTCGCTCTCAGAATCAGCTGCATATTCACGTTGCCTGCTTGCGCCAGGATGTCTATAACGCGCTGGGGCAGCAGGCGGAACAATTAGATCAACAGTGGCGGCCGCTGGCGGTGAAATTGGTCGGCCACCAATATCTGGCCAGAAAATTGGCGGGCACCGATTTAACCCAGGAAGATCCTTTCCGTTTACTGCAGAACTATGTGGTCGAGCAGGGCGACAGCATTGGCAATTACGGCCTGGCGCTGGCGGTCAGCCCGCAGGGCGAGATGCTGCTGTTGGCGAACCGTTTGAAGCTGACCGATCTGAACCTGGGCTCGGCCGGCGAAATTCAGGACTACCGGTGCGAGGTCGCGGGGAACTCAAGATGATAACGGCCCGCCGGCGTGGTCAGCCGGCGGCTGCCGTGCGGTCAGAGTTTTTTCAGCAATGCCAGCAGCTGCGTTTCGCTTTTCTCCGCCAGCCCGTCGATGGCGAGCTTGATGATGTCGGAGCGGGTGATGCGCACGATGCCGTTGCGCGCCGCCTGCACGATCACCTCATCGATGGCTTCGATGTGGTTGTCCGTCAGGCTGACGGAAATCGCCTTATAGGTGCGCTTGCGGCCGGCCGGCTTGGCTTCCGGCGCGGGCGCCGCAACCGGCAACGTATGCGAGGTGGCGCTGTTGATGAATTCGTCTTCCGACATGCGGTGGGTGGGAGTGCGCTTCTTCACAGGATCACCTCTTTCACCAGGCATTCGATCTCGGCCTGCGCCTTTTCGTTGTTCGCCTCATGCACGGTGATGGCTTCGCCCCAGGCGTCGCGGTAAATTTTGCGATCGCACAGGCGGTGGCTCACCAGGGTGAACTCCGGATATTCGCTCAGCACCTGCGCCGCTTCGTTGGCTTCATTAATGAAGATATTGGTCGGGCACATGTTCAACACAATGTAGCCTTTGACCTTCTCGTTGTATTCCTGCGCGGTGGAGAACATCTCCGACAGGTAGCCGATGGTGTCGAGATCCATCTGCGAAGGGCGCAGCGGCGAGAGGAACAGATCGGCGGCCAGCAGGCCGGAGCGCAGTTCGGCGCTGTCGCGGCCGGCGGTGTCGACGATCACGTAGTCGTAATGGCGATCCAGCTCCAGCAGCGTTTCCTTGATTTTGCCCGACGCGGCCACCACCGGAATGTGCGGCAGCCCCTCGACGTTCTGACGGTCGTTGTACCAGGTCATGATCGATTTCTGGTCGTCGGCATCGACGATGATCGCCGTCTTGCCTTGCTTAAGAATCAGATACCCGGCGATATTCACCGCTTTCGTCGACTTGCCGACACCGCCTTTTTGCGAGCCAATCAGAACAATCATGCTGCCATCTCTCAAGTTATTAAGCAGGTAACTTATTAAGTTAATGTGCTTATTAGGTTGATAATCAAACAGGTTAACAAGAACAACTCGCGAACAATATGCACCAACTGCGGCGGCTTGCCAAGCCAGTATGTCGTTAACTGTGCAGCTTATTTTGCGCTGGATGGCCCGGATGGGTAAGTAGGAATTCTCTGGGAAGTGGCGATGCGGAGGGTGATTTTATTAATTTAACAGCTTAATAAGTTAGTGGCTCATTAAGCTGTTGTCGACATTATTTCTTCATCATCGCCTTCAGGTTGGCGAACGGGTTGTGGGTGGCGACGCCGATATCTTTTTGCGCATCTTCACCGGCCACCACCGTCGAACCGTATTGATCGGCCTCGGTGTATTTCGAGTGTTCGTGGTCGTGGCAATACAGGCACAGCATTTCCCAGTTGCTGCCGTCTTCCGGGTTGTTGCTGTGATCGTGATCGATATGGTGCACCGTCAGCTCGCGCAGGTTGGAATAAACGAATTCGCGTGAGCAGCGCCCGCATACCCAGGGGAACAGTTTCAGCGCTTTTTCGCGGTAGCCGGTTTCCAGCTTCGCATAGTTTTTGGGGATATAGGCCATGGTGGTCGTCCGTCGGGAATCAATATGCGGCCAATAATACCACAGTGCGTGCGGCTACAACGTGCGGCTCATCACCGTGACGGTTTCACCGGCGACCTGGCGTTGCTCCAGAGGGCGCCAGCCGAGTTTCTGATACAGCGTCTGCTGGTCGGGCGTATACAGATACAGTTCGCTGATGCCCTGGGTTCGGCCGTGCTCGATGCAGCGCGCGATCAGGTTGCGGGCGATGCCTTGGCCGCGGTGCTGCGGGTGGGTAAAGACTTCGCTCAGCCAGTATTGGCGCTCCGGTTTATCTGTCAATTCATACCGCGTCAAACTGGCGGTGCCGACGATCTGTTGCTGCGGCGACAGCGCCAGCAACACGACGCCTTGGCTCTCGGGCGCACAGCGTTCAGCCAGCCGCCGGCTGATGGCGTCGCGGTTGCTCCACTGCGCAAAGGCGCCCCATTCCTGATGCAGTAATTCGGCCAGTTCGTCAATGCGCTGACGATGTGCAAGCAGCGGTTCGATATGCATGGTTTGCCCGTTTTTATTGTCCGTAAGAGAAGCCACTATAGCCGGGGCGATCGGTTAATGAAACGTCTCCACCGCCCAGTCGATGAACGCCCGCAGCTTGCCGCTGAGGTGGCGATTGGACGGGTAGACCACGTACATCTGCTCCGGCGGCGGCTGCCAGTCGTGCAGCAGGCTGACCAGCTCGCCGCGCTCGAGGTGTGGCTGCGCCATAAACCGATAAATCTGGATGATGCCTAATCCGGCCAGGCTCGCCGCCAGCAGCGCGTTGCCTTCATTGATGCTGACCGGGTAGCGCTGCTGGATGGCGATCTCTTTGCCGCGCTCGACATAGCGTTGCGGATGGATGCGGTCGTTGACCGGATGGCGGTAGTGCACCATCGGAAAGCCCTGTTCCAGATCGCACGGGTGGCGCGGGGTGCCGTGGCGCGCCAGATAGGCCGGGGTGGCGCAGCTGACCCAGTCCAGATCGAACAGACGCCGGGCGATCAGGCTGGAGTCGGCCAATGGGCCGCTGCGGATCACGCAGTCGGCGCTGTCGCTGATCAGATCGATAACGCGATCGCCGATGCTGAGATCGATTTGGATTTGCGGGTAGCGTTCCAAAAAGCCGGGCAGCGCCGGCAACAGCAGTTGGCGAGCGGTGCCGCTGCCGGTGTCGATGCGCAGCACGCCCTGCGGAGAACTTTGCGACTCGGTCAGGCAGCCCTCCATCTGCTCCAAATCCGCCAGCCATTTCACCGTATTTTGGTAATAGCATTCGCCTTCGCGGGTGACCGACACGCTGCGAGTGGTGCGCTGAAACAGCTTGGTCTGCAGGTGATCCTCCAGATTTTGGATCAGCTTGGTGACCGTCGCTTTCGGCATGCCCAGCGAATCGGCGGCGCGGGTAAAGCCGCCGGTTTCCACCACGCGGTTAAATACCCGGATAGCGAGCAAATGATTGTCCATAGGGTTCTCAACGCCATGCCCCGGCGGTGACCGGGGCATGTTTCTGCAGATAGATAATGATTAACACTGTTTAGCGCCAATCGCGCCGGCGCGCAAGCTGAGGCCGAACACCAGCGTGGCGGAGAGGATCAGTGCGCCGCCGAACAGCATGGCGCTGCTGACGCCCTGCCAGTCCACCACCTCGCCGCCCAGCAATGCGCCGGAGGCCAGCGCGATTTGGACGACGCACACCAGCAGCGCCTGGCCGGCCTCCGGCGCCTGCGGCACCGCGGCGAACATCCAGTTGGTGGCGCACACCGGCACGGCGCCAAAGGCCAGCCCCCAGACCAGCACCATCAGCGTGGCGCCGCCGAGGCCGCTGAGCAGCGGTGAGACGATCAGGATGCCTGCCAACATGGCGGCGATCAGGATAAAGGTGGCGCGCAGGCTGTATTCCCCCAGGCGTTCGCCGAGGAACGTGCCCAGCAGGCCGACGGCACCATAGGCCAACAGCTGCAGCGAGATGGCCGACGGGCTGAGCACGAACACCTGCTGCAGCAGGGGGCGCAGATAGGTATAGGCGGCGAAGTGGCCGATGAACAGCAGCACGATGGCGATAAGGCCGATGCGCGCCATCGGCAGGCGCAGCGGCAGCACCAGATCGCGCGGTGTGACCGGCCGGGACGGCGGCACCGACGTCAGTAAGCGCAGCTGCGCCAACAGTACGCCGACCGCCAGCGCCGCGCCGCCGAAGAAGGCGGCGCGCCAGCCGAACAGATCGCCGACCAGTGCGCCAATCGGCACGCCGCACACCGCGCCGACCGAAACGCCGCTGAGGATCAGCGCGGTGGCTCGCCCCTGGCTGGCTTCCGGCACCAGATGGCGGCCATAGTTGGCGGCGAACGACCAGAAGCCGCCGACGCAGACGCCCAGCAGCACGCGGCCGAGCAACATCATCGGAAAGTTGACGGCCAGCGCCGCCACCAGATTGGATACCACCAGCAGCAACGATAGCCCCAGCATCAATAAACGCCGATCCAGGCGGCCGGACATCAGGCTCAATGCGGGGGCGGCCACCGCCGCCACGATGCCGGGCATGGTGACCATCAGCCCGGCGCTGCCGGTACTGACGCCGAGCGAGGGGGCGATGTTGGTCAGCAGACCGATCGGCAGAAACTCGGTGGTGACCATGACAAAACAGGCAACCGTCAGCGAGAAGATCGCCAACCACGGGGATGATGCAGGGTTATCTTTATGATTCAGCATAATGCCGCTCTTCTCAGGTGAATGCGCAGGCCGCGCGCGGGGCGCAGCGTGACCGAAATCACAATTTACGGCAGGCGAGAGCGGCGGATAAATCCATCTTCGGTGGTTACACTGTTTCTGAGGGGGAACAATCGCGGCAGTGAGTTAAAGCGCGGCTTGCGCCGCGCCGAGGGGAAAGGAATAAAACGGCATAAGGTTATGACCGAATGCCGCGAGGCGCTTACAGCCCCGGCGCTTTCCACAGCGAGGTGGTCAGGCCGTTGTCCACCAGCGTCAACTGATCGGCGTAGATCCGCCGCCAGGTTTCTTTCTGTTCCTGATACAGCGCGTGGTGGGTCATGTCCGGCTGATGCTCGCGCTCCCAGCGCACTAGGCGCTCGCCGGTTTCGGCCAGCGATGCGTACAGCCCGGCGCCGACGCCGGCGGCGATCGCGCAGCCCAGCGCGGTGGCCTCTTTCACCACCGGCACCCGCACCGTCAGCCCTGTGACGTCGCTGAGGATCTGGCTCCACAGCTTGCCCTTGGCCCCGCCGCCGGCGAACACCAGCGAACGGGCCTGCACGCCGGAGAAGGCGGCGATTTGTTCCAGATTGCAGGCGGAGACGATGGCGGCATTCTCCTCCAGCGCGCGAAACAGCGTCTGTTTGTTGCAGCGCTCCGGGTCGATCGACATGTTGATGAACGACGGCGCTGCGTGATACCAGGTTTTGAAATGCATGGCGTCGGAGAAAATCGGCATCACGCCGTAGGCGCCCGGCGGCACTCTGGCCGCCATCTCTTCCAGCAGGCTGTAGGCGTCGACCCCCAGCCGCTCCGCCAGCAGTTTTTCTTCCGCGCAGAAGGCGTCGCGGAACCAGCGCATGGTCAGGCCAGTAAAGAAGCTGATGGATTCCGCCTGCGCCATGCCGGGAATGACGTGGGGGTTGATGCGGATGTTCATCTCCGGATCGATGGCCGGCTCCGGCAGGTTGACGATTTGCTGCCAGAAGGTGCCGCCGAGCACCGCCGTCTGCCCGGCGCGCACGATGCCGAGCCCCAGGCTGCCGAGCTGCACGTCGCCGCCGCCCATCACCACCGGGGTGCCGCGCAGCAGCCCGCTCTCCTGCGCCGCCTGTTCGGTGACGCGCCCCAGCACGCTGCCGGTCTCTTTCACCGGCGACAGAATATCGGCGCGCAGGCCGGCCATGTCGAGCAACGCCGGCCGCCAGTCGCGGCTGGTCAGATCCAGCATGCCGGTAGTGCCGGCGTTGGAAGGATCGACCGCCAGTTCGCCGCTCAGCATGTTGGCCAGCCAGTCGCTGATCATGGTCAGCGTCGCCGCCTGGCGGTAGATGTCCGGCCGATGGTGCGCCAGCCACAGCAGGCGCGGCATGGCGCTCAGCGCCAGCGTCTGGCCGGAGTGCTGGTACACCTCGCGTTCGAAGCCGTGGTTGTGCAGCTCTTTCAGCTCGCTGACTTCGTGGCTGGCGCGTGCGTCGACGTTGGCGCAGGCCCAGATCGGCACGCCGTTGCGGTCGTACAGCACGATGCCTTCACGCATCGAGCAGCAGGCCACCGCGCGGATCGCCTGAGCGCTCAATCCTGCACGTTGCATCGCCTGGCGGATGCACTGGCAGGCCAGCTGCCAGTTGCGGCTGAGGTCAAACTCCATCGAGCCGGGCACGCCCGGCACCGCGAGGTGTTGCCACTCCGCCTGGCCGTGCGCGATCTGGTTACCCGCCAGATCGAAGATCACCGCGCGAATGCTGCCCGTTCCTGCGTCCAGCGCCATCAAGTAGTTATCCATAGCCTATGCTCTCAGGGGGAGGAATGTTAACTATAGATGCCGCCGCCTTACCCCGCCGGGGGAGGAGTGGGCGTCGCCGACGCGATTTGTGAGCCAGGCGGCAAAATTGCCGTTGCGGCAGGGCAATCGACGGGAATAAACCTATGGTTGGAAAGCGCCATGTTACGGCGCGCCGTTTAAACAAGGAGTTGCCATGCACGTCACATTGGTTGAGATCAACGTTAAACAAGACAAAATCGACGAATTTATCGATGTTTTCCGCGCCAATCACCTGGGCGCGATCGAAGAGCCGGGCAACCTGCGCTTCGATGTGCTGCAGGATGAACAGATCCCGACGCGGTTTTACATCTACGAAGCCTATCGCGACGAGCAGGCGGTGGCGGCGCACAAGCAGACCCCGCACTACCTGCAGTGCGTGGAGAAGCTGGAAGCGCTGATGACCGGCCCGCGCAAGAAGACCACCTTTATCGGCCTGATGCCTGAATAATCGCCGGCGTTTGCCGGTGTCCATGCGCCCGGTTTGGTTGTAACCTGCAAGGCAAAGCGAATTTTCAATGGGATAAGCGGGGCGAGGATGACATTGCGCGATCGGCTGTTGGCGCTGTTGGTGGTGATGATCTGGGGCGTGAATTTCGTCGTGATCAAGTTCGGTTTACAGGGTATGCCGCCGTTTCTGCTGGCCGGGATGCGTTTTTTACTGGTGGCGTTGCCGGCGATCTTCTTTATCCCGCGCCCGACTATTCCGTGGAAATGGCTGCTGCTGTACGGCATGACCATGAGCTTCGCGCAGTTCGCGTTTTTGTTCGTCGCCATCAAGGTGGGCATGCCGGCGGGGCTGGCCTCGCTGGTGCTGCAGGCGCAGGTGTTCTTCACCCTGCTGTTGGGCGTTGTGCTGATGGGAGAAAAGCTGCGGATCAACCATTTCGTCGGCATCGCTATCGCCAGCGGCGGCATGCTGGTGCTGGCGCAGGCCAGCCTGCATAAGCCGGGCAGCGGCGCGGTCCCTCTGGCGGGCCTGCTGTTGACGCTGGCGGCGGCGTTTTCCTGGGCGCTGGGCAACCTGACCAACAAGAAGATCCTGGCCGGTTTCCCGCAGCGTAATATCTTATCGCTGGTGGTGTGGAGCGCGCCGATCCCGGTCGTGCCGTTCCTGGCCTGCAGCTGGCTGTTCGACGGCCCTGAGGTGGTGCTGAGCAGCCTGAGCCATGTGCAGGTTGGCACCTGGCTGGCGGTGGCCTATCTGGCGTTCGCCGCCACGCTGTTCGGTTATTCGGTGTGGGGCAGCCTGCTGGGGCGCTATGAAACCTGGCGCGTTGCGCCGCTGACGCTGCTGGTGCCGCTGGTCGGGCTGTTCGCCGCCTGGCTGTTGCTGGACGAAGCGTTGTCGCCGGCGCAGTTCGGCGGCGCATTGCTGGTGCTGGCCGGCATGGCGGTCAACACCTTCGGGCTGCCGCGCCGCCGGGCCGTCGCCGTGCGCTAAACCGAATAGGGTAATTCTGTTCAATACGCTGTCGGCGGCGGTCGGCATTCTGGCGCCTGTGAATATTTTCTCAGGTGTCCATCATGAATATCTACCTTTCCATGGCCGCGTTTGCGCTGGCGGCCTCCATCACTCCCGGCCCGGTCAACATCGTCGCATTGAGCGCCGGGGCGCAATTCGGCTTTGGCGCAACCCAGCGCCATGTGTTCGGCGCCACGCTGGGGTTTACCCTGTTGCTGGTGCTGCTGGGATTGGGCATGCACCAACTGCTGATCCTGTGGCCGGGGCTGACCCGCTTGATCCAGTGGGCCGGTGTAGCCTTTCTGCTGTTTATGGCCTATCGGCTGGCGTTTGACGACGGCAGACTGGGCAACGGCGCGGCGCAGGCGCCTTCCTGTTGGTACGGCGCGCTGATGCAATGGCTGAATCCCAAGGCATGGCTGGCGTCGGTGGCCAGCCTCGGCGCCTTTGTCGGCGACGGTGACATTCGGCTGCTGTGGCAGTTCGCCGGGCTCTACTTCGTGATTTGCTATGCCTCGGTAGCCTGCTGGGCCTATGTCGGCGCGATGCTGCGCGGCCTGCTCAGGCAGGCGCGCAACGTACAGCGCTTTAATCGCGCGATGGCGGCGTTGCTGGCGGCCAGCGCTTGCTATCTGTTGGCGGAGGGTTTTTGATACTGGCCGGGCGTGGCGGCCAACAGCTGTTTGAAGGTGCGCTGAAAGTGCGCCTGATCGGCAAAGCCGCTTTCGCTGGCGGCCGCAGCGATCGGCAGGCCGTTTTTCAAGAGCCGATGGCCGTGCTGTACGCGGCGGTTGACCAGATAGGCGTGCGGCGTCATGCCGTAACGCTGGCGGAAGGCGCGGATCAGGTAAGAAGGGGACAGCGCGGCGGCGCGGCAAATGTCGTCCAGCGTCAGCGGCCGGGTGCAGTGCGCGTCGATAAACGCCGCTGCCGCCTCCAGCCGGGTATGCGGTGGCGTCTCCGGCTGGCGGACATCGCCCAGCCCGAGCTGCAGGGCGCTGAAATACTCCACCATGGCGATCTGTTTTTCCAGCGCGCTGCACAGCGGATCCGTCAGCAGCGCATAAAGCCGGTTCAGCCCGTGGAACAGCGCCGGATCGCGGCTGAGCGGCTGGCTGAACGGAACAAAACGGTCGCCCTCGCCGCCGAGCAGCTCCTGCTGCAGCGCGCCGAACCAGGCGAGATCGAGATAGAACATGACGTACGACCAACGGCGATCGGCGATGGGGTTGCAGGCGTGCGCCTGCTGCGGGTTGATGACAACCAGATCGCCGGCGCTGACCTGCATGCGTCGTTCGCCGTTGACATAGGTGCTGACGCCGCCGGTGATGGCGCCGATGGAAAAGAATTCGTGGCTGTGCAGGCTGTAGCACACCTGGCGGCCATCCGCGATGGCGCGGGCTTCGACGAACGGCAACTGCGGATCGCGCCAGAACTGCGGCGTTTTTTCACTCATACGCTTTCCTTTTCACTGCGGCGGCATCACAGTGTTATAGCCTGAAAGCGACGAGTGGGGGAATGGCGGATGATGATTTTTAACGTGTTCGGCCGTCTGCTGGGCGTGAAGCGCATCGGGGACGAATGGCGGCTGTTCCGCGTGACGCTGCCGGAGCGCAAATATGCTCCCAGCTACGATATCGTGCTGCCGGCGGATCTGCGCGAAGAGGAGATCGCCGGCTATCTGGGGGATATTTATCACGAGGCCGCGACGCCGCAGCGGCCGGAGGTGTTTCGTGTCGAGTAGCGCGGGCGTTACTCTTCCGTATTGCGCGCCATGAGGCGGCGTTGATGTTCCTCGCTGGCGGCCTGGATCTCTTCCAGCACCGAGCCGACGTCGGCGCGCTTCTGGATTTCGTTGAACCGGCCGCTGAGGGCGCTGTCCGGCGTCAGGTTGCCTTCCTGATACAGCGCCCAAATCTCTTTGGCGTATTGGCTGTCGCGCAGTTCCGGCGCGAACTGGCCGTAAAATTCGGCCAGATTGCCGATATCGCGCTCGAACATGCTTTTGGCGTGGTTGTTGGCGGCGGCGTCCACCACCTGCGGCAGATCGATGATCACCGGTCCGTCTTTATCCATCAGCACGTTGAATTCCGACAGGTCGCCGTGCACCAGCCCGGCGCACAGCATGCGCACCGCGTAGTTCATCATCAGGGCGTGATCGGCGCGCGCCTGTTCCGGCGTCAGGATGACATCGCTCAGGCGCGGCGCCACCAGGCCTTCTTCGTCGGTGATCAGCTCCATCAGCAGCACGCCGTCCAGGCAGATATCCGGCTGCGGCACCCGCACCCCGGCCTTGGCCAGCAGATACAGCGCGTCCACTTCGGTGTTTTGCCAGGCTTCTTCCTGCTGCTGGCGGCCGAATTTGGAGCCTTTGCTCATGGCGCGTGCGTCGCGGCTGTTGCGCACCTTGCGCCCTTCCTGATAGTGGACGGCCTGCTTGAAGTTGCGCTTCTCGGCCTCTTTGTACACTTTGGCGCAGCGGATCTCATCGCCGCAGCGCACGATAAACACGTCGGCTTCTTTGCCGCTTTTCAACCGGCGGATGACGTCGTCGATTAACCCGTCATCCACCAGCGGCTGGAGTCGTTTTGGAATTTTCATGCAGCCTTGTACCCTATTTAGGCTCCGGTGTGAATGGCTTGCGCAGTTGATAGCGTAAGTTAGACCCGAAAGGCAAACATTAGTTTTGCCGCCGCGTCATCATTACGCGGCGGCGGGCGATCAGAGGCTGGCGGCCGGCACCCAGACGCTGACGCTGCCGGCGTTAACCGGGAAATGGGCTCTGCCCTGGTCGTCGGCGGTGATTTCCTCCGGGCGGTTGCCGAGGAAATCGCGCCAGGCGGTGTGCGCGAGATCGGCGCCGAGCGTAACCGTCTTCCCGCTCTCGCCGCCGTTGGTCAGCACCACCACGCAGCCGGGAGCCTCGGCAGTGCCGGCGCGGCTGAAGGCCACGCAGTGGCTGTCGTCGAAGTAGTCGGTTTGCGGGCCGTTGGCGAAGCGCTGGCGCGCGGCGATCAGCTTCTCCAGCTCCGGGATCGCCGGCATGTCGATCTGGTATTCACCGCCGTCGCGCCCCTTGTCGCGGTAGCTGGCGCCATACAGGTCGGGGTAAAACACGCAGGGCACGCCCTGTTCGCGCAGCAGGATCAGCGCGTAGGCCAGCGGTTTGAACCAGGGTTCCACCGGCGCTTCCAGCGATTGCAGCGGCTGGGTATCGTGGTTGGCGACCAGCGTCACCGCGTGGGCCGGATCGGCGGCGGTCAGGGTATCGGTGAAGATCTGCGCCATGTCGAAGCCGTCGCCTTGCTTCGACGCCTGATGAAACTTCAGGTGCAGCGCCACGTCGAACAGCATCACCTTGCCGTCCACCAACTCGATGTATTGTTGCAGCGCGCTGAGATCGTGCGACCAGTATTCGGCAACGATAAACAGGTCGCGTTGCGCGCTGCCGCGCACGTGATCCGCCCACTCTTTGAAGAACCAGGCGGGAATGTGTTTGGCAGCGTCGAGGCGGAAGCCGTCGCACGGCAAGGTTTCCAACAGCCAGCGCGCCCAGTACTTGAGCTCCTCCGTCACGGCGGTATTGCGGAACTCCACGTCGGCGCCCATCAGATAGTCGTAGTTGCCTTTCTCGTCGTCGACCTGATCGTTCCAGCCGTCGTCGCCATAATCGTTGGCGATTTTGAACACCCCTTTGTCGTCCGGCTGCTCTACATAGTCGACGCCGCTGAAGCATTTGTAATCCCAGATAAATTCGGAATGCACGCCCTGGCGGCCGGGGAAGGTGAAGCGGGTGTAGGCCAGCGCGTCGAAGCCCTGATCGTCAATGTCGTTGCGGTTGTTGGCGTCCACCTTGAACACGTGCACCCGTTCTTTCTCGTCCGCGCCGAGCTTGTGGTTGAACACCACATCGTAAAGCACGCCCACGCCGTGTTCGCGCAGCGTATTGGCGGCATGTTCCAGCGCCGCCTTGTCGCCGTATTTGGTCGCCACGCTGCCTTTCTGGTCAAACTCGCCCAGATCGAACAGATCGTAAGTATCGTAGCCGACGGAGTAGCCGCCGGAAGCGCCCTTGCAGGCGGGCGGCAGCCACAGATCGGTGATGCCCAGTTCGGCCAGGTGCGGGGCGCGCTCGGCGGCCTCCTGCCACAGTTTGCCGCCGTCGGGGTAGTACCAGTGGAAGAATTGCAGCAGGGTGGTTTTTTTCGTCATGAGCCAGCGTCCCGGTTAGCCAGAAGGAGAGAAGCAGTTAAAGCATGGGCTACTTTTGGCAAAAGGGACAATGGCGCAGGGAAGCGCGCGAAGGCAGGCGTAAATATGTAACCGACGTTGACGAGGTAGCGCTTGAGTTGTTGCTATCAAGTTTTTACGTTTTAAATTTTATCTTTTAAATTTCAAATGGATATTTGTTTTATTTTTTGTTTTACCCACTTTTGCCGTTTTTATGCTCACTTTTATTGGGTTTTTATTTCAACTTTAAATCTTAACATGATTTTTAATTTTATTAATTTGTTTTAAATTGGATTTAAGTACTGTCATATGAAATATTTTGACATATTCAGGTGCCGGATTGGTTATTCATTCGCAATTGTTTATGCGTTATCGTTATGTTCAAAATTAGATAACACTATCAACCAATAACCCATCCAACGTAGCCTGAAGGTGGGAGAACAGGGGAGCATAACGCCGTGAACATCAGGGATTTCAGAGCATTGGCGCGCAATTTGGTCAGAGAATTCGGCATGTTGAACAAGCAGAGCAACGGCTCGCGCTTTTCGCCGCTGCAGATCCATCTGATGATCGAAGTCAGCGAGCAGCCGCTGGGCGTCACCGAGCTGGCGGCCCGGCTTTGCATCGACAAGGCCAGCGCCAGCCGGGCGCTGCGCAGCCTGGTGGCCGCCGGCGTGATAGAAACGGTGGATCATCCTGATGACAAGCGGCACAACCTGCATCGGCTGAGTAAACAGGGCGGCAAGACGCTGGCCGGCATCGAGAGCGACGCCGACGGTTTTATGCAGGCGGCGCTGGCGCAGTTGGACGACGATGAGCTGGCGAGCACCACTGCGGCGATGAAAAAGATGACCGCGGCGCTGCGCAGCGCGCGCAAACAGCGCGACGCCAATCTGCGGGTGCGGCCGATCGCCGAGCGCGACGATGCGGCGATGGCGGCGATCATTCGCGACGTGTTTCGCGAGTACGGCATGGACAAAATGGAAGGGGTCAGTCTGCACGATCCGGATCTCGATCGGCTGACCGGTCTGTATCGCGACAACGGCGGCCACTACTGGGTGCTGGAGCGGGACGGACAGGTGGTGGGGGGCGTCGGCATGGCGCCGCTGGCCGGCGAAGAGCCCGGCTATTGCGAGCTGCAAAAACTGTTTTTCAAACCCGGCGCGCGCGGGCTGGGCATGGCGCGCCATATGGTGGTGCAGGCGCTGAAGGCGGCGCGGGCGGCGGGGTATCGCTACTGCTACCTGGAAACCACCGAACAGTTGAAAGAGGCGATCGGGTTGTACTATGCGCTGGGGTTCACGCTGTTGACGGAACGGCGCGGCAATACCGGCCACCACGGCTGCAACGTATGCATGCTGAAAAATCTCCAGAGCGACGATATGTGAGCGGTTTCAAGGTTAGCGCCCGCGCCTTGTGTCACCCTGTTAACCGTTTGATAACAATCACAACGTTTTATCAGGGAGGAAACTATGTTGGGGGATCCGATGGCGCTGCCCGCGCTGGTCACGCTGGTGGTCATCGCGCTATGGGCCAGCGCCCGCTTGCCGGAGTATGTGGTCGCGCTGCTGTTCTTTACGGCGGTGATGGTCTTGCAGCTGGCGCCCGCCGCGGTGACCTTTTCCGGTTTCGCGTCTTCCGCATTCTGGCTGGTGCTCAGCGGTTTCGTGCTGGGCTCCGCCATCCGCAGCACCGGTTTGGCGGATCGCCTGGCCAACCGACTCTTGCCGCATCTGGCCGGTTCCTGGCCCCGGCTGGTGGGCGGCGTGGTGGCGATAAGCTACGCGCTGGCGTTTGTCATGCCTTCCAATATGGGGCGGATTACGCTGCTGATGCCGATCGTCATGGCGTTGGCCAATCGCGCCGGTCTGGCGGAAGGCTCGCGCGGCCGCATCGGTTTGGCGCTGGCGGTGGGGTTCGGCACCTTCCAGCTCTCCGCCAGCATCCTGCCGGCCAACGTGCCCAATCTGGTGATGAGCGGCGCGGCGGAAAGCGCCTATGGCAGCCATTTCGCTTATCTTTCTTACCTGCTGTTGCACGCCCCGGTGCTCGGGATCGCCAAAGGCGCGCTGCTGACGCTGTGCATCTGCGGCCTGTTCCGTGCGCGGCCGCAGCCGGTGGCGGCCGAGGCGGCGCAAACCCCGCTCAGCGCCGCCGAATGGCGGCTGATCGCGCTGTTGGGCGCCACGGTGTTGCTGTGGATGACCGACAGCTGGCACGGCATCGCTCCCGCCTGGGTGGGGTTGGCGGCAGCGTGTTTCTGCCTGTTGCCGCGTATCGGGTTTCTCAACGGCGAGCAGTTCGCCGTCGGGGTTAACGTGCGCACCTGTATCTACGTGGCGGGGATCCTGGGGCTGACCGCATTGGTCAGCCACTCGGGGCTCGGCGATCGGTTGGGCGGTGCGCTGCTGGCGATGATGCCGGATCTGCATGACAAACCGTTCGCTGCGTTCGGTTCGCTGGTGGGGATCACCGCGTTGCTGAATTTCGTGGTGACCGCCAATGGCGTACCGGCGCTGTTTACCCCGCTGGCGGAGGCGCTGTCGGCGGGCAGCGGTTTACCGCTGCTGACGGTGCTGATGACTCAGGTGATCGGCTATGCCACGCCGCTGCTGCCGTATCAGGCTGCGCCGATCGTGGTGGCGATGGGGATGGGCAAAGTGCCGGCGCGCGAGGGGCTGAAGCTATGCCTGCTGTTGGCCGCGCTCAGCTTTGCGCTGCTGGTGCCGTTGGATTATCTGTGGTTCAGACTGCTGGGGTGGATCCCGTAAACAGCCCTGCGCCGCCGGCAAAACAATCTTCGTCCAGCGTCAGAGTGGCTATTTTATGCACTGGTCCGCGCATGCTGACCTGAAAATCGCCGCTGAAGGCGATCTGCAGCTCGCCGCCCGGCATCCGCACGCTAACCCGATCGCCGACTCGTCCCAACTTGCGCATCACGCTGGCGGCGGCGCAGCTGCTGCTGCCGGAGGCGAGGGTAAAACCGGCGCCGCGCTCCCAGATGCCGATGCGCAGCGTCTGGCGATCGACCACTTCCACCAGTTGTACATTGGTGCGTTTCGGGAACAGCGGATGGCGTTCAATCTGCGGTCCGAGCCGATGCACCTGCGCCAGATCCAGTTTTTCCACCGGCACCACGCAGTGCGGGTTGCCCATAGACACCAGCGAAACGCTTAACGTCTGCTCCCTCAGGGGCAGCGGATAGTTCAGCGCCTCCGGCAGATCGATCAACGCCGGCAGCGCCGCCGGGCTGAAATTGGCGCGCCCCATTTCCACCGTTATCTGATGCGCGTCTTGCGCCACCTGGCAGCGCACGTCGCCGCCGGCGGTGTGCACCAAAAACGGTTGATGGCCCACGCGGCCGCTGTCAAACAGATAGCGCGCGTAGATGCGCAGGCCGTTGCCGCTCTTCTCCGCTTCGGAACCGTCCGGGTTGATGATGCGCAGGGTGGGATTGACGTCGTCGCCGCTGTCGATCAGCAGGCCGTCGGAACCGATGCCGTAATGCGGGTGGCACAGCAGGCGGATCTGTTCATGGCTCAGCCGATCGGCGACCGAACGGTGGCATACCAGGTAGTCGTTGCCCAGACCGTGATATTTGTGGAACAGCAGGGGAGTCATGGCGTTGCTCGGCTCAGCGGAAAAAGGTCGCTACAGCTTACAACAGAACGTTGGCGTTAAAGCAAGCAAAAGGCGGCCTGAGCCGCCCTTTTGCACGATTGCCGATCCGGCGATTAATTGTAGATGATCGCGGTGCCGTGCAGTTTATTGTCACCGGTGGTGGCGATGATCTGGAAGGATTTTGCGCCCGCCGCATCGGCTTTGGCCGCCAGTTTGTTTTCCAGGCTGCTCAGGTCGGACGCGCCGCTGACGGTGACGACGCCGGCTTTTTGCAGGTCGGCGGGTTGTGCGTTAACCAGTTCGGCGGCGAAGCTGCCGAAGGAGACGGAAGCCAGTGCGATGGCGGCGATGGTCATTTTCAGGTTTTTCATGGTCTTATTTCCTATCTTTGTTCTTTACGATGTTTGTTTTGTAAGGTCGTTAAATTAATTAACGATCGATAATTTAATGTTAGATGCCGGTTTGACGGATTGCAAGTATTTTTTTAATGCTCGTTAATTAATTTTTTTGACGCCCTGGCGTCGGGAGCAAAACTTATCGCAATCCGCTGGTTTAATTCATTGTTATTGATATATTTCTGCGGTGCCGTGCAGCTGGTTGTTACCGCCGGCGCCGATGATACGGAAGGATTTTGCACCGGCCTGATCGGCTTTGGCGGCCAGGCTGCTTTCCAGCGAGGTCAGATCGGATGCGCCGCTGACGGTAATGACGCCCACTTTCTGCTGGCCAGCCGGTTGGTTCTGGACCAAATCAGCGGCGAAGCTGCCGAAGGAAATGCTGGCCAGAGTGAGGGCTGCTAAGGTTAATTTTAAGTTTTTCATAATGTTAATTCCTTTCCGATAACGGTGAATAGAGGGGTTTAATCCGCTTCGCTAAATTATCTTAACGATCGATAACTAAATGCTAATCGGTTCTCGACGAGGGCGCAATATTTTTTTATAATGATCGTTAAGTTATTTGTGCTAACCCTGCTGTGGAGCGGGACAGGAGAGAATGATGAGCATCAATGAAGAGGTCTGCGGCAAAAAGAGCCGTGGCAGGCCGAAACAATTTGATCGCGACCGGGCGCTGGAAAGCGCGCTCGATCTGTTCTGGCGGCACGGCTATGAAGCCACCTCGCTGGCCGATCTGGTGGAAGTGACCGGCGCCAAAGCGCCAACGCTGTATGCGGAATTCGGCAACAAGGAAGGGATGTTCCGCGCGGCGGTGGAACGCTATCTGCAAAAATACACCACCTGCACCAACCAACTGTTGGAACAGGCGTTGCCGGTAGCCGAGATCGTCGAGGCCTACGTGCGTTCTTCCGTCGAAGTGTTTACCGATCCCGATACGCCGTCAGGTTGTTTTATGGTGTGCGCCTCCGCCGCGCTGTCGTCCGCGTCCGACGACGTCGCCCAGATGCTGCGCAAAAAACATCATGCCCAGGAAGCGGCGCTGAAAGCCTGTTTCGATCGCAAGGTGCAGCAGGGGGAACTGCTGGCGAAGACCGACACCTCGCTGCTGGCGAAATACGTCATTTGCACCATTGAAGGCATGTCGGTGCAGGCGCGCGAAGGGGCAAGCCGCAGCGATCTGCTGCGGTTGCTGGAGGCGTTGATGCTGGTGTGGCCGCGGCTTAGCCAGATTGGCAATAAGGTGTAGAAACAGGCCCGGTTTTTACCGCAATGCTGATCAGTTAGCGTTTTTCTGCAGGCGTTCGTGACATTTTCGGTCGATAAAAGTGAGATGCCCCATGTGGCTCACGCACCTCGACCGAGCCAGGGGCCGAAGGCGCGGCCCCTGGCAACCCGCGCCTTTGCCCTATCAGACGGTTGGCTTTGCCAACTTCCCTCTCTCCGCCATACCGCATTGAGGCCGGTTGCGACAGGCGTCCCTGCCTGTCTCACCTGAAACCGCCGTCCATGGCGGTTTCGCCTAATGCGCTATGCCTACGTTCGGCGTCTTCAAGGGCGCCCAACACCGCGCTCATCTCCAACTTCTCTACCAGAACCTCATAAGCGACAGATTTCCCGGTAGCAGCCAGCTCAGGTGTTGACCTTTAGCGCGCATCACCGGCTGCCGAGCAAGACGGCGTTGTCAGGGTCAACCGGCCAGGGAAGGCCGGTTGAGGCGAGACTAACAGGGACGTTTGTCGCAGCCGACCCGCCCGACAACGCAGACGCGGCGAGGACAAATCTGCCGGGAGCAGATTTGAACGCTGCTTGCAGCGGCCCCGAAGGGGCGAGGCCCAGGATGGGCCGAGTAATTTCCGCACAGCGGACAGATGGTGTTAAGCGAAGGCGCGGGTGGAGGGGCCGCGCCATCGGTCCCTCCAATTGCCGTTCATATTGGCCACAGAGAAATGCGGACATTTACGGCAATTCCCCTGCACAGAACGCCCAGAGGCTGGATAAAAAAATGCCACTCAGGCTTAAGTGAGCGGCATTGCGGCTTTTACCGGGCCGCGTAACCCATTACTGATTGACCGGGATCACCGCGCCCTGGTACTTCTCGCGGATAAAGTCCTGAATCGGTTTGGAGTGCAGCACTTTGACCAGCGCCACGATCTCCGGCTTGTTCACGTCGGCTTTGTGCACGGTGATGATGTTGGCGTACGGGTTGTTTTCGCCGCTTTCGACCGCGATCGGATCCTTGGTCGGATTCAGCCCGGCGTCGATGGCGTAGTTGGCGTTGATCACCACCGCGTCGCCTTCGTTGTTGTTATACATCTGCGGCAGCAGGGCGCCCTCAACGTTGGCCTGGAACTTCAGGTGTTTCGGGTTTTCCACCACGTCGGTGATGCGCGCGTCCACTTTGCTCACCCCCGGCTTCAGCTTGATCACGCCTTCCCGTTCAAAAATAGACAGGATGCGGCCTTCTTCCGCCACCGCGTCGCGCATGATGATTTTGCCGTTTTCCGGCAGATCTTTCAGGCTCTTGTACTTCTTCGAGTAGATACCGATAGGCTCAATATGGATCGCACCGGCGCTGACGAAGTCGTAGCTCTTGTCGTCGGCGTGGTCTTTCAGCACTGAGTTCAGGTAAGGCACATGCTGGAAATAGTTGGCGTCAATGTCATGGCTGGCCAGCGCAGTGTTCGGCAGGATGTAGTCCTGGAAGCGCTTGATCTGCAGATCGATGCCTTCCTTTGCCAGTATCGGTTTAGCCTGTTCGAGGATCTCGGCGTGCGGCACGTTGGAGGCGCCGACCACCAGCTTGGTCGCCGCGGCGGCGCCAAAAGAAGCCAGAGTGGCGACGGAGGCGAAAGCCAACATCAGTAGGTGCTTTTTCATCATCATTTTCCTTGGTTAATTAACGTTTATCGAGCGTTCTTGTCAGGGTGTCGCCAATGAACTGAATGACGAAAACGATCAGCAGGATCGTCAGCGTCGCCACCAGCGTCACGTCACTGTGGTTGCGTTGGAAGCCTTCCAGATAGGCCAGGTTGCCCAGGCCGCCGGCGCCGATCACCCCGGCCATCGCGGTGTAGCTCACCAGCGCGATCAGGGTGACGGTGATGCCGGAAACCAGCGCCGGCGAGCTTTCCGGCAGCAATACGCGGAAAATCAGGGTGCGGTTTTTGGCGCCCATCGAGCGCGCCGCTTCGATCACTCCTTTGTCGACCTCGCGCAGCGCGATCTCCACCAGCCGGGCATAGAACGGCGCCGCGCCGACGATCAGCGCCGGCAGGGCCGCATCTGCGCCGAGAATGGTGCCGATAAGCGATTTGGTGAACGGGATCAGCAGCACGATCAGAATGATGAACGGAATGGAGCGGAAGACGTTGACCAACACGGAGATCAGCGAGTAGACCGCCCGGTTCTGCAACAGCTGGCCCTTCGAGGTTAAAAACAGCAGCACGCCGAGCACGATGCCCAGCACCAGCGTGGCCAAACCGGCGATGCCGGTCATGTACAGCGTTTCCCAGGTGGCGTCCCACAGTTGGTCCAGACGCAGGTGGGGGAACAGGGATTCAATCATGTTGGATAACCTCGACGGCGATGTTTCTTTCGTTCAGCAACTTGAGCATGTCGGCGACTTGTTGTTCGTTGCCTTCGGCGTGGATGTACAGTTCGCCGAACGAACCGTTGAGGGTGTGGCTGATCTTGCCGTGCAGAATGTTGATGGTCAGGGCGTAGCGCCGGATCACTTCAGAAATCACCGCCTGATGGGTTTGCACGCCGACGAAGGTCAACTTGAAAATCGCCCCCGGCAGGTGGGCGGTGAGCTGCGGGTTGAAGCTCTCTTCGGTGTCCGCATACTGCGACACCTGTTTGACGAACTGCCGGGTGATCGGCTGCTGCGGCCGGGTGAACACGTCGAGCACCGGGCCTTCTTCGACGATGCGGCCGTTTTCCATCACCGCCACGCGGTGGCAGATTTTGCGCACCACGTGCATCTCGTGGGTGATCAGCACGATGGTCAATTTCAGCTGACGGTTGATGTCCAACAGCAGGTCGAGAATGGCGTCGGTGGTCTGCGGATCGAGCGCCGAGGTGGCCTCGTCGCACAGCAGCACGCTCGGGTTATTGGCCAGCGCGCGGGCGATGCCGACGCGCTGCTTTTGGCCGCCGCTGAGCTGCGACGGGTAGGCGTTTTCGCGCCCCTGCAGGCCGACCAGCGCGATCAGTTCCGCCACGCGCGGCGCAATCTGCGCCTTGGGCACGCCGGCGATCTGCATGGAAAACGCGATGTTCTGGCTGACGGTGCGCGACCACAGCAGATTGAAGTGCTGAAACACCATGCTGATTTTCAGCCGTGCCTGGCGCAGATGGCTGCCTTTGGCGCGGGCGATATCGAAGCCGCCGACGTCGATGCGGCCGCTGGTGGGCGTTTCCAGGCCGTTGAGCAGGCGGATGAGCGTACTTTTGCCGGCGCCGCTGTAGCCGATGATGCCGTAAATTTGCCCGGCCTCTACCGCCAGGCTGACGTTGTCTACCGCTACGACGCGGCCCTGTGTGCTGTCAAAAGTTTTGCAAACGTTCGAAAGAACGATCATAGCGAAGCGGATCCTTATCGATACATCACAGCATTCCGTCCAGAGCGCGGTGCGCCGGACAAGGATCGTTCGGCTTTTCGGCGGGGCACAACCCGGCGGGAAGTGACGGACGGAACCTCTGTTGCGGGTGAATACCGGGCAATCCTACCGAGGGTTGATAGTGACAGGAAGAATGTAAAATCTATTACTTATTCTGATTTGATATATTAGGCGGCGGGCGAGAGAAGGGGGGAGAAAACCGGCCGCAGGGCGGCCGGCGGGGGCGGACTAGCGTTTTTCCAGCTTCATGTGCAGCAGCGGGAACGGGTTGCCCTGGCCGTCGAGCGGTGAGCGGCCGGTGATGACAAAACCGTAGTGGCGGTAGAAGCCGCTGGCCTGCGGATTTTGCTCGTTCACGTCCAGCTGCAGCTCATCGTGCAGCGTTTCCGCGTGGGTCAGCAGCGCTTTGCCCACGCCTTTGCCGCGCTGATCGGCATCGATAAACAGCATCTCCACCTTGTTGCCGTTCAGACCGATAAAGCCGCAGGGATGCCCCGGCTGCTCTTCGGCCACCCAAACGTTGACCGCCGGCAGGTAGTCGTTCAGCACCAGCGGGAACAGCTGTGCGATGTTGTCTTCGGTTAAAAAGTGGTGAGTGGCGCGCACCGAACGCAGCCAGATATCTGCCAATTGCGCGTTGTCTTCCGCCGCGCGTGCTCTGATGGTAATCATCGAACTCTCTGCTATCTAAGTTGAAGGAAAAGAAACTAGATAGAGGTTTTGTGGGGTTAGTGCCGAATTAACGTGGGTTAACGCCCTGCAAAGCGCCTCTGCAGTGGATCGAATAGGCCCGCCTGGTTGCAAGCGGTATAACAACTGTAATTCAGTAAGTTAAAGCTTTCAACCGCCGCAGGGCGCAATGAGGCGCTCGCCGCGTGATACACTGGCCGCTGAATGAGCAAGAGGGCGGCAGGATGGAAGCGGTACGCGCAGCGATAGAAAAACAGGTGCTCAGCCTGACCGGGTTGGCGCTCGGCGGCGTCGATTTCGAGAATCCGCCCGGCGATCCGGGGCTGTTCGGCCCGCAGTCGGTCATCTGGCAGGTACACCGCGATTTCACCCCGATGCTGTGCGGCGGCGTCAGCGCCTTGCTGTTGCAAATGCTGCACCCGTTGGCGCTGGCCGGCGTATGGGATCACTCCAACTTCCGCGACGATATGATTGGCCGCCTGCGCCGCACCAGCCAGTTCGTGTCGGTCACCACCTTCGGCCCGACCGCCGAGGCGGAGCGGCTGATCGCCAAAGTCAAAGCCATCCACCTGCGGGTGACCGGCGTCGGCAGCGACGGCACGCCCTATGCCGCCAGCGATCCAGCGCTGCTGACCTGGGTGCACGTGGCGGAGAGCAGCCGTTTTCTGGCCAGCCACCTGCGCTACCGCAACCCGCATCTTTCCCGCGATTTGCAGGATCAATACTATCGCGAAGCGGCGCGCGTGGCCGCCGCGCTGGGGGCGACCGCCATCCCTCAGTCCTGCGCGGAAGTAGACGACTATCTGCAGGCGATGCGGCCGCAGCTGGTCTGTGACGAACGCACCCAAGAGGTGGCGCGCATTCTGCTGAAGGCGCCGGCGCCGAGCGCGTTGGCGCGCCCGCTCGGCGGGGTGGTGATGCAGGCGGGCATCGATCTGTTGCCCGATTGGGCGCAGCGGCAGTTCGGCTTTCATCCGGGCGCATTGCGGCGGCGGTTGGTGCGAACGGGGGCTGCAGGCCTCGGCAAAGTGCTGGGCGCGTCGATGCGCAACGGTTCCTATCAGCGCGCGGTGCGGCGCATCACTCAGCCGTCATGAGCCGCAGCCGCTATAATTAGCCTTTGTTTATCTTCGTTTACGGCCGTTTTTGAGACTTTTACGGGTGATCCGGCCAGTAATGCGTTTTACACTTGGGGCAAAGCCACATTCCATTTTTGGCGCGCAGCCGATTCTGCCGCGCCCTGACCCTATTGAGGTGATATGAACGAGTCATACGTACTTGCTGAAGTCAGCAATGAGAACCAGACGCTGGTCGCGGTGGTTCAGCAAGATCACCGGGCAGCCTATTTTTACATCTATCCCGCCGAAGCCTACAGCGATCGCTATCAGGTGCGTGCCTGCTGGCTGCGCAATCTGGCCGCCGCGCCGTTGCAGGAAGATCGCGCCGCGCTGGAGCAGGGGCAACCGCCGATGCTGGCGGCGGAATTTTGCCGCAACCTGGAAGGGGAAGCGCCGCTGAACCCGGAAGGGTTGATGGTGGTGTGGAGCGAAAGCGACGACGGCGCGGCCCTGTGGTATTACGGCCAACTGCTGGCGGTGATCCCCGGCTGGAGCTTGTATATCGACCATTCGGTGTGCTATTCCGCCAGCTGCATCAAGGAGAGCCCACTGGCCTATCCGCTCGGTTCGGCCTCGACCAACACCCAATATGCGCAGGCGGAGAGCACCCGCCAGTTTTGGCGCAGCTGGCAGCGTGAAGAGGGCAATCCGTGGCCGAAGATGCAGCGCGATTTTCAGGCGCGCTATGAGCAGCATTTCGGCCCCTCGGTAAAATACTACGCCATCGATCAGGGCAAGTGGCCGCCGATGGCCATCACCCAGCACGAACGCGACGGCATCTATTACTTCCTCACCATGGGGGTCAGCATCCGGCCGATGCCGTGGGTGGAGATCCTGTTCAACGACGAGGCTTCGCGCTATCGCCGCATGGAGATGGCGATCGCCATCGACAGCCAATACATGACCGAAGACAACGCGGTGCAGATGGCCAGCGCGCTGGCCGGTTTCGCGCACGCGCCGTGGGCGCGGTTGACCTGGATCGGCGAAGGGCACACGCTGGAGTCCGACGTGGCGCCGCTGGGCTATGAGGGCTATATTTTATCGTCGTCCTTCTACCCGCATCACGCGCACCTGGCTCTGCCGCAGCAGTATGGCGATCCGGTTAACCTGTTCTGGGCCAGCCCGGTGTTTACCGCCGAGCGCCAATTGGCGCACGCCACGCCGAATGGCGGGCACGATCTGGTGAACAGGCTGCGCGAGCAGGGCGTCGACCATATTTTCCGCCCGCGTCAGCCGGTGTGCTGACGCGCTTATCTTTTCTTCAGGAGCCGCCATGACCACCGCGCTGTTGATTATCGATGTGCAGGAAGGGTTGTTTACGCCGCCGCCGGCGGATGCCGCGGGCACCGTTGCGCGCATCAATCAGCTGAGCGAGCGCGCCCGCCGGGCCGGTGCGCCGGTTGTCGTCATTCAGCACCATACGCCGGACGATGAGTTGCCGCACGGCAGCGCCGCCTGGCAAGTGCTCGCGGCGCTGACGGTGGCGCCGGGCGACCATCGGGTGGAGAAAACCACGCCGGACTCGTTCCTGCGCACCTCGCTCGGCGCGTTACTGATCGCCAACGGCGTATCGCAGCTGGTGGTGTGCGGCTACTCCACGCCGTTTTGCATCGATACCACGGTGCGCAGCGCGGCGGCGCGCGGCTATCCGGTGACGCTGGCGGCGGATGCGCATACCTGCCACGACAAATCCTATGCCGACGGCCTGCTGATCCGCACCCACCATAACGAGACGCTGTCGAACATCGACAGCTTCGGCGTGCCGATCCGCGCAGTGCCCGCGGCGGACATCGTGTTCTGAGAACGGAAAACGGGGGCCAACGCCCCCGTTCGTTATTTCAGGCCCGCCCGCCGCGCCGCCACCTTGGCCAGCGCCGCCCAGTCCAGATCCGCATCCCCCTGCGCCATCGCGTCGAGGAAGTTGTCTTTCAGCACCCCGGCGAACGGCATCGGCGTATGGCTGTCGGCGCCGGCGGCCAGCGCCAGCCCGACGTCCTTCAGCCCCAGCGCCAGCCGGAATCCGGCGGGTGAATACTTCTCGGCGGCGATCAGCGCGCCATAGCCCTGATAGGCCGGGGCGGCGAAGACGGTGCTGCTCAGCATCTGCAGGTAGTCGGCGCCGGACACGCCGTAGTTGCGCACCAGCGCGCTGCCTTCCGCCATCGCTTCAATGGCGCTGGCCAGCGTAAAGTTGGTGGCGATCTTGACCACGTTGGCCTGCGCCGGATCGGCGCCGAAGTGCCAGGTTTTCTGGCCGAGGGCATCGAACAGCGGCTGCGCTTGCTTCAGCCGCTCGCTATCGCCGGCCGCCAGAATATTCAGCTTGCCGGCGGCGGCCACGTCGACCCGCCCCAGCACCGGCGCGGCGAGATAGCCGATGCCGTGTTCCTCATGCAGCGTCGTCAGGCGTTTGGCGAGTTCGACCGAGATGGTCGCCATATTGATATGCAGCGCGCCCGGTTTCATTCGCTGCAGCAATCCGCTGCCCACCACCACCTGTTGCGTGGCGGCATCGTCGGCCAGCATGGTGATCAGCACGTCGGCATCGGCCAACTGTTCCGGCCGCTCGGCCTGCCGCGCGCCGGCGCTCACCAGCGGCTGCGCCGCCTGCGGCGAGCGGTTCCATACCGTTAAGACGAAGCCCGCCTGCAACAGGTTGGCCGCCATGGCGCTGCCCATCCCACCCAGTCCGGCAAATCCGATCTTCATCATGCGCTCCTTTTTCAGGTTGAAGGTTTTACCCTAGCGCGCCGGGCCAGGAACGCAAATGCCGGAGTGTAACGTCGTCTTACGCACCGGCGGTGGGTTATTGACGCGCTGCCGCAGCGGGTATACCTTGATGCCATGAATATATCGATGCACTCCACCCACAATCAGTCATGGTGGCGCCTCTTCTGAGGCGGCACGAGTATTCACATCTCTTTTTAATGCCGCCGGTTTGGCGGCATTTTTTTTTGTGGCGTTGATCCGGCGGTCTACAGACCTTCAGGAGCACTGTCATGAGCTACACCATTCTTACCGGCGATCGCGCCACCGGCCCACTGCATTTAGGGCACTTCGTCGGCTCGCTGCGCCAGCGCGTGGAACTGCAGCACCAGCATAACCAAACGGTGATGGTGGCGGATCTGCAGGGCCTGACCGACAACGGCAACAATCCGCAAAAAATCAGCGCCAACGTGCTCAACGTAGTGGCCGACTATCTGGCGGTCGGCATCGATCCGCACAAGACCACCATTTGCCTGCAGTCGGCGCTGCCGGCGTTGGCCGAGCTGACGATGTACTACCTCAATCTGGTCAGCGTGGCGCGGCTGGAACGCAACCCGACGGTGAAAAACGAAATCGCCGAGAAGGATTTCGCCCGCAGCCTGCCGGCCGGCTTTTTGATCTATCCTGTCAGCCAGGCGGCGGACATCACCGCCTTCGGCGCCACCCACGTGCCGGTCGGCGAGGATCAGCTGCCGATGCTGGAGCAAACCAACGAGATCGTGCGGCGCTTCAACCACATCGTCGGCCAACCGGTGCTGACGGAGTGCCAGCCGCTGTTAAGCAACGTCGGGCGTCTGCCGGGGCTGGACGGGCAGGGCAAGATGTCGAAATCGCGCGGCAACGCCATCCCGCTTGGCGCCGGCGCCGACGAGGTGCACAAGGCGGTGATGAGCATGTTCACCGATCCCGGTCATCTCAACGTCAGCGATCCCGGCCGGGTGGAGGGCAACATGGTGTTCACCTATCTGGACGCCTTCTGCGACGACGCCGCGCTGGTGGCGGAGCTGAAGGCGCACTACCGGCGCGGCGGATTGGGGGACGTGAAAATCAAACGGCTGCTGGAGGATTGCCTGCAGAGCCTGCTCGAGCCGATCCGCACCCGTCGCGCCGAATTCATCGCCGATAAAGGCGAGCTGACGCGCATCCTGCAGCATGGCACCCGCCGCGCGCATCAGGTCAGCCGGCAGACGCTGCAGCAGGTCAAGGCGGCGCTGGGGCTGGACTTCTTTAGCCTGGAATGATGCGCACGCCGGGGCGGCACGCGTCACGCCCCGGCCATAAAACCATCATCCCACTGTCATAAACTTATTCGTTAATAGGTGCCCATAATGATTAGCCACTGAAACCAGAGAAATCATATGGCTCAGGCACTGTTAAAATTGGCACAGCACGACTTCCCAGAGCAGCACGCCGCCGCATCTCGCAAAGTGTTATCGGTAAAGGGGCTCGGCAAGGCCTACAAAGCGCAGCAGCGCGTGCTGGATGACATCAATTTCGATCTGCACGCCGGCGAATTCGTGGCGGTGATCGGCCGCTCCGGCGCAGGCAAGTCCACGCTGCTGCACACCCTCAACGGCACAATTCCTTCCAGCTGCGGTGAGATGCTGCACTTCGAAGACGATGGCGTGGCGCAGGATATCGCCCAGCTTGCCGGCCGCCAGATGCGCCAATGGCGCGCGCGCTGCGGCATGATCTTCCAGGACTTCTGCCTGGTGCCGCGGCTGGACGTGATGACCAACGTGCTGCTGGGGCGCCTGAGCCACACCTCCACCCTGAAATCCTTCTTCAAACTGTTCGATGACGCCGACCGCGCTCGCGCCATCGAGCTGTTGCAGTGGCTTAACATGCTGCCGCACGCGCTGCAGCGCGCCGAGCACCTCTCCGGCGGCCAGATGCAGCGCGTCGCCATCTGCCGCGCGCTGATGCAAAATCCGCAAATCCTGCTGGCCGATGAGCCGGTGGCGTCGCTCGATCCGAAAAACACCCGCCGCATCATGGACGCGCTGCAGAAAATCAGCGAAGACGGCATCGCGGTGATGGTGAACCTGCACTCGGTCGAACTGGTGAAAGAGTATTGCTCGCGGGTGATCGGCATCGCCCACGGGAAGATCGTGTTTGACGGGCATCCTTCGCAACTGAACGAGCGGATCCTGCACCAGCTGTATGGCGAAGAAGCCAATCAGATCCATTGAAGCACTTTTGACCTTTACCCTTTACACACAAGGCACACCTAATGAAAAAAGTATTGAGTCTGACCACCCTGATGGCCGGCGCGATGATGGTCTTTAATGCTGCCGCAGCGGATGCGCCGAAAGAGCTGAACCTGGGCATTCTCGGCGGCCAGAACGCCACCCAGCAGATCGGCGATAACCAGTGCGTGAAGCAGTTCCTGGATAAAGAGTTGAACGTCGATACCAAGCTGCGCAACTCGTCCGACTATTCCGGCGTGATCCAGGGCCTGCTGGGCGGCAAGATTGACCTGGTGCTGAGCATGTCGCCGTCGTCGTTCGCTTCGGTTTACATCAAGGATCCGAAAGCGGTGGACATCGTCGGCATCGCGGTCGACGACGTCGACCAGTCGCGCGGCTACCACTCGGTGGTGGTAGTGAAGGCCGGCAGCCCATACCAGAAACTGGAAGACCTGAAGGGCAAAGCCATCGGCTTCGCCGATCCGGATTCCACCTCCGGCTTCCTGATCCCGAACCAGGCGTTTAAAAAGCTGTTCGGCGGCACGGTCGACAACAAATACAACAACACCTTCTCCAGCGTCACCTTCTCCGGCGGCCACGAGCAGGACATCCTCGGCGTGCTGAACGGCCAGTTCGAAGGCGCGGTGACCTGGGCGTCGATGATCGGCGACTACAACACCGGCTACACCAGCGGCGCGTTCACCCGCATGATCCGCATGGATCACCCGGACCTGATGAAACAGATCCGCATCATCTGGCAGTCGCCGCTGATCCCGAACGGCCCGATCCTGGTGAGCAACTCGCTGCCGGCCGACTTCAAGGCCAAAGTGGTCACCGCCATCAAGAAGCTGGATAAAGACGATCACCAGTGCTTTATCAAAGCGATGGGCGGCAAGCAGCACATCGGCGACACCACCCTGGCGGAATACCAGAACATCATCGATATGAAGCGCGAGCTGACCAAAGGCGACCGTTAATTCCCGGCTGCCTCGGCCGTCCGAATGAAGGGGTTCAGCGTGCTGAACCCCTTGTTCCATAAAGATGGAAGACCTCTTTTGAATACCGATTTCGCACACTATTACCAACGGATCCGCAGCAAGCAAAAGCGCGAAGCGCTGCTGTGGTCGCTCGGGCTGGTGGTGCTGTACCTGGGCGCCGGCAACCTCGCCGAGTTCAACCTGCACACCGTCTGGGTGTCTATTCCGCACTTCTTCGACTATCTGGCCGAAACCGTTCCGACGCTGCACTGGCACCTGCTGTTCGCCGACGGGCGCACCGAAGGCTCGCTGGCTTACTGGGGCTATCGCCTGAACATTCAGCTGCCGCTGATCTGGGAGACCCTGCAGCTGGCGCTGGCGGCGACCATTTTCTCGGTGCTGGTGGCGACCGTACTGGCGTTCCTGGCGGCCGGCAACACCTATACTCCGGCCTCGGTGCGGCTGGCGATCCGCACGCTGGTGGCGTTTCTGCGCACCATGCCGGAGCTGGCGTGGGCGGTGATGTTCGTGATGGCGTTCGGCATCGGCGCCATTCCCGGCTTCCTGGCGCTGGCGCTGCACACCATAGGCAGCCTGACCAAGCTGTTCTACGAATCGATCGAAACCGCCTCCAACAAACCGGTGCGCGGGCTGGCGGCCTGCGGCGCCACGCCGCTGCAGCGCATGCGCTTTGGCCTGTGGCCGCAGGTGAAGCCGGTGTTTCTCTCCTACAGCTTCATGCGGCTGGAGATCAACTTTCGCCAGTCGACCATTTTGGGGCTGGTGGGGGCGGGCGGCATCGGCCAGGAGCTGATGACCAACATTAAACTCGACCGCTACGATCAGGTCAGCATGACGCTGCTGCTGATCATCGTGGTGGTTTCCGTGCTCGACTACGTGTCGGGCGAGCTGCGCAAGCGCGTGGTGGAGGGGGCAAAATGACAGCGGGCACTCCGGCGTCGGCGGAAACGCTGCGCCAGCTAAAACAGCAGCATCCGGCGATCTTCGCGCAGCAGGGGCGCTACTTGCGCACCGTCGGCCTGATCGCCTTGGCGATCGTGCTGTACTACGTGTTCTTCTTCCTGGTCTTCGGCATTAGTTGGCCGCAGTTTATCAACGGCTGCCGGCAGCTGGGGCGCTATTTCCTGCGCATGTTCGTCTGGCATGACTTCGCCAACTGGCCGTTCATGTACTACTTCCAGCAGATTGGCATCACCATCGCCATCGTGTTCGCCGGCACCATCACCGCGTCGCTGATCGCGCTGCCGCTGTCGTTCTTCGCCGCGCGCAACGTGATGTCGACGCCGTTGCTGCGGCCAATTTCGGTGCTGGTGCGCCGCTTGCTGGACGTGCTGCGCGGTATCGATATGGCGATCTGGGGGCTGATCTTCGTGCGCGCCGTCGGCATGGGGCCGCTGGCCGGGGTGCTGGCTATCGTGATGCAGGATGTCGGGCTGCTGGGCAAACTGTACGCCGAAGGGCACGAGGCGGTGGACAAGTCCCCGAGCCGCGGCCTGACGGCGGTAGGCGCCAACGGGTTGCAGAAGCACCGCTACGGCATCTTCACCCAGTCGTTCCCCACCTTCCTGGCGCTCAGCCTGTACCAGATCGAATCCAACACCCGCTCTGCGGCGGTGCTGGGTTTCGTCGGTGCCGGCGGCATCGGCCTGGTGTACGCGGAGAACATGCGGCTGTGGAACTGGGACGTGGTGATGTTCATCACCCTGATCCTGGTGGTGGTGGTGATGATCATGGACAAGGTCTCGTCGCTGCTGCGCAACAAGTACATCATCGGCGAAGACATCCCGCTATATCAGCAAAAAAGCCAAATCGATTGAGAAACCCCTTGCCGATCCCTATACTGCCGCACATTCAAGGTGTGCGGCCATACCCGTCATACTTGGAGCTGCCTCTTTGTTGGCTGCATTTGTGCGCCCCGGTCACATAGTTAACTATGCTCCGGGGGCTTACAAATTTGCCGCCGCGATGCAACTCCAATTATTTTGGGTATGGGGCATTTTTTTACAATGCGCACGTCCCCGTTAGACAAGTAAAGGCAATGCAATCCCATGATGAACAACGACGTGCTGCGCAGCGTGCGCTATATGCTGAGCATTAACAACGCCAAAATGGTCGAGATTATCAAACTGGACGATTTCGAGGTGGCGGTGTCGGCGATGGACGCTTACGTGATCAAAGAAGGCGAGCCGGGCTACGAGAAGTGCCCGGACGAAGTGATGTCGCACTTCCTCAACGGCCTGGTGTTCTTCAAGCGCGGCAAGGACGACAAGTTCCCGGCGCCGGCGGTTGAGCTGCCAATCACCAACAACCTGGTGCTGAAAAAGCTGCGCGTGGCGTTCGAGCTGAAAGACACCGACATGCACCAGATTTTCACCGCGGTGGATTTCCGCATCTCCAAGCCGGAGTTGAGCGCGCTGTTCCGCAAAGAGGGCACCAAGAACTACCGCCCGTGCGGCGATCAGATGCTGCGCTACTTCCTCAAAGGGCTGGCGCAGCGCGTTCGCGGCGAGTAACGCGTAGCGTTCACCGAACATCAGGCGCAATCGCAAGGTTGCGCCTTTTTTATTGCCGCTCTCCCGCCCGCCGTTGTTGTACTGGCCCTCAGCCATCCGTCATCGATGGAGGGCGTGCCGCCTATCCGGTTACTTTTCCAGGGGTCGTTCAATGTCGATTGAAACGTAAAATCCAGAGGAGTAATTCAATGGCTCAAATGTCAAAAGAAGATCCGCAGTTCAACACAAAAAATGCCGCAGCTCAGGTTAATGACGGCGGCGAATTCGCTGAATATACCCCTGAACAGTTCGGTGCCGTAGGCGATGGCCTGGCCGATGATCGAGATGCTGTTAGCGCCATGTTCGCTAAAGTGGCGATTGACGCCGCTAAATCGATGAAGAAACGCCAGGTCAGAATGGCGAATGTCTATCGGTTGACGTTGGGTTCGGCTTGGCAGCCTCTGCAGATCCCCAGCAACTGCCATATTTATGGCGGTGGTGAAATTCACCTGGATGACGATACGCCTCAAATCAACATTTTTAATACCGTTGAACAGTCGAATTTCATCGTGGAAGATCTGAGGATTACGAGAAAGGTGACTCAGAAAGATACAGATCCTATTTGGTGGTATGCCACACGCGCGTGTACCGGCATGGCTTTCACCCGTTGTGAAAACTTCACCGTGAGAAATTGTGTCATCAGTATGCATACTGATGCTTTGGGCCTTTCTGACTGTTCGTCAGTTACCCTTGAGAACAATTTACTTAAAGATTTGGGAGAGGAACCTATCGCGGTTCGTGGCGGCCGCCATATTACGATCCAGAATAACGAGCTGACGAATCACCAGGGTGATGGGATCCTGCTGAAAACGGGTGTGAACAGAGAGGCTTATGACATCTTAATCGTGAACAATCATATTCACGATGGGCACAAGCCTGCGAAACCGGCAGGGGCGGGGCACACGCAAAGAGGGGGCGGGGTGACGCTCAATAACGAGGTGACCGGCACGCCTCATTCATTTACTAACCTGACCGTTGCCAATAACCATATTGTTAATACCAGCTATGGCATCGCGCTGGGTGGAATCAGTGACATTAATATCTCTAATAACTACATCAAGACGATCGAAAGGTTCGGCATTCAGATAGACTATTCCTTAGTAAATAACCCCACCAAAATTCCTACGAATAATTCCCGAATTATCGGGAATCACGTTGAGGATACCGTTGAGAATGGCATCGATTATCATGGTAACAATGATATTTCTGTCACGGAGTCTGTTATCGCAGATAACTTTTTAAATTTCTGTGGTACCTCCACGACGTCGGCCTTCAATGGCATTGCCGCAACGGAGGCGACCCTTTCAGGCAATATTATCAATAACTGCAAGGTTGCCCTGTTCGCTAATAGCTGCGTGATGACCGGCAATAAGATAACCAACTCCGGATGGGGCGCCAGTCAGGTATGGATCAAGTTGTATGGCGACCGTACGGTGTTTTCCGGCAATCGGGTGACGGACTCTGGGTTTGGTTATATCCGTTTCTTGAATGGGAAAAACGCCATTATTGAAGGGAATGTGATTAAACTGGCTGCGCCTGCTCGGGCGCTGGAGTTAGGCGGGGAATTTGACGAAACGACCCTTATTGGCAAGAACGCCTGGGATTGCGCTTTTAAACCTATTCTCTCTACGATTGCTGGGGTGACGGGCAATCAACTCATTCAGTACTCCTTCCCGAATGAAGGCGTGGCCCACATTACCCCGCAGATGTTCGGCGCGAAGGGTGATTGGAATGATACCGCTGGCGTTGGTACGGATGATACGCAGGCGTTTAAACAGGCTATCGCTTATGCGATTAGCCAAGGCTGCAAGAAGCTCTATGTGCCTGCCGGCAACTATTACATTACGGATACGTTAAATTTAGGGGGGGAAAACTACACCGGAGATAAAGGCATTGCGATAGAGGGTGAAAATTGGATTAGTACAAAATTCTTCTTTAAGCCGACGTCTAATGATCATGCGTGTTTTGAGTCGAAAGGCGGTTCCGGGATCCATACCAACAGATATATCAGCGACGTGACGATTACGCCGGCCAAGGGCGCGTTATATACGGGCACCGGCTATCGGATTAATGGTTCCTGCTTCATGCGGCATGAAAGATTGCTGATTATGAAGTTTTTTGTGAACCTACATCTGTTGAACGGCTATGCCGGTGCGTTTACCGAGTTCGTCAGTTTTCACTCTTGCCGGTTCCACCGTGGCTTGTCGAACATCTTGATGGAAAGCAATGGCGGGGATAGCTCCTTCCACGGCGTGGGGTTCCATGAAATTCAATGTCAGATCAAAGTTTCCGGCAATCCGGGCGATGGCGGCACAAATACGGATGCCGGCGTGGGGCTGGAGCTGAGAGGAAACGCCAACAGAGCAACCTGGTACAACGGTTTCTGCTATATCCACCTGTTCGGCGGCGTCGGCGCAACGGCGATCAAACTCACCCGGACCAACACCGATAACATCCTGGGGCAGTTTACTTGCGAAGGTGAAACCATTCTTCAGAGTGATGGAAGCACTTTTGAATGTCGAGGCGGTTTCTATAACGTGAGTACTACCACTTACAATGTGGCGGCAGAGCCGGTAAACGGCATTGCGGCGGCATTTGTGTTTGATAACATGATGAGCAATACGACAAGATTCGCCAACGCGGCAATCGCCGATATGGCTCCAAGGCAGCTTCCGTGGTCCTTGGCGGACAGGGCCAGTAATGGCGCTTATCCGGCGATTTTCCATGGCATCAAGGGCGACTCCGATAACCTGTTCTATGCAGCCAGAGGGGGAAGTACCAACTATCATTACTTTGGCGGTATTTCTCCAGGCAATAACCTTCAGGGGTTTGAACCGGGCGTCAGGTTGGCTCAGGACGGGGCTTCTTTCATTAGTTTTGCACCTAAGTTTACGCTTGGCGCGAATAACAATACGACCAGCAGCGGCGTATCCATCTCCCCTGCTGATTTTTCGCCGCAGAAGGATATCGCGACCGCCTTAGGACAGCCCTCATTCAAATGGAGCGGGTTGTACACTAAGCAGTTAACGGTCGCTGACAATGGCGTTTATCCTGCCGGTAACGGCGCTTACCCTATTGGTGGGCCGAATAACCAATTCTCCTCTGGCCACATAAAAGTGTTGAATATTTATGATTCAGCGAATGTGAACGGAGATCCCGTAGGTGTCAGAGTTGCCGTCCCCGCTTCGGCCGTTGCGCCCGGTAAAATAGGCCAATGGTCGGCAGACTCCGCATTCTTTTATGTTTGCACGGCGGCCAATACCTGGAGAAGGGTGGCGCTCACCACATGGTAGGTACTGAACTTGCGGCTGATGGCTGACCTATCCATATCATCCTTCCGGGGCGGCGAGTGTCGCCGCCCCGTTTTTTCCTCTGCGTCATCCCGCCATTGCACTCTTTTTGTTCTCCCGCTGCGCGCCGCTGGTGCAGCCCGTTTGCCGCTGCTGTCATAAGTTTTAATTATAATTTATTGAAATCATGAGATTAAAAATTGGCACGACGGTTGCTCTGTTGGATCCCATCTTGTGTACCAGATGGAATTCAGCCGATGAGCGAACCTGTTGAAGCGTGCGGTTTTACCCTCAGTGAATGGCAGCACCATTATCAAACCCGTCCGGCGGGCGAGCGCCTTGCCTGCGTCAGTGCGACGATCGAAACGCTGGTCGCCGGCCTGAACCCGGACGATAACGCCTGGCTGTATCTCGCCACGCCGGCGCAGCGCGAGCAGCAGTATCGGCAGCTGGCACAGAGGCTCGAAGCGGTCGCCGGCGATCTCAGCCGCCTGCCGCTGTTCGGCGTGCCCTTTGCCATCAAAGACAATATCGACGTCGGCGGCTGGCCGACCAGCGCCGCCTGCCCGGCGTTCACCTATCAGGCCGCGGCGGACGCCACCGTGGTCGCCCACCTGCGCGCCGCCGGGGCGATCGCCCTCGGTAAAACCAACCTCGACCAGTTCGCTACCGGGTTGGTGGGCACCCGCTCACCTTATGGCGCGGTGGTCAACAGCTTCGACAGCCGCTACGTCAGCGGCGGTTCCAGCTCCGGCTCCGCCTCGGTGGTGGCGCGCGGGCTGGTGCCGTTCGCGCTCGGCACCGATACCGCCGGTTCGGGGCGCGTGCCCGCCGGGTTCAACAACATCGTCGGGCTGAAGCCGACCAAGGGGCGGTTGTCCAACCGCGGCGTGGTGCCGGCCTGCCGGTTGAACGATACGGTGTCGGTCTTCGCGCTGACGGTGGCCGATGCGGCGCAGGTGGCGGAGCTGGCGAGCGGCTTTGACGAAGTAGATCCGTATTCCCGCCCCGATCCGCATACCGCGCCGGCGGATATCCCCGCCGCGCCGCGTTTCGCCGTTCCCGCCCAGCTGGAGTTTTTCGGCGACGTGCAGGCCGAGCGGGCGTTTCACCGAGCGCTGGCGCAGCTGCAGGCGGGCGGCGCCACGCTGGAACCCCTCGATTTCGCGCCGTTTCGCACTCTGGCGGAACAGCTGTATTACGGCCCCTGGGTAGCGGAGCGCACCGTGGCCATTGAGCAGGTGCTGGAAGCGAGCCCGCAGGCCATCGATCCGGTGGTGCGCGGCATCGTCGGCAACGGTCTAGGCTACAGCGCCTGCGACGCCTACAAGGCGGAATACCTGCGCGCCGAATTGACGCGGCAAATCGCCCAGCGGCTGGCGCCGTTCGACGCGCTGGTGGTACCGACCGCGCCCACTATCCGCACCCTGGCGGAGATGGCGCAGGAACCGGTGCTGTTCAACTCGCAATTCGGCACTTACACCAATTTCACCAACCTGGCCGATCTGAGCGCGCTGGCGCTGCCGGGGCCGCTGCGCGAAGACGGGCTGCCGGCGGGCATCACCCTGATTGCGCCCGCCTGGCATGACCGGGCGCTGGCGGCGTTTGGCCTGCGTTGGCAACGGCAAAGCGCCTTGCCGCTCGGGGCTATCGGCCGGGCATTGCCGCCGCAGCCTGCGCCGGCGCCGTCCACAGGGCACGTGCGTCTGGCGGTAGTGGGCGCTCACCTTAGCGGCATGCCGCTCAACGCCCAGCTGACGCAGCGCGACGCGGTGTGGGTAGAGCAAACCGTCACCGCCCCCTGTTACCGCCTGTACGCGCTGGCCGAGACCGAGCCGCCGAAGCCGGGGCTGGCGCGCGCGGCGCAGGGGGCGGCGATCCGCGTAGAGCTGTGGGACATCCCGCTGGCCCGTTTCGGCGAGTTTGTGGCGGAAATCCCGGCGCCATTGGGCATCGGCACGCTGCTGCTGGCGGACGGCCGGCGGGTGAAGGGATTTATCTGCGAAGCCTGGGCGCTGGAAGGCGCCACGGATATCACTGAGTTTGGCGGCTGGCGCGACTATCTCGCCAGCGTTAAGGGGGCATGAACATGTTTACTACCGTACTGATCGCTAACCGCGGCGAAATTGCCTGCCGCGCCATTCGCACCCTGAAACGCCTGGGCGTCACCAGCGTGGCGGTTTATTCCGACGCCGACCGCAATGCGCCGCACGTCACCGAAGCCGACAGGACGGTGGCGCTCGGCGGCGACAAGGCCGCCGACAGCTACCTGCGCATCGACAAGATCCTCGCGGCCGCGGCGGCCACCGGCGCGCAGGCGATCTACCCCGGCTACGGCTTTTTGTCCGAGAGCGCCGAGTTTGCCGACGCCTGCGAGGCGGCGGGCATTGCCTTTATCGGCCCGACGGCGGCGCAGATGCGCGAGTTCGGCCTCAAGCACCGGGCGCGCGAGCTGGCGGCGTTGGCCGGGGTGCCGATGACGCCGGGTACCGGCTTGCTGGAGAGCGTTGAGCAGGCGGTCGCCGCCGCTGCGCGCATCGGCTACCCGGTGATGCTGAAAAGCACCGCCGGCGGTGGCGGCATCGGCCTGACTCGCTGTGACGACGAGGCGGCGCTGCGCGACGCCTACGACAGCGTCAAACGGCTGGGGGAGCAGTTCTTCCGCGACGCCGGCGCCTTTATCGAACGCTTCGTCGATCGGGCGCGCCACGTCGAGGTGCAGATTTTCGGCGATGGCCAGGGGCAGGTGGCGGCGCTCGGCGAGCGCGACTGTTCACTGCAGCGCCGCAACCAAAAGGTGGTGGAGGAAACCCCGGCGCCGCATTTGCCGGCGGCGACCCGCCAGGCGCTGCATCGGGCGGCGGTGGCGCTGGGCGAGTCGGTGAATTACCGCAGCGCCGGCACGGTGGAGTTCATATACGACGCCGCGCGCGACGAGTTTTATTTCCTGGAAGTGAACACCCGCTTACAGGTCGAGCACCCGGTTACCGAGATGGTCACCGGTCTGGATCTGATCGCATGCATGCTGCAGGTGGCGGCGGGCGACGCGCTGGATTGGGCGGCGTTGCGCCGCGCGCCGCAGGGCGCGGCGATCGAGGTGCGCCTCTATGCCGAAGATCCGCTGAAAAACTTCCAGCCCAGCCCCGGCGTGCTGACCGAGGTGCATTTCCCTGACGACGTGCGCCTCGACGGCTGGGTGGCGACCGGCAGCGAAGTTTCGGCGTTTTACGACCCGATGATCGCCAAGCTGATCGTGCACGGCGCGGATCGGGCGCAGGCGCTGGAAAAACTGCGCGTGGCGCTGGCGGCGACCCGTTTGCACGGCATCGCCACCAACCTCGACTATCTGCGGCAGGTGATCGCCACGCCGCAATTTCAGCGCGGCGACGTCTGGACGCGCCTGCTGGACGATTTGCGTTTCCAGCCGCACTGCCTCGAAGTGCTGCAACCCGGCACCTACAGCAGCGTGCAGGATTATCCCGGCCGCCTCGGCTATTGGGACATCGGCGTGCCGCCGTCCGGCCCGATGGACGACTTCGCGTTTCGGCTGGCCAACCGCATCGTCGGCAACCACCCGGCGGCGGCCGGGCTGGAGTTTACCCTGCAGGGGCCGACGCTGCGCTTTCACTGCGACGCCACCATCGCGCTGACGGGCGCCAGCTGCCCGGCCGATCTGGACGGCGAGGCGGTTGCGTATTGGCGGCCGATTACGGTGCGGGCCGGGCAGGTGCTGACGCTGGGGCGCGCTACGCACGGCTGCCGTACCTATCTGGCGGTGCGTAACGGCTTCGACGTGCCGGTATATCTCGGCAGCCGCTCTACCTTCGCGCTCGGGCAGTTCGGCGGCCACGCCGGGCGCACCTTGCGCGTGGCGGACATGCTGGCGATCGCCCAACCGGCGCTGGCGGCCAGCACCACCCCGGCGCCGATCGCCGCGCCGCAGGCGATGGACGGCAGCCTGATCCCGCACTACGGCGATCAATGGCACATCGGCGTGCTGTACGGGCCGCACGGCGCGCCGGACTTTTTCACCGCTGAATCGATAGAGGCCTTCTTCGCCACCGACTGGCAGGTGCATTACAACTCCAACCGCCTCGGCGTGCGCCTGGCGGGGCCGAAGCCCGAGTGGGCGCGGGAGGACGGCGGCGAAGCCGGTTTGCATCCTTCCAACGTGCACGACTGCGAGTACGCCATCGGCGCGATCAACTTCACCGGCGACTTCCCGGTGATCCTGACCCGCGATGGGCCGAGCCTCGGCGGCTTCGTCTGCCCGGTGACCATCGCCAAGGCCGAACTGTGGAAAGTGGGGCAGGTGAAGCCGGGCGACCGCATCCGTTTCCATCCGATCGGCTTCCGGCAGGCGCAGTCGCTGGAGCAGGCGCAGCTTGGCAGCATCGAAGCGCTGGCGGCGGTGAAGGCCATCACCCTGCCGCCGCCGGATCTGGCCCCGGCGGAGACCGTTTCCGCCGCGGTGCTGGCGGCGCTGCCGGCGGCGGAGGGGCGCCCGGCGGTGGCGTATCGCCAGGCGGGGGACGGCTACATCCTGATGGAGTACGGCGACAACGTGCTCGATCTGGCGCTGCGCCTGCGCATTCATCTGCTGATGCAGTCGCTGCGTGAGGAGGCGATACCGGGCGTGGCAGAGCTGGCGCCGGGCGTGCGTTCGCTGCAGATCCGCTACGACAGCCGGCAGATTAGCCAGGCCGACCTGCTGCAGCGCCTGCTGGCGCGCGAACGGGCGCTGGGGGACGTCAGCCGTCTGAAGGTGCCGACGCGCACCGTGTGGCTGCCGATGGCGTTCGAGGATTCGGCCACGCTGGGGGCGGTGGATCGCTATCAGCAGACGGTGCGCGCCTCGGCGCCCTGGCTGCCGAACAACGTCGATTTCATTCAGCGCATCAACGGCCTGAGCCGACGCGAGCAGGTGCGCGACATTCTGTTCGACGCCAGCTACCTGATCCTCGGGCTGGGGGACGTGTACCTCGGCGCGCCCTGCGCGGTGCCGCTCGATCCGCGCCATCGCCTGCTGAGCTCCAAATACAACCCGGCGCGCACCCATACCGCCGAAGGGACGGTCGGCATCGGCGGCATGTACATGTGCATCTACGGCATGGACTCGCCGGGCGGTTACCAGCTGGTGGGGCGCACGCTGCCGATCTGGAACAAATTTCTCAAAAACCCGCAGTTCATCGCCGGTGAGCCCTGGCTGCTGCGCTTTTTCGATCAGGTGCGCTTCTACCCGGTCAGCGAGCAAGAGTTGGACGAGCAGCGCGAAGCGTTCCGCGAAGGGCGCATGCAGGTGCGCATCGACGAGAGCGAGTTCGACTTCGCCGCCTACACCCGTTTCCTGGCCGACAACGCCGGGGCGATCGCCGACTTCCAGCATCGCCAGCAGCAGGCGTTCAGCGCCGAAGTGGCGCGCTGGCGCAGCGATGACGACGAGGCCGAGGCGCAGCTGTTGCCGCCGGAGGAAGAAGACGCGATCGACGGCGATCTGGTCAGTGCCGATCTGAACGGCAGCGTGTGGAAGATCCTGGTGGAACCGGGGCAGGCGGTGGCGGCCGGGCAGCCGCTGATCGTGGTCGAGGCGATGAAAATGGAGCTGGCGGTCACCGCGCCGCGCGCCGGGATCGTTAAGCGCATCAGCTGCCGGCAGGGGCGGCCGGTCGGGCCGGGCGACGCCCTGCTGTGGCTGGAAAAGGCGGTCTGAACGGAGAAGCGATGATGCAAATCACCAACGGAGAGCACAAGGCGCGCCCGGAGGGGCTGGCGGAGCGCATTTATCTGCAGCTCAAGGCCGACATCTTCGAGTTTCGCCTGCTGCCGGGCGATCGCTTCAGCGAAAGCGAGGTGGCGCAGCGCATGGCGGCCAGCCGCACGCCGGTGCGCCAGGCGCTGTTTCGGCTGGAGCGCGAAGGCTATGTCGAGGTGCTGTTTCGCAGCGGCTGGCAGGTGCGGCCGTTCGATTTCGCCTACTTCGAAGAGCTGTACGACCTGCGCATCGTGCTGGAACAAGAGGCGGTGAAACGGCTGTGCGAACGCCCGGCCGGGGAAACGCCAGGCGCGCTGGCGGCGCTGAGCCGTTTTTGGGCCGAAGCGCCGCACCTGGCGGACGGCAAGGCGGTGTCGCAGCACGATGAGCAGTTTCATCAGGCGTTAGTGGCCGCGGCGGGCAACGGCGAAATGGCGCGCATTCACCGCGAACTGACCGAAAAAATCCGCATCATTCGCCGGCTGGATTTCACCCAGCAGGCGCGGGTGGACGCCACCTACCGCGAACACGCCGCCATTTTGCAGGCGATCCTGCAGCGGCAAAGCGGGGCGGCGCAAACGCTGCTCGGCGAGCATATCGCCGTCAGCAAGGCAGAGGTACGAAAAATAACGCTGCACATGTTGCACCAGGCGCGGGCTCAGCAGCCTGTGCGCTCGGCGTAACGATTTTGATTTCACACACATCAGGAGTTTGAACTATGCAACGTCGTCGTTTTATCAAAGCTTTTGCGCTGTCCGCCGCCGCGCTCGGCCTGGGCCTGGCCTGGAGCGCGCAGGCCGCCGACACCATCAAGGTCGGTATTCTGAGTTCGCTCTCCGGCACCATGGCGATTTCCGAGACGCCGCTGAAGGATGTGGCGCTGATGACCATCGACGAGATCAACGCCAAAGGCGGGGTGCTCGGCAAAAAGCTGGAGCCGGTGGTGGTGGATCCGGCCTCCAACTGGCCGCTGTTCGCCGAAAAGGCGCGCCAGCTGCTGAGCCAGGACAAGGTGGCGGCGGTGTTCGGCTGCTGGACTTCGGTGTCGCGCAAGTCGGTGCTGCCGGTGTTTGAGGAGCTGAACGGACTGTTGTTCTATCCGGTGCAATACGAAGGTGAAGAGATGTCGCCAAATGTGTTCTACACCGGTGCGGCGCCGAACCAGCAGGCGATCCCGGCGGTGGAATACCTGCTGAGCGAGGACGGCGGCGGCGCCAAGCGCTTCTTCCTGTTGGGCACCGATTACGTCTATCCGCGCACCACCAACAAGATCCTGCGCGCCTTCCTGCACAGCAAAGGCGTGCAGGACAAGGATATCGAAGAGGTCTATACGCCGTTCGGCTACAGCGATTACCAGACCATCGTCGCCAACATCAAGAAGTTCGCCGCCGGCGGCAACACCGCGGTGATCTCCACCATCAACGGCGATTCCAACGTGCCGTTCTACAAAGAACTCGCCAACCAGGGCGTCAAGGCCACCGACGTGCCGGTGATCGCCTTCTCGGTCGGCGAGGAAGAGCTGCGCGGCATCGACACCAAACCGCTGGTGGGCAACCTGGCGGCCTGGAACTACTTCGAATCGCTGGATAACCCGACCAACAAACAGTTTGTCAGCCAGTGGAAAGCCTACGCCAAGGCGCACAACCTGCCGAATTACGCCACCGCGGTGACCAACGATCCGATGGAGGCCACCTACGTCGGCCTCCACATGTGGGCGCAGGCGGTGGAAAAAGCCGGCACCACCGACGTCGATAAGGTGCGCGCGGCGATGGCCGGGCAAACCTTCGCCGCGCCGTCGGGCTTCACGCTGACCATGGACCAGACCAACCACCACCTGCACAAGCCGGTGATGATCGGCGAAATCGAGAGCAACGGCCAGTTCAACGTGGTGTGGCAGACCGAGGCGCCGGTGCGCGCGCAGCCGTGGAGCCCGTATATCGCCGGCAACGACAAAAAACCGGATTACCCGGTGAAAGGCGGTAAGTAACGTCACTCAGCGCCGGCGCGGCTCGACGCCCGCCGGCCCAACAGAAGAGGCAGCTGATGCAATCTCCGTTTTTATCCTTTTTGCGCGTCGGGCTGTGGCTGCTGTGCGCCTGGCCCCTGCTGGCGCAGGCCGGGCCGGCCGATGAGTTCGCGGCGGCCACTCGCGCGCAGCAGGCCAAACTGCTGCAGGCGTGGGCGGCCGAGCCGGATCCCGCGCGCCTGCCGTTGCTGCAGGGGCTGCAGCAGGAAACCGTGGCGATCGACGAGGCGAAGCGCGCCTTTATCCGCCAGGGCGATCGCTATCTGCCGCTTGAAGGTGAGGCGGCCCCGGTTGGTGAACCGAAGAAGGTGTGGCTGAACAACCGGCTGCGCATTCTGATCGCCAACGCGTTGTCGGCGCAGCGGCTGGTCAGCGCGGATGCGGCGGTGCGGCTGCAGGCGGCGACCGCGCTGCAGCGCGAGGCGCAGGGCGAACAGTTGCCGCTGTTGACCCGGCGGCTGGGGCAGGAGAAAGACCCGCAGGTACGCGACGCGCTGAGCATTGCGCTGGCGAACCTGCAATTGACCGACGCCAGCCCGCAGGTGCGCTTCAATGCAGTGCGGCTGCTGGGGGAATCGGGCGAGCCGGAAACCCGCGCGCGGCTGCAAGCCTTGACCGACGCGGCCAATGAGCCGGACGCCGCGGTGCGCGCCGAGGCGCAGCGCAGCCTGCAGCGCGTGCAGCATCGCCTGATGATCGGCGATCTGCTCGGCCAGGCGTTCAGCGGCCTGTCGCTCGGTTCGATCCTGCTGCTGGCGGCGCTTGGTCTGGCGATCACCTACGGCCTGCTCGGCGTCATCAATATGGCGCATGGCGAAATGCTGATGCTCGGCGCCTATTCGGCCTATCTGGTTCAGGGGCTGTTTCAACAGTTTGCGCCGCAGTGGCTGGCGCTCTATCCGTTGGCGGCGCTGCCGGTGGCGTTCGCCATCACCGCCGGGATCGGCATGGCGCTGGAACGCACGGTGATCCGCCACCTGTACGGCCGGCCGCTGGAAACCCTGCTGGCCACCTGGGGCATCAGCCTGGTGCTGATCCAACTGGTGCGGGTGCTGTTCGGCGCGCAGAACGTCGAGGTCGCCAACCCGGCGTGGCTGTCGGGCGGCGTGCAGCTGTTGCCGAACCTGGTGTTGCCGTGGAACCGCATCGCGGTGATCGCGTTCGTGCTGCTGGTGCTGGCGTTGACCTGGCTGCTGCTGAACAAGACCCGGCTCGGCATGAACGTGCGCGCGGTGACGCAAAACCGCGCGATGGCCGCCTGCTGCGGCGTGCCCACCGGGCGGGTGGACATGCTGGCCTTCGGGCTGGGTTCCGGCATCGCCGGGCTCGGCGGGGTGGCGCTGTCGCAGTTGGGCAACGTCGGGCCGGAGCTGGGGCAAGGTTACATTATCGACTCGTTCCTGGTGGTGGTGCTCGGCGGCGTCGGCCAGCTGGCGGGGACGGTGGCGGCGGCCTTTGGCCTCGGCATCGTCAATAAGATCCTCGAGCCGCAGATCGGCGCCGTGCTGGGCAAGATCCTGATCCTGGTGCTGATCGTTCTGTTTATTCAAAAGCGTCCGCAGGGGCTGTTCGCCCTCAAGGGCAGGGTGATTGACTGATGAGCCAACCATTGACCGTAACCGGCGTGCAGAAAGCGCCCCGGCTGGCGTTGAGCATCGGCGCGCTGGCGTTGCTGGCGCTGTTGGTGATGCCGTTCTTGACGCTGTTGCCGGCGGATCATCCGCTGGCGGTGTCCACCTATACCCTGACGCTGGCGGGCAAGATCCTGTGCTACGCGGTGGTGGCGGTGGCGCTCGATCTGGTGTGGGGCTATGCCGGGCTGCTGTCGCTCGGCCACGGGCTATTCTTCGCGCTCGGCGGCTACGCCATGGGCATGTACCTGATGCGGCAGGCGGCGGGCGACGGGCTGCCGGCATTTATGGCGTTCCTCTCCTGGAATGAGCTGCCGTGGTTCTGGAGCGGCACCCAGCATTTCGCCTGGGCGCTGTGCCTGATCGTGCTGGTGCCGGGCCTGCTGGCCTTCCTGTTCGGCTACTTCGCCTTCCGCTCGAAAATCAAAGGGGTGTATTTCTCGATCATGACCCAGGCGCTGACCTATGCCGGCATGCTGCTGTTCTTTCGCAACGAAACCGGCTTCGGCGGCAATAACGGCTTTACCGGTTTCACCACGCTGCTCGGCTTTCCCATCACCGCCGCCGGCACGCGGGTGGCGCTGTTCCTGGCGACGGTGCTGCTGCTGGCCGCCAGCCTGGCCATCGGCTTTGCCCTGGCGCGCAGCAAGTTCGGCCGGGTGCTGACCGCGGTGCGCGATGCGGAAAACCGGCTGACCTTCTGCGGCTACGATCCGAAGGGCTTCAAACTGTTCGTCTGGACGCTGTCGGCGGTGCTGTGCGGGCTGGCCGGCGCGCTCTATGTGCCGCAGGTCGGCATCATCAACCCCGGCGAAATGTCGCCGACCAACTCGATCGAGGCCGCCATCTGGGTGGCGCTCGGCGGGCGGGGCACCCTGGTGGGGCCGCTGCTCGGCGCCGGCATCGTCAACGGCGCCAAGAGCTGGTTCACCATGGCCATTCCCGAATACTGGCAGTTCTTCCTCGGCCTGATGTTTATCGTCGTCACGCTGTTTCTGCCCAAAGGAGTGATCGGCCTGCTGCGGCGGAGGAAAAGCTTATGAAGGCGATGCAAGTGACCGACGAACTGTTTACCCATCCGCTGCCGGCGGACAAATACCGGCAGCAAACCGATCCGGTGCTGCAGCTCGACAACGTCAACGTCAGCTTCGACGGTTTTCGCGCGCTGACCGATCTGTCGCTGCGCATTGGCGTCGGTGAACTGCGCTGCGTGATCGGCCCCAACGGCGCCGGCAAGACCACGCTGATGGATGTGATCACCGGCAAAACCCGGCCGGACAGCGGCAGGGTGTTTTACGACCAGACCGTCGATCTGACCCGGCTGGCGCCGATGCAGATCGCCCACGCCGGCATTGGCCGCAAGTTTCAAAAACCGACGGTGTTCGAGGCGCTGACGGTGTTCGAAAATCTGGAGATCGCCCAGAAAACCCGCAAGTCGGTGTGGGCCTGCCTGCGCGCTCGCCTGAGCAGCGAGCAGCGCGACCGCATCGACGAGATGCTGAAGACCCTGCGGCTGGGGCATGAGCGCCACCGGCCCGCCGGGTTGTTGTCCCACGGGCAGAAACAGTTTCTCGAGATCGGCATGCTGCTGGTGCAGGAACCGCACCTGCTGCTGCTCGACGAGCCGGCGGCCGGCATGACCGACGCCGAAACCGACTACACCGCCGAACTGTTCCGCGAGCTGGCGGGCAAGCATTCGCTGATGGTGGTGGAGCACGACATGGGGTTTGTGGAAACCATTGCCGATCGCGTGACGGTGCTGCATCAGGGACAGGTGCTGGCGGAAGGATCGCTGGCGCAGGTTCAGGCCGATGAACGGGTGATTGAGGTATATCTGGGGCGCTGAGGAGGCGTAATCATGCTGCAGGTAGAAGAATTGAATCAGTATTACGGCGGCAGCCACATTCTGCGCGGCCTGTCGTTCGAGGCGCGCATCGGCGAGGTGACCTGCCTGCTGGGGCGCAACGGCGTGGGCAAGACCACGCTGCTGAAATGCCTGATGGGGCTGATCCCGGCGCGCAGCGGCAGCGTCCGTTGGCAGGGTGAAACCATCACCGGTAAAAAGCCGCACCAGCGGGTGCAGGCGGGCATCGCCTATGTGCCGCAGGGGCGGGAGATTTTTCCGCGCCTGACGGTGGAGGAAAATCTGCTGATGGGGCTGGCGCGCTTTTCCGGCGCCGACGCGCGCGCGGTGCCGGATCCGATCTATGATTTGTTTCCAGTGCTGCGGCAGATGAAGGACCGGCGCGGCGGCGATCTCTCCGGCGGGCAGCAACAGCAGCTGGCGATCGGCCGGGCGCTGGCCTGCCGACCGCAGCTGTTGATCCTCGACGAACCGACGGAAGGGATCCAGCCTTCGGTGATCAAGGAGATCGGCGCGGTGATCAAACAGCTGGCGGCGCGGGGCGATATGGCGATCCTGCTGGTGGAGCAGTTCTATGACTTCGCCGCCGATCTGGCGGACAGCTATCTGGTGATGTCGCGCGGCAGCATCGTGCAGCGCGGCGCCGGCAGCAATATGGAACAGGACGGCGTACGCGGGCTGGTGGCGATTTGAACGAAAAAATGGGAGCCGCATGTCTGAAAGTCGTGCCGTTGTTTTTCCTTGCTGATGTTATGGATTAATCTAAAAGGCGTTCTTTATTAATCCCTTGCCATGGATAGCTAACATCATCATGAATGAAATCACTGTGTCACGCCTCGGTTGCATCGTCCTGTCCCTGTTTCCGGCCCTGTGGGGGTTGTTCAGTCTGTTGAACAATACGGCGGATTTCGCCGGCACCGCGCGCAATGCGGTGGGGCCGCTGCTCGCCATGCAGGATACTTATCAAACGCCGGGGCTGATGTGGCGCGCGATCAGCGCCGACTGGGCCTGCATGTTGGGGTTGGCGGTCATCACCGCGCTGGAAACGCTGGCCGGCCTATTCGCGGCGGCGGGCGTGGCGCTGATGATCGGGCGATTGAAAGGCTCTTACGCCGCTTTCGCCAAGGGCAAAGCCTGGGCGATGCTGGGGGCGCTTTGCGCGATAACGGTGTGGGGCGTCGGCTTTATGGTGGTCGCCGGCGACTGGTTCATGGCCTGGCAGGCCAAAGAGAACCCGCTGGCGGTGCAGCTGGGGGCGCTGATCTACCTGGCGCCCAATGCGTTTGCCTTGCTGTTCCTGATGCTGCAGCGGGAGCCGCGCTAACGAAGGCGGAGCGGGGCGCGGTTACAGCGCCTTGCTCATATACCAGATGCCTATCGAGCCCTGGGCGCTGGTGTAGCAGGTCTTGCCACACATGCTCAATCCCTGGCGCTGATAAAAACGTTGGGCGCGGGTGTTGCGTTGCAGCACTTCCAGCCACAGCGTTTTTTGCCGACGGTCGATAGCCCGCTGCTGCACCTGTTCGAACAGGTGCTGGCCATAGCCGTTGCCGGCATGGCCCGGCAGGAAATAGATTTTCTGCAGCTCTGCGCCGATTTGTTCGGTTGGTGCCAGCAGGCTGTCGAAGTTCACCCGCGCATAGCCGACCAGGGCGTCATTCTCATAGGCCAACAGCCAGCACACGTCCGGCTGGCGCAGCGTCTGTTCCAGCGCGGAGACGGAAAAATCCTCCGCCAGAAAGGCCTCCAGCTCGTGCGGGTAGCGCCACAGCTCACCGAAGTGGGCGTGATAGGTGCGGATGCCGATATCGCGCACTTGCGTTAAATCTTCCAGCAATGCCTGACGAACGGTGAACATCAGTGCCCCTTTGAGTAAGAAAAATTACAGCCGTTGTTCCAGATGCCGGTGAGGCACCATCGCCTGATGCAGAATGGCGAGAACGGTGATGCCGGCAGGGCGGTTGCGGTAGTAGATCCTATGGCTGGCGTAAGGAAAACTGCGTATCTCTTCGCCCAGATCGTGGAAGTGAGCTTTACCCGCTTCCGGCATATCTGCCAAATGATGCATGACCTCTCTCAACTGCTCAAGATAGCGGCGAGATTGCGCTTGGCCCCAGTGCTCGATGGTGAAATGACGAATAGCCAGCAGATCTTGTTGGGCCTGCGGGGTGAGGCGAAATGCGGGCATCTCAGTCTGTTTCATCGGTGAGCAGACGGTTGAAGAAGGCATCGCCGTCTACCGCCTTACCGGCGTCTTCCTCGGCGGTAGCCTGCGCGATTTTTTGCTGCAGTGCGCTTAATTTGAGATCTTCCAGCGCCTGGTAATCTTCTACAGACATGACGACGGCGACCGGTTTGCCGTTGCGATTGATTTGCACCGGTTCACGCTGCGCCTTGAGCAGCAAATCGCCGAATTGGGTTTTGGCCTCGTTCGCGGTGAGTGCGTACATTTAATCGCTCCAGTTAATTAAATCATTCGATTTAACCATTATACGGCGCGATGAAAAAATCACCAATGCTATTCCGGCGGGCAGGTTTCGTTGGACAGATGCCGCGGTGTTTCACGGCGAAAACCCAGGCCGATGATGCGGCCGAACAGGCGCGGCAGCCAGCGGCTGTTGCCGACGCGGGCGATCAAGCGCGAGCCGCCCGCCGCGCGGCGTTCGCCCGGCTTGCGCTGGCTCATTTTGATCTGCAAAAACTGGATGGCGCGAGTGGGGAATTCGCGCCGGCGCTGCACGCTCAGCAGATGCTTCAGCTGCAGCCGATGCTGGCGCAGCGGCGGGATCAGGGCGTTGGCGGCGGCCACCGCGTCCTGAATCGCCAGGTTGACGCCCACGCCGCCGATCGGCGACATGGCGTGCGCGGCGTCGCCGATGCACAGCACCCCCGGTTTGGCCCAGCGATCCAGACGATCGATGCGAATGCTCAGCAGTTTGACCTGATCCCACTCGACGATCTCCTGCAGGCGATCGTCCTGGAACGGCGCCACCTCGGCGAGGTGCAGTAAAAATTTCTCCAGCCCGCTGCGGCGGATCGCATCGAAGCTGCCTTTGTCGATCGAGTAACCGCACTGCCAGTAGTCGCCGCGATCGATCATGATGAAGTTCTGTTTCGGCCCGGTATGGCCCATCGACCAGGCCGGATCGCCCGGCTGCTTGCTGAGCTTCATCCACAAGACGTCGCGCGGCGCGCCGAAGGATCGGCTGCTGAGCGCCGCCTGTTCGCGCACCACCGAGTTGCGGCCGTCGGTGCCGACCACCAACTGGCTGCGCACGCGGATCGGGCCTTCCGGCGTATCGGCCAGCACGCCGCACACCTGGCCGCGGTCATACAGCAGCTCATGAACCTGCGTTGAGGTCAGCAGCCTGAAGTTGGGGAAGGCGGCGGTCTGCTGGGCCAAAAAGTTGAGGAACTCCCACTGCGGCATAAAGGCGATAAATTTGCAGCGCGTCGGTAGGCGGCTGAAATCCGCCAGCTTGATGTCGCGTCCGGCGACTTCGGCGTGCAGAGATTCCGCGCGCTGATGCGGCAGCGTCAGCAGTTCGTCGAGCAGGCCCAGTTGATGCATGACTTCCAGTGTCGACGGGTGAATGGTGTCACCGCGAAAATCGCGCAGGAAATCGGCGTGCTTCTCCAGCACCGTCACGTCGATCCCCGCCCGCGCCAGCAGATAGCCGAGCATCAGCCCGGCGGGGCCGCCTCCCACGATGCAGCAGGTGGTGGCGTAAGGTGTGATTGGTGATGACGACATGACGGTTGACCCCGGAGAGCGGCCCGCATCCCGGGAGCCGCAAGTGAATGTTTAATGTTGATAATGATTATCAATATCAAGTTTGACTGTCAACCCGCGGCGCAGTGTGGTCAAAGGGTGCGGACAGATGGCCGACGCGGAACAGCTGGCCGTTTTGCGGCCGTGCCTGCGGCCGTGCCTGCGGCGGTTCACGCCATAAATCCAGCTGCACTAACCGCCACTCGGCGGGGTCGAACGCCACGATGGAGGCCAGCGCGCCGGGCGCCGCCTGATGTTGCCGACGCAGCGCAGGCAGATCGCTGTAGGGGATGATGGCCTGTTCCTGACAGGTTGCCCAGGCGGCCTCGGCCAGATGAGGGCGATCGAAATGCGTCAGCCACGGCAGCCAATGATTGACGCGCGGCCAGCCGAACGCCTGGCTGAGGCCTCTGAAACCTTCGCCGGCCAGGAAATCGTTCATGCCGGCGCTGCTGTTCCACAGGTAGAAGGGAGCGTAGAGATTTTCGGCGCTGCCTTCGCTGCGCTGTGCGTACAGATAGGCTTTGACGATCAGCTGCGGGCAGGCGTCGAGCCGATGGCCGAAATCGGCGATGCGGCGGCGGACGATCGCCATGTCGTAATCGGCGGGCAGGGTGAAACGGTATTGCATCGCGAGCATAAGGATTCTCCGCAAAGACATTGACCGGGAGAGCGTGACACGCCATCTTTATCAGTAAAATCGGTATTATTTTGATTGATGGTTCAGAAAATCAGGATGGTCAGTATGGGGCGAATCACGTTCGATCTCGAGGATTTGCGCAGCTTCGTCACCGGCGTCGAGCTGGGCAGCTTCGCCAAGGCCGCTGAACGGCTGGGGCGTTCGACGTCGGCGGTCAGCGCTCACCTGAAAAAGCTGGAGCAGCAGGTCGGCGCGCCGATCCTGCGCAAGGCCGGGCGCGGCATGGTAATGACCGAGGCGGGGGAAACTCTGCTCGGTTACGCGCGCCGCCTGCTGGAGCTCAATGACGAAGCCGCCGCCGCGGTGCGCGGATTGGATCTGCAGGGCACGGTGCGGCTGGGGCTGCAGGAAGATTTCGGCGAGACGTTTCTGCCGCAGGTGTTGGGCAGCTTCGCGCGCGCCAATCCAAAGGTGCGCATCGAGGCGCGCATCGCCCGCAATGCCGAGCTGATCGACTGGGTGCTGAAAGGCCAGCTGGATCTGTCGCTGGCGTGGGATGGCGGTCTGAGCACGCCGTTTCATCAGGCGCTGGGGCAGCGGCAGTTGCACTGGATCGCGTCGCCCGGCTTCGCGCTGGCGCCGTGGCGAGAAGGGGATGAGCCGTTGCCGTTGGTGATGTTCGACGCGCCCTGCCTGATGCGCAGCGCGGCGACGCAGGCGCTGGATCGCGCCGGCATTCCCTGGCGCATCGCCTTTACCAGCCGCAGCCTGAACGGCGTTTGGGCGGCGGTGAGCGCCGGGTTGGGCGTCACGGTGCGCACGGCGGCGGGCTTGCCGCCTGGCTTGTCACCGTTGGCGCCCGAACTGCTGCCCGTTCTCGGCCAGCTCGGCGTGGTGCTGCACCGCGCCGAGGATCAGCCCTCGGCGGCCGTGCAGCGGCTGGCACAGATCGTGGTCGAGCGGATCGAAACCTAATCTTTGGCGATGGGCTGTTTGCCGCTCAGTTGGCCCCATTCGCTCCAGGCGCCGTCATACAGTTTGACCTGCGGCGCGCCGAGCGACAGCAGGCCAAACGCCAGCACCGCCGCCGTCACGCCGGAGCCGCAGCTGGTGATGATTGGGCCGTTGATGTCCACCCCCTTGTCGCTGAAGGTTTGGCGCAGCGCTTCCAACGATTTGAAGCGGCCGTTTTCCAGCAGCTCGCCGTACGGAATGTTGATGCTGCCGGGAATATGGCCGCGGTGCAGGCCGGGGCGCGGCTCCGGCGCTTCGGCATAAAAGCGCGGCGCGGCGCGCGCGTCGAGAATTTGCACCGGCGTGCCTAACGCCTGTTCCACTTGCCGCATATCCACCACCGCGTCGGCGTTGAACCGGGCGTTGAACACCTGTGGTTCAGGCTGCGCCGGGCCGGTGGCCAGCGCCTGGCCCTGCGCTGTCCAGCCGTTCAGCCCTTCGTCCAGTACGTAAACATGCTGGGCGCCGAAATTGCGGAAGGTCCACCAGCCGCGCGGCGCGGAGAACTGGTTACCCTCATCATAAATCACCAGGGTATCGCGCTCGCTGATGCCCAGCTTGCCCACCGCCGCGCCAAACTCCGCCGCCGTCGGCAGCATGTGCGGCAGCGCGGTGTTTTTGTCCGCCACTTCGTCGATGTCGAAATAGACCGCGCCGGGAATATGGCCGCGTTCGAACTCGGCAAGCATGTCCTTTTTCGGCGTTAGCCCCACCGGCGACATCCGGACGTCGATCACCACCAGATTTTCATCGTTGATATGTTGCGCAAGCCATTGAGGGGTCACCAGAAACGGAGAGTTCATCGTTATTGTTCGCCTGTTGTGAAAACGGATTTTCACTATACACCAGGCCGCGCGGGGATGAAGTATGATGTTCAGTCAAAGGCAATGGGCAGGGAGCGGAAAAATCATGACGGACGAGGCGTTTGGCGGGGCCAAGATCGCGCTGCTGTGCGATGGTTTCCTGTTGGTTTACCAACGGGACGATAAACCGGGCATTCCGTGGCCCGGCCTGTGGGATCTACCCGGCGGCGGGCGGGAAAACGGCGAAACGCCGCTGCAGTGCGTGCAGCGGGAGACGCAGGAAGAGTTCGGCGTGGCGATCGCCGAACGTCAGGTTGTCTGGCGGCGGCGCTACGACGGCATTTTGCCCGGCTATCCGCCGACCTGGTTCATGGCCGGGATGATCACTCCGGTGCAGATCGCCGCCATACGTTTCGGCGACGAGGGGCAGCGTTGGCGGATGATGCCGGTGGAGCAGTTTATTCACCATCCGCAGGGTATCGAACACCTGCGCCGCCGGGTGGCGGAGTATTGGCGGCAGGGCGGTTAACTCCGTTGTTCAGGATGCCGCCAGCCGGTTGATCTGCGCCGGTTCGATGATGCGCAGCGCGCTTTCCCGTCGCGCCACCGCCAGCATCGCCCGCCCGATTCGTTCGGTGCTGCTTACCCGGGCGGGAAACAGCCGCAATGCGCCGAGCCACAGCGGCTTGAACAGCCGATAGGCCAGATCGTAGAGGCGGGTTTTGGTGCGAATGCCGTGCAGCGGCACAATGGCGCCGGGACGGAACATCACCGCGTGGAACGGCAGCGCCAGCAGCGCGTTTTCGGTGGCGCCCTTGACCCTGGCCCACATGCTGCGGCCGCGTTCGCTGCTGTCGGTGCCGAGGCCGGAAACGTAGACGAAGACCATCGACGGATTCAGCGTCGCCAACGGGCGGGCGGCGGCCAGCGTCAGATCGTAAGTCACCGCGCGATATTCAGCTTCACTCAGGCCGGAGGACGAAATCCCCAGGCAGAAGAAGCAGGCGTCGTAGCCGGCGAGCTGCGGCTCCAGCGCCGACAGATCACGCAGATCGGGCACAGAAAGCTGGCGCAGTTTGGCGTGGCTCTGGGCCAACGGGCTTCGGCCGATGCTGAGCACTTCGCTGACGCGCGGATCGCGCAGGCATTCCCGCAGTGCGCCCTGGCCCACCATGCCGCTGGCGCCGAAAATAATCACTTTCATGCTCTGTTCTCCCACTGGCCGGCGGCGCGCTGCGTGCGCCAGCGGCTGGGCGTCAGCGTTTCCCACTGAATAAAGGCGCGGCTGAACGAATTCAGCTCTTCGAATCCCAGCACAAAGGCGATTTCGCCCGGTTCAAGGTCGGTTTCCGCCAACAGCCGGCAGGCGGTGCGGTGGCGGGTTTTGTCCAACAATTGCTGGTAGCTGTAGCCGTGCTGTTGCAAGCGGCGCTGCAGCGTGCGCGGGCTGAGATAGAGTTCAGCGGCCACGCTGTTGACGCTGGGGCGCTGGCCGCGCATGCTGCGGCTGAGGATCGCCATCACCTGCGTGGGCAGATCGTGCGCCGGCTGCGATTTGGCCAGTTCCGCCTCCAGCCCCGGCAGCAATACGGCCAGCATGTCCTGATTGTAAGTGATGAACGGTTGGTCTATCAGCGCGCGGTCAAACACCAGCACGTCCTGCGGGGCGTTGAATGTCACCGGGCAGCCGAAATAGCGCGCCAGCGGCGAGGCGGCGTCCGGCCGCCGGGTCAATTCGATCGCCTGCGGCTGCAGGGGCAAGCCGGTGCCGCGCCGACACAGGGCCGTGATGGCGGCGAACATGGCGTCGATCAGCAGCGCCGGCGCAGGGGCTTCGCTCATGGTCCAGCGCGTATGCAAGCGGATGCTGTCGCCGTCTTCTTCCAGCATCAGCTCTTCCGGGCAAACCAGTCGTTTATAGCGCGCCACCTTTTGCAACGCTTCGCCCAGCGTGGCGGAATGCAACGCGGCGACCAACGCAATGTCATAGTGTTCCGGCGGGACCTCGCCGCCCAGGCGCAGGCCGAAGGCGGGATCGTCAGTCAGCTGTGGCAGACTGCGCCAAAGAGAGAAGAATTGTTGCGTGGTGAGTTTAATCTTGTCGCGCCGCGCGCCGAACAGGCCGACAGGTAGCCCGGCCAGGTGGCTGAGCTGCTCAATATCGACGCCCTGCGCCGCCAGGTGTACCGCCAGCGCGCCGGAAACCGGGATTTGATCGCTGCTCAATGCGGGCTCCTTAGGATTTTCCCGTCACGACTGCCGCCATCGCGGCGTGATCCGGCGAGCTGTCGTCGTGGTCGGTGCTGAGACTGAGGGCGCGAAACGCGGCGTCCTCCGCCTGGCGTTCTGCCAACACCTGCGCCGCCATATGCACCGCGTCGCTGCCAAGCAGCAGGCGTAGCGGAGGGGCTTCCAGCGCCGCCAACTGCAGGATCGCCTGCGCCGCCTTGGCCGGATCGCCGGTTTGGCTGCCGTTATGCTGCTGCAGGAAGGCCAGCATCGGCCCCAGCGTCGGCTGATAGGCTTCGCCGATCGGCGCAATGGTCATTGAAGAACCGGCCCAGTCGGTGCGGAAGCCGCCGGGTTCGACCATCGTCACCTTGACGCCGAAGGGGGCCATCTCTTTGGCCAATGATTCGGAGAACCCTTCGACCGCCCACTTGGCGGTATGGTAGGCGCTGAGGCCGGCAATGCCGAGGCGAGCGCCGATGGTGGCGATCTGGATGATATGGCCGCTGCCCTGCCGGCGTAATATCGGCAGCGCCGCGCGGGTGACGTTGAACACGCCGAAGAAGTTGGTTTCGAGCTGCGCGCGAAAATCGGCTTCATCGGCTTCCTCCACCGGCGCGATATTGCCGTAGCCGGCGTTGTTGACCAGCACGTCCAGCCGACCGAAGCGTTCAATCGCCGTGCGCACCGCGCGTTCGGCGGCGGCGGCGTCGGTGACGTCGAGCGCGATCGTGGCGACCCGATCGCCGTAGCGTTCCACCAGCGGCTGCAGCTGTTGCGGCTGACGGGCGGTGGCGACCAGACGGTGCCCGGCGGCCAACACCGCCTGCGCCAGCTGTTGGCCCAGGCCGCGGGAACTGCCGGTGATTAACCATACCTGTGACTGAGACATCATGACCTTCCTGATTGCGAGTGGGTGTGATGCCACTTTAGAGCGACGGGCAGCGCAGCGATAATCCGATCGCGTCAAGATTTAATCCGATTGCGCCAAACTGTCGGCCGGCATCAGCCGCTGGATGGTGGCGCCGACCTTCTGCACTGCCAGCTCGATCTCTGTCGTCAGCGTCGGCGCATAGTTGATGCGCAGGCAGTTGCGGTACTTGCCGGCGGCGGAAAAGATGCTGCCGACGGCGATTTGTACGCCTTGCTGTTCAAGATGGCGGTTCAGCCGCAGGGTGTCGAACGCTTCGTCCAGTTCGATCCACAGCATAAAACCGCCGCGCGGCCGGCTGACGCGGGTGCCGGCCGGGAAGTGTTTCAGGATAAGATCGGTCATGCGGTCGCGGTTCTGCTGGTAGCGGGCGCGCATGCGCCGCAGGTGCTGCAGATAGTGCCCGCCGCGGATAAATTCGGCGATCGCCAGCTGCGGCTGGGTGGCGGTGGCGCCGGAGCCGATGAACTTCATGTGCAGCACCCGTTCCAGGTAGCGGCCGGGCGCGATCCAGCCCACGCGCAGCCCCGGCGCCAGCGTTTTGGAAAACGAGCTGCACAGCAGCACGCGGCCGTCGTCGTCGAATGACTTGATGGTGCGCGGCCGCGGGTAGTGATAGGCGATGTCGCCGTAGACATCGTCTTCGATGATCGCCGCGTCGTGACGCTGCGCCAGCGTCAGCAGCCGCTGTTTGTGGGCGTCGGGCATGATGTAGCCCAGCGGATTATTGCAGTTGGGCGTCAGCAGGATGGCCTTGACCGGCCACTGTTCCAGCGCCATCTCCAGCGCCGCCAGGCTGACGCCGGTGAGCGGATCGGTGGGGATTTCCAGCGCCTTGATGCCCAGACCCTTCAGCGTCTGCATGGTGCCGTGGAAGCAGGGCGAATCGACCGCCACGATGTCGCCGGGTTGGCAAACGGCGCGCAGCCCGGCGGAGATCGCTTCCTGACAACCGGTGGTGATCAGCAGCTGATCGGGGCCGATTTGGCAGCCGGAGTCCAGCAGCAGACGGGCGACCTGTTCGCGCAGCGCGGCCACGCCCTGAATGCTGTCGTAATACAGGCTGCGCAGGTCGCCGTGGCGGGCGGCGTTGCGCAGGGCGACGATCAGCGGCTTCATCGTCGGTTCGGCGATATCCGGCATGCCGCGCCCCAGTTGGATCAGGCCTTCGCGCGGCCGGCTGCGCACCAGTTCCAGCACCTGATCCCATTGCGAAATGTCCACCGGCCGCTGCACCGGCGCCGTCATGGCGGGCAGCTCGGCCTGCGTGCGCCGCGTATGCACGAAGTAGCCCGACTTCGGCCGCGCTTCCACCAGGCGCTGTTCCTCGAGCAGCCGGTAGGCTTGCTGCACCGTGCTGATGCTGACGCCGTGCTCCTGGCTCAACGCGCGCACCGAAGGCAGGCGATGGCCGGCCGGATACAACCCTTGCTGAATGCGTTGGCTGAGAATGGCGGCCAGCGTGGCGTAGCGTGTCATACAGAGGCCTCTCATCGGGGGTAAGGATTAAAAAACCGGTACAGATACGTTCAAAATAAACCATTCAGCGGGTTTTTTGGCGCAGCTGTATGAAAAAAATAGCGCCAGCGTGAATCTGTATTGTTTTTTGCCTGGCGCGCATCATCACTACCAGGCGAAAACATCAGGGGGGATAATAAGATGGCTCTGTTTGATGGCATGACGATGTGGCGACGGGTAGGCTGGTCACGCTGGCGTTGGTATTTGTTGCGTCGCAGAACGCGCAGAGAGTTACTGCTGCTGAACGACAGGCAGCTGGCGGATATCGGCCTGACGCGGGCGGATGCCTGGCGGGAAGGGTATAAACCGTTCTGGAGAGAATAAGGAAAGTCAATGCTGAAATTATTGGGTAAAGCCTCATCGATCAACGTGCGCAAGGTGTTATGGACCTGTCAGGAGTTGGGGCTGACGCTGGAACGGGAGGACTGGGGCAGCGGTTATCGCTCCACGCAGGAGCCGGCGTTTTTGGCGCTGAATCCCAACGGCCTGGTGCCGGTGCTGATCGACGGCGAGCGGGTGCTGTGGGAGTCGAATACCATTTGCCGCTATCTGGCGGGGCGGGAAGGGCGGCAAGATCTGCTGCCGCAGGCACCCGGCGCGCGCGCAGCGGTGGAGATGTGGATGGACTGGCAGGCTACCGATCTGAACGGCGCCTGGCGCTACGTGTTTATGTCGCGGGTGCGTGGGCATGCGGATTATCAGGATGCCGCCAGCCTGGCAGCCGCCGAGCGCGAATGGAACCGGCTGATGGGCTTGTTGGACGCACATCTGGCGCAGCACGGCCCTTATGCCGCCGGCGCCGCCTTCACGCTGGCGGACGTGGTGCTGGGGCTGTCGCTGAACCGCTGGCTGATGACGCCGTTCGAGCGGCCGCATTATGCGGCGCTGGCGGCCTATCAGCAGCGCCTGTTGCAACGCCCTGGCTACGTGCAGCACGGTGCTAACGGTTTACCGTGATATGAAATAAACGATTCATTTCATCTTGTCCGGATACGCCCCGCCGTGTCCGGACTTTCCTCATTACATCATCCCGTCAACGTTTCATGAACGGCATCACGAATATGAACTTTATTTTCCTGTGTGCTTGTTATTGAAATTTATATTCCATATAAACCCGTTATCAACCGGCGTGTTTCATTGAGCGACGCCTGGTTCTACGCAGAATTTTGGTCACGGGAGAAAATGATGAAACAGGTACGCGTTGGGTTAATCGGCACCGGTTATATCGGGCGTTGTCACGCTATCGCCTATGCGCAGGCCGCCACGGTCTTTCCTCTGAAAGGGGAACTGGTGCTGGAGATGCTGGCGGAAGTGACGCCCGAGCTGGCGGCGCAGCGCGCGGCCGAATTCGGCTTTGCGCGCTCGACCGGCGACTGGCGGCAGCTGGTGGCCGATCCGGCGATCGATGTGGTGGACATCTGCGCCCCCAACTTTTTGCATAAAGAGATGGCGCTGGCGGCGATCCGCCACGGCAAGCACGTGTATTCGGAAAAGCCGCTGGCGCTGGACGCCGCCGACGCGGCGGAGATGGTGCAGGCCGCGCGCGCCAAGGGGGTGAAAACGCTGGTCGGTTTTAACTACATGAAAAACCCCACCAGCCAACTGGCGCGCGAAATTATCGCCAACGGCGAAATCGGCGAGGTGGTGCATTTTTACGGCACCCACAATGAGGATTATCTGGCCGATCCGCGCACGCCGATCGACTGGCACTGCCGCCGCGCCAGCGCCGGATTAGGCGCGCTCGGGGATCTGGCGGCGCACATCGTCAATATGGCGCACTACCTGGTGGGCGATATCGTGGCGGTTTCCGGCGATATGCAGACCGTGATCAAACAGCGCCCGGATCCGCAGGACCCGACGCGCCTGCACCCGGTGGAAAACGAAGATCAGGCCAGTGCGTTGCTGCGTTTCGCCGGCGGCGCGATGGGCACTATCGAAACGTCGCGCATCGCCTGCGGGCGCAAGATGGGGTTGACCTATGTGGTTACCGGCACCAAAGGCACACTGAGCTATACCCAGGAGCGGATGGCGGAGCTGAAGCTGTATCGGCACGATGAACCGGCGGAGCGGCAGGGGTTCAAGACGTTGCTGGTGGGGCCGAAGCACCCGGACTATGCGGCGTTTTGCATCAGCGCCGGGCACGGCATTGGTTTTAACGATCAGAAGACGGTGGAGATCCGCGATCTGGTCAACGGCATCGCCGCGGGCGATCGCATGTGGCCGGACTTTGAAGAGGGCTGGAAGGTGTCGTGCGTGCTGGACGCGATAGCCGCCTCCGCCGAACAACGGCGCTGGCTGGAGATCAACCGCGATTGAAAATGAAATGGCGCTCTCCCGTGGACAGCGCCATTAATTTATCATGTTACCAGCTTAATAGCTTATTAAGTTAACTTTATAATAAGTTATTGGCTTGATAACTTAGAACGAGAAACACGAACAGCCGAACGCGCCCCAGAAGGCATTCTCGTCCGACACCGGGATGCTGGAGCGGCGCGCGATGTCATGCTGGTGTGCGTGCACGCCGCACGGGCCGCAGCATTGATGCGCCTGGCTCACTACCCCGACGCGGGCCGCCGCCGACGGCGGTGCGGAGCGGTAATGGCCCGGCACCTGGGTAACCGGCGACCACTCCGGCAGCACCGGCAGCGGCGGCGGCGCCAGCGGTGAGAAGCTGCCGGCGGCGTAGACCACTTTGCCGTCCACCACCGTCATCACCGACTCGATGCCTTTGATCTGCTCTTCCGGCACGCTGAAGTAGTCCTGCGACAGCACCGCCAAATCCGCCAGCTGGCCGACCTTGATCTGGCCTTTCTTGCCCTGCTCGGTGGAGAACCAGGCGCTGCCTTGCGTCCACAGCATCAGCGCCGTTTCGCGATCCAGCCGCGCGCTGTCGTCGTACATCGCCATGCCGCCGACGGTGCGGCCGGAGACCAGCCAGTACAGCGCCGTCCACGGGTTGTAGCTGGCGACGCGGGTGGCGTCGGTGCCCAGCCCGACCGGCAGCTCGGCCGCCAGCATTTTCGCCACCGGCGGCGTATGTTTGGTGGCTTCGATACCGTAACGGTCGGCGAAATACTCCCCCTGGAATGCCATGCGGTGCTGGACTGCAATGCCGCCGCCCAGTGCCTTGACGCGCTCGATATTGCGCTCGGTAATGGTTTCGGCGTGGTCGAACAGCCAGTGCAGGCCGTTGAACGGAATATCGCGGTTCACCTTCTCGAACACGTCCAGCATGCGGCTGATGGATTCGTCATAGGTGGCGTGCAGGCGGAACGGCCAGCGGTGCTCGACCAGATGGCGAACCACTCGCTCCAGTTCGTCTTCGGTGCCCGGCGGCAGATCCGGGCGCGGCTGCAGGAAGTCTTCGAAGTCGGCGGCGGAAAACACCAGCATCTCGCCGGCGCCGTTGTGGCGATAGAAGTCGGTGCCCTGGCCCGGTTTGAGCATATCGGTCCACAGCTCGAAGTCTTCCAGCTCCTGTTTAGGCCGCTGGGTGAACAGGTTATAGGCGATGCGGATGGTCAGCTGCTTTTTCTCGTGCAGCTCGGCGATCACCTGATAATCTTCCGGGTAGTTCTGGAAGCCGCCGCCGGCGTCGATGGCGCTGGTGAGACCGAGGCGGTTCAGCTCACGCATGAACTGGCGGGTGGAGTTGACCTGCTGCTCCAGCGGCAGCTTCGGCCCTTTCGCCAGCGTGGCGTACAGGATCATGGCGTTGGGTTTGGCGATCAGCATGCCGGTCGGGTTGCCGTTGGCGTCGCGCTGGATCTCGCCGCCCGGCGGGTTCGGCGTGTCTTTGGTGTAGCCGACCACCTTCAGCGCCGCGCGGTTGAGCAGCGCGCGATCGTAGAGATGCAGAATAAATACCGGCGTGTCCGGCGCCGCCTGGTTGATTTCGTCCAGCGTCGGCATGCGGCGCTCGGCGAACTGGAATTCGGTCCAGCCGCCGACCACCCGCACCCATTGCGGGCTCGGGGTGCGCAGCGCCTGTTCTTTCAACATGCGCAGCGCGTCGGCCAGCGAGGGCACGCCTTCCCAGCGCAGCTCCAGGTTATAGTTCAGGCCGCCGCGGATCAGGTGCAGGTGCGAGTCGTTCAGGCCAGGAATGGCGGTGTGGCCGTGCAGATCGATCACCTGGGTTTCCGGCCCGGCGTGCTGCATGACTTCGCTTTCGCTGCCGACCGCCAGAAACTTGCCGTCGCGGATGGCGACCGCTTGCGCGGTGGGGTGTTGGCGATCGACGGTGTGAAACTTGCCGTTGGTGATGATCAATGAAGCGTGGTGGTTCATAACATTCTCCCGGTGAACCGCCTAGCGGCGGATCAGCCATTGATGAAAAACGCGAGTCACGATGGGCATCCACAGGTACACCACCAGGGCGACCACGGTGGCGTCATTGAGAAAATGGCCGAGCAGCGTGCCGTTCAACTGCGGCAGCGCCAGCCCCCAAAACCAGGGCACCAGATTGGTGGAAGGGAAGATCACCAGCAGGGTGATGATGAACTGCTTCCACTGGGGCGGCTGGCGCACGCTGGGGTTGGGCGGGGTAAACCAGAACTCCGCGCCGGGGCGGATCTCGATATGGTCGTTCTCCAGCAACAGCGGAGTGACTTCTTCGATGTATTGCTTGCGCAGCGGCGAGTTGAGCCAGCGGTAGAGATTGTCGAGATTGTCGAAGCGGACCAGCACCGTATAGGCCTGTTCGCTGTCGGATGGGCGGATGACGTTGACGCCCAGATGGCCGGTGAAGCCCGCGGCGTCGGGCATGATGCGGTTCAGCCAGGCCTCATAGGCCTGTTCGTTCCCCGGCGCCAAACGGTGGGTGATCACCAGCGTGACATGCTGCGGATGGGCCATAAAACCGACTCCTGAAAATACCCCGGCGCGGGGCCGGGGCAGGGGGAATTATTTCACCGTGCGGGCCGGTGCGTGGTGCACCATGGTGTAAGCGTAGTCGACGCCCATGCCGTACGCGCCGCTGTGTTCGCGCACCAGCGCCATCACCGCGTCGTAGGTATCTTTGCGCGCCCAGTCGCGTTGGTACTCCAGCAGTACCTGCTGCCAGGTCACCGGTACGGCGCCGGCCTGCACCATGCGGTCGATCGAGCGTTCGTGCGCATCGACGGAGGTGCCGCCGGAGGTGTCGGTCACCACATACACTTCATAGCCGGCTTCCAGCGCCATCAGCGCCGGGAAGGTCAGGCACACTTCGGTCCACAGCGCGGAGATCACCAGCTTTTTACGGCCGGTGGCTTCCACGGCTTTAACGAAGGCCGCGTCTTCCCAGGAGTTCATCGAGGTGCGTTCAATCGGGGTGATTTCAGGGTGTACCGCCAGCAGTTCCGGCCAGATATAGCCGCTGAAGCTTTCGGTTTCGACCGAGGTGAAAAGGGTGGGAACGTTGAAAATCTTGCCTGCCTTCGCCAAACCAACAACGTTGTTTTTCAGTTGCTGACGATCAATATTAGCCACGCCGAAGGCCATTTGTGGTTGATGATCGATAAAAATCAGTGCGGAATTGTCTTTATCAAGCAGTTGAAACTTGGACATAATTTACCTTCCCAGTGATATTTCGGTTGAACATCTGATGAGTGTAACGCCGATAAAACCCATGGTAGGCAGAGGGCGATTTCAAAGATACCGCAGAATTTTTGCCGACTTGTTGAGTTTTTTTATACACGGGAGAAAACATGAGATTAAACCTGGAAGCGCTGCTGATTTTGGATGCGCTGGACCGGCACGGATCTTTCGCCGCCGCGGCCGCCGCACTGTTTAAAACCCCTTCGGCACTGAGCTATATGGTGCAAAAGCTGGAGAACGATCTCGACATCACCCTGCTCGATCGCTCCGGGCATCGGGCGAAGTTCACCGATACCGGCAAGCTGATGCTGGAAAAGGGGCGGGTGCTGCTGCGGGCGGCGCAGGATCTGGAGCAGCAGGCGCGCTATGTCGAAAACGGCTGGGAAAGCGAAATCACGCTCGGGATTGACGCCTCTTTCCCGTTTGCCCGCCTGTTGCCGCTGATCGACGAGTTCTATCGGCAGCATCACCATACCCGGCTGCGTTTCAGCCACGAAGTGCTGGCCGGCTCCTGGGAGTCGCTGGTCTACGGTTGCGCCGACATTATCATCGGCGCCATCTGCGAGCCGCCGTCACGGGTGGGTTATGCGTTCAGCCGCCTGGGGCAGCTGGACTACGTGTTCGCCGTCGCGCCGCAGCATCCGCTGGCGGCATTGCCGGAACCCTTGCCGAAGGACGAAATCCGTCAGCACCGGGCGGTGGTGGTGCGCGATACTTCGCGCGTCAACGCGCCGCAGAGCCTGAATCTGCTGGAAGAGCAGGATACGCTGACGGTCTTCGGTTTCGACGCCAAGCTGCAGGCGCAGCTGGCTGGGCTGGGCTGTGGCTATCTGCCGCGTTCTTTGGCGGAACCTTACCTGAACAGCGGCGAACTGGTGGCGAAACGCGTTGAATCGGAACGCTGCAGTGACATCGCCTATTTCGGTTGGCGGGAAAGCGCCAGCGGCCTGGCGGCCAAATGGTGGCGCGAACGGCTGCAGCGCTACGCGGACGACGGTGAGGCCTACCCGGCGGCGCAGTGAGGGCCGCTCGATAAGGATAAATCCCCCAATAAGGACATCGGGAATGAAAAAGATACTAAGCCTGTTGGCGTTGTTGCTGCTGAGCGGCTGCGGCGCCGGGCGTGAGGCCGGCATACCGTTGCCGCAGGCCCCGGCATTGGCCGCAGCGCAGCTCAGTTACCCGGAGCGGGTGCATAACGCGGTGAGCCGCGAGCTGCGCTTGCCGGAACATGCGCACGGTCAGCGTTGTACCCTCGCTATCCGTTTGCAGCCGGACGGCAAGCTGGCGAGCAGCAAGATCGTAAGAGGCGATGCGCCCCTGTGCGCAGCGGCGAGCGCTGCGGTGCAGCGCGCGCAGTTTCCGTCGATGGCCAGTGCTACCGAATACGCGCTGTTCAACGCCGTGGTGCTCGATTTCGTTCCCTGAAGGGAGGTAACGGACGGGCCGCCTGCGCGATTAATGCTTGTCAGTTAGCGTTTTTTTTGAAGTACTCGTGACGTTTTCGGTCGATAAATGAGAGGTGCATCATGAAGCTTCTGCACCTCGACCGAGCCAGGGGCCGAAGGCGCGGCCCCTGGCAACCCGCGCCTTTGCCCTATCAGACGGTTGGCTTTGCCAACTTCCCTCTCTCCGCCATACCGCATTGAGGCCGGTTGCGACAGGCGTCCCTGCCTGTCTCACCTGAAACCGCCGTCCATGGCGGTTTCTCCTAATGCGCTATGCCTGCGTTCGGCGTCTTCAAGGGCATCCAATACCGTGCTCATCTCCGATTTCTCTTCTCTGCTATAACCTCATAAAGCACGGGTTGCCCGGTAGCTGCCAGCACGGGGGTTGACCTTTGGCGCGCATCACCGGCTGCCGAGCAAGACGGCGTTGTCAGGGGCAACCGGCCAGGGAAGGCCGGTTGAGGCGAGACTAACAGGGACGTTTGTCGCAGCCGACCCGCCCGACAATGCAGACGCGGCGAGGGTATCCGCACAGCGGACAGACGGTGTTAAGCGAAGGCGCGGGTGGAGGGGCCGCGCCTTCGGCCCCTCCAATTGCCGTTCATTGCAGTAACAGAGAAATGCGGAACATTTACGGCAATTCAGGCTACACGAAACACACAAAGATGGGATAAAAAATGCCTGTCAGGTTTAACTGACTGATATTACCGCCTGCGCGGCCCGTTTTTTCGCTTTTACGCGTACGCAACCCGCTGAATTTTCACTTAGCTTTGCCATTTTCGTTATTTTGAACGTCACTGCGGCTCACCGATACTGGGGGAAAATCCCCAACCGCGAGCCGCAGCATGTCCCACGCCCACTATTTGCACCCTGAACAACGCGACCGCATCCGGCGGCTTCATCGGCGCTGGCACTGGCGGCTGGAGTTGCCCACCTGGGGGATCATGGCGGCAGTGTACGGCGGCTGGTTCGGCGTGGCGCATTATTGGCAGGCGCTGGGCCCGTGGCTTGGCGCGCCGCTGCTGATCCTGCTGACCACCGGGTATATGTCGCTGCAACACGAGCTGATCCACGGCCATCCGACGCGCTGGCCGCGCGTCAATCAGCTGTTCGGCCTGTTGCCGCTGGCGGTGTGGTATCCCTATGGGCTGTATCGGGATTCGCATCTGCGCCACCACCGCAACGACCACCTGACCGATCCGCATGAAGATCCCGAAAGTTACTACTTCAGCGCCGCGCAGTGGCGGCGTTATCCCCGCCTGCTGCCGCTGTTGGCCGCGGTGCGCAATACGCTGATCGGCCGGGTGCTCCTCGGCCCGGCGCTGGATATCGTCACCACGCTGTTCGGCGCCGTGAAGACGCTTGCAGCGGGCGATCTGCGCGCCTGGGCGATGTGGCTGGCGCATCTGTCGCTGTTGGCGGCGCTGCTGCACTGGCTGCAGATGCAGGGCATCGGCGCGGCGTTTTACCTGTTGGCCATCAGCTACCCGGCGCTGGCGCTGACCAAGGTAAGATCGTTTTTTGAGCATCGCGCCGTGGACGCACCGCAGGCACGTTCTATTATTAATGAGGCGGGCTGGCCGTGGCGGCTGCTGTTTCTCAATCTGAACTACCATTTAGTGCATCACGATTTGCCCGGCTTGCCCTGGTATGGCCTGCGCGAAGTCTATCTGGCGGAACGCGAGGCGTATCAGCGCCGCAGCCAGGGATTCGTCGCGCAGGGTTATGGCGAGTGGCTGCGCGATTACGCGCTGACGCCGATCGACGTCGGCGTGCATCCGCTGAGCGCCGGCGAACGGCGGGAGGAACGCGGTGCCCGGCCGAAGAAAAACTTTATTGCGCGCTGGAAGCGCGTTTCTCAGGATTTTCCAACCGAACTGGCCCATGAGCCGGAAAACATATAACCAGAGGAAAAGTATGGCAATCACCTTATCACGCGGACGTTCCTTTGCCATCGCGCTGGCTCTGCTGGCCACCGGCGGCCTGGCGCAGGCGGCCGACTCGGTACGCGTCGGCTCCAAGATCGATACCGAAGGTTCGCTGCTCGGCAACATCATCGTGCAGGTGCTGGAAGCCAACGGCATCAAAACCACCAACAAACTGCAGCTCGGCACTACCAAGGTGCTGCGCGGCGCCATTACCTCCGGCGAGATCGACATTTACCCGGAGTACACCGGCAACGGCGCGTTTTTCTTCTCCGATGAGAAAGATCCGGCATGGAAGAACGCCCAGGCTGGCTTCGAGAAGGTGAAACAGCTCGACTACGACAAAAACAAAATCGTCTGGTTGGACGCGGCGCCGGCCAACAATACCTGGACTATCGCCATTCGGCAGGACGTGGCGGACGCCAACCATCTCAAAACGCTGGCGGATCTCGGCAAGTGGATTAACGGCGGGGGCAAGTTCAAGCTGGCGGCCTCGGCGGAGTTTATCGAGCGGCCGGATGCGCTGCCGGCGTTCCAGAACGCCTACGGTTTCAAGCTGAATCAGGATCAGCTGCTGTCATTGGCCGGCGGCGACACGGCGGTGACCATCAAGGCCGCGGCGGAGCAGACCTCCGGCGTCAACGCGGCGATGGCCTACGGCACCGATGGCCCGGTGGCGGCGCTGGGGTTGCAGACGCTGGCGGACCCGAAAGGCGTACAACCCATCTACGCGCCGGCGCCCATCGTGCGCGAAGCGGCGCTGAAAGCGCACGCCAATCTGCCTGAACTGCTGAAACCGGTGTTCGCCTCGCTGGACGGGCCGACGCTGCAAAAGCTCAACGCGCAGATCGCCGTGGAAGGCCAGGACGCCAAACAGGTGGCGGCCGCTTACCTGAAAGAGAAAGGATTTGTTAAGGGATAACGCCGAGGTGCCCCCTCTTGCTACGGAAGAGGGGGAAAACCGATGGCGCCGGAGAGTTTCTTTGACTATTGCCGTAAAACATCGCGTGTTGTTAACGCTGTTCGTGCTGTTGCTGCTGGCCGCCTTCGGCCTGCCGTTCCTCAGTTATGCCCCCAATCGTCTGCTGTCGGGTAAAAGCCTGTCCTTATTCTCCCTGTTGCACGGCCCGGCGCTGTGGCTGCTGTTGCCGCTGGCGGCGTTGGCGATCCTCAGCCTGTTGCCGCCGACGCGGGGGCGTGCGCTGTTGACGGCGCTGGCCGCCTGCGGGGTGCTGACGCTGGTCTTTTGGATCGGCGGACAGGCCGCCGAACGCCTGGCGCAGGAGGGATCGCGCCTGGCGCGCACCTCTTGGGGCAGCGGTGCCTGGCTGACGATGGCGCTGAGCCTGCTGATCGCCGCCGACGCAATGACGCGCCTCACCGCGTCGCATCTGCGGCGAATGCTCGGCAACGCGCTGGTGCTGGTGCCGCCGGCGCTGCTGCTGTTCGGCCATCAGCTCGATCAGCTGTCGCTGCTGAAGGAGTATCACAATCGCCAGGAGGTGTTTGACGCCGCGCTGCTGCAGCACCTGACCATTCTGCTGGCGACGATGGCGCCGGCGCTGGCGATCGGCGTGCCGCTCGGGGTGCTGTGTTTTCGCTCCGAGCGCTGGCAGAGGCCGATCTTCTCCGCGCTGAACATTATCCAGACCGTGCCTTCCATCGCGCTGTTCGGCCTGCTGATCGCGCCGCTGGCGGGGCTGGCGGCGGCGGTGCCCTGGCTGGCGGAACACGGCGTCAGCGGTATCGGCATGGCGCCGGCGATCGTGGCGCTGGTGCTGTACGCGCTGTTGCCGCTGGTGCGCAGCGTGGTGGCGGGGCTGCAGAGCGTGCCGGCCGGGGTGATTGAATCCGCCACCGGCATGGGGCTGACGCGCGGGCAGATCTTCCTGCGCGTGCAACTGCCGTTGGCGTTGCCGCTGTTTCTGACCGGCGTGCGCATCCTGGCGGTGCAAACCGTCGGCATGGCGGTGGTGGCGGCGCTGATCGGCGCCGGCGGCTTTGGCGCCATCGTGTTTCAGGGGCTGCTCAGCAGCGCGCTGGATCTGGTTTTGCTGGGGGTGATCCCGGTGGTCATGATGGCGGTCATCGTCGATTCGCTGTTTAAATTTTGGGTTTCAATCCTGGACGTATCGCGCCGATGATTCACTTTGAGCAAGTCAGCAAAATTTTTCAGGGCAAGCCGGCGGTGGACGATCTCACGCTGCACATCGCCGAGGGCGAATTCACCGTGTTGATCGGCACCTCGGGTTCCGGTAAGTCCACGACGTTAAAAATGATCAATCGCCTGATCGAACACGATCGGGGCAAGATTCTCTTTGCCGGCGAAGAGATCCAGTCGTTCAAACCGCAGGATCTGCGGCGGCGCATGGGCTACGCGATCCAATCGATCGGCCTGTTTCCGCACTGGACGGTGGAGGAGAACATCGCCACCGTGCCGCAGCTGCTGAAATGGCCGCGCGCGCGCATTCGCGATCGGGTGACCGAACTGTTGGAGCTGCTGCATCTGGAGCCGGATCTGTTTCGCCGCCGCTATCCGCACCAGCTGTCCGGCGGGCAGCAGCAGCGGGTGGGGGTGGCGCGCGCACTGGCTGCCGATCCCGAGGTGTTGCTGATGGACGAACCGTTCGGCGCGCTGGATCCGGTCACCCGCGCGGCGCTGCAGGCGGAGATCGCGCGCATCCATCAGCTCTCCGGCCGCACTATCGTGCTGGTGACGCACGACATCGACGAAGCGCTGGGCCTGGCGGATCGTCTGGTGCTGCTCGATCAGGGGCGGGTGGTGCAGCAGGGCACGCCGCTGACGCTGTTGACCGCCCCGGCCAACGATTTCGTGCGTGATTTCTTCGGGCGCAGCGATCGCGGCATCAAGCTGCTGTCGCTGGGGACGGTGGCGGAGCGGGTGCGGCCCGGTGTCGCCGGGGGCGAGCCGATCGCCGCCGCCATGAGCCTGCGCGAGGCGCTGTCGGTGTTTGTGGCGCGCGGCAGCGACTGTCTGCCGGTGGTGGATGAACGGGGCGAAGCGTTGGGGGTGTTGCACTTCAACGATCTGATCGCCGGGCAGGCGCTGTCATGAGCGGGCGCATCGGGCGCCTGCTGCGCGATCCTTTGCCCTGGACGCTGGCGCTGCTGTTGGCGCTGGTGTTCGGCATGGATCATCTGCGCGGCCTGTTCGCCGCCTGGTTCCCCGATCTGGAGCGGCCCATTTATCAGCAGGACAGCTTTATCGCGCTGGTGGGGGCGCACCTGTCGCTGGTGGCGATCTCCAGCCTGATCGCGGTGGCTCTCGGCGTGGCGGCAGGCGTGGCCGTGACCCGACGCAGCGGCCGGGAGTTTCGTTCGCTGGTGGAAACGGTGGTGGCGGTGGGGCAGACCTTCCCACCGGTGGCGGTGCTGGCGGTGGCGGTGCCGGTGATGGGCTTCAGCGAACAGCCGGCGATCATCGCGCTGGTGCTGTACGGCCTGCTGCCGATCCTGCAGGGCACGCTGGCGGGCATCGAATCGGTGCCGCCCGCCACGCGCGAGATCGCCCGCGGCGTGGGGATGAGCGCCTGGCAAATACTGTGGCGGGTTGAACTGCCGCTGGCGGCGCCGGTGATTGTCGCCGGGATCCGCACCTCGGTGATCATCAACATCGGCACGGCGGCCATCGCTTCCACCGTCGGCACCAAGACGCTCGGCTCGCCGATCATCATCGGCCTGAGCGGGTTTAACACCGCCTATGTGATCCAGGGCGCGGCGGTCGTGGCGCTGTTGGCTATTATCACCGATATGCTGTTCGAACGTTGGGTGCGTTATCTCACCGCCTGGCGTCAGCAGACGCTGGCGCCCACTTCGGCGGGGTAAGGGGGAAATGATGCAGGTGTCTCTACCGATGTACGGCGTTGGCCGGGAGCAGGCCGAATCCTTCTGGCAGGTGTTGCGCGACAAGCTGCTGCGGCTGGGGTTGCCGGCGGCGCCGGAACGGCTCAGCTGGCCGGACGATCTGGCGCAACACTGGCGGCGCGAGGATCTTCTGCTCAGCCAAACCTGCGGTTATCCGTTGGTCAGCACCTTGCCGCAGGTGCAGCTAATCGGCACCTACCACTACCGGGTGGAAGGGTGCGACGGGCCGAATTACCGCAGCTGGCTGGTGGTGCGCGCGGACGATCCCGGCGAGCGGCTGGCGGATTTTCGCGGCCGAACGGCGGCGTATAACAGCACCGATTCCCAGTCCGGCTACAACGGCCTGCGCGCGCTGATCGCGCCGCTGGCGCTGGACGGGAAATTCTTCGGGGCGGCTATCGCCTCCGGCGCGCATTATCAGTCGCTGAAGCTGATCCGCAGCGGGCAGGCGGATATCGCCGCCATCGATTCGATCAGCATGGAACTGCTGCGCCGCGCGCAGCCGCAGGCGCTGGAGGGGCTGAAAATCATCGGCCGCACGGCGGCGGTGCCGGGCCTGCCGTTGATCACCGCAGCCGGCACGCCGCCGGAACAGGTGGAAATCCTGCGCGCCGGCGCTCGCGCGATGCTGGATGAGGCGGTCAGCGACCGCCTGCTGATCGGCGATTTCAGCCTGGTGCCGCGTTCGGCCTACCAGATTATCACCGTGCTGGAACAGCAGGCCGCCGCGCAGGGCGTGACGGCGCTCTAGCCGCCGTTACAGCAGGCCGCCGCCGTCGATGTCGATCACGCTGCCGGTGACGAAGCCATTCTCCATCGCCAGCAGATACCCCGCCGCGACGTCAGCCGCCTGCCCGACCCTGCCGACCGGCAGGCTGACGCTTACGCGCTCGAACAGCGCCTGACGCTGTGCGGCGCTCATGCCGTCGTAGGCTTCGGTGGCGGTGATGCCGGGGCTGACCACGTTCACCCGCCGCGGCGCCAGCTCCTTCGCCAGCTGTTTGCCGACCGCTTCCAGCGCGGCATTGATGGCGGTTTTGACCAACTGACCGTTGAGGTATTTACGCGACAGCTGGCCGGAGGTCAGGGTGATCGAGCCCTGCGGCGCCAGCGTCGACAGCGCCGCCTGCACCGCGCGCAAACTGCCCCAGAATTTGACGTTGAAGTCGGCCTGCGCCTGTTCAAGGGCAGTCTCCGCCAGCGGCTTCGCGTCCACCAACGGCCCGGCGGTGATCACCAGATGGTCGAAAGCGCCGACGGCGGCAAACAGCGCATGCAGCGACGCTTCATCGGTCAGATCGGCCTGCATCAGATGCAGCGCGTCGTTTTTCTCCCCGGCGTGAGGGAGACGACGCGAAGCCAGCACCACTTCAGCGCCGCGCGCCGCCGCCGCGTAGGCCACCGCGGCGCCAATGCCGCTGGTGCCGCCCAGGATCACCAGCTTTTGTTGTTTCAGGGGGGAGTCGGGAATCGTCATGTTAAGGCCTCTTTTTAGGTAAGTTTCAACGGGATCTATCTTTCCTGATTGAAAATGAGGAAAAAAGTCCGCCTAATAGCAAACACTTGTAAATTAATATTAATAATTGATTGGGCTAAAAAGAGAGGGAGCAGATGACCTCATTTGTCGATCTCGAGGTGTTTGTCCGCACGGTGGACGGCGGCAGTTTTTCCGCCGCGGCGCGCGCGCTGGATATCACGCCGGCGGCGGCCAGCATTGCGGTGAAAAGGCTGGAGCAGCAGTTGGGCGCGCGGCTGCTGGTGCGTTCCACCCGCAGCCTGAGGTTAACGGAGGAGGGCGCCCGCTATCTCGACAGCGCGCGCCTGGCGCTGGGCGCGTTGGCCGAAGGAGAGCAGGCGATCCGCGAGAAGCATCAGGGGCTGTCCGGGGTGCTGCAGATTTCCGCGCCGTCGGATTTCGGCCGCAATCTGCTGCTCGGCTGGCTGGATGAGTTCCGCCTGCAGCATCCCCACATTCAGCTGCAGCTTCTGATCAACGATCGGCAGGCGGATCTGTTCCGCGAACCGGTGGATGTGGCGTTGCGCTTCGGGCCGCTGGCCGACTCTTCGCTGGTGGCGCTGCCGATCCTGCCGCAGCATCGGCGGCTGATCTGCGCCAGCCCGGATTATCTGCGGCGGCATGGCGCGCCGCAAACGCCGGCCGATCTGGTTCGGCACAGCATTCTGGTGTATCAGCCCAGCGGCAAACGGCAGGTGGAATGGCGGCTGTGGCGCGGTGAGGAGCTGGTCGAGCTGCCGCTGAACGGCAGCTATTTTACCGATGACGGTGAGGTCGCGCGGCGCTGGGCGCTGGCCGGGCACGGCGTGGTGCGCAAGTCGGCGATCGACGTGGCGGCGGATATTCGCGCCGGGCGGTTGGTGCAACTGTTGCCGGAATGGCACAGCGATGCGGTGCCGATCAATCTGGTCTGCCCGCATCGTTTGCAGGTGTCGGAGCGCGTCAGGCAACTGCAGCGCTTTTTACAGCAGCGCTGCCAGCGCTGGATGGACGATCACTTGGCCTGAAGAGTTTCGGTTTGCGCCGGCGTAGCGGCGGTATCCCCGGCAGGCGCGCTTTCTTCGTGCGGGGTGGTAGAACGGGTGTAGATGTTCAGCCCGGCGAGGAATACGCCGCCCAGAGAACCGAAGGCGCACAGGGCGATGACGATGACGAACGCTTTTTTCAGCATAGGAATAATTTCGCAGGTTGCTTGGAACAGCGGGAATTATAGCCCCTTCGCCGGGTGAAACAAGAATCGTTTTTAACGGCGGCCCGCAGACCGCCCTTTGTGATCATCGCCGTTCGCAGTCGATGGCCTGCACGTTGGCCGGGCGGGCGAACAGGTATTTTCCCAGCGTCACCAGCACCACGGCCGCCACGATGATCACCAGCGCCAGCCACTCGCGCGGCGCCAGCGATTCGCCGGCAAAACCGATGCCGAGCAGCACCGCCACCACCGGATTGACGTAGGCGTAACTGGTGGCGACCGCCGGGCGCACGTTCTTCAACAAGAACATATAGGCGCTGATCGCCAGCATCGAACCGAAGACGATCAGATAGCCCAGCGCCAGAAAGCCGCCGGTGCTCGGCATCTGAGTGAGGCGCTCGCCGCTCAGCTGGCTGGCTGCCAATAACACCACGCCGGCGACCAGCATCTCCGCCGCGCCGGCCATCGGCCCGGCCGGCAGCGAGATGCGCGATCCCAAGACCGACCCAAAGGCCCAGCTGGCCGAAGCCAGCAAAATTAGCAGCGCGCCGGTCGGGTTGCCCACCAGGTTGTTGCCGGTGTTGAGCAGCACGATGCCCACCAACCCGAGCGCGATGCCGGCCCATTCCAGTTTGGTGTTGCGCATGCCCCACAGCAGGCTGAAGCAGAGGGTGAACAGCGGCACCGTCGCCACCATCACCGCGGCGATGCCGGAGGGCACATGTTGGTGTTCCGCCACCGTCACCAGGCCGTTGCCCACCGCCAGCAGCAGAATGCCGATAGCGCCGGCGGCCAGCCACTGCTTCAGCGTCGGCAGCGCGTGGCCGCGCCAGGCCAGGAAACTGAACAGCACGATACCGGCTGTCAGAAAGCGAATGCCGGCCATCATCAGCGGCGGCCACTGCGCGACGCCGAGGCGAATGACGAAATAGGTGGAACCCCAAACGATATATAACGTGAACAACGCCCCGATCAACGGCAGGACGCTACGGCTTTGTTGGCTAAGCATAGGATTGTATTTTGCGGGAATGATTATTATTAGAACGCTCAGTAAACCCGATCGGGCAACCGATAAGCAATGGCCTGCGGCATTATTTTTCCTGCTGCTGAAAGCCGTTCAATGGCCTTGCTGTTTCCACTGCAGCCAGCTGACGGCCGGCAGGTAAATCGACCAGCCGACGGCCAGCAGCAGCAGCATGAACTCGGGCGGCACGCCGGGCAGCAGGGCGTCCAGCTTCCAGGACACGGCGTAGGCGAAGGGGCCGACGGCGGCGCCCAACACCGCCAGCGGCCAGGGGGCCGCTCTGACCACGTCCAGCAACCAATACCACCAGCAGCCGAAGCCGATCCACAGCGCGATGGTCCAGAGCGGCAGGCCGTGTTGCCCGCTGTAGTGCAGCACGCCGCTGTAGCTCCACAGCCCATCCATGCCGATACCGCCCAGAGCGGCCAGGGCCGCGCCTTTGCGGCGGGCTGCAGGGGTAAAGATCAGCGCCAGCGCCGCGCCGGCCAGCAGTATGCCGTTGAGCCGATCGCGAGTCAGCAGCGCCAGCAGCCAGCAAACGCCCAGTCCCAGCGTCGCCAGCCAGAATCCGGCATGCGGCTTCTTCATCGTTCAACTCCCGTGGGGTTACTCTGCCGCTGCGCTAAGCGCCGACGGATTTGCCAGAGCGGGCGCGAGGCCCGCTGTTTGCCTGAATGTTCGTTAGTTCAACCTTAGAAGGGAAGGTGCGGGGTGCACAAGCAGAATAATCTGTACCGGTTGAAAACGTGGGCAAAAACCGGTGTTACAGGCGGGAAATCCGGTAGGCGCAGCGGCGCGAGCCGGCCAGAATGTGTTCGGCGCGCTCCACCTGCGCCTGCAGCACTTCGGTAAAGATGCTTAATTCCGCCCGGCAGAAGCCCTGGCAGACGGTGGCGGCGGCGCAGATCGGGCAGTGGTTTTCCACCAGCAGATAGGAACCGTCCTCCTCCTGGCGCCATTCGGCCATATACCCTTCGCGGCAGCGGATCTCGGTCAGGCGCGCCACGCGTTCGCGCAGCTCGGTGGCGCCGATCATCGCCTGCTTGTAGTTGATGCGGTTTTCCTGCTCGCGGGTCTCGATCAGCACGTCGATCGCCTGTTCGCCCAACTTGTCGCGCACGGTGCGCAGCAGCTGCACCGTCAGATCCGCATGGGTATCGGGAAAGCGCGCGTTCCCGGCAGAGGTCAAATGCCACAGCTGCACCGGGCGGCCCACGCCGCGCGTTTCCGCCACCGCTTCGACCAACCCCTCTTTCGCCAGCTTGACGAACTGCTGGCGGGCCGCCTCACCGGTGGTGCCGAGCACCTTTCCTGCGTCAGAAGCTAGCTGCGGGCCGCGGGTTTTCAATAACGTCAGCAAGCGGTCACTGACCGATTGTGCGGTGCTGCCGCTATTTTCCATGTTTATTCTTGACATATTTCTCCGCCTCGCCCTAACTTATTCCAAGATAACTCTTGTTAAATTTAACGCAATCTTATGACCAACTCAATGCCATTCCTCTGAAAACAGGACGACAACCGTGATAACCCATGACGACAGCCGCTGGAGCGACCTTTTCTCCGGCAAAAATGCGGCCAGTGCGATTGCGCTTTCGCTCGGCGTGGCGCTGCATGCCATCAATATTCTGGTCGCTACCACCATTCTGCCCTCGGTGGTGCAGGATATCGGCGGGCTGGATCTCTATGCCTGGAACACCACGCTGTTCGTGGTGGCGTCGATCCTCGGCTCCGCGCTGTCGGCCCGGTTGCTCAGCGGCTATGGCGCACGCAGCGCCTATCTGGTGGCTTCGCTGTTCTTTATCGTCGGGGCGGCGCTGTGCGCGCTGGCGCCGAGCATGCCGGTGATGCTGATCGGCCGCACGGTGCAGGGCTTCGGCGGCGGGCTGATCTTTGCGCTCTCCTACGCGATGATCAACCTGGTGTTCGAGCAGCGATTGTGGCCGCGCGCCATGGCGCTTATCTCGGCGATGTGGGGCATCGCCACCCTGGTGGGGCCGGCAGTGGGCGGCATTTTCGCCGAGCTGCACGCCTGGCGTTGGGCCTTCGGCATTCTGCTGCCGATCATGGCGCTGTACGCTGCGTTTACCTTCCTGATCCTGCCCAAAGGCAAGGCGCAGCAGGCGGCCGCGCCGTTGCCGACTGCGCAACTGCTGTTGCTGACCGTGGCGGTGCTGGTGGTGTCCGCCGGCAGCCTGGCGCACAGCGTCTGGATCAATCTGGCGGGCATCGCGCTTTCGCTGGTGCTGATGGCCTGGCTGATGAAACGCGAGGCGCACGCACGCGCGCGCCTGTTGCCGTATGGCTCGCTGCGGCGCGGCTCATCGCTGGCGGCGCTCTATATTACGGTCTCGTTGCTGGTGATCGGCATGACCAGCGAAATCTTCGTGCCCTATTTCCTGCAGCTGTTGCACGGCCAGTCGCCGCTGATCTCCGGCTATATCGCCGCCACCATGGCCGCCGGTTGGACGTTGTCCGAAATCCTCAGCTCCGGCTGGCGCGGGGCGGGCATTCGCCGGGCGATCGTCAGCGGGCCGCTGTTCGTGCTGGTGGGCCTGCTGGCGCTGGCGATCCTGATGCCTACGCCCTCCGGCGGTGACTGGCAGGCGCTGACGCCGATCGTCATCGCGTTGTCGCTGGTGGGATTCGGCATCGGCTTCGGCTGGCCGCATCTGCTGACGCGCATTTTGCAGGTGGCGCCTGAAGCGGACAAAGACATCGCCGGCGCTTCAATTACCACGGTGCAGCTGTTCGCCACCGCATTCGGCGCGGCGCTGGCCGGGATGACCGCCAACCTGGCGGGGCTGAACGATCCGGGCGGCGCGGCGGGCGCGGCATCGGCGGCGCGTTGGCTGTTCCTGGCGTTCGCGCTGGCGCCGCTGCTGGCAGTATTCAGCGCCTGGCGCTGCGCGGCGATCGCGCCGCCGGCCGCCGAGACGGGCAATTTTGTACAAACTCCGCCCTCGCGCGAGTGCTAGAACGCTTCTCCTCATTCGGCGATGTTTGCGGTGATCCTGGCGTTCTTCCTGCGCGATATTTTTTAAAATCCGCTTGCTATATCTCTAATTTGAGATTATTTCTCTTATATGGGATTTTTAAGTGGAGTGTGAGCGGTGGATAACGGTTTGGACAATGCCGATCTGAGGTTGGCGCAGCGGCTGGCGGATTTGCGCCAGCAGCGAGCGTGGTCGCTGGAGGAATTGGCGCAGCGCACCGGTCTTAGCCGGGCGACGCTCTCGCGGGTGGAGCGCGCCGAGACCAGCCCGACGGCGTCGTTGCTGAACCGGCTGTGCGCCGCCTACGGGTTGACCATGTCGCGCCTGTTGAGCGAAATCGAAGACGAGCCGCCGGAGCTGCTGCGGCCGCAGCAGCAACCGGTGTGGGTCGATCGCGCCAGCGGTTTTCACCGTCGCTCCGTTTCCCCGCCCGCCGCGCTGTATAAGGCCGAGTTTATCGAAGCCCGGCTTGATGCCGGCGCGCAGATCGATTACGACCTGCCGTCGATTCCGGCGCTGGAACATCATCTCTGGTTGCTGTCCGGGCAGTTGGAATTGACCCTGGAAGGGCGCGTTTTCCGGCTGTCGGCCGGCGACTGCCTGCGCTACCGCCTGTTCGGTGCTTCCCGTTTCCATGTCCCCGGCGATGAGCCGGCTCATTACACGCTCGTTATCTGCAGGCCATAGCCATGATTGAATTGCAACAGTGGGATGCCGCTGCGGCGCAAAGCGCCATTGCCGACCTGGCCGAGATGCTGCACGCCAGCGTGGCGCACGGCGCCAGCATCGGTTTTGTCATGCCCTTTACGGTACAACAGGCGCAGGCATTTTGGCAGGGGGTGCTGCCGGCTCTGGCGCGGGGAGAGCGTGCGATGCTGGTGGCGCTCGCGAACGGCCGACCGGTCGGCACCGTGCAGCTGCTGCTGGCGATGCCGGACAACGGCCGCCACCGCGCGGAAGTGGCCAAGCTGATGGTGCACCCGCAGGCGCGGCGGCAGGGCGTCGCCCGGCTGTTGATGCAGGAAGTGCAGGCGCTGGCGGCGCGTCATCGCCGCAGCCTGTTGGTGCTGGATACCCTGAGCGGCAGTGCGGCGCAGGGGCTGTACCGCCAATTGGGGTTCGAGGCGGCGGGCGACATCCCGCAATACGCCCGCGCCAGCGACGGCGGGGCGTTGGAGGCCACCTGCTATATGTACAAACTGCTGTGAGGCTTAGCGCCCGCGCCAGGCCTTGAGCGCCTGTTGGCGCACCTGCAGCTTCTGTTGCGGCGTCAGCTTGTTGTAGTCGCGAGCCAGGCCGCTCTCCCAATCGCCGTACAGCGGGTTGGGCAGCACGATGAATTCGGTGCCGAATTTGTTCTGGTTCTCGCTGACAAACGCCCGGCGCTGCGCATTATCCTGGTGGTAGGTCGCGGCGCCGAAGTCGTTCAGGTTGTCGCCCGCGTACACCACGATGTCATAGCCGGCTTGTTTGATGGCGTCGAAGCGCGCCTGCTTATTGGACGTGTCGGTACTGAGCAAGACGGTTTTTTCCGACATGCCGGTGAAACCGAGCTTCTGCATGTTGGCCACCGTGGCGGCGTAGTCGCTCTGTTTGCGGTTCGAGACGTAGAACATCGTCCCCTGGTGGGCGTTAACGTAACGGGCGAACGACACTGCCCCCGGCACCGCGCCGGCCTGTTCGGCCTGCGTCCATTGGGCCCAGGTGGCGCCGTCATACGGCTGGCCCTGCTGCGCCTGCCAGGCGGAGTAGGCGCTGTTGTCCAGCATGGTTTCATCCAGATCGACCACCACCGCCTTTTTGCGGCCCGGCGCGGCCCTGGCCCGATCGAAGGCGCGTTGCGCGCTGTTGAAAGCTTGGTGGGCCAGCGCCTGGTATTCGCCGGACTGTTGGAACCAGTTCACCGCCAGCACCGACTGATCCGCCAGCCGCTGCTGGGCCTGGGCGTCGGTGTGCGGCGGCTGCGCGCAACCGGCCAACGCCAGCAGCGCGACGCCAACCGCCGCGCCGAGGGTGAGTTTCCTTGCCTGTTTTCCTGCCATCGTTATCTCTCTCGGTTTTATTTTTGTGGGCTGTCCAGCAGCATATCCATCTCGAACTGGCGCAGAGGATCCTGCCGCCAGCCAAGATGCGTAAAGAAGGGGGCGGCCACCTCGGGCACAAAGACGTTGGCGGTCAGCGGCAAAGGGGCGAACTGCGCTTGCAGAGCGGCCAGCAAGGCGCGCGCATGCCCCTGGCCGCGGTGCTGCGGCGGCACGTAGATCAGGCGCAGCCAGCAGTGCTCGGCGCCGGGCATCACCACGGCGTAGGCCTGACGATTGAGCGTATAGGCCTGCGGTTTGCCCGGCAGCTTGAACAGCGATTCGGGAGCGATCAACCAGGGCAGATCGGTGGCGCCTTCCGCCGTCAGGCGATGGCTGACGGTCAGCGGATCGACCGCCTGCAGCGCCGCCGTGCCTGGCGGCACTTCCGCCGGCGCCTGATGGCCGGTCAGGGTGCGCACGATGCGCAGCCCGGCGCGGTGGTACAGCGTCAGCGCGGCGTCGTTGCCTTCGATCACCTCCAACGACAGCCGACGGTCGCCGCGCTGGCGGGCATCCGCCACCAGCCGCTGCATCAGCGCCTTGCCCAGCCCCTGGCCGCGCATCTCCGGGCGCACGGAAAAGGCCGCCACCCGGCTGTGCCGGCCGCGGCGGGCGATCAGCGCCACCGCCACCGGTTCATGGCGGTGGGTGACGATCAGGCTGTCGTTCAGGCTGAGATCTTCGGCGCCGAAGCGGGCGGCGAAGGTTGAACCGTCGAGCACGAAACGCACGATGTAGTTTTCAAAACAGTGGTTGAGGATGTTGGCCAGTTCGTCGCTGCTGTAGCGCAAGGCGTTGTGGTAGTCGAAGCGTCCGTCGTTATGCATGGCTGATTCCGCTCGGGGGAAAGCTATACATGTAGACCCGTTTGTTTTGCAAGGCAAGCGGGGGGATTCGCCGGCGGGGAAAATAAAAACAAAAAAGCCGGACGCAGCCGCCCGGCGAAATAAAACTCTGGGTATCAAGTGACGCTAAAGTTTGCAGTGGTGGTTATTCATTCATCACATCAGAACTGGTAGGTCAGGGCGACAACAACGACGTCGTCGTTTTTCAGACCCAGCTTGTTGTCGTCATCAAGCTGGTTGATTTTATATTCGACATAAGTGGACATGTTTTTGTTGAAGTAATAGGTCGCCGCTACGTCGAAATATTTCACCAGATCGACGTCGCCGATGCCTTCAATATCTTTGCCTTTCTGCTGAACGTAACCCAGCGATGGGCGCAGGCCGAAGTCGAATTGATATTGCGCGACCAATTCAATCCCTTCCGCTTTATTGGCGAAGCCGCTAACGGAGGTCGAGTTATTATTGATGGTAGCGGTGCCGGAAATAGGCGCGATATTGCGGCTCTGCGAATAAGTCGCGGCCAGGTAGACATTGTTGTTGTCGTATTTCAGACCGCCGGCCCAGATATCGGCCTTGTCGCCTTTACCGAAGGTGCCCGCCTTTTGCGTGGCGGTGCGGTTGGAAGAGGCATAGGCGGCGCCCACGCTCAGGCCGTCAATGATTTCATAGCTGGAGGAGAGACCCCAGCCGTCGCCGTTCGCCTTGCTGGCGGAGCGGCCGTCGTTTTCGTTCTTGCCTTGGTACTGCACGGCAAATTTCAGGCCGTCAACCAGACCGAAGAAGTTGTTATTACGGTAGGTGGCGACGCCATTGGTACGGCCGTTCATAAAGTTGTCGGTCTTGATATAAGCATCGTCGCCGAATTCGGGGATCATATCCGTCCAGGCGCCAACGTCGTAAATGATACCGTAGTTGCGACCGTAGTCGAAGGAGCCGAGGTCCTTATATTTCAGACCGGCGAAGCCCAGACGCGTTTTGGTGTCTTTGGTGCCGTCGGATTCAGAATGGTTGGCGGCGATCTGATATTCCCACTGGCCGTAACCGGTCAGCATATCGTTAATCTGAGTCGCGCCTTTAAAGCCGATACGGACGTAGGTTTTATCACCATCATTGCCGGCATCATCAGAGAAATAATGCAGGGCTTTCACACGGCCGTAAAAATCGAGTTTGTTGCCGTCTTTATTGTAGATTTCTGCTGCCTGTGCCGCTTGCGCAAGTAAAAGTGCCGGAATAATAACGGCCAGAAGATTACGTTTCATGGGTTACCCTGCTTTATTCGATTGAAAGACGCTTATCATCAGTTGCATTGCTGTTTTACTGTGCCGCCTGATTGTTGGCGGCGGAGAATTTTTACCGTAGTAATGTGATCTATTTATGACAAAAAATTCATTTTCATGTCGAATGATTAAAAAAGTCGCGCAAAGGGTGAATTTTTTCTTCAGCCGATGGTCGGCGGCTGGTCTAGAGTTACCGATACCTTGTTCCGCTGCGGGAGGAATCATGCACGATACTTATACTTTGTTCGGTACGCAGGGCTGCGGTTCGACCATCGTGGCCGCCGCGTTGGCGTTGACCGCCTTCCCCTGGGGCTATGAGGAGGTGGATTACACGCAGGACGGCCCGGAGCGCGATCGCCTGTTGGCGCTGAACCCGCTGGGTCAGGTGCCCACCTTAGTGCTGCCCAATGACGAAGTGATGACGGAGAGTGCGGCGATTATCCTGCTGCTGCACGATCGCGCACCGCATGCCGAGCTGGCGCCGCCCGGCGGTTCGCCGCTGTTGCCGCGTTTTCTGCGCTGGCTGCTGTTCATCAACGCGGAGATTTACCCCACTTTCACCTATGCCGACCATCCGCAGCGCTGGCAGCCGCAGGCGGCAGGGGCGGAACAGCTGAAAAACGCGGTAATGGATTATCGCGAGCGTTTATTGCGGCAGTTGAACGCCGCCGCTGGGGCGTCTGGTCCGTGGTTTCTCGGCAAGAGCTTCAGCGCGTTGGATCTGTACGTGGCGGTAATGTGCAACTGGCGGCCGGGCCGCGCGTGGTTCCGGCAACACTGCCCGCGACTGTACGCCATTGCCGAACGGGTGGAGCAGCGGCCGGAGCTGAATGCGCTGCTGAGCGCCCATTTCGACGGCGTTGCCTCGCTGGAACCGTGAAATCGCCCCGCCGCCTGGCGGGGAACCCTCCCGTTTTTCTGAACTGAGAGTGCCGAAAATCCCGATTTTCACTCGCCTCGGCGGCGGGTAGCGTAAGGCTATCCGCAACTGACAGGAGAGAGTGATGCCATCAAAATCCCAGGCCGGGCAACAGGCGTTCGGCGATATCGCCCCCAAGCTGGCGCAGCTCAGCGACAGCGTCTTGTTTGACGATGTCTGGCAGCGGCCAGAGCTGAGCCCGCGCGAGCGCAGCCTGATCACCGTCGCCGCGCTGGTGGCGCTCCACCGCGTGGAGCAACTGCCGTTTCATCTGCAGCTGGCGCAGCGCAACGGCGTGGCGCATCAGCAGCTGGCCGAGCTCATCACCCACCTGGCGTTCTACGCCGGCTGGCCCGCGGCGGCGTCGGCCGTGGCGCGCTTGCGCGAGCTGGAACCGGAGGCGCCCCATGCCGTTTAGCCGCATCGCCCTGCATCAGGGCAAGTCCGCCGACTATCTGCAAACCTTGTCCGACAGCCTGCATCAGGCGCTGGTGGAGGCCTTCGAGGTGCCGCCGGCGGACAGGTTTCAGGCGATCGATCAATACCGCCCCGGTGAGCTTATCTACGATCGCGACTATCTCGGCGGGCCGCGCAGCGCGGATTTCGTGCTGTTTTACATCACCGCCGGGCGGCCGCGCGACAGCGACACCAAGCGGCGCTTCTACGGACGGCTGGCGGCGCTGCTGGCGGAAAACCTGCGGCTGAACCCCGAGGATGTGATGGTGGTGATCGCCACCACCCAGTTGGACGAGTGGTCATTCGGCGGCGGGCGCGCCTCAATGATCGATCCGCAGACGTAACTCGGGCTGACGTCGTCGGCGGTCTGTGGGACAATAGCGCCATCATTTCGTTTAGATAAGAGTTGAATGGCGCTCTCCTCCGCAGTTAAAGATCAGATTGGCCAGTGGTACAAAGCCCTGCAGCAGCAAATACCGGATTTTATTTCCCGCGCGCCCCAGCGCCAGATGATCGCCGAGGTGGCCAAGACGCTGGCCGGCGACTACCCGCGCCATCTGGCGATCGAGGCGCCGACCGGCGTCGGCAAAACGCTGTCTTACCTGATCCCGGGCATCGCCGTCGGGCGGGCGGAGAGCAAGCCGCTGGTGGTGAGCACCGCCAACGTGGCGCTGCAGGATCAGATTTACAGCAAGGATTTGCCGCTGCTGAAGAAGATTATCCCCGATCTGAAATTTACCGGCGCCTTTGGCCGTGGGCGTTACGTCTGCCCGCGCAACCTGGCGGCGATGAGCACCGACGTCAGTCAACAGGGCGATCTGACGCTGTTCCTCGACGACGAGCTGGCGCCGTCCAGCGGCGAAGAGCAGGCGCTGTGCCAGAAACTGACCAAGGCGCTGGCCCGCTTTGAGTGGGATGGGCTGCGCGATCACTATCAGCAGAGCATCGACGATCCGCTGTGGGCCAAGCTGAGCACCGACAAGGCCAACTGCCTGGGGCGCAACTGTCACTACATTCGCGAATGCCCGTTCTATATCGCCCGCAAAGAGATCGAGAGCGCCGACGTGGTGGTGGCCAATCACGCGCTGGTGATGGCGGCGCTGGAGACGGAATCGGTGCTGCCGAACCCGAAAGAGTTGCTGCTGGTGCTGGACGAAGGCCACCATTTGCCGGAGGTGGCGCGCGACGCGCTGGAGATCGACGGGGAAATCACCGCGCTGTCGACCAACCTGCAGCTGGACATGATCGTGCGCCAGGTCGAACAGTGCATGACGCAGTACCGGCCGAAGAATCCGCCGGGGCTGGCCAACAGCGAACGGCTGAAAAACCATTGCGAGGAGCTGCGCGAACTGGTGCAGATCTTCGAGCATCAGGTCAGCGCCTACCTGCCCGGCGACAGCGTGGCGGCCGAGCATCGTTTTGAAATGGGCGAGCTGCCGGCGGAGATGGTGGAGAGCTGCGCGCGGCTGTTTAAACTGACCGATGCACTGCGCGGGCTGGCGGAGTTCGTGCTTAACGATCTTACTGAGCAGACCGGCAAGCACGACATCATGCGCCTGCACCGCTCGATCATTCAGATGAGCCGCACGCTGGGCTATCTGGAGGCGATGAGCAAGCTGTGGCGGCTGGCGGCGCTCGACAAGTCGTCCAACGCGCCGATCTCCAAATGGGTCACGCGCGAACTGCGCGATAACGTCACCCATCTGTATTTGCACTGCGTCGGCATTCGCGTCAGCGATCAGCTGGAAAAGTTGCTGTGGCGCAAGGTGCCGCACGTGGTGGTCACCTCGGCCACGCTGCGTTCACTGAACAGCTTCGCGCGTTTGCAAGAGATGAGCGGGCTGAGTGAGAAGGCCGGCGATCGCTTCGAAACGCTCTCTTCGCCGTTCAATCACGTCGAACAGGGCAAGATTGTCATTCCGCAGATGCGCTACGAACCGGCGCTCGCCAACGAGGCGGAGCACCTGGAGGAAATGGCGCGGTTTTTCCGCGCCGAGCAGGCGAGCGGCAAGCACAAAGGCATGCTGATCCTGTTCAGCAGCCACCGGGCGATGCAGACTTTCCTCAGCTACGTGACCGATCTGCGGCTGATGCTGCTGGTGCAGGGCGACCAGCCGCGCTACCGGCTGGTGGAAGAGCACCGCAAGCGGGTGGAGAAGGGCGTCGCCAGCGTGCTGGTGGGGCTGCAATCGTTCGCCGAAGGGCTGGATCTGAAAGGCGAACTGCTGACCCAGGTGCACATTCACAAAATCGCGTTCCCGCCGATCGACAGCCCGGTGATCATCACCGAAGGCGAGTGGCTGAAATCGCTGAAGCGCTATCCGTTCGAAGTGCAGAGCCTGCCGAGCGCCTCGTTCAACCTGATCCAGCAGGTCGGCCGTCTGATCCGCAGCAACCAATGCTACGGCGAGATCGTGATCTACGATCGCCGGTTGCTGACCAAAAACTACGGTTCGCGGCTGTTGGCGTCGCTGCCGGTGTTCCCGATCGAGCAGCGCGCGGTGCCGGAGGCCGACAAGGCGCATCTGGCGGCGCTGAAATCCGCCGCCGACGCGGCCAAAAAAGAGAAGAAGCGCGGCAACCCGTTCGCCCGCAAGCAGCGGCGTTAATCAGAGCAGCGGCGGCAGGCGGCGCTTGACCGGCGTGGTTTTCACGATCGAGGTGTTGCTCTGCGCATGCTCGGCCAGCCGATCGAGGGTGTGGTCGAGCTGTTCCATCGAGTGCGCCACCAGCCGCACGATAAAGCAGTCTTCGCCGGTCACCTTATCGCATTCGACCACTTCCGGGATCGCCTGAATCAGCTGCTCGACCTTCTTCAGCATGCCCGGCAGCGGCTTGATGCGCACCAGCGACTGAAAGGCGTAACCCACCGCCTGCAGATTGACGTTCAGGGTATAGCCCTGGATCACGCCGCTTTCCTCCAGCCGCCGCAGTCTTTCCGACGTGCTCGGCGACGACAGGCCCACCTGCGCGCTCAGCGTCTTCAACGATGCGCGCGCATCGTCCGCCAGAATGGTCAGGATTTGGCGATCGATATCATCCATAACGCCTCCGTTAGGTATTTTATTTATTATAGCTGCGAGAAAAAGGCAGTTAAGCATATCTGCCTTTTTTATGCTATGGAAAGCCGCCCGGCGAAGCCGCAAGCTATGTCTCTGGGCAAGCTTCGAGGAACGCAGAATGAATGCAGAGATAAAACGCGGATCGCTGGAGATGGTGGCGGCGATGTTGATTTCCGGCTCCATCGGCTGGTTTGTGTTGATGTCCGGCCAGCCGGTTATCAACGTGGTGTTTTGGCGCTGCGCGGTAGGCGCGCTGGCGCTGCTGGCGGTGTGCGGCGTATTGGGGCAGCTGCGACGCGATGCGCTGACGCGCGCCACGCTGCTGCTGGCGATCGCCGGCGGCGTCGCGCTGGTGATCAACTGGCTGCTGCTGTTCGCCGCCTATTCCTATGCGTCTATCTCCATCGCCACCGCGGTGTACAACACCCAGCCGTTTATGCTGGTGGGGCTGGGGGCGCTGTTTCTGGGGGAACGGCTGACCGCCCGCAAGCTGCTGTGGCTGGGGCTGGCGTTCGGCGGCATGATGCTGGTGGTGCTGGCGCAACCGCGGCAGGCGGGGGAGCAGAGTCATTATCTGGCGGGCATCGCGCTGGCGCTTGGCGCGGCGTTTTTCTACGCCCTGATGGCGCTGGCGGCCAAGCGGCTGAAGGGCACGCCGCCGCATCTTATTGCGCTGATCCAGGTGACGGTGGGGGCGGTGATGCTGTTGCCGCTGGTGGATTTCCACGTTTCGGCCAGCGTTGGGCAGTGGGGGATGCTGGCGACGCTCGGCGTGCTGCACACCGGCCTGATGTACGTGTTGATGTACGGCGCCCTGCAGAAGCTGCCCACCAATCTGATCGGCTCGCTGTCGTTCATTTACCCGATCGCCGCCATGCTGGTGGATCGCCTGGCGTTTGGCCACCGGCTGTCTGTGTGGCAGCTGCTGGGCGCGGCGATCATCCTGCTGGCGGCGGCGGGCATGAACCTGCTGGGCGAGCGGCGAGCGCGACTGCTGCCGGCCTCGGACGGCCGGCGCGCCGGCTGATGCTCAGCGCGGTTTTTTCAGCCGGCGCCATAAAGTGGTGCGGCTGATCCCAAGCAACCGGGCGGCGGCGGCGTGGTCGCCTCCGCACCGCGCCAGGGCTTCGTGGGCGGAGATGGGCGCCGCCGGCGTCTCGGGCGGCGGCGCCACCGCCAGCTCCGGCAGCAGCCACTGCAGGGTCTCGCCGCTCGGCGCGACGCCGGTGCTCAGCATCAGCGCCACCCGCTCCATCATGTTGCGCAGCTCGCGCAGGTTGCCGGGCCAGGCGTAATGACTGAGCGCGGCGTAACAGCCGGCCAGGGCGGTGCGCAGCGGCTCCGTCAGCGGCACGTCGAGCGCCGCCAGCGACTGTTTCAGAAAGTGTTCCGCCAGCATCGTGATATCGTCGCCGCGCGTCCGCAGTGGCGGCAGCTGCAGCCGCAGGGCGCTCAGGCGGTAGAACAGATCGGCGCGAAAATCGCCCTGTTGAATCGCCTGCTCCAGGCGATTGTGGGTGGCGCTGATGACGCGAAAATCGACCGCCACCGGCTGTTGCCCACCGACCCGGGTGACGGTTTTCTCTTCCAGCGTGCGCAGCAGCCGGGTCTGCAGATGCAGCGGCATTTCGCCGATCTCATCCAGAAACAGGGTGCCGCCGTTGGCGGTCTCCAGCAGCCCGCGTCGGCCGCCGCGCCGTGAGCCGGTAAAAGCGCCTTCCTCATAGCCGAACAGTTCCGCCTCCAGCAGCGATTCGGCGATGGCGCCGCAGTTGATGGCGACGAACGGCGGCGTTGCGCCTCTGGACGGCGCGCCGCGCCGGGAAAAATATTCCCGGTGGATCGCCTGCGCCGCCAGCTCTTTGCCGGTGCCGGTTTCTCCTTCGATCAACACCGCCGCCGGCGAGCGGGCGTACAGCACGATGGTGCGCCGCGCCTGCTCCATCTGCGGGGAATCGCCCTGCAAATCGCCCAGCCCATAGCGCGGCTGCAGGGTATTGCGCGCGGCGTAGTCGCCGCGTTTGGCGCCGCCCAGCATCAGGCGCGTCACGTCCAGCGCGTCGCTGAAGGCGGCGCGCAGGGTGGCGGCGGAATAGAGAAAAATGGCGGTGAGCCCGGCCTCTTCCGCCAGATCGCTGATGAGGCCGGCGCCGACCACCGCCTGAATGCCGGCGGCTTTCAGCTCGGCGATCTGGCCGCGCGCGTCCTCTTCGGTGACGTAGCTGCGCTGCTCCAGCGGCAGATCGAAGGTTTGCTGGAACTCCAGCAGCGCGGGCAGGGGCGTTTTGTAGGTGATGACGCCGATTCGATCGGCGGTTCTGCGCGCCTTGCTCAGCGCCTGCAGCAGGTCGAAGCCGCCGGGTTTGACCAAAATGACCGGCACCGACAGGCGGCTTTTCAGGTAGGCGCCGTTGGAGCCGGCGGCGATGATGGCGTCGCAAGGCTCGGTCGCCAGGCGAGCGCGGATATGCTGCACCGCCTCCTCAAAGCCGAGGCGGATCGGGGTGATGACCGCCAGATGGTCGAACTCGAGGCTGATATCCCGGAACAGATCGAACAGGCGGGTGATGGAGACGGTCCAGATCACCGGTTTGTCCGGCGTGCGGGACGGCGTGATGTGATCGCTCATGGTGGGTTACCGAATGAAAGTGGCTGCATTAGGTGTAGCCTTGTTTCAGTCATGTTTCAAATATGCCGAATGAAACCGCGATTGAAACGTTAACTGAAACGTTTTTTATCGCTTGGTCTGCCCAATGGCGACGCGAATTTTATAACTCACTTATTTTTATCGCTTTTAATTTTTTCCCCGCCAAAGTGCAACCTGGCCCGCCCCTTGCTCTGTCTGTTCCATCTAGCTAATCGGAGAGAACGTCATGACGCTGCGCTCACCCGGGCTCGCCTTTCGTCAGGCCCTGAGTAAAGAGAAACCCCTGCAAATCGCCGGCGCGATCAACGCCAACCATGCCCTGCTGGCCCAGCGGGCGGGGTTCCAGGCCATCTATCTTTCCGGCGGCGGCGTGGCGGCCGGTTCGCTGGGGCTGCCGGACCTGGGCATTTCGACGCTGGACGATGTGTTGACCGATATTCGCCGCATCACCGATGTCTGCCCGCTGCCGCTGCTGGTGGATGTCGACAGTGGTTTCGGCGCATCGGCGTTCAACGTCGCCCGCACGGTGCGCTCGGTGAGCAAGGCCGGGGCGGCGGCGCTGCATATCGAAGATCAGGTCGGCGCCAAGCGCTGCGGCCATCGGCCCAATAAGGCCATCGTTTCCACCGAAGAGATGGTGGATCGCATCAAGGCGGCGGTGGATGCGCGCAGCGATCCGGACTTCGTGATCATGGCGCGCACCGACGCGCTGGCGGTGGAGGGGCTGGAGGCGGCCATCGAGCGCGCTCAGGCTTACGTGGCGGCCGGGGCCGACATGCTGTTCCCGGAAGCGATCACCGAACTGGGCATGTACCGCCGCTTCGCCGAAGCGACGCAGGTGCCGATCCTCGCCAACATCACCGAATTCGGCGCGACGCCGCTGTTCACTACCGAGGAGCTGCGCAGCGCCCGGGTGGATATGGCGCTGTATCCGCTGTCGGCCTTTCGGGCGATGAACCGGGCGGCGGAGCGGGTGTACCGCGCCCTGCGCGAAGAGGGCACGCAGAAAAGCGTCATCGACACCATGCAGACCCGCAACGAGCTGTACGAAAGCATCAACTACTATTTGTTCGAAGAGAAACTCGACGCTCTGTTCGCTCGCCAGCGCGACGAATAAGCGCCATTCACGCAGAAGCCAAATGAGGACAGTATGAGCCAAGCGATCCCCCCGCAAAGCCCGACTGGCGTTAAGCCGAAAAAATCCGTGGCGTTATCCGGCGTGCCCGCCGGGAATACCGCGCTGTGTTCCGTAGGACGCAGCGGCAACGATCTGCACTATCGCGGTTACGACATTCTCGACCTCGCGCGCCACTGCGAGTTTGAAGAGGTCGCCCATCTGCTTATCCACGGCAAGTTGCCCAACCGCGACGAGCTGCAGGCCTATAAACACCGTCTCAAAGCGCTGCGCGGCCTGCCCGCCAGCGTGCGCACGGTGCTGGAGGCGCTGCCGGCGGCATCTCACCCGATGGACGTGATGCGCACCGGCGTTTCGGCCCTCGGCTGCACGCTGCCGGAAAAAGAGCAGCACGGCGCGGCCGGCGCGCGCGACATCGCCGACCGGCTGCTGGCGTCGTTGGGATCGATGCTGCTCTACTGGTATCACTACAGCCACAACGGCGAGCGCATTCAGCCGGAGACCGACGACGACTCCATCGGCGGCCACTTCCTGCATCTGCTGCACGGCGCAGCGCCTTCCGCCAGCTGGGAGCAGGCCATGCATGCGTCACTGATCCTGTACGCCGAGCATGAGTTCAACGCCTCGACCTTCGCCGGCCGGGTGATCGCCGGCACCGGATCCGACGTCTATTCGGCGATCGTCGGCGCCATTGGCGCGCTGCGCGGGCCGAAGCACGGCGGCGCCAACGAGGTGTCGCTGGAGATCCAGCAACGCTATGAAACGCCGGACGAAGCGGAAGCCGACATTCGCCGCCGCATCGACAACAAAGAGGTGGTGATCGGCTTCGGGCACCCGGTGTACACCGTCTCCGATCCGCGCCATCAGGTGATCAAAGAGATCGCGCTGCGCCTGTCGCAGGAAGCGGGCGCGATGAAGCTGTATGACATCGCCGACCGGCTGGAAAGCGTGATGCGCGACACCAAAAACATGTTCCCCAACCTCGACTGGTTCTCGGCGGTGTCTTACCACCAGCTGGGGGTGCCTACCGAAATGTTCACGCCGCTGTTTGTCATGGCGCGGGTGAGCGGCTGGTCGGCGCACATCATCGAGCAACGGCAGGACAACAAAATCATTCGCCCGTCCGCCAACTATACCGGGCCGGAAGCGCGGGCGTTCGTACCGCTGGATCAGCGCTGAGCGCCGATCGTTATCGTGTCGTTTTCACTATGGAGCCTTTGGGGATCATGATGCTTGAGTCTGCCAACACCGGCCGTCCGCCGTTCGATCGCGAGATGGTCGATATCGTCGATTATGTGATGAAAGAGGCCGTCGATACCCCGGCGGCGTACCGCACCGCCCACTATTGCCTGCTCGATACCCTCGGCTGCGGGCTGGAGGCGCTGAGCTACCCGGCCTGCAAGAAACTGATGGGGCCGGTGGTGCCGGGCGCCGAGGTGCTGAACGGCAGTCGGGTGCCGGGCACCCGTTTCCAGCTGGATCCGGTGCAGGCGGCGTTCAATATCGGCGCCATGATCCGCTGGCTCGATTTCAACGACACCTGGCTGGCGGCGGAGTGGGGCCACCCGTCGGACAACCTGGGCGGGATCCTGGCGGTGGCCGACTGGCTCTCGCGTCAGGCGGTGGCGGCGGGCAAGGCGCCGCTGAACATGCGGCAGGTGCTGATCGCCATGATTAAGGCGCACGAGATCCAGGGCTGCCTGGCGCTGGAAAACGCCTTCAACCGGGTGGGGTTGGATCACGTGCTGCTGGTTAAGGTGGCGTCCACCGCGGTGGTGGCGCAGCTGCTCGGCCTGAGCCGCGAGGCGATCCTGAACGCGGTGTCGCTGGCGTGGGTGGACGGGCAGTCGCTGCGCACTTATCGCCATGCGCCGAACGCCGGCACCCGCAAATCCTGGGCGGCGGGGGATGCGACCGCGCGCGCAGTGCGGCTGGCGCTGATGGCCGCCACCGGCGAGATGGGCTATCCCTCGGCGCTCACGGCGCCGACCTGGGGGTTCTACGACGTCTCGTTCAACGGCGAACCTTTCCGCTTCCAGCGGCCGTACGGCGCGTATGTGATGGAGAACGTGCTGTTTAAAATTTCGTTCCCGGCGGAGTTCCATGCCCAGACCGCCGTGGAGGCGGCCATGACGCTGCACCGCCAGATGCAGGCCGCCGGCAAAACCGCCGCCGATATCGCCAGGGTGAGCATCCGCACCCACGAGGCCTGCCTGCGCATTATCGACAAGCAAGGGCCGCTGGATAACCCGGCGGATCGCGATCACTGCATTCAGTATATGGTGGCGATCCCGCTGCTGTTCGGCCGGCTGACGGCGGCCGATTACGAGGATCGGGTGGCCGAGGATCCGCGCATCGACGCATTGCGCGGCAAGATCCACTGCCATGAAGATCCCGCCTTCACGCGCGATTATCACGATCCGGAAAAACGCTCGATCGCCAATGCGCTGACGGTGGAGTTCACCGACGGCAGCCGTCTGGATGAGGTGGCGGTGGAGTACCCTATCGGCCATGCGCGGCGGCGCGAAGCGGGCATCCCGCTGCTGATCGAGAAGTTCAAAACCAACCTGGCGCGCCAGTTCCCGGCCCTGCAGCAGCAGCGCATTCTCGAGGTGTCGCTGGACCGGCAGCGGCTGGCGCAGATGCCGGTCAACGAGTACCTCGATTTGTGGGTGATCTGACGCGAGCGGCGCTGACAAGCCACGTCGGCGTCGCTATGATGGAGGCTCCATCCCCGTCCGTCTTCTTATCAGGTGATTCATGATTGATGCCGCAACGCTGTTGTTGTTTTCCGGCGCCTGCGTGGCGCTGGCGCTGACCCCCGGCCCGGATATGCTGCTGATCGCTTCGCGCAGCGTCAGCCAGGGGCGGCGCGCCGGTTTCGCTTCGCTGGCGGGCATCCAGCTCGGCACGTACTGCCACGCGCTGGCGGCGGCGCTGGGGTTGTCGCAACTGTTCGTCGCCGTACCCCTGGCTTACGACGCGGTGAGAATGTTGGGCGCGGCCTATCTGCTCTATCTGGCGTGGAAAACGCTGCGATCCGGCAGCAGTCTGCAGGCTTCCGCCGGGTTGCAGGCGGTGCCGACGGCGCGCATTTTCCGTCAGGGATTGTTCACCAACATCCTCAACCCGAAGATGGCGCTGTTCGTGCTGGCGCTGTTCCCGCAGTTTATCGATCCGCGCGCCGGCTCGGTGGTGGTGCAGATGCTGGCGCTGGCGACGGTGCTGAATCTGGTCGGCTTGCTGATTAACGGCGGGGTGATCCTGGCGGTCAGCGGCATGAAAAGCCGTTTCGCCGGCCGCCGTTTCAGCGCCCGCTGGCCGAACTACCTGCTGAGCGGCGTATTCGCCGGGCTGGCCTGCAAACTCATTTTCGACAGCCGTCGTTAATCCTCACGCAGCAGCGCTTCAAACGCCGCGCTGGCCGGTTCGTCCGGCAGCGCGCTGTACATCACCAGCCGCAGGTGGTTCTCTTCGTCGACGATGAAAGAGGCGTGGTCAAAGGTGACCGGGCCGATCTCCGGGAGGGTGAAGCTGCGCCGCCCCTGGCAACGGCCGTGAATATCATGCTGCCGCCAGAGCTGGCGGAACTGCGGCGATACCTGCTCCAGCGCCTGTACCCGTTGGCGCATCACCTCATCCTCCGGCGCACGGGCGTAGTCGCGGCGGAAGCTGGCCAGGATTTGCGGCGCCTGCGCCCGCCACTCCAGCAGGCGCGCATTAAGCTGCGGATCGGCAAACAGCATCCACAACATGTTGCGCTCTTGCGCCGGGCGCTCGCCGATGGCGAACAGCCGCTGCGCCGCCGGATTCCAGGCGATGATGTCCCAACTGAGGTTCATGACGTAGGCCGGCCGCAGCGTCAGGTCGTCCAGCAGGCGCCGCACCAACGGCGAAACCTGGCACCACTGATGGCCGACCGGCACCGGCGGGCGCTGATGCGCCAATAAAAACAGGTGGTAGCGGCCGGCGGCATCGAGCTGCAGCACCCGCGCCAGATTTTCCAAAAACGTCACCGACGCATTGATTTCCCTGCCTTGCTCCAGCCAGGTGTACCAGGTGAGGCCGACGCCGGCCAGCGCCGCCACCTCCTCGCGCCGCAAGCCCGGCGTGCGGCGGCGGCTGCCGCTCGGCAAGCCGACTGCCTCCGGCGACAGTTGTTCTCGCTTTTGCCGCAGAAAATCCCCCAGTTCGTGGCGGGTGCGTTCGAGGGTGCGTGGGGGCATGTCGGCCGTCCTGTTGCTGTCAGTAATAGTATAAATGGCTATATAGTAACAGTTTAAACTCTATTCCATACTGCGACCATCATAATCTCTGGAGGTGGTATGGAACATTCATTATCTGTTGAACGGCGGGGATTGCCCGGCCTGCCGGTGCTGCTGTTGGGCGGTTTCGTCACGGTGTTCGATCTGTTTGTGGTCAACGTGGCGGCGCCGGTGATCCAGCGGCAGTTCGCCGCCGATTTCGCCGGGGTCGGTTTGATCGTCGCCGGTTACGAGCTGGCGTTTGGGGTGCTGTTGATCGCCGGTGGGCGCCTGGGCGATCGCTTCGGGCGTCGGCGTCTGTTCAGCCTCGGCATGCTGGGATTCACGCTGAGTTCCCTGTTGTGCGGACTGGCGGGATCGCTCAGCCTGCTGATCGCCGCGCGTATCCTGCAGGGGGCGGCGGCGGCGCTGTTGTTCCCGCAAATTTACGCCTTGATGCGGGTGCTGTACGCGCCGCAACAGCGGCGGCGCGCTTTCGCCTGGCTGGGCATGACACTGGGGTTGGCGGCAATCTTCGGCCAGATCCTCGGCGGATTTATCATCGAGGCCAACCTGTTCGGCAGCGGCTGGCGCATGATCTTTTTGATCAATTTGCCTATCGGCGCGCTGGCGCTGTGGGCGGCGCGGCGCATTCCCGAATCGCGGGTGGCGCAGGCGCAGCGGCTGGACGGCGTCGGCCTGTGGTTGGCGGCGGCTGGCCTGTCGCTGTTGCTGCTGCCGTTGCTGGAAGGCCCGGCGCGCGGTTGGCCGTGGTGGATCGCGCCGATGTTGGCATTGGCGCTGCTGACGCTGTGGGGCTTCCTGCGTTGGGAACGCCGCCTGGCGCAGCGCGGTGATGATGCGGTGCTCGATCCGGCGCTGTTCCGCCAGGCGGGCTTCGCGCCAGGTATGGCGGTGGTGCTGGCGATTTATGCCACCGCTTCCTCGTTTTTCTTGTGCTTCGCGCTGCTGCTGCAGGCGGGGGCGGGGCTGACGCCTTTTCAGGCGGGCAGCCTGTTCGCCCCGGCCAGCGCGGCCTTTATGCTGGCGTCGATGCTGGCGCCCCGGCTGACGCTGCGTTGGGGCAACGGCGTGTTGAGCGTGGGCGTGGCAATTTACGCCGCCGGGTTGGCGCTATTGATGGCGCAGGCGCTGTGGGGGGCGGCGCTGGCGCATCCGCTGCGGCTGCTGCCGGGGTTGGTGGTGTTGGGATTCGGCCAGGCGCTGAGCATGACGCCGCTGCTGAATCTGGTACTGGGTTTGGCGCAGGAGCGGCAGGCGGGCATGGCGGCGGGTCTGGTGGCCACCGTGCAGCAGGTGGGGGGCGCGCTGGGTATCGTGGTCAGCGGCGTCGGTTTTGTGCCGCTGTTGGCGAGCGGCGGCGCGGCGGAACGCTATGCCCAGGCCTTTGCCGGTGCGATGCTCTGTAATTTGGTGGCGATGGGCGTCGCCCTGATCTTGTTAAACCGGATCACTCGAAATACTCAGAAAGCGGATCTTAAGTAGGCCGCCGGCGGGTGCTTTACTGTCGTCATCATGAGAGCGCGATAAGGAGCCACACTGATGTTTCAACCCGCCGCATTTCGCGAAGACGATCTGGATGCCCAACTGGCGTTGGTGCGCGCCCACCCGCTGGGGCTGTTGGTCAGCCACGGCGAGCAGGGATTGACGGCCGATCCGCTGCCGTTTCTGGCCGATGTCGAACAGGGGCAGATCCGGCTGCGGGCGCACCTGTCGCGCGCCAACGAGCACTGGCGACGTTTGCAACAGGCGGCGGAATGTCTGGTGATTTTTCAGGGCCAGGAGGGCTATGTGTCGCCCGGCTGGTACCCGAGCAAGCGCCAGACCGGCAAGGTGGTGCCGACCTGGAATTACAGCGTGGTGCAACTGCATGGCGTGCCGACGGTGACGGACGACCCGGCCTGGCTGCGCCGCCAACTGATCGATCTCACCGCGCAGCAGGAAGGGCGGCGTCCTGAACCCTGGCGGCTCGAGGATGCGCCGGCCAACTACATCGCCGCACAGCTTAAAGGCATCGTCGGTATTGAGATCGCCGTCACCCGGCGCGAAGGCAAATGGAAAATGAGCCAAAACCGCAGCGCCGAGGATGCCGGCGGGGTGATCGCCGGGCTGCGCGATGGCGATGAAGCGCAGCGGCGACTGGCGGCGGAGGTTGAGCGGCGGCGCGGATAGGGTATGCTAACCGAAGAGTGAGCTGAGGGAACCTTCGGATGGATTACACCAAAATTATCAAAGAAATAGGCCGCGGCAAAAACCATGCGCGCGACCTGGACCGACAGACCGCCTTTGAGCTGTATCAGGCGATGCTGGCCGGGGAGGTCCCCGAGCTGGAGCTGGGCGGCATTCTGATCGCGCTGCGTATCAAGGGCGAAGCCGAAGAAGAGATGCTGGGTTTCTACCAGGCGATGCAACAGCAGGTCTTGCCGTTGCAGGCGCCGCAGGGGAGGCCATTGCCGGTGGTGCTGCCGAGCTACAACGGCGCGCGCAAGCAGGCCAACCTGACGCCGCTGCTGGCGCTGCTGCTGGCGAAAGTGGGCCTGCCGGTGGTGGTGCACGGCGTGCTGGACGACAGCACCCGCGTGACCAGCGCCGAGATTTTCCGCGCGCTTGGGCTGCCGTGGTCGGAACAGGCCGCTCACGCCCAACAGCGTCTCGATAACGGCGAGGCGGTATTCATGCCGGTTTCCACTCTGTCGGCGCCGCTGGCGCGGCAGCTCGGGTTGCGTTGGCGCATGGGGGTGCGCAACAGCGCCCATACGCTGGCCAAGCTGGCGACGCCGTTCGGCGAACAGGATGCGCTGCGCCTCGCCAGCGTTTCACACCCGGAGTATGTCGGCCGGGTGGCGTCGTTTTTCCGCCAGATCGGCGCCCGCGGGTTGCTGATGCACGGCACGGAAGGCGAAGCTTACGCCAACCCGCTGCGCTGCCCGCAAATTCACCACATCGTCGGCGGCGAACAGCGCATCTTGCTGGAACGGACCTTGCAGGATGAAACGCCGGCGTTGCCGGCGGCGAAAGACGCGGCAACCACCGCGCGCTGGACTGAACGCTGCCTGGCGGGCGAGGTGGCGATACCGCAGGCCATCCAGCGGCAGGTCGCCTGTTGCCTGGTGGCCGCCGGCGAGAGCGAGACGCTGGAGCAGGGGCTGAAACGCCTGCATCAGGCCTAAGCGCGACTATACTGGGATATTTCCTCATCGGCTGAGAAGGACGGTTATGCAACAGGCTCTCGATTACTTCAATCAATTGAACCAGGATTACCTCGACGTACACCGCGCCAAAGAAGAGCTGTTCTGGCAAAACTACATGGGCACCGGCGGTGAAGACGTCTCGGCGCGCTTTTCCGCCGCGGAAAGCGCCTATAAGCGCTTTATCGCCGAACCGCGCCGGCTGGCGGAGATCCGCACTCTGCTGGCCGGATTGGAAGCGTTGCCGCAGGAGGCGCAGCGCGATGCGCTGATCCACGGTCTGCAAGGTTGGCTGCGCTTTTTCGACTGCAACGCCATCGAAGATCCGCAGGCGCAGGCGCTGTTGGATCAGATCATCCACGCCGAGTCCGATCTCTACTCGCGCCGCAAGGGCTATCAGGTCACCCATCTGAACGCCGACGGCCAGCGCGTGGCGGCTTCGCTCGGCGAGCTGTTGACCAACCAGGCGACCAACCCGAACGAAGACTACCGCCGCAGCTCGCAGCAGGCGCTGCGCGATCTGGAGCAATGGCTGCTGCATAACGGCTTGCCGGAGCTGATTGGCTTGCGCAACCGCTTTGCGCGCCAGATGGGCTATCGCAACTATTTCGACTACAAGGTGAACAAAACCGAGCGCATGACGCCGGAGCAGCTGTTCGCCATTCTGGATCGCTTCGAGCGGGAAACCCGCGAGGCCAACGCGCGCAGCCTGCAGCAGCTGGCGGCCGACAAGGGCGACCAGGCGCTGGAGCCATGGAACGTGCGCTTCGCCAGCGCCGGCGACGTCACCCGTCAACTGGATCCTTACTTCCCGTTTTCCCGTTCGCTGGAACGCTGGGTCGACAGCTTCAAACGCCTGCACATCGGTTTTGGCGGCGCGGAGATGAACCTCGATCTGCTGGTGCGTAAAGGCAAGTATGAGAACGGCTTCATGCACGGCCCTGTGCCGCCGTTTGTACGCCAGGGGGAATGGGTGCCGGCGCGCATCAACTTCACCAGCCTGGCGCAGCCGGGGCAGGTGGGCAGCGGCGCTTACGGGCTCAACACCCTGTTCCACGAGGGCGGCCACGCGGCGCACTTCGCCAATATTCGCCAGAATGCGCCGTGCTTCTCGCAGGAGTTCCCGCCGACCTCGATGGCCTATGCCGAAACCCAGTCGATGTTCTGCGACAGCCTGCTGGACGACGCCGATTGGCTGAAACGCTATGCGAAAAACGCCGCCGGTGAGGCGGTGCCCGATGCGCTGATCGAAGCCGGCATCGCGGCGCGTCAGCCGATGCGCGCGTTCAACGAACGCCATATCCTGCTGGTGCCGTACTTCGAGTGGGCGTTGTATCAGTGGGATGACGAGCAGCGCACGCCGGAAGCCATCACCGCGCTGGCGCGCGAGGTTGAGCGGAAGATCCTCGGCATCAGCGGCAGCCCGCGCCCGACGCTGGCGATCCCTCATCTGCTGTCGCTGGAGTCCGCCTGTTCTTATCAGGGGTATTTGCTGGCGATGATGGCGGTGGAGCAAACCCGCCACTTCTTCCTGCAGCGCGACGGTTATCTGACGGACAACCCGGCCATTGGCCCGGATCTGGCGCAACACTACTGGTTGCCGGGCAACAGCGTCAGCCACGACGACACGCTGCGCAGCCTGACCGGCGAAGGGTTTAATCCGGACTATCTGGCGCAGGCCTGCAACCAGACGGTGGCGCAGGCGTGGCATGAGGCGCAGCAGACGATGGCCGCCGCCGCTGCACGCCCACAACCGCCGGCGGATTTCGATTTGCAGGCGCATATTCGGGTGGTGGATGGCGAGACGGTATTGGCAGACAACGCCGACGGTGACGAACGGATGTGCCGCGACTTCGCCGCGGCGATAGAGGCGCGTTTGGTTTAAGGCTGACAATAAAATCCACGCGGAAGCGTGGATTTTATTTAATGGTTAAAACCAGGCGTGATTTTATTCGAAATAGACGTCGGGATTATCGGCCAGAGACACGAAGCTCTTGGTGTTTCTATCCAGCGTGCGAATTTCGCCGCTTTCGATGTCGTACACCCAGCCGTGCAGGCGCAGCCCGCTGTTGCGCAGACCCACCGCCACAGAAGGATGGGTTTTGATATTATTTAGCTGAGCAATAACGTTCTCTTCCACCATAGCGTTAACTTTGTCTGTTTCGCTATTCCAGGTTTTCTTCTCGACCACTGCTTTGGCCGCATCCGCATAGTGCAGCCAGTGAGCTACCGCAGGCATGGGGTCGAGGCACTGGCAGGACGCGATAGCCTTCATGGCGCCACAGTTCGAGTGGCCACAAATCACGATATCGGTAACTCCCAACGCCACCACTGCATACTCGATGGTCGCAGAAACCCCGCCCGGCTCCGGGCCGAAGGAAGGGACGATGTTGCCGGCGTTACGGATAACGAACAGTTGCCCTGGTTCTTGCTGTGTGACCAGCTCAGGCACTAAACGGCTGTCAGAGCATGAGATAAACAGCGCTTTAGGATTTTGGCTGGAGGCAAGGCTGCGGAACAGTTCCTTGCGCTGCGGGAAAATCTCTTTCTGGAAACTGAGGAAACCTTCAATGATATGTTGCATACAACGCTCTCTGCATCTGTAGTCTGCGTAACATGATAATCATCCTCTCCCGTTAGTCCAGCCATGGGCAGGTAAAAAAATGTGTGTGCAAGCCCCACTGAATACAGGGTTTCTGCCTGTTGGCGACAGAATTTTCCGGCTCGTTTACTCGTGGGGGATAATGCGGACGGCAAAAAACTCTTTGTTTTAGTTATTTAAAGAATAAATAGATTTTAGTGAGTACATCATAAATTAGAATTGGTGTCGCAATAACGAGAGGATACCATCAATTTTTCCGGGAGAATTATCCCAAACTATCAGGGCATTCCCGCACAAGGTGGCTATTTATGCTAGGGTATTCTTTCACTTGTTAATGGAACTGACGATATGACTACGGCTAAAGGAATGGCGCGAAAGCTCACCGTCGGTGAGATAGGAATAGCCCAGATCATTTTTAAGAATGCTATCGATTACTCGAGAGTGAGTGTGCATAACGCGGGTTATTTCCCTTTAGGTTTGCAAAATGATAATACGGCCGTTACACCGAACGGCAAAATTTATTTCACTCCAAAGAATTTTCGTGAAGATTATTCAAGAGAGGGCGCGGGTTTTCAACATTGGTTTATCCATGAAATGGCGCATGTTTGGCAGTATCAAATGAAAATGAATGTGTTGCTCCGAGGTACCATGAGCTGGGCGGCAACTTATGAATACTCTCTTCCCAACTATAACACTCTCGCTGATTACGGAATGGAGCAGCAGGCTTCCATCCTTGCTGATTACTTTTTACTTATTCGTTTTAGTCGAGAAGAGTGGCGTCGTAACAAACGGATGACTGGCTTGGAAGGGCCAGATCTTAAAACTCGCTATGAAACCGTGTTACGGTTGTTCCTTCGAGAGCCGCGTAATCCTAAGGCAATGAAATGAAAAAACTGACTTTTTTATTGGCGCTGGCATTGCTGAGCGGCTGTGTGCAGGAACGTCCCTGGTTCTATCCGGCAAACGTCAGCGTTAAAAACAATCGCGTATGCATTAGCGTGCCGGACGATATTGACGGAAAACGCGAGCTGGTGGGCATCGGAATTTATCAACCGGGGGCCGGAGGGAAGGCTGAATGGTCCACTTCGGTTGCGCCGGGCCAGCAACCGATAGCGGTCATGCCAGGCGAATGCCTAACGGAGGCTTTCGACGGGTTCCAGATTGGGCATAGCTATTCGGTTGAGATTGCGACGGTCGGCAACGCGTCAAATGAGGCGCCGCGCAAATATTGGACTGAATTTACATTAGTTGCTGACAAAGCGGACGGCAAAAAACTCGCTGTTGTGCCCATTCAGCGCTGACGTACGCGAACATAAAAAAAGCCCGCCGGGGTGATATCCGGCGGGCTTTTTGACGTCTGGGGCGGCGATTATTTGTAGATAACCGCGGTGGCGTGCATCAGGTTATTGCCGCTGGTGGAGGTGATGGTGAAAGCCTTGGCGCCCGCCGCATCGGCTTTGGCGGCCAGCTGAGACTTCAGGCTGCTCAGGTCGGTTGCGCCGCTGGCGACGATCACGCCGGCTTTTTCGAATTGGGCGGCATCCTGCGCGCTGACGTGTTCAGCGGCGAAAGTGGTGAAAGAAACGGTAGCCAGGGCGATAGCGGCAGCAAAAGTTTTGATGGTTTTCATGTTGGTCATTCCTGTCAAAGTGAATTAGGGAGAAAGGGGTTTGCCTTTCGATGGGAGGATTATTGCGCAGTGACAGGCGGGATGAAATCGGAGAGTGTTGACAGTTTTTTTCAGATTTTTTGATTATTAATTCCCCCGTTCATCTTCTGCATAAACAGGGGGAGACGATCAGCGCGTTGGGCGCGCCAGATCGAAACGGTGCTGTTCGGAAATGCCGTAGTAGGCGCTCGGGCCGCCGGCGCGCAGGATAGGTTCGGCAGCGGCGGTCTGGTAGACGCCGTGTTCGTCCAGCAGCGCCGGATCGAGATGCACCGCCACCACTTCGCCCAATATCAGCCAGGTCTCCACCTGTTCGCCGGCGGCGGTTTGCAGCTGAATGCACTGGGTCAGCCGGCATTCGAAGTTCACCGGGCTTTCGGCTACGCGCTCGGCTTTGACCCGGCGCCCGGGCAGTGGCGTGACGCCGGCGAAGGCGAATTCATCCTCACCGCGCGGCAGGTTGATGGCACTGTGGTTCATCGCTTCCGCCAGCGAGCGTGTCGCCAGGTTCCAAACGAACTCACCGGTTTCCACGATATTCGCCACGCTGTCTTTCCAACCGGTGCTGGCGAAACCGATGATCGGCGGGCGATAGTTGAAGCAGTTGAAAAAGCTATAGGGCGCCAGATTACGCAAGCCGGCGGCGCTGCGGGAAGAGATCCAGCCGATGGGGCGCGGGCCGACGATGGCGTTCAGCGGATCGTGCGGCAGGCCGTGGCCGGCGGCGGGTTCATAATAATAACGAGATTCACGGTTCATGGGAGACCCTGCGGCAATCGATGAAGCTTTCATTGTGCCGGGTTTCCCGCCGCTGCGCCATTGCGGGCCGGATGTGTTATCTTACGCGCCGGAAATACCTTCAAGAGAGCCCGTCACGGTGGAAAAAAAGAAAACCTTCCCGCAGCAGAAAAGCGGCCTGCATCCGCGCAACCGTCATCGTTCGCGCTACGACTTCCCGGCGCTGATCGCCAGTTGCCCGGCGCTGGCGCCGTTCGTAAAACCGAACGCCTGGGGCGATGTCTCGGTGGACTTCGCCGATCCGGCGGCGGTGAAAATGCTCAACCGTGCGTTGCTGCAACACTTTTACGGCATCGAACACTGGGATATTCCGGCTGATTATCTGTGCCCGCCGATCCCCGGCCGCGCCGACTATCTGCATCACTTGGCGGATCTGCTGGCGACCAGCAACGGCGGCGAGATCCCGCGCGGCAAGGGCGTGGCGATCCTCGACGTCGGCGTCGGCGCCAACTGCATTTACCCGATCGTCGGCCTGCGCGAATACGGTTGGCGTTTCACCGGCTCCGAAATCGATCCGGTGTCGCTCAACTCGGCCAAGATGATCGTCGAGATGAACCCGACGCTGCGCAACAGCGTGCGCCTGCGGCTGCAAAAACAGCCTGAGCTGATTTTCAGCGGCATTATCGGCGCGGCCGAGAAATTCGACGCCACCCTGTGCAACCCGCCGTTCCACGCGTCCGAGCAGGAAGCGCGCGCCAGCACCCGCCGCAAGCTGCATAAACTGGGCAAAGGGGAAGTGGCCGACAAGCCGGTGCAAAACTTCGGCGGCAAGAACAACGAGCTGTGGTGCGAAGGCGGCGAAGAAGCCTTTGTGCGCAAGATGGTGGCAGAGAGCGTCGGCAAGGCCAACAACTGCCTGTGGTTCACCTCGCTCATCTCGAAAAACACCACGTTGCCGGCCATCTACCATGCGTTGAAAGTGGCGGGGGCGGCCGAGGTGCGCACCATCGAGATGGCGCAAGGGCAGAAGATCAGCCGCTTCGTCGCCTGGACCTTCCACGACGCCGAGCAACAGGCCGCCTGGGCAGCCGAACGCTGGCGCTAATCTCCCCGGCGCCGGTTATCCTGCCGGCGCCGACAAAAATCCGCATTTTACCTTTCAATTTTCATCACTTACGTTATTCTCATTACGCATTTAATAATAAAAATCTTAGGTTGTTGGTTTATTTAAATTCGAATAATTACTTTACTGAATAAATAAATTTAATCCGGTTAATAGCAATAACCAGAACAATAACCAGAAGGTTCGGCGCTGCCCGTTCCTTCCGCGATGGCACGTCTGCGTGTGGGCGCGGCATGTGGCCAGACAAAATAAGAAAAGCGCCATCATCTGCCACAAGGACTACACCTTATGCTGTTACGATTCAGTCAGTTAACTACCCACAAAGGCGCCGAGCTGGGCGCGATAGAACACGCCGTTCCCATGATCGTATTCTCGCCCGACGGCACGGTCTTGCGCGCCAACGATCTCTTCCTCAACACGCTGGGATTTCAACGCGATGACGTGATTGGCCGGCATCACCGTATTTTCTGCGATCCGAACTATGTCGCCAGCCCGTTGTACCGCAAGCATTGGGAGACGCTGAATAAGGGGCAACCCATCACGGACACCCTAAAACGCATCGCGAAAAACGGCGAGACGGTATGGCTGCAGGGCACCTACGCGCCGGTGCTGAATAAACAGGGTAAGGTGGTGGAAATCGTCAAGATCGCCAGCGAAGTGACCGAGCGAGTGACCCAGGCGCAGGAACACCGCAGCCTGCTGGCGGCGCTGAATCGATCGATGGCGATGATTTCTTTCACGCCGCAGGGCACCATTGTCAGCGCCAACGACAATATGCTGGCGCTGATGGGCTATCGGCTGGATGAGGCGTGCGGGCAGTCGCATGCGGTACTGTGCCCGCCGGCGTTCGCCGCTTCCGACGACTATCGGCGGCACTGGCAGCGCCTGGCGCGCGGCGAGTTCATCACCGGGCGTTTTGAGCGCGTCAACCGGCGCGGCGAACGGGTATGGCTGGAGGCCAGTTACAACCCGATCCTCGACAATGAAGGCCAGGTGGTGAAAGTGGTGAAAATTGCCCAGGACATCACCCGGCTGATGCAACAGCAGCAGCACGAAGAAGAGATGGTGCGCAATGCGCATCATCTGTCGCTGGATACCGACCGGCAGGCGGCGCAGGGCGCGGCGATCGTGCAGCAGGCGGTGCAGGGCATGCAGCAGGTCGAAGCGGCAGCGCGCGAAACCTCGGACGTGGTCACCGAGCTCGGCAAGTGTTCGCAGCAGATCGGCACCATCGTCGAAGCCATTCGTAAAATCGCCTCCCAAACCAACCTGCTGGCGATTAACGCCTCCATCGAAGCTGCCCATGCCGGTGAGCACGGGCGCGGTTTTGCGGTGGTGGCCAACGAGGTGCGCACGCTGGCGGAACAGTCGCGCAAGGCGGCGACCGAGATCGAACGCATGACCAAGTCTATCCAGCAAGGCGTGGCGGCGGCGATCGCCGGCATGGCGACCTGCGTGGAACAGGCCGGCGGCGGTGTGGCATTGACCCATGACGCCGGAGAAGTGATTAACCAGGTCAATATCGGCATGCATGACGTCGTGAAGCTGATGCAGGCCTTTACCTCGGTGAAGCAGGGCGATGCGCTGCACTGAGTCTGCCGGACGCCGCCTCTGAAAACGAGGCGGCGTTTGCCTCCCCCCACCGATTCCTGCGCCGTTGAGCTGCGGTTCAATTTTACCGGTCTATGCTAGACTTAATGTGAACGAACGTTCGTTCATTAATTAATGTCAATTTATGGCGCCAGGCGCCCCCTTCACCGTTTCGGGAACTGACGATGGGAAACCGAGAAAAGATTGTCGAGGCCGCGCTGCACAGCTTTACCCATCAGGGATTTCACCAGACCAGCATGCGGGATATCGCCCAGGCGGCGGGCGTCAGCGTGGGCAACCTCTATAACCATTTTTCCGGCAAGGAGGCGCTGATCGGCGAGATCGCGCTGCTGGAAAACGGCGTATTCGCCGAGTTCGCCGCCGGATTATTGGCCGACAGAAAGCGGCCGAAACAGGCGCTGTCGATTTTTTTCAACGCCTATCATGCCTTTGTCGCCGAACCGGCCAATGTTCAGCTGTCGGCGGAGATCGTGGCGGAGGTGGCGCGCAACCCGGCGTTGGCCGAGCCGTTCAGCGCCAACCAGCGGCAGCTGATTGAGGCGCTGGCGACGGTGATCGCCGAGGCTCAGCAAACCGGTGAAATTGCGGCGGCGATAGCGCCGTTACCGCTCGCGCAGCTGGTGCTGGACGTGATCGAAAGCCAGGCCTGGCGGCAGGCGATCTTTGCGTCGCCTGCACCGGAGGAGACCACGCCGGTGCGGCTGTTGGAACAACTGCTCTACCGGCATCCCTAGTCGAGGTGGATATGCTGCACATTGAGCCTTATCGCGACGCTGACCGCCTGCAAACGGCGGCGCTGATCTACGCCGCGTTCTGCGACAAGTTCCAGCGCGCGCGCCGTTTGAGCGCCCGCCGGCAGTGGCGTCTGTTTTATCGGCTGTGGAGTTGGCAGCAAAGCGGCAGCCGGGAGCGTAGCTTCGTAGTGAAACAGGATGAGCAGGTGGTGGCGGCTTTTGCCCTCAATGCGGCCGAAGCAGAGGGCGACGGCGGGCTGCGCCCGCGCGCCTTGCCGATTTGGCGGCTATGCCGCCGCTACGGTTGGCTGAACGTTTGGCGCATGTATCTGCAAATTGTGGTATTGCAGCATACTCCGGCGGCCGATGAGCTGTATCTTTCCTACCTGGCGGTGGCGGAAAACCAGCGCGGCAAAGGGATGGGCAGGCGGCTGTTGCAGTGGATGAACGACTACGCCGCCGAACAGGGCGCAGGCCGGCGCCTGAGCCTGCACGTCAGCCGGCGCAACGTCGATGCGCAGCGCCTGTACCGGCGCTGCGGTTTTCTGGTACGGCGCGAAGAGCACTACGCCTTGCTGGGGGTGCTGTTCGGCCAGGCCGATTGGGTATTGATGGAGAAACGCAACGGGGAGGCGATGTGCGCAAAATAGGGCTGTGCCTCGTGGCGCTGGTTTTGGCGGCGCTTGGCTGGGTGATTTACGTCAACGACTTTCGCTTTGTCACCGAACCGGTCACGGTGAACGCCGGCGGCAACCGGCTGAGCGGCACGCTGGTGCTGCCAGAGCATGCGCCGGTCAAACCCGGCGTGGTGGTGTTCATACACGGCGATGGGCCGGCCAACGCCAGCCGCGACGAAGGCTATTACGGCATTTGGGAGGCGATAGCGCAGCAGGGCTATGCGGTTTTATCCTTCGACAAGCCGGGCGTAGGCGGCTCCAGCGGCAACTGGCTGCATCAGACCATGGCGGATCGCGCGCGGGAAACCGCTGATATCATCGACTGGGCCCGGCAGGACGGGCGCTTCGATGCGCGCTGCGTGGGGCTGTGGGGCGCCAGCCAGGCGGGATGGGTGATGCCGGAGGTGGCGCGTTTACGGCCTGACATTGCTTTCACTCTTGCACTCTCGCCGGCGATCAACTGGCTGCGGCAAGGGCGCTATAACACCCGGGCGGCGATGGCGGCGGCAGGGGACGATGAAGCGCAGATCCTGGCGCGCGAGGCGCATTGGCGCCATATCCAGACCCTGCTCGAGCAACCGGACGGCTACGCGCAGTACCGTCGCGAGTCTGGCACCGCCGCATTGAGCGCCGACCGCTGGCGTTTTATCCGCGCCAACATGGCCAGCGACGCGACGGCGGGATTGCGGCATTTCGCCACGCCGGTGCACCTGATCCTGGGCGGGCGCGACGTCAACGTGGACGCGGACGAAACCGAGCGCGTGTATCGGCAAACGATCCCGGCCTCGCTGCTGACGGTGACGCGCATCGACGAGGCCGATCATGTGATGGTCAAGCCGCTGTTCGCCCGCCATCCGTGGCTGATCAACGTGGTGGGCCTGTTTGCCCCGCGCTCGGTGCAATACGACGCCTACCGGCGGGACGTGGCGGCCTTCCTGGCCGCCCATCCTTGCGGCCAGGGGCGTTAGCCTCAGCTCGCGGCAGGCGGCGGCTCTTCATGCGGCTGCGGCGCGCGGGAGATCTGCATCGCCTGCTGCGGCATGCCGATGCCGGCCCGATCGAAATGGATTTTCACCAGCCGATCGAGGGCGTATTGCACCACCCACTGTTTCAGCGCCTGTGTGCGCACCGTCACGCGGGTGGTGAACGAGCGGTCTCCCAGCGCCACCACGCCGTTGAAGACCGGCTCGCCAATCAGGAAATGCTTCACCTGTTCATCCTGCTTCAGCGCCTCGATGGCTTGATGCAGCACCGCATTGACCCGATCGATGTCCTCGTCGCGGCTGACGGTATAGTTGGCGCGGTACACCCCGAACTCACGCGCATAGTTGGCCAGCGTGGTGATCGAAGAGTACGGCACGATGTGATAGACGCCGTAGTCGTCGCGCAGGCCGATCGAGCGGATGGTCATGCGCTCCACGGTGCCGGTGATGCCGCTGACGGTGACGTATTCGCCGGTGTTCATGCCGTTTTCAAACTGGATGAACACGCCGGTGATCACGTCTTTCACCAGCGTCTGGGCGCCGAAGCTGATGGCCAGCCCCAGCGCGCCGGCGCCCGCCAGCAGCGGCGCGATGTTCAATCCCACCTGGGACAGCACGATCATCACGGTGATGGTGCTGATAACGATAGCCAACACGTTGCGAAACAGCGTCAGCAGCGTGCGTTCGCGCGCGCTCGGCCGCACGCCGTTGCTCAGCTCCAGCGCCAGGCGGTGCTCGATGATGCTGGCCATCAGCGTCCAGCTGAACACGGCGATCAACAGGATCAGCAGAATATGCACCAGCCCGCCGAGCGTCCGCTGGCCATTTTCGCTGCCCGCCCATTGATACAGGTTGATCAGGTGCCAGGCATCGAGCAGGAACAGCGTCACCGCCAGCACCACCATCACCCGCAGTATCTTCAGCCCGTTCGGGATGTAGGAGTTGATGCGCCGCTCGAGCATCGGGTAGCGCAGATTGACGTCGGTCGGCAGTGAAATGCGGCGGAAAATCCAGCGGGTCAGCATGCCGGACAGCAGCGCGCCGACGCCGACCACCAACAGGCTTTTCACCGTGGCGCTCATCATAAAGCGCAGGCTGTTGCCGATGTCGAACTGGGACAGCACGAACAACACCAGAAAATAGGCGATCGCCAGCAGATGCCAGATATGCCCCAGGCCGCGCAGGATCACGCTGAAAAACGCCATCGACCGTTCGGCCAGCAGGTTGATCTGTTGCTGTATCGGCTTGCGGTTGTGCAGGATCAGCCAAATGGCGTACAGCGTCAGCGCCAGCATCACCACCAGGTTGACGGTGGCGGCGGCCGGGTAGCTTATTTGTACCGCCACCACCGGCACCACCACCATCAGGCCGTAGCCGATCAGGCCGCTGAGCCAGGCGAGGCGCGTGTTCCAGTAGTGCGCGCTCCGGTCGCTGAAGGGGAAGGGGCGCAGATAGTCGAAGTTGGGGGCGAAAATCAGCCGCAGCACCGCCTTGAAAAATTCAATCACCGCGAAGGCGCTGAGAAACAGGGTCTGCAGCCGCAGAATGGTGGCGCTGTCGGCGTGGACGTGGCGGGCGAACAGGTTGCCTGCCGCCAGCGCCAGCAGCAGCACCAGCAGATCGATGGCGAAAGCGCCGAGAATGGCGGCGGGGCGTTTATACCACGGGCCGCGCTGTAGCCGCGCATTGTGTCCCCAACTGCCCATGCGTTTGTACAGCGGCGCGATCAGCCGCCGGATCAGGTGGAACAGCGCAAAGGTGACCGCCACCGTCAGCAGAAAGTAGCCCAGCGCGCGGAAAAAGCCGGCGGGATTGAAAACGCGCTTCGGGCCGGAGTCGATCAGCTTTTGCAGCGCGCCGAGCTTTTGGTTAAAGGTGCCGATGCCTTCCTGCGCCAGCGAGTTCAGGCTGTCGCTCAGCGTAGCGGGCGTCGATTCCTCCGGCGTTGCCGGCGCGGCGGCGGGGGCGTCGCCGGCGGTCTGTTTCAGGTGGTTGATGAGTTCCGCGCGCGCTTGGTCGTCTTGCAGCAGCTCAGCCAGCGCGGCGTAGGCGGCTTTCTGCTGCTCGCTCTTGTCGGCGGGCGCGGGCGGCGCATTTTGCGCCAGCGCCGGTGGTGCGAAGACGTTCAGGGTCAGCAACAGCAGCAGGAAAAGCAGGTGTTCTCGCAGATGAGAACCTCGTCGGGAGTCTGCGTTTGGCGGCATGGTTCCTCTCTTTGGCGTTCTGTGATCGGCGGATGTAAAAGCAATACGATGAAAAACAATGAATATAGTAGGAAAGGTGGCGCGACGGGGCGTGGGAGAGCGTGCGGAATGAAAGCGGCGGGCGCGTGGTGCGCCCGCCGTTAAACCGCCAGGATCAGGACACGTGCTGCAGGAACTCCTGCAGACGCGGGCTTGGCGGATGATTGATCAGATCGTGCGGGTTGCCGTCTTCGGCAATCCGGCCCTTGTCGATAAAGATCAGGCGCGACGCCACTTTTTCGGCAAAGCCGACTTCATGGGTAACGATGACCATCGTCATGCCTTCCTCGGCCAGATCCTGCATCACCTTCAGCACTTCATGGCGTAGCTCCGGATCGAGCGCGGAGGTCGGCTCGTCGAACAGCATCATTTTCGGCTTCACCGCCAGCGCGCGCGCGATCGCCACGCGCTGCTGCTGCCCGCCCGACAGTTCGGACGGGTAGTGGTGGGCACGCTCCGCCAGGCCGACCTTGGCCAGCAGCTCGCGCGCCAGCTTTTCCGCATCGGACTTCTTCGCGCCGCGCACGCGGATCGGGCCGAAGGCGACGTTTTCCAGCGCCGTCAGGTGTGGGAACAGGTAGAACTGCTGGAACACCATGCCGGCTTCCTGGCGGATCAACCGATCGTCCACTTTCGGATCGTTGGCTTTCAGGCCGTCGACGATCAGATCGCCGCTGGTGACTTCTTCCAGCTTGTTGATGCAGCGCAGTAGGGTGGATTTGCCGGAGCCGGACGGCCCGATGATCACCACCACTTCGCCTTTGTCGATCTTCAAATCGATGTTGTGCAGCACCTGGGTTTGGCCAAAATGCTTGGAGACGTTTTTAAATTCAATCACAGGATTTTCATCCTTCTTTCCAGACGACGCAGCACGAAGCTCAGCACCAGGGTAATAATCAGATAGATAACCGCCACGGCGCTCCAGATTTCCAGCGCGCGGAAGTTACCGGCAATAATTTCCTGACCCTGACGGGTCAGCTCCGCCACGCCGATCACGATGAACAGCGAGGTGTCTTTGATGCTGATGATCCACTGGTTGCCCAGCGGCGGCAGCATGCGGCGCAGCGCCAGCGGCATAATGACGTAGCGGATGGTTTCGCGGCGCGACAGGCCGAGCGCCAGGCCGGCCTCGCGGAAACCGTTATGGATAGACAGCACCGCGCCGCGGGTGATTTCCGCGATGTAGGCGCCGGAGTTGATCATGATGGTCACCACCGCCGCGGTGAAAGGATCGATGCGCAAATCGGTGAACGCCATCGGCAAGGCGAAGTAGATGAACATCACCTGCACCACGATCGGCGTGCCGCGGATCACTTCGATAAACACCAACGCGATGTGGTTGGCGATCCAACCGCCGTAGGTGCGGGCAAAGCCGGCGACGAGGCCGATGATCAGGCCGCCAATCAGACCGAGGACCGAAATCCACAGGGTCATTTTGGCGCCCTCTAACAAGATAGGAATGGCGGGCCAGATGGCGCTCCAGTCGAACTGCATGATATTTCTCCCGGTGATCCCAAACGTGGGTATCAGATACAACAAAGCGCAGGGGGTTAAGCGCCCCCTGTGCTTAAGTTAATCGCTTGCCAAATTCACAGCTTACTTAGGTTCGGTGCCGAACCACTTCTTGTAAATCTCGTTATAGGTGCCGTTCTCGCGCAGCGTTTTCAGCGCGCCGTTCACCTTCTCGCGCAGCTCGTCGCTGCCTTTAGGGAAGGCGATGCCATACTGCTGCGCTTCCAGCGAATCGCCGACGGTTTTGAACTTGCCGGCGCCGGCCGTCTTAATGAAGTATAGGATGTTTGGCGTGTCGTGCAGCACCGCGTCAGCGCGCTTGGTACCCAGTTCCATGTAGGCGTTGTCGATGTTAGGGAACTGACGCAGATCCTTGGTTTTGATGTGCTGCTTGGCGTAATCCACCGAGCCGGTGCCGCTCTTCACCGCCACCACTTTGCCGTTCAGATCGTCGATGCTTTTCACGCTGTTGTTGTCGGCGTTGACCATCACCAGCAGGCCGCTCTTGTAGTAGCCGTCGGAGAAATCGATGGCTTTCTTGCGCTCATCGGTGATGGTGATGCCGGCCAGCGCCAGATCGACGTTTTTGGTCTGCAGCGCCGGAATGATGCCGCCGAAGTCCATTGGTTTCAGGGTGTAGTCCAGCTTCAGCTCTTTGGCGACAGCGGCCCACAGGTCGATGTCGAAGCCGACGTATTTGTCGCCTTGCTTGAACTCAAAAGGAACGAAAGCGGTGTCGGTGGCGACCACCAGTTTGTCTGCTGCGTGGGAACTTACGGCAAAGGCCAGGGAGAGTGCGGCCAGGGAGACTTTAAAAATCGACTTCATGAGAGGAATTCCTGTACAGGTTGCGGATTACCCATTTTTTATATTGCAGTTGGTGCCATGAAAAAATCGTGCCATGTTTTCAACTAATATAAAAACAAAGAGTTACTGCGTGATGTTGTGCCGTGACGGCGAATAGTTATGGTTATGCACCACAATGAGGCACCGAAATGGTGCGTAAGAATTATCTTGGTGCACGGGGCTATCATTAACCAAATTTTGGCTGTGAAACAACCGTTCTTTAACGTTTTTGCTTCAATATTGATAACTAACTCTAACTTTCATGATCCATTGACGGTGCAAGGGTGACTGCGAGAGGGGCAAAAAGGGAGCAGATAATGCTAACGCAACTGGCTGTCTTTGCTGCCGCGCCGGTTGTACAGGCTGGTGGCCGCGTGTTTTTTGTCTTGTTCGGCCTGACAGGCGACGCAAAAACGCACGCCCTTCAGCGCCTTGCGGCGCGCCTCGGGGATCGGTTCTCCGCATTCCTGGCAATAGCGTTCGCTCTCGCCGTGCCCGAGCGCTTCACGCGCGCGCTGCACCGCATCGTCGACGGTGGAATCAATCTGATCTTGTACGGCGCCGTCCGCCGCCCAGCCGCTGGCCATCATCACCTCCTGACAAGGAAACCCTACCGTTTAATATGGGCCGTTTTTTGTACAATGCAACGGTCGCGCAAAAGAAAACAGGCCGGGCAAAGCCCAGCCTGCGCTGCCCGGAACGACGGGCAATCTGCAACGCTTTCGCGTTATTCGATATTGGATTCGATGAACCACAGGAATTTGTCCAGATCGCGCGAGGCGGCGGTGAACATATCGGCGGTGTCTTCGTCTTCCACTTCGGTAATGGCTTTGCGGATGTCATTCGCGACCGCGCCGTAGCGATCGGCCAGCGCTTTCAGGTGCTCTTGCACGCTGTGGATATTGGTCGGGTAGCTTTTCAGCGGCGTGCGGTCGTTGACCACCTGTACGGTGCCCAGCGCCACGCCACCCAGCTGCACCACGCGCTCGGCGAAGGTGTCCTGATGCTCGATGATGGCGGTGCGGAAGCCGTCCAGCATTTCATGGACCGCGATGAAGTTCGCGCCGCGCATGTTCCAGTGCGCCTGTTTGGTGATCAACGAAAGATCGATGAATTGCACGACCTGATGGTTCAGCGCCTTGATGGCGGCCAGTTTAACTTTTTCGTCCAGATCGTTACGGGTATACAGCAGATCAGAAGATTTCGTTTTCACCAGTTTAGCGGTACTCATATCAGATATCCTCTTGATTAGTCGTTGTCCTATTTCGTTACGGGATTAATTATAGCAGGGATGTTTATTTTTGCCGCACGAAAATGGCTATTGTACAAATAGGGTTAGCCTACGGATAATGGGTCTGGTTGAATTTTTATTTAATGCAACAGCATGAAAAATATAATTATTTGTCATTTACTGATTTATTATTTATGGCTGTGAAAATTTACCTTGGTTATTTTATTTTTTCGCCTGCGGGTTTCGGCTAAATATCCGCTTTGTTATCGTGGTGTTAATTTCTCATCCATTCATATTGATAGCGGTAATTGATGCCGCTACAGTAGGGTAATTATCCTCTCTCTTTATAGGGCGAATAATGAAAATCAACGTCGTCGGCACCAGCGGCAGCGGTAAAAGCACCCTGGCGCGTCAACTGGCGGAACGGCTTGGCGTGCCCTATATCGAGATGGACAGGCTGTATTGGCGGCCTGAATGGCAGGGGACGCCCGATGATGAGTTCCTGGCGCGGCTTGAACAGACGCTGGCCGAAGCGGGGGATGGCTGGGTGCTGGACGGCAATTACAGCCGCACGCAGCCGGTCAAGTGGCGCGAGGTCGATTATATCCTGTGGCTGGACTACGGTTTCTGCCGCACGCTGTGGCAGGCCGCGCGCCGCGCGTACCGCCGCGCGGCCAGCAAAAGCGAGCTGTGGCCGGGCACCGGCAATCGGGAAAGTTTCCGCCGTTCTTTCTTTAGCCGCGAGTCGATCGTGCTGTGGACGATCCGCACTTACTCGAAGAACCGGCGAAAATACCTGGCGGAGATGGCCCGTACCGATATAGGGGGCCGTTTCAAGCGCTTGCGCTCTCCCCGCCAGGCCGCCGATTTTCTACGGACGCTGCCGCAGGCTCACAGCAGCAGGCGGTGATGGATCCTCACCACCGCTTTCTTGATGTGCTGCGGCCGCTGCCACAGGCAGCCGGTCTTATGCGGTTCCATCTGGAAAAAGATCGCGAACATGCCGTGCGTCATGTGAAGGGTTTGCGGGTGGCGTTTGATGTCCAGCAGCAGCAGATCGCTATTTTCTGCATGCGGATGTTCGCGATGCCCGTCGCCCGCCAGGCCGTATTCGATGCGTTCTTCGCCGCTGATCAGCAGATGCAGCGCGATGTACTCCTGATGCATTTCGGCGCGCTTCTCCGCCGCCGGCGCGGTGGTCAGCGTCATCACGTCCATAAAGATGTTGTCGCCGTCGATCGGGTGATGGCCCAGCGCCAGTTCGGGCAGGTCGCATCGGCGCAACTCGGTCAGGGTTGAAACCAGCGCCGGCGCGAGTCCGCGGCCGAAGCGTGGGTTGAACAGGCTGTTGTGAATCACTGTTATTCTCCATGTGAGCGAAAGTCCAAAGAGCCTGCGATACAGGCTAAGGGGAAGTATGCCGATTTGTCACGAGGAAAACAGTTAACCCGCCTGCATTCCGGCGTTGCGGACGGCAGGCGAGTCAGGCGATCAGGAAAGGCTTTCGAGGCGCGGTTTGGGGCGAATGGTCAGGGCGGAACCCATGGAGGCGGCGATAATCGCCGCCAGCGCCAACCATTGCACGCCGCTCAGGTGTTCGCCGAGGAACAGCATGCCGGACAGCGCCGCCATCGCCGGCTCCAGGCTCATTAAGGTGCCGAAAGTGCGCGCCGGAATTTTGGGCAGCGCGATGATCTCCAGCGAATAAGGCAGCGCGGTGGAGAGGATCGCCACCGCCAGCGCCACCGGCAGAATATCGAGGTTGAACAGCACGCTGCCGGTTTGCCAGGCGCCGATCGGGCAGAACACCAGCGCAGCGATCAACGAACCGAGCGCCACCGTGCCGGGGCCGTGATCGCCGCCGGCCTTTTGGCCGAAAATGATATAGACCGCCCAGCAGGCGCCGGCGCCGAGCGCACAGGCGGCGCCGAACGGATCGATCCCGCCTACGCCGTGGCCGAGCGGCAACAGGAACCACAACCCGGCGATCGCCAGCGCCACCCAGAGAAAGTCGATCGGCCGCCGCGACGAGAACATGGCCACCGCCAACGGGCCGGTAAACTCCAGCGCCACGGCGATGCCGAGCGGCACGGTGCGCAGCGAAAGGTAGAACAGGTAGTTCATCGCGCCGAGCGACAGGCCGTAAATCAGCAGTGGCAAGCGGCTGCCGGCGACGATGCGCATACGCCACGGGCGGAAGATAATGAACAGAATCAGGGTGCCGATGAAAAGACGCAGCGTCGTAATGCCTTCCGCGCCCACGATCGGGAACAGGCTTTTGGCCAACGAGGCACCGCTTTGGATAGACACCATGGCGATGATTAACAGACAGATGGGCAGCAGCGCGGAGGGCGCTCTGCCGGAAGTAGATAACGACATCCTTAACGGGCCTTTTTTGCGCCGTTCCTCAGCCTTGAGAAAACGGTCGAAACGGGGATGCGAGCAGTGTAAATGAAATGGCGAAAATCTGTCTGAGAAAAGCGCGCATCGCGGTGAAATCCGCCGATCCTCGGATGAGATGTGGCGGATTTGGTCAAAAAGTGCGCTTTTTCTTAAGAATTATCTGGATATTAAATTGGTGATTTTTGTCACAGAAAGCCGTAGAATACGGCCGAAAATAGAGCGAAAAGAAGCAGATACACTGTTCTTGAAATCTTCTGTTACACGATATAAAGCATTAGACACTCATTTCAAGGCAGAGTTTCACGCTAATTTTTGTTATATTTTCAAAGCATGAACAAATGGATGTACTTAATAATAAAACGCGTTTGAGGTGGTTATGAAAAAAATTGCATGTCTTTCCGCAGTAGCAGCTTGCGTATTAGCAGTTAGCGCAGGTACCGCATTCGCTGGTCAGAGCACCGTATCCGCTGGCTATGCGCAGGGTGATCTCCAAGGCGTTGCTAACAAGGCCAACGGTTTCAACCTGAAATACCGTTACGAGTTCGACAACAACCCACTGGGTGTGATCGGCTCCTTCACCCACCTGGAAAAAAATCGTTCTGAAAGCGGTTTCTACAAGAAATCTCAGTACGATTCCATCACCGCAGGTCCAGCTTACCGCTTCAACGACTGGGCGAGCATCTACGGTGTGATCGGTGTTGGCTACGGCAAAAACATCGACAACGCCCAGGCTGGCGGTAACAAAGGTGGCAACAGCGACTACGGCTTCACCTACGGTGCAGGTCTGCAGTTCAACCCAATCGAAAACGTTGCCCTGGACGTTGGCTACGAGCAGAGCCGCATCCGCAGCGTGGACGTTGGCAGCTGGAACGTTGGCGTAGGCTACCGCTTCTAAGATTTCTTCATGCCTGCGGGCGTGAATGCGCGGCACAGGTTGCCGCGCGGATAAAAAATCCGCCTTCGGGCGGATTTTTTTTATCTGTCATTAGCCGCTGCGCCCCGTCGGCTGCGTCGAAAAGCGCGCGCTGCGGGCATCGCGCTCATAGCCTTGCGGTTCGGTCAGTAAACCGTACAGCTCGGGGCGGCGTCCGTAAATCCAGCGGCGTCCGGTACTGAGCGGGATCAGCGTCAGATCGAGATCGGCACTGACCAGCCGGTCTTCCGCCGCCCAGGTCTCCGCTACGATGCGGCCGTAGGGATCGAGAATCATCGCATTGCCGGTGCGTACCTCATCGTCATCGCGGCCTACGCCGTTGCTGAATAACAAAAACAGCCCGTTGTCATGAGCGCGCGAGGGCAGCCAGCGCATCAGCCAGCCGCGGCCGTGTTCGCCGCGAAAGGCGGCCTCTATCGCCTGCGGATCTTCCGCTCGCCGCTGCCACAGCGCCTGTGGGATCGGCTTCATGCCGTGCGGGCTGCGCGAATGGGTGCCGCCGGTCTGGTGCGGGGCCATCAACACCTCCGCGCCCAGCAGCGCCGTCGCGCGCACATTCTCCACCAGATTGTTGTCCCAACAGATCAATACGCCCACGCGCACGCCCCAGGGAGTGTCGAACACCGTATAGCGATCGCCGCTGGCGATAGCCGGGTGTTCGAAGGCGTGCAGTTTACGGTGCACATGCAGCGCGCCGTCCGGCAGGCATACGGCGTAGGCGTTGTAGCAACGGCCGTCGTCGCCCAGTTCGATCAGCCCGACGCCGATCGCCATATTGTAACGCTCAGCCAGCGGGCGAATGCGCGCCAGCGAAGGGCTGGACGCGATCGGTTCCGCCAGCGCCCGCACTTCGGCGTCGGACAGATGGCGCACGTGCCAATAGCCGGTGATACACATTTCCGGGAAGGCCAGCAGCTGTACCTGCTGCTCGGCCGCCTGAGCGATAAAGCGCTCGATAGTCGACAGGTTGTAATTCTTATCGTTGGCGCGATGCTGGAATTGCACCGTGGCGGCGCGTAATGAGATGGTCATGGTGTCTCTCCGATTAGGGTCTGCGTTGATTACAGCAGGTGGTTTGATTACTGTATAATCAATTAAATTCCCTATTCGATAACCTAATGGAATGGATATAAAACAACTGCGCGCCCTGGTGGCGCTGGCTGAACAGGGCAACTATCGGCAGGCGGCGAGCCGGCTATGCATCAGCCAACCGGCGCTGAGCAAGCAAATTCAGGCGCTGGAAACCCAGCTCGGCATTCGAGTGTTCGAGCGTGGTCGACAGGGGGCGGTGCTCACCGCCGGCGGGCAGCGGCTCTACCCGGAAGCGCAGGCGCTGGTGGAGCAGTACCAGCAGTTTCAGCGGCGCGCGCGGCGGGTGGCGCTCGGGGAAGCGGGGCGGCTGGCGCTGGGGTTTGGCCTTTCCAGCTTTCATCTGGCGCCGCAGCTGGTGGCAGCCTTTCGCCAACGGTTTCCCGAGGTGGCGATCGGCCTGGAGGACTTGCCGTCGGAACGCCAGTATCAGCTGTTGCTGCAGGGAGAGTTGCAGGCGGGGTTCGTGCGCTTGCCGGTCAATACGCCGCTGTGCGGCGTGGCATTGCTGAGCGATCGGTTGGTGCTGGCCGCGCCGGGCGCGCTGGCGCTGCGCGCCGACGATCTGATGGCGCGTTTCAATCAGCTGCCGCTGTTGCAGTTGACTCCCAAACGCGGGCGCGGGCTGAGCGATCAGTCGCTGCGGTTTATCGCCGCCCACCGGTTGACGCCGAACGTGGTGCAGCAGGCCGGCGATATCCAGACGTTGCTGGCGCTGGTTGCCGCCGGCGTCGGTGTCGCGCTGCTGCCGCACAGCATCACGCATATCGCGCCGGCCGGCATCGACATTTTACCGCTGAGCGGCGAGGAGACGGAGTGGCAGGTCGGTATCGCCTGGGATCCGCAGCGCGCCGATGCGCTGCGGGACAACTTCATTCAGACGGCGTTGGCGGCGCAACGCGCTTAGGCATTCAAAGCGGGCAGTGCATCACCACGATCGGGCTCTGGTGATACTCGCTGCGGTGGCTTTCGCTAAAGCCGACTTTTTTCGCCAGCGCCAGCGAAGCCTGGTTTTCCGGTGAGATGATGCAGACGGTTTGCTTGCCAGGCAGGTGCGTTTTACCCCAGGCCAGCGCCGCCCGCAGCGCCTCGGTGGCGTAGCCTTTGCCGTGCGCCGAGCTCACCAGCGTCCAGCCCATTTCCGGCGCGTCGAGCGCCGGGGTGATGTCGCGCAGGAAGTTGGAGAAGCCGATGCTGCCGAGATACTCGCCGCTCTGTTTGTCACGCACCGCCCAATACCCGTATCCCAACAGCGCCCAGTGGCCGACGTAGCGCATCAGGCGCCCCCAGGAGTCTTCCCGGTCGCGCGGCGTGCCGCCGATATAGCGCACCACCAGCGGATCGGCCCACAGAGCGGCCAGCGAGTCGAAGTCGTCCAGCGTGTGCGCGTCCAGCCGCAGGCGTTCGGTGATAAGCGTTGGCGCGGTGTTGATTACGGTCATGTTGCTGCTCCTGCACAGGGTGAAAGGCGATGAAAAACAACGGCGTTCAGTATGCCAGAGAAATCACACCGCCAGCCACAACAGCCAGGTGAACAGAAAGCCGCTCAGGCCGAGCAGGGTGGTCAGCACCGTCCAGGTCTTCAGGCCATCGGCTACCGACAGCCCCAGATAGCGCGTGACGATCCAAAAACCGGAGTCGTTGACGTGGGAAAGCCCCAGCCCGCCAAAACAGGTCGCCAGCGTCACCAGCACCAGCTGCAGCTGATTCAACCCGCTGACCGCTTCCGACAACAGGCCGCCGGTGGTCAGGATCGCCACGGTGGCGGAACCTTGCGAAGCGCGCAGCGCCAGCGAAATGATAAACGCGGCCGGCACCAGCGGCAGGCCAATGGCCGTCAGCACTTCGGCCAGCGCCTTGCCGACGCCGGATTCCACCAGCACCTTGCCGAACACGCCGCCCGCGCCGGTCACCAGGATCACCACCGCGGCGGTCGGCAGCGCGGCGCCCATCACGTCACCGGCGTGTTGCAGGCTCCAGCCGCGGCGCAGCGCCAGGAAATAGAAGGCCAGCAGCAGGGCTATCATCAGCGCCACCGCCGGCGACCCCAGCAACGACAGCGCATCGCGCAGCGCCGAGCCTGCCGGCAACAGCGTGGCGGAGACGGTGCCGAGCATGATGATAGCGATCGGGATGACGATCAGCGCCGCCACCAGGCCGGCGCCGGGCGGGTTGATGCGATCGCTGAGCGGCGCTCGCCCTTCCGGTCGCGGCTCCGGCGCCGCCAGCTGCAGCTGTTCCAGCACCTCTATCGATAACGGATAGGTTTTGCGGTTGAGGTAGTTGGCGGCGAAATAGCCGATCGCGCCGACCGGAATACAGATCGCGAGGCCGATGATGGTCAGCCAACCGATGTCGGCGTTGAGCAAGCCGGCGGCGGCGACCGGGCCGGGATGCGGCGGCAGCGCGACGTGTACCGTCAACATCACGCCGGCCATCGGCAGGCCGAACTTCAGCGGCGACACTTTGGCGACCTTGGCGAAGCCGTAAATAATCGGCGCCAGAATGATAAAGCCGACGTCGAAGAATACCGGAATGCCGAGGATAAATGCGGCGAGGGTCAGCGCGGCGACGGTATGTTTCGGCCCCAGCCCCTGGCTGAAACGTTGCGCCAGCGACTCGGCGCCGCCCGAGTGTTCGATCATGCGCCCGAGCATCGCCCCCAGACCGATGATGATGGTTACCGAGCCGAGCACGCCGCCCATCCCGGCGGTCATCACTTTCATCACTTCACCGGTCGGAATGCCGCTGGCCAACGCCACCAGCAGACTGACCACCAACAGCGCGACAAAGGGTTGCACCTTCGCCTTGATCACCATCAATAACAGCAGCACCACGCCGAGTACGGCAATCAGCAACAGCAGAGAGGTAGACATGAAAAAAGCCTTTCGTTGGGTAAGCGTTGGGCACCGCGATCGCCGCGTGGCGATACGGGTGCGTTTCATTGTTATAAAATCGTTTTCCTGGTGTCGGCGTGCGACGTTAGCGGTAAGGCTTCAGCCAGCCGAGCCCGGCGGCGGTGTCGCCGCGCGGCCGGTATTCGCAACCGATCCAGCCCTGATAGCCGAGCGCATCCAGCCTGTCGAACAGCCACGGGTAATTCAGTTCACCCTCGTCCGGTTCGTGACGATCCGGCACTGAGGCTATCTGGATATGCGCGTAGCGCCCGGCCAGCGTCTCCAGCAGCCCGCTGATATTGCCGTCCACTAACTGCGCGTGGAAAAAGTCGAACTGAATGAACACGTTCGGTCTCTCGATCGCCGTCACCACCTCCGCCGCCTGATGTTGACTGGCGAACAGGTAGTCGGGCTTGACCGGTGGGCTGAGCGCTTCGATCAGCACCTTGACGCCGTGCGGGGCGAAGGCGTCGGCGGCATAGCGCGCATTGGCGATAAAGGTGTCGAGATAACGTTGCCGATCCGCGCCCGCGGGCACCACGCCGGCCATCAGGTGCACGCAGGGACAGGAAAGGGCGATGGCGTAGGCCAGCGCGCGGTCGATATCAGCGCGCGCATCTTGCTCGCGACCCGGCAGCGCCGCCAGCCCCCATTCGCCGGCGGCGACATCGCCGGGCGCGGTATTGAACAGCACCTGTTGCAGGCCGTGTTCGCGCAGCTTTTCGGCCAACAGCTCAGCGGGATGCTCGTAAGGGAACAGGAATTCCACCGCGCTGAAGCCTTGTTCGGCAGCGGCAGCGAAGCGCTCTAGGAACGGCACTTCGTTAAACATCATCGATAAATTGGCGGCAAATTTAGGCATGGGTCAGCTCCGTAATTCGGCAATTTCATCATCGGTCAAATAGCGGATAGGACGATCGCCGAGGGTGAAGATCAGCCGCGCCGCATCTTCCATCTCTTCGGTATTGTCCGCCGCCGCTCGCAGGTCTTTACCGGTCACTACCGGCCCGTGGTTGGCCAGTAAAAAGGCGCGGTGGGCCGGCGCCAGGCGCGCCAGATCCTGCGCCAGCCTTTCGTCGCCAGGGCGATAGTAGGGCACCACCGGCACCTTGCCGACGCGCATCACCACATAGGGGGTGAACGGTTTGATGGCGTTGTCGGCGTCCAGCCCTTGCAGGCAAGAGAGCGCCGTGAGGTAGGTGCAATGCAGGTGCACCACCGCTTTGCATTCCGGATTGTTCAGATACAGCGCTCGGTGAAAGCTGATCTCTTTCGACGGCTTGTCGCCGGACAGCCAATCGCCGTTCAGGCTCACTTTAGACAGGCGATCGGCCTGCAGCTCGCCCAGGCAAGAGCCGGTCGGCGTCGCCAGCAGCGCCCCGTCCGGCAGCAACAGCGAGAGGTTGCCGGCGGAACCGGTGGCGTAGCCGCGTTGGAAAAATGAGGCGCCGAGGCGCACCATCTCTTCACGCGCTTGCTGTTCGGTCGTCATGCTCATACTGGAAACTCCGTTTGCGCGCGTGAGAAGAAGGCTTCATCGCCAAAATTGCCTGATTTCAGCGCCAGGGAAATCGCCCGATCGCTGGCGCGCACCCAGGGAACGCCGGGGGAAATGCCGGGGCCGATATGGAAGCCGCGAATGCCCAGCGCCTGCGTGACCACGCCGGAGGTTTCTCCGCCGGCGACGATAAAGCGGCTGAATCCCAACTGGCGCAGTTGCACCACCAATTCGGCGAACAGCGCTTCCACCGCTTCGCTGGCGGCGGCGCCGTGCTGCCGTTGCGTTTGCTGCAGCGCTTCCGGCGGCGCAGTGGCGTAGATCAGCGGGGCAAGCGCTTCCCCGGCGTGATGCTGCGCCCAGTGCGCCAACTCGGCGGCGTAGGCGGCGCGTGCCTGTGGTTCGAGGCAACGGCTGATATCGATGGCCTGCGCCGAAGCGCGCTCGCGGTAGTGCGCCACCTGCCGGTTAGTCATCACAGAACACGAGCCCGACAGCACTGCCGCCTTTTCCCCCTGCGGCGCGCCGGCTGCCTCAGCCGCACGATCGCCGCTTTGCGCCCATTGCCGCGCCAGGCCGATCGCCAGGCCCGAACCGCCGGTCACCAGCTTCATCGTTTTCAACGCTTCACCCTGGATGAGCAGATGCCGCTCGTTGAGCGTATCCAGCACCGCGTAGCGCACGCCTTCCTGCGCCAGTTGGCGCAGCTTCTCGCTGACTGCCTCGGCGCCGCGATCCATTTCCGCCGCCGTCACCAGCCCACAGCGTCCGGCGGCCTGGGATTCCATCAGGCGAAGCAGGTTGCTGTCGGCCATTGGCGTGACCGGGTGATGACGCATGCCGGACTCAGACAGCAGCTGTTCCCCGACGAACAGGTAGCCCTGATAGACCGTACGGCCGTTTACCGGCAGCGCCGGGGAAACAACCGTGAAATTTTCCCCCAGCGCGGCGAGCAGGGCGTCGGTCACCGGGCCGATATTGCCCTGTGCGGTGCTGTCGAAGGTGGAGCAGTATTTGAAGTAGAACTGGCGGCAACCCTGTTTTTGCAGCCAGGCCAGCGCTTGCAATGCCTGTTCGATCGCCTGCTCTGCCGGGCAGGAGCGCGATTTCAGGCTGATGACGACCGCCTGAGCGCCGACCGGCGCTTCGTCTTGCGGCACGCCGTTCAACTGCACCGTCGGCAGGCCGTTTTGCACCAGAAAACTGGCGATGTCGGTCGCGCCGGTAAAATCATCCGCGATTACGCCGAGCTGCATCAGAGCATCTCCTTTTTCTGCGGCAGATCGATGCCGGCAAAGATTTTGATTACCGCGCTGTCATCTTCTTTACCGTAGCCGGCGTTGCTGGCGGCGGTAAACATGGTAAAGGCGGTGGAGGCCAGCGGCAGCGGGAAATGCAGCGCCTTGGCGGTATCCGCCACCAGCCCCAGATCCTTGACGAAGATATCCACCGCCGATTTGGGCGTATAGTCGCCGTCGACCACGTGGCGCATGCGATTTTCGAACATCCAGGAGTTGCCGGCGGCGTGGGTGACGACGTCATACATGACGTCCAGCGGGATGTTGGCGCGGGCGGCCAGCGCCATGGCTTCCGCCCCGGCGGCGATGTGCACCCCGGCCAACAACTGGTGGATGATTTTTACCGTCGCGCCCAGACCGATGGTCTCGCCGATGCGGTAAACCTTGCCGGCGATGGCGTTCAGCACGGGTTGCAGACGCTCGAAGGTGGCGTCGGCGCCGGCGGCCATCACCGTCATCTGGCCTTCCTCCGCCTTGGCCGCCCCGCCGGAAACCGGCGCGTCCAGCATCGCCAGGCCGTAGTCCAGCAGCCGTTGCTCGATCTGTTTGGCGTCATCGGCGGAAATGGTCGAAGACACCATCACCGCCGTGCCCGGCTTGAGCTGTGGCGCCAGGCCTTGCTCGCCGAACAGGATTTGCTTCACCTGCGCGGCGTTCACCACCAGCAGCAGCACGGCGTCCAGCTCGGCCGCGAAGTCGCACGCGCTGGTAGACGCTTGTTGCGCGCCGGCCTGTTGCAGCGCCGCCAGCGCCTGCGGATTGAGATCGGCGCCGTAGGTGGTCAATCCGGCGCGGAGGCATGAACGCGCGGCGCCCATGCCCATCGCCCCCAGCCCGATGACGCAAACGGCATAATTCCCTGGGTGTGTCATACTGCACTCCTGTTAATTTTAGTGATAATTTGTTTTGTTGTGTTAAATGTAAGCGCTTGTCGGCCGATTATCCGCGATCGTTATCACAATAATTAACAATGCGTGAAACGGGTTTTTCGTGCGATTTCTGGCCTGAAGCAACATTACTATTATGTTTTTAAATAAGTTTGTGTTTGTCTGGCCTAACTGCGCTCGCCGTCACGCCGCGAGAAATTAGGGCTATCGGCGAACGAAAATTGACGTAAAATCACAATTATTATCACCGCAGCAACGAGAGGGAACCGTGATACCTGTAGAACGCCATCAACAAATTCTTGCGCTGGTATCCGAACGCGGCGTCGTCAGCATCGCCGAGCTGACCGAACGGCTGGGGGTGTCGCATATGACGATCCGCCGTGACGTGCAAAAACTGGAAGAGCAGGGGGCGGTGCAGTCGGTCTCGGGCGGCGTGCAGGCGCCGGAACGGGTGGCGAGCGAACCTTCTCACCAGACCAAAGAGGGGATGTTCGGCCGGCAGAAAATCGCCATCGGTCGGCTGGCGGCGCGGCAAATTCCCGCCAATAGCTGTATCTATCTGGATGCCGGCACCACCACGCTGGCGCTGGCGAAACAGATCGGAGAACGTGACGATTTGACGGTGGTGACCAACGACTTTGTCATCGCCGGGTTCCTGATAGAGCATAGCCAGTGCCGAATCATCCACACCGGCGGCACCGTGTGCCGGGAAAACCGTTCCTGCGTCGGCGAGGCGGCGGCGCAGGCGCTGCGCGGTCTGTTTATCGATCTGGCGTTCATCTCCGCCTCTTCGTGGGGCATGCGCGGCCTGTCGACGCCGAACGAAGATAAGGTGATGGTGAAGAAGGCCATCGTCGAGGCCAGCCGCCGCCGCATTCTGCTCAGCGATACGTCCAAATACGGCAAAGTCGCCACCTATCTGGCGCTGCCGATGGCCGCCTTTGACGCCATCATTACCGATGAGGGGTTGCCCGCCGTCGCGCGGGAGGCCATTGAGCAAGCGGGGATTGCATTGCTGACGGCGGAAAAAGAAGAATAAGCACGAACCGGAATCAGGATGAAAGTTCGGTATCGATGCCAAGTGCGGGCGCTTCACTGGCTTCAACGCCGCCGCGTTCACGCCATTCGCGGCGCCTTTGTTCAGCCCATTCCTCGTGGAAGGCTTGCATCTCTTTTTGGTGCCGTTCCTTCGTGCTCATAGGGGTTGGGTGGGATTCTGCCGTTAACAGGCGGGATTTCGATGACATATAATCCGTCCTCAATAAGCGCTTGGTTGTACAAATAATGTACGTGATGCGCGTGTTTTTTCAAGAGCGAGTCATAAATTCTGGCTAACGCTGGCCTGAGCGGTACGCTGAAAACTAATCTTGCTTGGTATTGCGTCACAAAAGTGACAATCGCCAGGCCGATGCCATTAATGAAGAGTTGTTCTCGTTCATACCGGGTGTACGCCATCCTGGTATAGGTATCAAATAAGGATCTCGTTACTTCGGCGCGATTTTCCAATGCTCTTACATCGTACAGTTCCATGACGTAAGCATTGTCCAATACTTCCGAGGCAGGATAAGCCCCAATAAGCCATTGACGCATCCTTAACGTCGCTTTTTTAAAATCAAGGTAATACGCAGCAACGCTGCTGGCTTTTTTATAAACCGTTATTCGATACCTATACTCCGTGACAGGTCGTGCATTGATCTCCCTCACATCAATATCCATGATAAAATCCTTTTTACTATTATTTTTCCTATAGTTATCCCCTTTATGACGAACAGATTATTAACCGCGGCGGAGACGATCCTCCAGCCGCCGATGAAGGTTGTGCGCAGCGCCGCGCAAAACTAAATGCCGCTGAACCAGTTGTAGCCCTGATCTTCCCAATACCCGCCCGGATTGACGTCGCTGACGAAGATGGCGGCGATATGTTTGGCGTTTTTGAACCCCAGCTTGGTCGGCACGCGCAGCCGCAGCGGATAGCCGTAGTCTGCCGGCAGCGCCTTGCCGCCGAAATCCAGCGCCAGGATGGTCTGCGGGTGCAGCGCGGTGGCCATATCGAGGCTGGCGTAGTAGCGATCGGCGCATTTGAAGCCGACGTAACCGGCATTCAGATCCGCGCCGACGTGCTGCAGAAAGGTGCGCAGCGGCACGCCTCCCCATTGGCCAATGGCGCTCCAGCCCTCAATGCAGATCAGGCGCGTGATCTGGCTTTGCTGCGGCAGCCGCTGCAGCTGTTCCAGCGTCCAGGGCGCTTTTTTCTCCACTTTCCCCGCGACCTCAAGCCGGTAGCCGGTGAGATCGATCTCGGGGACGTTATATTCCGGGTAAAACGCGTTAAAGGGGAAAGGGTGGGTGATCTGGTCCGGCCGGTAAGTTTGCGCCAACCGCTGGCCGCTGAACAGCCAGGCCTGCACCCGGTCGTTCCAGCGCGACATAGCCCACAGCACCTTATCCACCCGATCGCCGTCTTGCAGATTACACCCGGTCAGCATGGCGATGCCGCCCAGCGTCAGCCCGGAGCGCAACATCAGCCGGCGCTGCAGATTGACCAGCTGCTTTTTTTGGTCCGGTTCCAGCGTCGGCGCGGTTGCCCGCTGTTTTTTCTCATTCATGTTTGCCACCCGTTATCATCGCCCACAGGGTTTTGGGCACGACAGCCACCATAAAGACGTGGATCACCACAAACAGGCCGATGCCGGCCATGGCGAAGAAATGTACGTAGCGCGCGAAATCGAAGCCGCCAAACAGCGCGACCAATCCCTGCAGCTGAACCGGTTTCCAAATCGCCAGGCCGGACAGCACCAGTAATAGCCCCAGCGCCAGTACGCCGAGGTACATCAGTTTCTGAATGGCGTTATAGTGGCCATGCCGGTGGCGCAGGCGCAGCGTCATAGCCAGCCAGATATCCTGCCGCAGCGCGCCGATGCGAAGCGGCAACAGATCGCGGCGAAAATGACCGCTGAACAGGCTCCACAGCAGATAGCAGACGGCATTGAGCGCCAATAGCCACATCACCGCCAAATGCCAACCAATCGCGCCGCCCAGCCAACCGCCCAGCGTCATCTGCGGCGGAAAGCGGAAATCGAACAGCGGCGAAGCGTTGTAGATTTCCCAACCGCTCATGAACATGCACACCATGGCGAACAGGTTGATCCAATGAGTGATGCGAACCGGCCAGCGATGCACCGGCGGCGACGCGTTGGTCTTCATGGCATTCCTCCGGTTACATCGGCGGCACGGTGCCGTCTTTGCCGGCGGAAATGCGGGTGGCGACGCGTTCGCCCTTTTCGTTGGCGGCGGAGAACAGCACGATATGCACGCCCGGTTTCAGCAGGCTCAGATCGCCCGGATCCAGCGTCACGATCGGCACGTCTTCCGGCACGACGACGGTTTTCTGCTGGTTGCCGTAGGTGACTGTCAGGGTGCGGCCATTGGATTTCACCAGTTTGCCGACGGTGCCGTTGGTCATGGTGTCCACTTTGCCGTCGGCGGATTCCCAGGCAGAGTGCCCTTCGCCGGTGCCGCGCAGGCTGGCGGCGAACACGTGCACCTCCAGCGCTTTGAGCGTGCCGTCCGGCTGCGGTACGGCGGCGGTGCCGATAAAACTGTCCGGTTTGATGTCGTCCAGCGTGGCTTTGGAAACGCTGAGCACTTTGGTCTGATCGTTCAGCTTGACGCTGAGGGTCTCGCCCTTGCGATCGGTCAGCTGCAGATTGCCGTCGGCAACCTGGCTGATGGTGCCGCGCAGCGGCGCAATCACCTTGCCCGGCGGTTGGGCGGCGGCGGCCAAGCCGCTGGACAGCAGCAAGGTGGATAACAGTAAACCGGCTATACGATGACGGGTAATCATAACGTTCTCCTGAAATGAGTTTGCCGGTTAAGCATGGTTGAGCCATTGGGTCAGCGCCATGGCCGTTTGATGACATTAATGTCATCAAGTTTGTCTGCCGAAGCTGCTAGTATTTTTGCAGACGTAACGAGGTGGCGAGCATGCGAATACTGGTAGTTGAAGACGATATCGGCACAGGGGATTACCTGAAGAAAGGGCTGGGGGAAGCGGGCTACGGCGTCGATTTGGCGCGCACCGGCACCGACGGGCTGTTTCGCGCGTTGGAGCAGGATTACGATGCGATCGTGCTCGACGTGATGCTGCCGGGGCTGGACGGCTGGCAGATCATCGAGGTGTTGCGCAAGAAAAGCGACGTGCCGATCCTGTTTCTCACCGCCCGCGACGGCGTACAGGATCGCATCCACGGTCTGGAGCTGGGCGCGGACGACTATCTTATCAAACCGTTTTCCTTTACCGAGCTGGTGCTGCGTTTGCGCACCTTGCTGCGCCGCGGGCCGGCGCGCGAAGCCGATCATTACGCCATCGCCGATCTGCAGTTGGACGTGCTGCGCCGCCGGGCGGTGCGCCAGGATCAGGTGATCCCGTTGACCAATAAAGAATTCATGCTGCTGCATCTGCTGGTGCGGCGCGAAGGTGAAGTGCTGTCGCGCACGCAGATCGCCTCCCAGGTGTGGGACATGAATTTCGACAGCGACACTAATGTGGTTGACGTGGCGATCAAACGCCTGCGCGCCAAAATCGACCGGCCGTTCGACGTCAAGCTGATCCACAGCGTGCGCGGCATCGGCTATGTTTGCGAGCCGCGCTCGTGAACGCCCGCGCTTCACGTCGGCCGGTGTCGCTGACGCTGCGCACCGCCATGCTGTTCGCGCTGGTGGCCGCCTGCGTGGTGAGCGGGGCGGGCTGGTATCTGTTCGGCGCCATGCGTCAGGAAATGACGCTCCGCAGCGATCTGCAGGTGACCGGGCGCGTAGAGTATTTCCGCCATTTACTGGGGCAGCGCTTTCCTTTGGCGCGCCTGACCGCCAATAACGGCCTGTTCGAAAACATGCTGGGCAATGAACAGGACGTGCTGATTTTCCAAATGCCGGGGCAAAAACCGCTCATCAATGTGAATCCGGCCAGGGTGGCCCTGCCGCCAATCGCGCCGACGCCGCCCGAACAGGCGCAGACGCTGGCCGCCGTGCGCGGCGGGGAAACGGCGCAGGGGGTGCCGCTGCGTGCGGCATCGGCGATGGTGCGTCTGGAAGACGGCAGTTTGCTGCAGATCTCCGCCGCGCACGTGATGGTCAACGAACAGAAGATGCTGGCGCGCTACCTGTGGCGTATTGTCGCGGCGGTCGTTGTGGCTTTCCTGCTGATTGCGCTGCTGGGCTATGGGGTCATGCGCCGGGGATTGAAGCCGCTATGGCGCATGGCGGCGCAGGCGTCGCAGATCGCGCCCAATACATTGTCCACTCGCCTTAGCGAACAGGGGGCGCCGAAGGAGTTGCAGCAGCTGACCCGTTCGTTCAATGCGATGCTCGATCGGTTGAATGAAGGCTATCAGCGGCTGACGCAGTTTTCCGCCGATCTGGCCCATGAGATCCGCACGCCGGTGGGCGCGTTGATGGGCCAGTGTCAGGTGGCGCTGTATCAACCTCGCAGCGTGGAGGAGTACGAAACCCTATTGTCGAACAATATGGATGAGCTGGAGCGTATTTCGCGCATGGTGGAAAACATCCTGTTTCTGGCGCGCGCCGGTGAGGCGCAGTCCGCGCTGAACTACAGTCGTCTGGATGTGGCGGCCGAGCTGCGGCGGGTGGCGGATTACTTCGAAGGGCTGGCGGAAGAACGCGGCATCGTGCTGAGTTGTGAAGGGGAAGGCGAGCTGAAGGCGGACGCGATGTTGTTCCAGCGGGCGCTGAGCAACCTGGTGGCCAACGCGGTGCGCTATGCCGATGAAAACAGCCTGATCGTATTGCGGGCTGAACGGCGTGCCGATGCCTGGTGGGTGCAGGTCATCAATCAGGGGCCGCCGATCGCGCCGGCGCATCTGGAAAAACTGTTCGATCGTTTCTACCGCGCCGATCCCGCGCGCAGCGCCGGCAGCCACGCCAGCGGCCTCGGGCTGTCTATCGTGCGCGCCATCATGACGCTGCACGGCGGTGAGGCGCGCGCCGAATGTATCGAGCGCGCGCCTGTCGCCAGCCTCATTTTCAGCCTGCGGTTCCCGCTAACGCAATAATCGTTATGCCGGATTAACGCGGCGGAATGGCAAAGCGGAAGCAGGCGCCGCTTTGCGGTTGTTCGATCAGCTGAATATCGCTGTCGTGCAGCTGCAGAATGCGCCGCACGATCATTAACCCCAGCCCGCCCGCAGGGCGCCGGGCGCCGCTCAGGACAGACGGCCGCACGAACAGATCGGCGCGCAGCGTCTGCGGAATGCCGGGGCCGCTGTCGCTGACCTGCACCATCACCCGATCTTCCTGCCGCCACAGCCGCACGCCGATGTCGCCGCCGGGCGGCGTATGGCGAATGGCGTTGTCCAGCAGGTTGGTCAGCACCCGCTCAATCATGCTGAGATCGGCGAACACCGGCGGCACGCCGGGGGCGATGTCGGCATGCAGCCGCTGATTACGCGCCTCCGCCGCCAGCTCGAACTTTTGGAACACGTCCTGCAACAGCTCGCTGAGGGAGAAGGGCTCTTTCTGCGGTTTCACCACGCCGTACTCCAGCCGCGCCAGCTCGAACAGCTCCTGCGCCAGCTTGCCCACTTTGCGGCTCTGCGCCAGGGCGATCTCCAGATAGCGCCGCCGATCGGCGTCGCTCAGGGTGGCGGCCTTGACCGACAGCGTTTCCAGATAGCCGTGCAGCGAGGTGAGCGGGGTGCGCAGATCGTGCGAGACGTTGGCGATGAATTCGCGCCGCAGCCGATCCTGCTGCGCCAGCGTTTGCCACTGTTCGGCGAGGCGCTGCGCCATGCGGTGAAAGGCCTGTTGCAGCTGGCTGACCTCGTCGCGCCCGGCCGGCGCCGCCGGCCGCGCCGCGTAGGCCTGCACCGCCTCGATGCCGCCGCTGTCCAGCGCATTGACCTGACGGGTCAGGCGCCGGATGGGGCGAGTGACCCAGTAGAACGCGAAACCGCCGGCCAGCAGGCTGAACAGCACCATCACCCCGGAGGTCCACAGCGCCATCCTGGCCGCCGAGTTGAACTGGGCGTTGCTGGCCAGCGCCGTGTACTCTTCACCGAGCAAGACCACATACAGATAGCCCTCGACCCGGCCGTCGACCTTCAGGGGCGCAACGCTGAACACCTTGCGCCCGTCCGCGCTGCGCGGATCGTCGCCGTACACCGGCATCTGCGCGCCATCGAGCAGCGCCTGCAGCGGCGCCAGCGCGACCCGCTGCCGCTTCAGATGCCCGGCCGGCGCGGCGTTGCCGATGATTGCGCCCTGTTTGTCGAGCAGATAAACCTCAACGCTGGGGTTCACCGCCATCAGCTGATCGAACAGGGTATGCACCGCCTGCAGATCCGGCCCGTTCACCCCCAGCAGCGGATTGCTGTCGGCGATATGCTGCGCCAGGTTGCCGGACAGGCGCTGGATCACCGCCTGGCTGTACTGAGTATTGCTGCGCACCTGCATCCAACCGGAAAAGGCGCAGCCGATGACGATCAGCAGCGCGAAGATAATCGTGAGGCGTTGCGCTAACGTAAGGTTTTTCATGGCTCACTCTTGCGGCGCGGCCGCGAATTTATAGCCCATGCCCCACACCGTGAGGATGCGCTCGGGTTCCGCCGGGTTGCGCTCGATCTTGATGCGCAGCCGGTTGATATGGGTGTTGACGGTGTGCTCGTACCCCTCGTGCTGATAGCCCCAGACCTGATTCAACAGGCTGAGGCGCGAGAACACCTGGCCCGGGTGGCGGGCGAAAAAGTACAGCAGGTCGAATTCGCGCGGCGTCAGCTCGATCGGCTGTTGGTGCAGGCGCACTTCGCGGGCGATGGGATCGATGGTCAGATCGTTGAAGCTGAGCGCGCCGGCGTCCATGCGCAGGTTGCGGCTCATCGCCTCCTGGCGGCGAAACAGCGCCTTGACCCGCGCCACCAGCTCCAGCATGGAAAAAGGTTTGGCCAGATAGTCGTCGGCGCCCAGCTCCAGCCCCAGCACACGGTGCACCTCGCTGGAGCGCGCGCTGGTGATGATGATCGGCGTGTAGCGCGTCATGGTGCGCGCCCGGCGGCAAATCTCCAATCCGTCGACGCCCGGCAACATCAGATCGAGGATCAAGGCGTCCCAGCCGCCCTGTTCCAGCATCGCCATGCCCTGATTGCCGTCGGCGGCGTGGCTGATGGCGTAACCCTCGTCACGCAGATGCAGCTGCAGCAGATCGGCGATGTCGCCGTCGTCCTCGACGATCAAAATTCGTTTTGGCTTGTCCATTCTCATTACCGCTGATTAGCCCGATTCTCTCTGAAGTCTACACAACCGCCACCGGCGGAGTTATCACATTTTATTTAACTTTGCGTGAGGTCTTGGGGAACAAATCCGGGGAATACTGGGCTCATCGCATCGTTAGCTGGCAGGAATCGCTATGAGCTTCACCCTCACCCCGGAACAACGACAGACGGTACATCCTCTCTGGCTGCGGTTGACGCATTGGCTGAATGCGCTGGCGATGCTGATCATGGTCACCAGCGGCTGGCGCATCTATAACGCCTCGCCGCTGTTCAACTTCAGTTTTCTCAACGAGCTGACGCTTGGCGGCTGGCTGGGCGGCGCGCTGCAGTGGCACTTCGCCGGCATGTGGCTGTTTGGCGTCAACGGGCTGTGCTACCTGCTGCTTAACCTCGCCAGCGGGCGCTTCAAACGCAAATATTGGCCGCTCAGCCCGAAGCAGTTTCTCGCCGATGTCGGCGCGGCGCTGCGCGGCCGGCTGCAGCACGCCGATTTGCGCCACTACAACATGGTGCAGCGCGTGGCCTATCTGTCGGTGATGCTCCTCGGCGTGATAAGCGCGCTGTCCGGACTGGTGCTGTGGAAATCGGTGCAGTTTCCACTGCTGCGCACGCTGCTCGGCGGCTATGAAGCGGCGCGCTATATCCACTTTTTCGCCATGTCGGCGCTGGTGGCCTTCGTCGCGATCCATCTGGTGATGGTAGCACTGGTGCCCCGCACGCTGCTGGCCATGCTGCGCGGACGTTAAGGAGTTCACGATGAAAAAGGATAAACAGACCATGACGATCGTTGAAGGGCAGGCGATCGTCAAAGAAGCGCAGCGCTTGTTGACCGCGTCGTCCCGCCGCCGCTTTCTGCGCAACGGCCTGACGCTGGGCGGCATCGCCATGCTCACCGGCTGCGATCTCAGCGGCAACGCTAACGTCGAGCAGGCGCTGAGCCGCATTTCGCGTCTCAACGATCGGGTGCAGGGCTGGCTGTTCAACGGCGATCGCCTGGCGCCGGTCTACCCGGAATCGATGATCACCCGGCCATTCCCGTTCAACGCCTTTTACGCCGAGGAGGACGCGCCCGACATCAACGGCGACGACTATCGGCTGGAGGTGGCGGGGCTGGTGCAGGACAAGCGCGCCTGGAGCCTGCCGCAGCTGCATCGGATGGCGCAGGTCAGCCAGGTGACGCGTCATATTTGCGTCGAGGGTTGGAGCGCCATCGGCAAGTGGGGCGGCGTGCCGTTCGCCACCTTTCTAAAGGTAATCGGCGCGGATCTTAGCGCCCGCTACGTCAGCTTCAAATGCGCCGACGACTACTACACCAGCATCGATATGGCCACCGCGCTGCATCCGCAGACGATTATCGCGCTGACCTACGACGGCCAGATCTTGCCGCGCAAGTACGGCTACCCGATGAAGCTGCGCATGCCGACCAAGCTGGGCTACAAGAATCCGAAACACATTCAGGTGATCGAGGTCACCAACCGCTTCCCGGGCGGTTACTGGGAAGACCAGGGCTACAACTGGTTTGGCGGCAGCTGAGGCGGCCGCCGGCCATTCTCCGGCACTCCGGTGCCTTTGACATGACGGAAGGAAATACCATGAAAAAGTTATTCGCAATGATGATGTGCAGCGCGCTGATGCTGGGCGTGGCCGGCGCCAACGCCGCGGACGGCATGAGTAAAGACGCGATGAAAAAGGACGGCATGAGCCAGATGTCGCACGACGGCATGGCGAAAGATGGGATGAAGAAAGAGTGCATGGGCAAGGACTGCATGAAGAAAGACAAAATGGGCAAAGACGCCATGAAAAAGGATGGCATGGCGAAAGACAGTATGGCCAAAGACGGCATGAAGAAAGACGAGATGAAAAAGGATGCGATGGGGCACTAAGCCGCCTCACCCCGCGGCCGCAAGCGGCAAACCGCGGCGGCTGCGGGCAGCATAAGGAGAGAGGATGATGTTGGCGACATGGCTGCGGCGCTTTCAGCGCTCGAACGGGGACGTTATCTTTATGCGCGCGGCGTTGGTGGTGATTTTCGCCGCCTTCGGCTACGCCAAATGGTTTGATTACGAGGCACAGGGGCTGGTGCCACTGATCGGCAACAGCCCGCTGCTGAGCTGGATGCATCAGGCGTTCGGCATTCGCGGCGCCAGTTATGCATTAGGCGTCGCTGAATGGAGCTTCGGTTTGCTGCTGTTGGTGGGATTCTGGTCGCGGCGGTTGGGGTTGCTGGGGGCGATCGGATCGACGGTGACCTACCTGACCACGCTGACGCTGATCTTTTCTACGCCGGGCGCCTGGGAGCCCTCCGCCGGCGGTTTTCCCGCCATGGCCGGGGCCACCAGCTTTTTAATCAAGGATCTGGTGTTGTTGGCCGGCTCTCTGGTGCTGCTGAAGGCCGATTTGCCGGCCGAGCAGGCATAAAAAAGGGCGTAGCCTGGCTACGCCCTCTGGTTATTGATTGACCGTCACATATCCGGGAAGGTCAGGGTGCCCCCCGGCGCTTCGCGATGAATGTGCAGGAAGTTCAGGTGCTTCTCGTACTGGTCGAGAATATCGCCAATCACCTGTTCCTTGCTGTAGTCCATCAGGTCGTTGCCCTGGGTGCCTTCCATCAGGAAGGTTTCCAGCCGGTAGTAGTGCGACTTGCCGGAGCGGGCGCGGTAGGTGAAGCCCGGCACCGAGTAGCGCATCGGCCAGATCTGATAGATGAAGTTCTGTTCCTCGCCCAGGTGTACCAGCAGCTCCAGGTGGTTCAGGCGTTCGTCTTCGGTCGGCGGCACTTCGCTGAACTCCACTTTCGCGCCGCGCAACTCCAGCTCGCGCGCCACGTCCTGCATCGCCGGGCGGCAAACCTTATCCAACATTTTCTGCGTATACTGCGTGCCCGGGTAGTTCATCACCCGCGACAGGCGCTGTTTCCAGTTGAGCACGTCGTGGCTGGAGACCGGCACCGGCGCCAGGGTGCTGAGCGCGCTGGCCTTGCGGTAGTCTTCTACCCGCAGCGATTTATACAGCCCGGCCATCACGAAGAAGATCACGAAGCTGAACGGCAGGCCCATGATCACCGTGGTTTTCTGCAGCGCCGGCACGCCGTCGGTCATCAGCATGCCGATGGTCAGCAGGCCGATGGCCACCGACCAGAAAATCCGCAGCCAGTTCGGCGCATCATTATTGATGTCGGCCAGGCGCGAGGTGAAGTTACCCAGCACCAGCGAGCCGGAGTCCGCCGAGGTGACGTAGAACAGCAGGCCGGTGATGGTGGCCACCGAGGCGCTGAAGGTGAAGCCGGGGTATTGCGCCAGCAGGCTGTAGAAGCCGCGCTCCGGGAACTGCATCACTTCCTGCGCGAACTCGGCGTTGCCGTGAATGATCTGGTACAGCGCGCTGTTGCCGAAGATAGACAGCCACAGCAGGGTGAACACGAACGGTATGATCAGCGTGCCGACCACGAACTGGCGAATGGTGCGCCCGCGCGAGATGCGCGCCAGGAACAGGCCGACGAACGGCGACCACGCCACCCACCAGGCCCAGAAGAACAGCGTCCAGTTGTTCATCCACTCCACCGGCCGATCGAAGGCGAAGCTGTTGAGCGTCATGCCCATAAAGCGGTTGACGTAATCGCCGACGTTAAGCACCAGCGCGTTGAGCAGGAACTCGGTGTCGCCGAAGAACAGCACGAACAGGATCAGGCCCAGCGCCAGCAGCACGTTCAGCTCGGACAGGATGCGGATGCCCTTGTTGACCCCCGAGGTGACCGAGATGGTGGCCATGATCACCGACAGCAGGATCAGCGAGCCCTGCACCGTCAGGTTTTCCGGGATCTCGAACAGCACCTTGAGGCCGTAGTTGAGCTGCACCACGCCGATGCCCAGCGTGGTGGCGATGCCGAAGATGGTGCCGAGCACCGCGGCGATGTCCACGCTGTGGCCGATCGGGCCGTTGATGCGTTTACCGAAGATTGGGTACAGCGCCGAGCGGATGGTCAGCGGCAGATTGTAGCGATAGCTGAAGTAGCCGAGGGCGATGCCCATCAGCGCATACATCGACCAGCCGGTCAGGCCGTAGTGGAACAGCGTCCAGACCATTGCCTGGCGCGCGGCCTCCAGCGTTTGCGCGTCGCCTTCCGGCGGCATCATGTACTGGGTCACCGGCTCGGCGACCGAAAAGAACATCAGGTCGATGCCGATGCCGGCGGCGAACAGCATCGCCGCCCAGCTCATCAGGCTGAACTCCGGCTTGGACTGCTCCGGCCCGAGCTTGATGGAACCGAAGCGCGAGGCGGCGATAAACACCACGAACACGATGTACAGCGTTGCCGCCAGCAGGTAGTACCAACCGAAGGTGGTCGACACCCAATTCAGCGTGCGGGTGATCCACTGCCCGGAGAAGTCGGTGAAAAAGATGGTCATCAGCGAGAAGGCCAGGATCAGCCCCGCCGAGGTGAAGAAAACCACAGGGTTGAGGCGGTCCTGCTGCGGTTTGGAGGAGGTTTCGCGTGTTGTCATCGTCATCCTCTGAACTGAGTAAAATCGTGCCGCTCCGCATTTCGGGGCGCGCTGGCGCCGCCGGAAAACGGGCGAATGAAGGCGGCGACCATCCCCATGGGAATGGCCTGAGTAACGCCGCTTTCGCCTGTTGCCGAAGCACCGGAGCGCTTCACGGTGGGAACCGCTTACAGCCACTGATTTTGGTCAGATTCGTTAATTACCTCACAAAAATCAGCCAGTTCCACAACCAGATAGTACAAATTTTTAACCAGGCGGCAATAAAATATATGCAATTTTTATTGAACGTTCAATCAAAAAAAAGTTTAATAGTCCGCATGATGACCTGAATCACGGGCGAAACGGCAGTGAAATTTGCCCGCTGAGATAAGGCCGAAGTCGGTTTTGTGAGAGTCGAAATATGCCAAAGGTAGGAATGCAGCCAATCAGAAGGCAGCAGTTGATTGATGCCACGCTCGCCGCGGTAAACGAAGTGGGAATGCATGACGCCACCATCGCGCAGATCGCGCGGCGCGCCGGCGTTTCCAACGGCATCATCAGCCATTATTTCAAGGACAAGAACGGCCTGCTGGAAGCCACGATGCGCTATCTGATCAGCCACCTGGGCGAGGCGGTGAAGCTGCGGCTGCAGGCGCTGACCGATAACAGCCCGGCGGCGCGGCTGCAGGCGATCGTCGCCGGCAACTTCGACGACAGCCAGATCAACAGCGCGGCGATGAAGACCTGGCTGGCCTTTTGGGCCAGCAGCCTGCACCAGCCGCAGCTCAACCGGCTGCAACAGGTGAACGGCCGCCGGCTCTATTCCAACCTGTGCGCCGAGTTTCGCCGCGTCATGCCGCAGCCGCAGGCGCGGTTGGCGGCCAAGGGGCTGGCGGCGCTGATCGATGGGCTGTGGCTGCGCAGCGCGCTGCGCGGCTCCGCGTTCAATCAGGCGCAGGCGCTGGCGCTCACGACCGAATACATCACGTTCCAACTCCGGGGGCAGACGCCGCCCGGAGGATAACTCAAGGAGATCCTATGTCCCGTTTTGGCTTGCAGAAGCTCTATATTCATGGCGCCTATGTAGACAGCACCGCTGGAAAAACCTTCAACGCCATTAACCCGGCGAACGGCGAAGTTCTGGCTGAAGTCCAGTCCGCCGGCGCTGAAGACGTCGATCGTGCGGTGGCCAGCGCGGCCAGCGGGCAGAAGGTGTGGGCGGCGATGACGGCGATGGCGCGTTCGCGCATCCTGCGTCGCGCGGTGGATATTCTGCGCGAGCGCAACGATGAGCTGGCGGCGCTGGAAACGCTGGATACCGGCAAAGCGATGTCGGAAACCACCGCGGTGGACATCGTCACCGGCGCCGACGTGCTGGAGTATTACGCCGGCCTGATCCCGGCCATTGAAGGCGAACAGATCCCGCTGCGCGATACCTCGTTCGTTTACACTCGCCGCGAACCGTTGGGCGTGGTGGCCGGCATCGGCGCCTGGAACTACCCGATTCAAATCGCACTGTGGAAGTCCGCGCCGGCGCTGGCGGCGGGCAACGCGATGATCTTCAAACCGAGCGAAGTCACGTCGCTGACGGCGCTGAAGCTGGCGGAAATTTACACCGAAGCCGGTTTGCCGGACGGCGTTTTCAACGTGGTGACCGGCAGCGGGGCGGAAGTGGGGCAATACCTGACCGACCATCCGGGCATTGCCAAAGTGTCCTTCACCGGCGGGGTGAAAACCGGCAAGAAGGTGATGGCCAACGCGTCGGGGTCGACGCTGAAGGAAGTCACCATGGAACTGGGCGGCAAGTCGCCGCTGATTATCTTCGACGACGCCGATCTGGATCGCGCCGCCGATATCGCCATGATGGCCAACTTCTACAGCTCCGGCCAGGTGTGCACCAACGGCACCCGCGTCTTCGTGCCGGCGGCGCTGCAGGCGCAGTTTGAGGCGAAAATTCTCGAGCGCGTGAAGCGCATTCGCCTCGGCGATCCGACCGATCCGCAAACCAACTTCGGGCCGCTGGTCAGCTTTGCGCACATGGAATCGGTGCTGCGCTTTATCGAGAGCGGCAAAAACAGCGGTGCGCGCCTGCTGTGCGGCGGCGAACGCGTCACCCACGGCGAATTCGGCAAGGGCGCTTACGTGGCGCCGACGGTATTCAGCGACTGCCGTGACGATATGGAAATCGTGCGCGAGGAGATCTTCGGGCCGGTGATGAGCATCCTCAGCTACCAGAGCGAAGATGAAGTGGTGCGCCGTGCCAACGACACCACCTTCGGCCTGGCCGCGGGCGTGGTGACCCACGATCTGGCCCGCGCGCACCGCGTGATCCACCAGCTGGAAGCCGGCATTTGCTGGATCAACACCTGGGGCGAGTCGGCGGCGGAAATGCCGGTCGGTGGCTACAAGCAGTCCGGCGTCGGCCGCGAAAACGGCTTGACCACGCTGGAGCACTACACCCAGATCAAATCGGTGCAGGTTGAGCTGGGCGATTACGCCTCGGTATTTTAACTATCCCCGTCGTCTTTCGAGCCGCAGCCGGGTTGGCTGCGGCCGACACTCCCCGAGAGCCAAATACACCGCCTGTTGCGGATCCGCGTTTCGCGTTTTCGTCTCATGCAGGCCAATAAAGTAAGGAGATAATGAATGGAATTTGACTACATCATTATCGGTGCCGGTTCCGCCGGCAACGTGTTAGCCACCCGATTGACCGAAGACGCCGACGTCAGCGTCCTGCTGCTGGAAGCCGGCGGCCCGGATTACCGGATGGATTTCCGTACCCAGATGCCGGCCGCGCTGGCGTTTCCGCTGCAGGGCCGCCGCTATAACTGGGCGTATGAAACCGATCCTGAGCCGCACATGAACAACCGCCGGATGGAATGCGGCCGCGGCAAAGGGCTGGGCGGTTCGTCCCTGATCAACGGCATGTGTTACATTCGCGGCAACGCGATGGATTTCGACAACTGGGCCAAGGCGCCGGGTCTGGAAGACTGGACCTATCTGGACTGCCTGCCGTATTTCCGCAAGGCGGAAACGCGCGATATCGGCCCGAACGATTACCACGGCGGCGATGGCCCGGTGAGCGTCACCACGCCGAAGGCCGGTAACAACGAACTTTTCCACGCCATGGTGGAAGCCGGCGTGCAGGCGGGCTATCCGCGCACCGACGATCTGAACGGCTATCAGCAGGAAGGGTTCGGCCCGATGGACCGCACCGTGACGCCGAAAGGGCGCCGCGCCAGCACCGCCCGCGGTTATCTGGATCAGGCGCGTTCCCGGCCGAACCTGAAGATCGTCACCCATGCGCTGACCGACCATATCGTGTTCGACGGCAAGCGCGCAGTGGGCGTCAACTATCTGCAGGGCGACAGCAATCAGCTGACCCATGCCAAAGCGCGCCGCGAAGTGCTGCTGTGCGCCGGCGCCATCGCCTCGCCGCAAATTCTGCAGCGTTCGGGCGTCGGCCCGGCGGCGCTGCTGAAAAGTCTGGACATCAACGTGGTGCACGATCTGCCGGGGGTGGGGGAAAACCTGCAGGACCACCTGGAGATGTATCTGCAGTACGCCTGTAAGAAACCGGTGTCGCTGTACCCGGCGTTGCAATGGTTCAATCAGCCGAAAATCGGCGCGGAATGGCTGTTCAACGGCACCGGCGTCGGCGCCAGCAACCAGTTCGAGGCCGGCGGTTTCATCCGCAGCCGCGCAGAGTTCGCCTGGCCGAACATTCAGTATCACTTCCTGCCGGTGGCGATTAACTATAACGGCAGCAACGCGGTGAAAGAGCATGGCTTCCAGGCCCACGTCGGTTCGATGCGTTCGCCGAGCCGCGGCCGGGTGCAGGTGAAATCGAAAGATCCGCGTCAGCATCCGAGCATTCTGTTCAACTACATGTCGACCGAACAGGATTGGCAGGAGTTCCGCGACGCTATCCGCATCACGCGCGAAATCATGGCGCAGCCTGCCCTGGACGAATACCGCGGCCGCGAGATCAGCCCAGGGCCGGAGGTGCAGACCGACGAGCAGCTGGACGCCTTCGTGCGCGAGCACGCCGAAACCGCCTTCCACCCGTCCTGCTCGTGCAAGATGGGCGAAGACGAGATGGCGGTGGTCGACGGCCAGGGCCGGGTGCACGGCATGGAAGGATTGCGGGTGGTGGATGCGTCAATCATGCCGCTGATCATTACCGGCAACCTGAACGCCACCACCATCATGATCGCCGAAAAGATCGCCGACCGCATTCGCCAGCGCGCGCCGCTGCCGCGCAGCACCGCCGACTACTACGTCGCCGGCGATGCGCCGGTGCGCAAGCAGTAACCGACACGCCCTCTCGCCGTTGAGGGGGAGGGCCGCCGTAGCAAGCAACCCCTCTCCATATGCTCTTCCCCAAGGCGAGGGGGCAACTCTCTTTTATCCCTTATCCCATCATGCCGCCGGCAGCGAGATCGCCTGATCGAAACTGGTGGGCGTCGCCATGCGCCACATGCGGGCGTAGAACTCGCTTTTGATCTCCGGCTGCAGCAGCGCGCCCGGCTCCAGATAGTAATAGATATCGGCGTACACCTTGATCTCGGTCGGCGTGATGCGGCGCAGCATATGGTGCGAGGTCAGCTGCTCCGGGCGGCTGACGCCGGCCGCCGCCAGCATGTCTGCCAGCGCTTTCACCGTATTCTGATGGAAGTGGTAGACGCGTTCCGCCTTGTTCGATACCACCAGCGCCTTTTGCCGCAGCGGATCTTGCGTCGCCACGCCGGTCGGGCAGTGGTTGGTGTGGCAGCTTTGCGACTGGATGCAGCCGACGGCGAACATAAAGCCGCGCGCCGAATTCACCCAGTCGGCGCCGAGCACCAGCACGCTGGCGATGTCAAAGGCGCTGATGATCTTGCCGCTGGCGCCAATCTTGATTTGGTCGCGCAGGCCGCAGCCCACCAGCGTGTTATGCACGAACAGCAGCCCTTCGCGCAGCGGCATGCCCATATAGTTGGAGAGTTCGAGCGGCGCGGCGCCGGTGCCGCCCTCCTTGCCGTCCACCACGATGAAGTCCGGCAGAATGCGGGTGTGCAGCATCGCCTTGACGATGGCGACGAACTCCCACGGGTGGCCGATGCACAGCTTGAAACCGACCGGTTTGCCGCCTGACAGCTCGCGCAGCTGTTGGATGAACTGCATCATTTCCAGCGGGGTGGTGAAGGCGCTGTGCGAGGCCGGCGAGATGCAATCCACGCCTTCCGGCACGCCGCGGGTGGCGGCGATTTCCGCATCTACCTTCTTCGCCGGCAGAATGCCGCCGTGGCCCGGCTTGGCGCCCTGGCTGAGCTTGATTTCAATCATTTTCACCTGCGGGCTTTGCGCCTGTTCGGCAAAGCGGCGCGGATCGAAATGGCCGTCGGCGGTGCGACAGCCGAAATAGCCGCTGCCCAGCTCCCACACCAGGTCGCCGTTGTTTTCGCGGTGATAGCGGCTGATGCTGCCCTCACCGGTGTCGTGGTAGAAGTTACCCTTGGCCGCGCCGAGGTTGAGCGCGCGGATGGCGTTGGCGGAGAGTGCGCCGAAGCTCATGGCCGAAATGTTGAAGATCGACGCGGAGTAGGGCTGGCGGCAGTCGGCGCCGCCGATGGTGATGCGGAAACTGGTTGGGTCGGCGGCTTCCACCGGCCGCATGGAGTGGCCGATGCACTCATAGCCGGTTTGATACACGTCCAGCAGGGTGCCGAACGGTTTGTCACCCATCTCGTTTTTCGCCCGGCGATACACCAGCGTGCGCTGGGTGCGCGAAAACGGGATCTCTTCATTATCCTGCTCGAGGAAATACTGGCGCAGTTCCGGACGGATGAACTCGAAGAAGAAGCGCAGGCGGCCGATGATCGGGTAGTTGCGGCAGATGGCGTGGCGCTGCTGCGTGAGATCGTAGATACCCAGCACCATCAGGCAACCGCAGGCCAGGGCCGGCAGCCAGAACCACGGATGGTTGTGCATCATGATCAAGAAAACCAGGGTGAGCAAGATGCTCAGCACAAAGCAGGTATAGCGGCTGAATAAGGACGACTTCATAACATCTCCTGATGTTTATTTTAATCCACACGACATGACTCACGGATAATCCGTGTGCAAATCGTAACCAACAGGAGAGGATGTTGTGTGTCTGTTGCTGCTTTGTCGCCGGTTGTTACATTAATTTAACCTGGCGGAAGGGAGGGGTTGCCGCGCGGCGTGCCGCGCAACAAGCCAAGATGTTTATTTGCCGGCGACGAAGATGGTGCTCATGCTGCGCAGCCGCAGCTTTTTCATCGCGCTGTATTTCTGCGAGAAGATGGTTTTCGGGTGCGTGCCGCGTTTTTCCGCGATATGCAGCAGGCTGTCGCCGCGCAGCAGATTGAAGATCACGTCGCTTTCCGCCGGGCTGAGCTCGCGGGTTTTCTGCACTCTGATGCCGCCCGGCTCTTTGCTTTCCAGCAGCCGCTGGATTTTTTCCTGCAGCGAATAAAGCGGAATGCGGGTAGAGACCAATTCAACGGAAATCCCCAGGATCGACAGCAGTTTCACCACGCGCTCGTCGTCATAGAACACCAACAGGCGCGTCTTGCTGTTGTATTGCTGGTGCAGGGACACCAGGCTTTCGATCACGTTGACGCTCTGTTCCAGGTTTTGCGAGGTGAAAATCAGCGCGATATCGTGCTTGGTGATCTTCTCTGCTTTGGCGCCGCCGTGCATGAAATCGGAAAACAGGCGGATATCGTACGCGCCGTAATGTTTCTTCAGCAGCACCGACAGGCCAACATAGCTGTACTTACACTCACTAATCACAAGAACGTTGTTTTTAGACATAGGGCAAACACCAATACCGAGTTAAAAGTATTCAGCTGTAAGAAGCGAGTTCAAATCCTTGATGCTGGATTCCTTCCACAGCTTTCCCTGCAGTGCGTAATATGGCATTTCATCCAGCCATTTCTTGTGTTCGGGAGTTTCAACTCCTTCGATAATTACCTTGTAATGATTAAGGTAAAAGAAGCGCAGTAACGCGCGCATCAAGCCCTCGCCGCCGGACTTTTTCATAAAGTCCCAGAGCAGAAAACGATCGAGCTTAACGAAGCGGAACTGGCTGTTGTACAACGCGGAAAAACCCGCATAGCCAGAACCAAAATCATCGAGCCAAAATGAATAACTATTCAATGACGGATCGCCGTGCACGCGATCTTTCACCAGCCGGGTTGAATTCTCGCTGATCTCAAAATGAATACAGCGCAGGGCATTAATTCTCTCGGCAAAGTGACTATTCGCCAGCGATTGCAGGGAATAATCGTCAACATTCAAAGTGGCTATCACTTGGTTTTCATGAAACCAGTGTTTGTATTTATCGATCAGATTGATCTGATCCATCAAAATCTCAATCCGGGTGGCGCTGTCGGCGTGACGAAAGAACTGTTCAGGAGAAAAATGGGCATATTCGCTATTAAACGTAAAGCGAGACAGACATTCAACGGCCAGCAATTGTCCCGACTTCGCGAACATTGGCTGAAAAACATAATTAATGCCGTTATTTTTCTCTCTGAAAGAACCGCTCATTTCCCAATCCTTGGATTGATATTTAACTTGTTGATTTTAAATGATTAAAAAGAAAGTTACTCCGTATTTTTTGGTAAATTTCTTATTTAAAGCGTCAGGATGGCCGAAACGTGTCGACAGACCATTTAACGCGGAATTCGTGCCAAAGTCCAAACGTCGCAATCTGTTACTAAATGTAAATATTCGGGATAATATTCTGATTTTCAGGCCTTAACGCAAAATGTTGAACTCTGCAGCTTTCCCAAACACAGATTATTCCTATTCATATGAATCGTCAACATCGATCGATAGGTATCCGCCGATAGTTTATTCCTATCAAGAGGGGGCTTATGAATGTTTTAAACGATTTAACATTAAGAATATGCTTAGTCTATATTTCGTCCGGCAATGAGTTCATCGAGGCAACGCTCCTTTTCAGCAAGGGAGTGCTATCGCTGAGTGTATGCTCAGTGGCGGCAATATATATATAAGCCCGCCACTGAATCGATTATTTTATTGTTCTATGGAGCTGGAAATGAAAAAAGTATTATTGCCTTTGGCTGCCCTGGTATTGTCTGCAACTGCTTCCAACGCAATGGCAGCAAACGGCAACGTTAAATTCACCGGTGAAATTGTACAGTCCACCTGTAAAGTTGTTGATAAAGACCAGAATAAAGAAGTTTACCTGGGTAAATATCCTACCACCGCTTTCCCAACTGCCGGTTCTACCAGCGGTGCTAAAGCTTTCGATATTAGCCTGGAGAAATGTGAAGCGGGTAACTACACCCTGCGTTTCGACGGTAACACTCCTGCTGGCCACCCAGAGCTGTTGGCTGTAACTGGCGGCGCAACTGGCGTTGGCGTTGAAATTCTGGATAACAACGGTTCTACTCTGCCAATCTCTCAGGAAGTGGCTACCCCAGCTACCGTAACTGTTGCTGCTGATGGCGATAACCCAGGCGCTGCGACTTTCAACCTGCGCGCTCGTTACAAATCCTTCCAGGATCTGGTAACTGCCGGTCAGGCAAACTCTAACGCTACCTTCACCATCGAATACAAATAATTCGCTGGCAGGATAGATAGAGTTATTGGCCAAGGATGGCTAAATTTTGAGAGTTGAGACATTCCGATGAAAAAAATTCTGACTGGTATTTTATTCGCATTCTCTGTTAATGCCTTTGCCGGCATTCAGGTTGATGCGACGCGTGTCATCTATAACAGTGCAAGTAAATCCGCATCGCTCTCAATCAGCAATGACAGCGACGATACCTACATGGTGCAAACCTGGCTGGATACTGGCGACGCAAGCCAGATGCCTAAGAATTTGCCGATCGTGGTGACCCCCCCCATTTTGAAGCTGGCTGCCAAGAAAGACGCCATTTTGCGTTTTATTTATTCCGGCAGCGGTTTGCCGCAGGACAGAGAATCTCTGCTCTGGGTTAACGTACAGGAAATTCCGCCAACGCCTAAGCAAGATAACGTGCTGCAGGTGGCGATCCGTACCCGTATCAAGCTGTTCTACCGCCCGGATTCGTTGAAAACCAACCTGCAGCAGCAGGCAGAAGCGCTGAAATGGACGCGCCAGGGCGGCAACTTGGTCGTGACCAACGATGGCCCGCTGTTCGTCACGCTGGGCGTATTGAACCTCAAGAGCGGCGGTAAAAGCTGGAAAGTGAACGCCGACATGGTCAAGCCACACGACAGCCTGCGTATTTCCCTGCCTCAGGGCGCGCAATCAGCCAACAATATGTCGTTTACCTATATCAACGACTATGGCGGTCACACCGAGATTAAAAACGTCGCACTGAATTGATTTGAAGCACTTCAAGGAATGAAAGAAATGGCACACAAAAGAATAACAACCCTCGCGCCAAAACGTTTGGTGAAGCTGATTAATGGTGTAATTTATTTTTCTGCTGTGCCTTTTTCATTCTCACATATGGCCATGGCGGAGGAGCAGTTCAACACTTCCTTCATCCATGGCGATGACAATATCGCTCAGGTGGCGTCGTTGGCCAGCGGGGATGATATTCTGCCGGGTAAATATCCGTTTGATATCTATCTGAACGGGCAGCGTATCGATCACCGTGAAATCGAGTTCAAGAAAGAATCCAAGGACTCTCCTGTCGCACCGTGCCTGACGGCGGCGGACTATCAGGATTATGGCGTAAAGCTGCCTGGCGATCTGACCACCGCAGGCGCCGAGCAATGCTACGCATTGCCGCAGCAGATCTCCGGCGCCAAGCTGAACTATGACGCCGCCGTACAGCGTATGGATCTGGAAGTGCCGCAGGTGTTTCTGATCCCGCGTCCGCAAGGCGCCATTTCACCGAAAGTTTACGATCGTGGCATCAACGCCGGCTTTGTAAACTATAACTTTAGCGGTACCCATAACCGCTACGGTAATAACCAGAACGACAAGACCTCAGACTATTACTTTTTGAGTCTCAACAACGGCCTCAATATCGGCGATTGGCGCCTGCGCAACAACTCGACGTTGAACCAACAGTCGGGCGCCGGCACGCATTGGAAAAACATTTCCAGCTGGGCGGAGACGGATATTGTCTCTCTGCGCAGCCGTCTGGTGATCGGCCAGACCAACACCAATAACAACGTTTTCGACAGCATTCAGTTCCGCGGTGTGCAGATGTCCAGCGCCGACGACATGCTGCCGGAAAGCCAGCGCGGCTATGCGCCGGTGGTGCGCGGTGTGGCGACGACCAACGCGCGCGTTGAAGTGCGTCAGAACGGCTATACCATTTACAGCACTAACGTTCCGCCAGGGCCGTTTGCGCTGACGGACATTTTCCCAAGCACCTTGAGCGGTAACCTGGATGTGACGGTCATCGAAGCCAACGGTTCGAGAACCTCATTCGTCGTGCCATTCTCCTCGGTGCCGAACATGCTGCGCGAAGGGATTTGGAACTATCAGCTGACCGCCGGTAAATACCACGACGGCACCAGCCGCTATCAACCCAAGTTTGTACAAGGTACCTTGTCGCACGGCATGTCGTATGACATCACGCCTTACGGCGGCGTTCTGGTGGCGGAAAACTACCGTTCAGCGGTTGTGGGCCTGGGTAAAAACCTGGGGAACTGGGGGGCCGTTTCCTTTGATATGTCCTATTCCGACACCAACCTGGTGAACGGCGATGACAAGCAAGGGGAAAGTTTCCGTTTCCTGTATTCCAAGTCGCTCAACGATTGGGGGACGGAATTCCGCATTGCCGGTTACCGTTACTCGACCTCCGGCTATTATGATTTCTCCGATGCGGTTGCCGAGCGCGAACGCTATGAGAACGGCTATTACCGTAACGATTACTACGATCAAAACGATCGCAACCTGGGCGTGCCGGACTGGGCGGAGTCGCGCCGTCGCAGCTATTATACCAGCCGGTTCAACAACAAACGCCAGCGCGTTGAGCTGTCTGTCAACCAGCGCATCGCCGGTAATTCGACGCTGTACGCCAACCTCAGCAACCAGTCTTACTGGGGCGGGTCCGGCGAAGATCGCACCGTTCAGACCGGTTTCAACAGCAGCTATAAAAATATCAGCTATGGCGTCTTCTATCAGGACAGCCGCAGCAACTACGGCTATAAAGATCGCAGCGTCAACCTGACCGTGTCGATTCCGTTCAGCTTCTTCAGCAAGGATTCGTCGGATATGACCGCCAGCTTCAACGCCGGCCACAGCAAGCAGAGCGGCAATACCTACAGCGCCGGCCTGAGCGGTACCGCGCTGGATGACAACCGCTTGAACTATGCGGTGCAAAGCGGCCATGATCGTTATTCGGGCCAAACCAGCTCGGCCAACGTCGGGTACCAGGGCAGCATGGGGAACATCAATGCCGGTTACAGCTACAGCAAAGATTATCAACAATCTTCGTTGGGCGTGGCGGGCGGTATCGTCGCTCACTCCGGCGGCGTGACGTTGACCCAGCCGCTGCAGAACACCTTTGTGCTGGTGGAAGCCAAAGACGCCAAAGGCGTTCGCATCGAAAACCAACCGGGCGTCGCCATCGACCGCTTCGGTTACGCGGTAATGACCTCTGCGTCGCCATACCGTCATAACCGCGTGGCGCTGCGCACCGAAGATATCGGCAACGGCCTGGATATCCCGATGGCGGCGCGAGACGTGGTGCCGACTTACGGCGCAATCACCCGCGTGAAGTTTGAAACGCACACGGGCCAAAGCCTGTTGGTGCACAGCAAGATGGCCGACGGCGGCGTACCGCCGATTGGCGCCAACGTCTTCAGTGCGGACGGCAAGAACAACGGGACTGTCGGTACCAACGGCGATATTTATATTTCAGGGGCTTCCGCAGGGGATCGCCTGCTGGTGAAATGGGGCAACGACGCGGGCGAAAGCTGCTCACTGGTGGTGCCGGAATTGAAAGCGGCGACCGAACAGCTGATGGGTTATCAGGAACTTTCGCTGACCTGCGGAAAACCGTAAAAGGAAAGGATATGTCTTCTTTGTTAAAGCACAAGAATCTCGGGTTGGCGGCTGGACTGCTGGTCACGCTGGGCGCGTTTTCTCAGAGCAGCTATGCGCTGTCTTGTAAGCAGAATGGCAGCATTCGCCAGGATATCGTGCTGGATAAAGCCATCAAGGTGTCGACCGCCAATACCGCGCCGGGCGCGTTGCTGTGGCGTTCGCAGACCTTTACTTCGACATTCCAATGTACGGATGACTGGAACAACCCGAAAGGGGAGAACGCCTACCTGTACTGGGATCCGCAGTCCCGGATGAGTCAGATCCATAATTCGATCGAAGTGGGTGTCACTTATCAGGGGATTGATGTCAAACCGACTAAAGGTGCGCGTCAGGACGTCGGTCCCGGCACGGAATGTCGCCGTTCGGGCAACCGTTGTTTGTCTCCGGCCAGATCGCTGACGGTAACCGTGTCTTACGCCATCTACATTAAAGCAACCGGCAAGGCGCCGCCGGCCGGCGGCAAGATCAACGACAACAACTCGTACTCGGTATTTCAGGTTGATGGCGTCGGCGGCTTGAACGGCACGCCGAACAGTAACTTTAACGCCTACATTTCCGGGCTGGGCAATATTCAGTTTATTTCCTGCAACCCGAAAATTACCGTGGTGGCCAACAACGGCTCGACGGTGAATTTCGGCACTATCCCGCGTCAGAATGCGGTGGTGGGTAAAATCGAGAAACAGGTGCCGTTCTCGGTGGCCGCCAATATGTCCGATCCGACGACCGGTCAGGATTGTAAAGGTGAAACGTTGCAGGCCAGCTTCAGCACCACCTATCCACTGCAGGATAACAGCGTGATCCTGCCGACCAGCGACAGCGGTTTCGGGATTTTGATCTCGCAGGCGGCGACGCCGAATACGCCGATCATGATGAACAGTCCGGTCGATCTGGGGTTGGTGAACGGCACTATCGTCGAAAAGAACTTTATGGCCAGTCTGAAATGGTTGAGTACCAACCCGAAGGTAGGGCCGTTCAGCGCATCGGCGAATATTGACGTCACCTTCAAATAATTCGGTGTCTCGTCAATAAAGAAAGGGTTCAGTTCTCGCGAACTGAACCCTTTTTTGTGCCTTTACCATGAGGATTAACGCAGCCCCATCCAGCTGGTGCAGACGCCTTCCGGCGGCTTGCCGGCATACCAGCGCGGTAAGGCGGGGGCGTCGCGGTGTTGCTCAGTCTGCGTCTGCGCCGGCTGCGCCGGCCATTCCGCGACGTCCCAGCGGGTGGTGCGGCGATAGACTGCCGGGGTTTTGCCAAACTGTTTCTTGAAGGCGCGTGAGAACGAAGGCTGAGAGTCGAAATGGTATTGCAGGGCGATATCAAGGATCGGTCGTGGAGTGGAGCGCAGCGCCTGCGCCGCCTGCGACAGGCGCCGCTCGCGGATATAGCTGCCGAGCGCGTGGCCGGTGGTGCTGCGGAACATGCGCTGCAGGTGCCATTTGGAGTAGCCTGACTTGGCGGCGACGTTATCCAGCAGCAGCGGTTGGTCCAGATGAGTTTCAATCCAGTCTAGTAAATCGTGAATGATATTGACGCGATCCATGGTTTTAGTTCTCCCGCAAAAACGACATTCAGGTCACAGTGACTTAGCTTAATTATCCAAGAATATACTTTGATAATAGGCGTGACTACGCCGTTACGCAAGGGTAAACCGGGGGGAAAAAGGTGACCAAAAATGCTCTTTGAATCGCAGGGGGATAAAAGAAAGGCCGCATAAAGCGGCCTTTCCAGCAGGAAACGAGTGGAAAATCAGTTGGTTTCCGGTTTCACTTCAATGTAGTTCAGACCCAGCACGCTGCTGGTGTAGCCGCGGATCTTGTTGGTCATCTCGATATCGCCGTTCAGCTTGTGGCCGTAGGACGGGATGATCTCTTTCAGCTTGCTCTGCCATTCCGGCGTCGCCACTTTGTCTTTGAACACGGTTTCCATCAGGTGCAGCATGATCGGTGCCGCGGTGGAAGCGCCCGGCGAAGCGCCCAGCAGAGCGGCGATGCTGCCGTCTTCAGAGCTGACGACTTCGGTGCCGAACTGCAGCACGCCGCCTTTATCCGCGTCTTTCTTGATGATCTGCACGCGCTGGCCTGCGGTCCACAGCTTCCAATCTTCCTGCTTGGCGTCCGGGAAGTACTCTTTCAGCGCGGCGAAGCGATCGTCGTCGTTCATCATCAGCTGGCCGACCAGGTATTTCACCAGATCGAAGTTATCCAGACCGACGTGGGTCATCGGCATCAGGTTCGAGGTGCTCAGCGAGTGCAGCAGATCGAACAGCGAACCGTTCTTCAGGAACTTGCTGGAGAAGGTGGCGAATGGCCCGAACAGCAGCACGCGCTTGCCGTCCAGCATGCGGGTATCCAGGTGCGGCACGGACATCGGCGGCGAACCTACGCTGGCCAGGCCATACACTTTGGCCAGGTGCTGGTTGGCGATCGCCGGGTTGGTGGTGACCAGGAACTGGCCGCCGACCGGGAAGCCGCCGTAGCCGTCGGCTTCAGGGATGCCGGATTTCTGCAGCAGGGTCAGGGAGGCGCCGCCTGCGCCGATGAACACGAACTTGGCGTTAACGGTGGTTTCTTTACCGTCGCGGTTCAGATCGGCAACGGTCACGCTCCAGGTCTGATCGGCGTTGCGCTTGATGTCGCGCACTTCGTGGCTCAGGTTCAGCTTGAACTTGTCGCTGGTGCTCAGCGCGTCAACCAGCTGGTGGGTGATCACGCCGAAGTTGACGTCGGTACCCAGCGGCATGCGGGTCGCGGCGATTTTCTGCGCCGGATCGCGGCCGTTCATCACCAGCGGCGCCCACTGTTTGATTTGCGCAGGATCTTCAGAGTATTCCATGCCGCGGAACAGGGTGCTGTGCTGCAGCGCCGCGTAGCGTTTACGCAGGAAGTTGACGTTGTCGTCGCCCCACACGAAGCTCATGTGCGGCACGCTGTTAATGAAGGATTTCGGATCTTTCAGGACATTGTTTTTCACCTGATAAGACCAGAACTGGCGAGAGATTTCGAAAGACTCGTTGACCTTCACCGCCTTGCTGATGTCGATGGTGCCATCGGCTTTTTCCGGCGTGTAGTTCATTTCGCTGAAGGCGGAGTGGCCGGTGCCGGCGTTGTTCCAGCCGTTGGAGCTCTCTTCCGCCACGCCGTTCATGCGCTCGTACATGTCGATGGTCCAGGTCGGCTCCAGCTCATGCAGATAGGTGCCCAAGGTGGCGCTCATGATGCCGCCGCCGATTAACACCACGTCGACGGTTTTATTCTTCTCTTCAGCCGCCGCCTGCTGCGTAACGCTAAACAGGCTGAGACTGAAAATCAGGACGAGTAATTTTCTCATTGAATTAAATCTCTTGTGTGTAAATTCTACTCATTGCAGGTGAAAGAATTTAGCGGGAGTTACCCTGGAAAATAGTGAAGCCGACCGCCCGGCGTGAGCCGATAGGCAGCGATAATGCCTTTTTGTTAATAGGGTTTTTAACGAAAAGTGAACTATTGCAGGCCGTCCGGATGCAAATTGATCGGTTCACGTTACTGGTGGGGTATTATTGTTTGCGAGAATGTTAAAAACTACTTTTGTAACTAAAAAAAATGAATATAAGCAAAAATAGGCCGGTTGCTGTCGCAGGAATAAACAGAGAGGGAAGAAAGGTCGTATAACCGCGTTATTTTAAGGGGTTAATTGACGCGCAATTAAACGTTATTTCGTTATCACACAATAATTGCGGTTAAATTGCAAATACGCATCGGTAACCAATAATAAACGGCCGCCGTTGCGGGCGGCCATGATTCACAAGGCGACTACTTGATGCCCATCGCATCGCGCATGGTGAAGAACAGATCGGTCTGATCGGTCAACCCCACCACGTTGGCGGCGTGCGGGCCGTAGGCCGCGACGCGCAGCTGGGTGCCGGTGTGCCCTTGCGATTCCTCTTCTGAGTTGCCGTAGCTGAGGGTCATCGGCGCGCCGTCTTTGGTGGTCAGTGTCTGGGTCAGGCCCGGCGCTTTGGCGTCGGCGGCGACGATCTGGCTGGAGTGCGCGTGGTCGGCGGTGACGATCACCAGCGTGTTGCCGTCGGCGCGGGCGAAGGCCAGCGCTTTTTGCACCGCTTCGTCCAGATCGACGGTCTCACCAATCTGCCCGCACGGGTTGGCGGCGTGATCCTGCTTATCGATCGACGCGCCCTCTACCTGCAGGAAGAAACCGTTCGGGTTGTCTTTCAGCAGCGCGATCGCTTTTTCGGTCATCGCCGCCAGCGTTGGCGTGGCCGCGGTGCGCGCCGGGTTGTTTTCGCAGGTCACTGCCGGTTTGTCGAGGTTGCCGTGATAGCTGGCTTTCGGCCCCAGCCAGCGCACCGGCATGTTGCCGTCGGCGAACAGGCCCAGCAGCGGTTTTTGCTGATTGGCCAGGGTAACGGCCTGCAGTTCATCCGCGTTGCTCACCCACTGATAACCTTGCGCCGCTGCTTGATCTTTCAGCGATTTTCCTTGCCATTCGCCGCTTTTTGCCAGCTGGTTGAACGATTTCGCGCCGCCGCCCAACGTGACGTCGGCGCGGGTTTTCAGCAGTTGTTCGGTGATGGAGCCGCGGCCGCCGTTTTCCAGCGCGTTAGCGGCGCATTTCTCGCTGGTTTCCTCCGGGCCGTAGCATTTGCGCGAGGTGACGTGCGACACCAGCGCCGCCGGCGTGGCGTCCTGCAGTTCGGCGGTGGAGACGTTGCCGGTGGCCTTGCCGGCCGCCTTGGCGATCTCCAGCAGCGTCGGCTGGTCTTTGCCGTTCACGTCCACGCCGAGCGCGCCGTTATAGGTTTTCACCCCGGTGGCCCAGGCGGTGGCGGAGGCGGCGGAGTCGGTTACGTAATCCGGTTTGTGGGTTTTCTTGTCCAGCGAGTAGTGGGTGTATTGCCCGGTCAGCGGCAGAGCGTCGATACCCTTGAAGTAACCGCCTGCGCCTTCGGCGTAGTTGCGCGCGGCGGTGATCTCGGAATCCCCCATGCCGTCGCCGATCAGCAGGATCACGTTTTTCACCGTTTTGTCCGACAGCGACGCCTTCAGCGCGGCGGTCTGATCGCCGGCCAGACGGCGGGCGCCGCCCGGCTCGGTGAGGGTACCGCGCGCGGCGCGCTCGGTCAGGCCATCGGCATTGGCCGAGGTTTCCGCCGCGATGGCGGAGGAACAGAGCAGGGCGGACAGCACGGCGCCGGCGATCAGGGATACAGCAGGTTGCATGGGGTAAGCTCCTTGTCGTAATACAACAATGTAAATAACATCAAATTGTTACGTAAGGAGAGTAGAGCAGAGGGATGACAATTTTATGACAGCGAAAGGTGGGATGGCCCGGCGGCCACCCCGTTTGGCGTCAGGCCGCGCGCGCCGGGATAGCCAGCCCACGCTGCACCGCCGGCCGCGCCAGACCGCGCTCCAGCCACTGCGCGACGCGCGGGAAACTGTCGAACTCCACCAGCTCGCGCGCCTCATAAAAGCCGATCAGGTTACGCACCCAGCCCAGCAGCGAGATATCGGCGATGGTGTAGTCCGCGCCCATGATCCAGTCGCGGCCTTCAAGGCGCGTTTCCAGTACGCCAAGCAGGCGTTTCGATTCGTTCTTGTAGCGCTCCAGCGGCCGCTTGTCTTCATATTCGCGTCCGGCGAATTTGTGGAAGAAACCGAGCTGGCCGAACATCGGGCCGACGGCGGCCATCTGGAAGAACACCCACTGAATGGTTTCGTAACGCTGCGCCGGATCCTGCGGCAGGAAACGGCCGCTCTTTTCCGCCAGGTAGAGCAGAATGGCGCCGGATTCGAACAGCGGCAGCGGCCGGCCGCCGGGGCCGTCGGGATCGATGATCGCCGGGATCTTGCCGTTCGGGTTCAGCGCCAGGAATTCCGGCGTCCAGGTCTCGTTGTTGCCGATGTCGATCAGGTGCGCTTCATAAGGCAGGCCGATCTCTTCCAGCATGATGGACACTTTGACGCCGTTCGGCGTCGGCAGAGAGTAGAGCTGCAGCCGTTCCGGGTGCTGAGCCGGCCAGCGTTTGACGATCGGGAATTGGGTGGAATCGAGCATGGAAACTCCTCGGGTTGGCGGGGTTGCTTAAGCGTACCCCTTGAGTATTGCAGTAAAACTACCCCGCCGCCGGGTTACACCGTGAGGTCAAAATGTGCGGCCAGCGCTTTTTTACCGGCGGGGGGCAGCTGCAGTTCGCGGCTGTCGAGCCGGCGGACGATCCAGCCGCGTTGGATAAAGGCGGCTAACAGCGCGGCGCCCAGCGCGCCACCGAGGTGAGAGCGGCGTTCGCTCCAGTCCAGGCAGCCGCAGGCGAAGCGGCGGCGGGTGGGAGCGGGGGAGCAATCGACGCCCAGCCGCGCCAGCGCGGCCTGACCGATGTCGCTTAACCGGTAGTCTTCCTCGCCGGTCAGCCAGTTCAGCGCATGCAGCCGATCGTGCAGCTTCACCGCCACCTCGCCCGCCATATGGTCGTAACAGGTGCGAGCATATTGCAGCGAGGTGGGCGTGCTACTTTTCACCGACGGGCGCGGCACGCCCGCCAGCGCCATCAGACCCTCCAGCGCTGCGGCTACCGGTTGCCCGGCCAGCCGAAAATAGCGATAGCGCCCCTGTTTGACGCAGGCAATCAGCCGCTGCTCCAGCAGCTTCGCCAGATGTGCGCTGGCGGTAGACGGGGCGACCTCGACCGCCGCGCTGAGCTCGGTGGCGGTGTAGGCGCGCCCGTCCATCAACAGGCACAGCATGCGCGCCCGGGTGCGGTCGGCGATGGCGGCGCTCAGCGCCGCTAAACGATCTTCTATCTCGATGTTATGCATACTTCGAGGTTAGACGAAGTATGACGGCGCGTCCATCGTTAGCCTGTGGTTATCGCCATCTGGCTACGAGGGAGAAAACCATGTCCGTGTGTCCTTATGCCGCCGCGCTCGTCGCCGAGCCGCAGGCCCATTATCGCGCTTTGCCGCCCCTGAGCTGGGATAGCGTATGGCAATGTTGGGTGGCCGCGGCGCCGCAGCTAGTGAGGGAAGCGCTGCTCAATGCCGATCTCGGCGTGCGGCCGGCCGATGAGCCGGTGCCGGTGGCCTTGCTGGAGACGCCGATGGCGCCGCTGTTCGCCGGGCTGGTGCGGATGCGCGACGGCGAACAGCACCACGCGCTTAAAGCGGCGCTGCAGCGGGCGCTGGCCGTCTGTTCGGATGCCCTGATTCAGCAAACCGCTGCACAATGCGCTGAGTGGTTAGCGCCAAAGGTGCCTGATGCGGCGGCGATCACTCGCTTTAACTACGGATTGCCGCTCTGCAGCCTCGGCGCATTGTTGGGTGTGCTCAAGGCGCAATGGCCATGCCTGATCGACGACGGTCTGGACTTCGTCCGCTGTATCGCACCCGGCAGCACACCGCCGCAGCTGGCGCGAGGTATAGCGGCAGCGCAGCGGCTCAGCGCCCAGTTGGCGACGGGCAAGGGCGTGCTGCGTCAGGCATTAGCACGGGAGATCGGCGATGTCCGGCTTGAGTTAGCCAATGCGCTCGGTCTGCTGTTTCAGGCCTGTGAGGCGACAGCGGGCTGGACCGGGCAGGCGTATTTGCTGGCGCGGCAGAACGGCGAAGTGGACACCGCGCTGGATCGGGTGCGGGCGCTAACGCCACCTATCCAAAACACGCGCCGTTTCGTCTTGCGCGAGACGCAGCTTGGCGGTTATACGCTGCGCGTGGAGCAGACTGTCTTGCTGTTGCTCGGCGCCAATGGCGAACTGGCCTTCGGCGCGGGGGAACACTGCTGCCCGGGCGAACGCTGGGCGAGTATTATCGCGCGCTGCGGCGTTGCGCATCTGTGTTCGCTGGATATTGATGAGCGGGCGTTGAAATCGGTGCAGTGGCGCCGTTCGCTGAATGCGCGCGTGCCGGAATTTTACCGTTGAGAGGAGACGAGGATGATTGCCGTGATTTTTGAACTGCAGGCCGCCGATGGGCAGCGCGATACCTACCTGACGTTGGCGGCGGAGCTGAAGCCGCTGCTGGCGCAGATCGATGGATTCATTTCCATCGAGCGCTTTCAAAGCCTGGCCGATCCTGCGCGCCTGCTGTCGCTCTCCTTCTGGCGCGACGAGGCGGCGGTGCAGCAGTGGCGCAATCTCGAGCAGCACCGGGCGGCGCAGGCGCGCGGCCGTGGCGAGGTGCTGGCGCAGTATCGGCTGCGGGTGGCGGAGGTGGTGCGGGACTACGGGCTGGAAAGTCGCGACCAGGCGCCGCAGGATAGCCGTTGTTATCACCGTACCTGAGAAAAAGCCCGCCGCTGGCGGGCTTTCACCCGCTATTTCGCCTCGCTGCCCACCTTCATCGCTCCGGCGTAGCGGGCGCCCATCCCCCAGGCGGCGCCGTGGTCGCGAGCGATCTGCAATACACCCCCCGCCGTGGCTTTACGGCTCCAGTCCTGCTGCCATTCCAGCATCAACGCTACCCAGTTGATGGGCGTGGCGCCCGCCTGAACCAGACGCTGCATGGCGTTGTTTTGGCTGTCTGGCGTAATGTCGCCGGTGACGTCCGACAGGATATAAACCTCATACCCCTCGCCCAGGGCGGACAGCGCCGGCAACATCACGCAACTGGCGGTCCACAGCCCGCCGATGATGATTTTCTTGCGGCCGGATTGTTTGATCAGATCCACCACGCGCCGATCCTGCCAGACGTTGATGGCGGTGCGGTCGTACACCTGCAGGTCCGGGCGCGCCTGCGTCACCTGCTGGAATACCGGCCCGGCGAAGCTTTTGGCGTTGGCCGAGGCCAGAATGGTCGGCACGTTGAACACTTTGGCGGCCTTGGCGATGCCGGCGGCGTTATTCACCAGATTGGTTTGATCGATAGAGGAAATGGTCATGCCGAACATGTCCTGCAGATCGACCAACAGCAACAGGCTGTTGTCGGCGGTCAGCGGCTGCACATAACCCGCCTGGCGGCTATCGGCGGCGGGGGATTGCGCCAGCGCGGCGACGGGGGCGGTGGCGGCGCTCAGGCCGAGCATCAGGGCGAACAGGGTCTTTTTCATTATTAACTCCATTATTATCAGTAGATTAAATTCACTTACCACTCAGGGAAGCGGTTGGATAAAGTCTACTTAGGTTGTTGGGGTTAATAATCTGTGTTTTATTGAATTTATAATTAACTATCAGGACATAATATGGACGTGCTACTGACGATGCGCGCCTTTCGCCGCGTGGTTGAGCGCAACAGTTTCTATAAGGCGGCGGAGGATCTGGCGATCACGCCGGCGGCGTTGAGCAAGCAGATTAAGCAGTTGGAAAGCCGGTTGGGGACGCTGTTGCTCGTGCGCACCACCCGCAGCATGAGCCTGACCGAAGCCGGGCAGATCTATTACCAGGAAGCCTGTCGGTTGCTCGGCGAGTTCGACGCGCTGGAACAGACGGTTGCCGCCAGCGCGCAGCAGGTCTCCGGCACGCTGCGGGTCAATGCGCCGCTCTCATTCGGCCTGACGGTGCTGTCGCCGCTGTTGCCGCTGTTTATGCAACGTTACCCGCAGTTGCAGGTGGAACTGACGCTGGACGACAGGGTATTGGACGTGGTGGCGGCTGGTTTCGATATTTCCTTGCGCATTCGCCGACGGCTGCCGGACTCTTCCCTCAGCGCCCGGGCGCTGGGTGAAGTGCACCAGCGAATTTGCGCCGCACCCGGCTATTTGGCGCAGCACGGCGTGCCGCAAACGCCGAATGACTTGCCGCGTCACAGCTGTCTGGCCTATTCCCTGGCGGAAAGGCCGGGGCAGTGGCAGTTCACCGCCGGCGAGGAGAGCCTGAGCGTGGCGTTCACGCCCCGGTTGATCGCCAACAACAGCCTGATGCTGCGGGATATGTTGGTGGCGGGATTGGGCATCGGTTCGCTGCCGTCGTTCGTGGCGGATCCCGAAATCGCCGCCGGCAGGCTGGTGCGGCTGTTCCCTGAACAGATTGCCGAAGCGCATCAGGTCTTCGCGGTTTACCCGACGCGCCGGCATGTGCAGCAGAAAGTGAGTTTATTCACCGAGTTTGTGCGAGAACAGGGATTGATGACGGCGAATTGACAACGGCGCACGGTTGTCATATTCCTTAGTTATGAAAAGATCCTATCGCCCATTCGCGCAAATTATTATCACCATGCTTCGTGTGGTGGGATAGCGCGTGTGTCGCCAATAAAAAACCCGCCGGCAAGGCGGGTTTTTTTATCCCCTTCCGGCAACGACCGGAGAACGGCATGAAAACCTACCCTGCAGTTTTACACCTGATGTGCGGCAAGGCCGGCGCAGGCAAATCGACGCTGGCGCAGCGTTTGGCGCAGCAACCGCAAACGCTGTTGCTGGTCGAAGATGCGTGGCTGGCGACGCTGTATGAACAGGAGATGGCCAGCTTGCAAGACTATGCGCGCTGTTCCGAACGGTTACGGCGGGCGCTGGGCGGGCACCTCGTTCAGCTGCTGCGCGGCGGCTGGTCCGTGGCGCTCGATTTCCCGATGAATACGCCGGACAGGCGGCGCTGGGCCAAAGCGTTGGCGGAGGAAGCCGGCGTCGCGCACTGCCTGCATTTTCTCGACGTCAGCCATGCGCAGTGCCTGAGCCGGATAACGCTGAGAAACGCGCGCGGCGAGCATCCGTTTACACTGAGCGAAGCGGAGTTTGAGCGCCTGGCACAGTACTTTGTTCCCCCGACGGAAGAGGAAGGGATGACCGTCTTGCGTTATGGCGAACAGAACTGAAAACCGGCGCCATGACGGCGCCGGCAACAGGGTTAGGATTCGGCGTTAAACGCGTTGTGGAAGGCGACTTCCGCACACGGCAGCGCGCCCTGGAAGGCGATGGCGCGGAAGTAGTCTTGCGGCACGTCCGGCAGGGTCAGCGCGGTCTGCGCCTGGAAGCCGAAACGGCCGTAATAGTTCGGATCGCCCAGCACCACGCAGCCTGCGGCGTGCCGTTCCTGCAGCTCGGCCAATAGCTGGCGGATCAGCCGGCTGCCGATCCCCCGGTTCTGACTGGCCGGCAGCACCGACACCGGCGCCAGCCCGTACCAACCGGCGGTGCCGTTGCTGAGTGTGACCGGCGAGACGGACGCGTGCCCGATCGGTGTGCCATTGTGCTCAGCGACCAGCGACAGGGTGAGAGCGCCTGCCGCACGCAGCGCGTTGACGATAAACTGCTCGGTGTGGCTGCTGTGTTCGGCATGCAGGAACGCGGCGGCGGTCAGGGTGGCGATGGCGCCGACGTCGGCCGGCGTTTCGTGGCGTAAAGTGATGTTCATGGTTGTATCCTGATTAAATAAGGCTGAGCCGACCGGGCTGCCTGCCCGGCCGGTATCGATGATTAACGGTTATCCAGCTGCGCACGCACGGCCTTGAGCCCGGCGAAGGTGACGCGATAAGGGCGCCCCTGGCGAGAGAGGATCAGGCGTTTGGTTTTGAGTTTGGTGAAGACGGCCAGCGAGCAGTCGGCCAGGCCGAGCCCTTCGCGGGTGTAGCATTCGACGTGGGTGACGCGACCGGCGTCGTTGCGGGTGAAGGCGATATAGCCGCCTTTGGCCAACACGTGCAGCACGCGTTGTTCCGCTTTGGAAATGTTCATGTTGGGAGATCCTGTAATAACCCCAGATACGCGCATCCCCGCGCAAACGCGCGTCGGATACGTCAGAGTCCCTCGCCATACGGCAAGGAAGCGACTATCGGGTGGTTACAATCTCCAACATACAGGCCTCGGGCAGTGAAAAACGCCAGGGCGGCGTTTCAGCGCAGATAATGTAGCCAATGGCCGGTTGGCTGTCAATTTGCCGGCGGCGCGGGCCGCCGGCGCGAGGCCAATCAGAAAGGCTTGGTCGGCAGGTATTTGCCGTCCAGGGTGATCACCGCGCGTTCGCCGCCTTCCGGATCGGCGACCTTTTTGATATCCAGCTTGAAGTTGATGGCGCTGATGATGCCGTCGCCGAACTGCTCGTGCACCAGCGCTTTCAGCGTGGAGCCATAAACCTGCAGCATTTCATAGAAGCGATAAATGGTCGGGTCGGTCGGCACGCCGCCGGGAATGCTGCCGCGCAGCGGGATGGTTTGCAGCAACAGCACCGCCTCTTCATCCAGTCCCAGCTTGGCCGCGACCGTGCGCGCCGCCGGTTCCGGCAGCGCATGCTGCCCCAGCAGCGCGGCGGTGACGAACGCCAGGCTGAGACCGGTGCCCTCGGCCAGCGCGTCGAACGTCAGGTTATGGCGGATCTTGGCGGCCATGATGGTGTCGGTGAGCGCTGCGCGCGGGGCGGCGTTGTGCAGAGAGTGTGTCATGTTAGCTCCTTTTGTTGGCTTAAAAACGGGCGATCGCCGGGGTGGCGGTCACGTCGGGATGGGTGGCGAGCGGCACGAAGCGGCGGGTTTCGCCGTCCAGCGCCTCGATAACGCCGCTGGCGATGTCATAGACCCAGCCGTGCAGCGTCAGGCGGCCCTGATCCAGCGCCAGGGCGACGGAAGGGTGCGTTTTGATGTTGTTGAGCTGGGCGATGACGTTTTCGCGCACCATCGACGCGACCCGGGCCTCGTCGGAGGCGTGCGGATAAGCCTGATTGACCGCCTTGGCGGAATCGGCGTAACGCAGCCAGCCGGCGACCGTCGGCAGGTGCTCCAGACACTGGCAGGTGGCGATGGCGGTCATCGCGCCGCAGTCGGAATGGCCGCAGATCACGATATCCTCCACGCCCAGCGCGGCGACGGCGTACTCGACCGAGGCGGTAACCCCGCCGGGTTCGGGGCCGAAAGAAGGCACGATGTTACCGGCGTTGCGGATCACGAACAGATCTCCCGGCTCGCGCTGGGTGACCAGCTCCGGCACCAGGCGGCTGTCGGAACACGAGATAAACAGCGTGCGCGGGTTTTGGCGGGTCGCCAGCCGCTGAAACAGCGCCGTGCGTTCAACAAAGGCTTCGCGCTGAAACTTCAGGAAGCCTTCAATCACCTCTTTCATTGTCTTTCTCCCTGGGGGGTAAGCGATGACGGCATGATGAACGCTTCTGGCTATAGGGTCTAAGACCCATTTATAATGCTGGCTATAGGTTTTACTAATAGCTGGGGCGCTATGCTGCTGCGACATATCCGATATTTTCTGGCCGTTGCCGAACAGGGCAATTTCACCCGCGCCGCCGAAGCGCTGCACGTCTCGCAACCGACGCTCTCCCAACAGATCAAACAGTTGGAGGATGCGCTGGGAGCGCCACTGTTCGATCGCAGCGGCAGAAGGGTGCAGCTCACCGACGCCGGTGAGGCCTGGATGCGCTATGCGCGCCTGGCGCTGCAGGATCTGGACGCCGGCGCGCGGGCGATCCATGACGTGGCGACGCTGGCGCGCGGCCATTTGCGGCTGGCGATGACCCCGACGTTCACTGCCTATCTGGTGGGGCCGACGATCGATGCGTTCTATCGCCGCTACCCGGGGATTACGCTGAGCATTGAGGAGATGGCGCAAGAGCGGATCGAGGCGCTGCTGGCGCAGGATCGGCTGGATCTGGGGATTGCCTTTGAGATGGCGCAGTCGGCTGACGTGGAAGCGATGCCGTTGTTCAGCGAGACGCTGGAGCTGATGGTCGGCGCCGATCATCCCCTGGCGGCGCGGCGTCGGCCGCTGACGCTGGCGGAGTGGCGACATCTGCCGCTGGCCTTGCTGAGCGGCGACTTCGCCACGCGCCAGTTTATCGATCGCTACTGCACGCAGCTGGGATTTCGGCCGCAGGTGGCGGTGGAGGCCAACGCGCTGGGCGCCATCGTCGAGATCGTGCGGCGCGGGCAGCTCGCCACGCTGCTGCCGGCCGCCATTGCGCGCGAGAACCGGCAGTTGAAAAAAGTGGCATTGGCCAACGCCATGCCGGTGCGGCAGGCGGTGTGGCTGCAGCGCAAAGGCGCTTACCGCAGCGCGGCCGCGCAGGCGTTTATCGCCGTCTTGCAGGAACAGGGCATTACGCCAGCGCCCCCCAGCGCTGCGTCATCCCGATCAGATGAACCAGCCCGAAGCCGAGGCAAATCAGCGAGCTGACGATGATAAAGCGTTGGCTGCGCCCGGTATCGCGCAGGGCGAAGGGACCGGCGACGCCGCGCAGCAGGTAGATAAAGGTGATGATAAACAGCGCGGGCCGCAGCAGCGGCAGCGGCGCGATCAGGCCCGCGCCGGAAAGCGCATACAGCGCCCAAATAAACAGCACCAGCGCGATACCGGCGGTGACGACGGCCGGGAACTTTTTACCCGCTTCCGCCGCCTTAATGAAACGATCGCCGGCACCGCATAGCCGATAGCCGCGCGGCCCGGCGGCGATCACCCAGATATGCAGCAGCGCGGCGATGGTGCTCAGCGCGGCGCCGATCAGCAGCGCGGTGTTATAGAGGTGTGGCATGGTTCAGCATCCTTGTCCTAAATCAGTCTGGTATCAAGCGTAGACCAGAATGGGTAAGTCAGGCCGGGGGGAGCTCAACGGCCGACATTTGCAGCGCGTCTTCAGGCACCACGCGGGCCTGCGCATCGATAAATGCCAGCTGCACCGGCAGCCCGCTGCGTTTATCCACCAGTTGAACGTGGGGGCTGTCATGCAGAATATGCCGGTGGCCCCACGCCATCAGCGCAACCAGGATGGGCCCCAGGCTGCGTCCCTTGTCCGTCAAGACATATTCATGTCGCTCACGCTCGCCCGGCTCCCGGTAAGCGCGTTTGGCCAACAGTTCTTGTTCTACCATGGCATTCAGACGGTTGCTCAACGCCTGGCGCGAAGCGCCGATATTCTCGCGCAGCTCTTCAAAACGGCGAACGCCGTAGAATGATTCGCGCAGGATCAGCAACGTCCAGCGATCGCCAAGCAGGTCCGCGGCCTGCGCCAGCCCGCACAGGGCAAGAGAAACGGTAGGGAGATCGGGAGATTTTGACATGGGCATTTTCCTTCGCTAGTCTAAGTCTTGTTTTTAGACTTATCTATATTCAAGGAGAGTATAATGCCATTTGTTAATGTGCAAACGGTGAAAGGCATGCTGGATGAACGGCAAAAAAGCGAATTGCTGTCCCGCATTACCGAACTGCTGGTCGAGATAGAAGGGCGAGGCGATCCGGCGTTCAGGCAGTCGGTTTGGGTCCGAATCGATGAACATGCGCCCGAACAATGGAGCCTGGGCGGCGTGCAGCCGACGGCGGCGATGATTGCCGCGAAGTTCCCGCCGCGTTAATTCAGCTATGCCGCCTGCGAAAAGGATCGGATGCCGCAGGCGCCGCTCAAAATGTCACCGAAACTTCCCGCGATCTCTGCACCCCGTTGTGGCATAATGCGCGCCAAATCACATTCCCTATGTATAAAGAGCGAGCGCTGTGTTAAGCACTAACAACATCACCATGCAGTTCGGCAGTAAGCCGTTGTTTGAAAACATCTCTGTCAAATTCGGCGGCGGCAACCGTTACGGCCTGATCGGCGCCAACGGCTGCGGCAAGTCCACCTTTATGAAAATCCTCGGCGGCGATCTGGCACCGAGCGGCGGCAACGTGTTCCTCGATCCGAACGAGCGCCTGGGTAAACTGCGTCAGGATCAGTTCGCCTTCGAGCAGTACAGCGTGCTGGATACCGTGATCATGGGCCACACCGAACTGTGGGCGGTGAAGGAAGAGCGCGACCGCATCTACGCATTGGCGGAGATGAGCGAAGAAGACGGCTATAAAGTGGCCGATCTGGAAGTGGCCTACGGCGAAATGGACGGCTACAGCGCCGAAGCGCGCGCCGGCGAACTGTTGCTCGGCGTGGGTATTCCGGTGGAGCAGCACTACGGCCCGATGAGCGAAATCGCGCCAGGCTGGAAACTGCGCGTGCTGCTGGCGCAGGCGCTGTTCTCCGACCCGGAAATCCTGCTGCTCGACGAACCGACCAACAACCTGGACATCGACACCATCCGCTGGCTGGAAAACGTGCTCAACGAGCGCAACAGCACCATGATCATCATCTCGCACGACCGTCACTTCCTGAACATGGTCTGCACCCACATGGCGGATCTGGACTACGGCGAACTGCGCGTTTACCCGGGCAACTACGACGAATACATGACTGCCGCCACCCAGGCGCGCGAGCGTCTGCTGGCGGACAACGCCAAGAAGAAGGCGCAGATCAATGAGCTGCAATCGTTCGTCAGCCGCTTCAGCGCCAACGCCTCCAAATCCAAGCAGGCCACCTCACGTGCCCGCCAGATCGACAAGATCCAGCTGGAAGAGGTGAAAGCCTCCAGCCGCCAGAACCCGTTCATCCGTTTCGAACAGGATAAGAAGCTGTTCCGTAACGCGCTGGAAGTGGAAGCGCTCACCAAGGGCTTCGATGAGGGCCCGTTGTTCAGCAAGCTGAACCTGATGGTGGAAGTGGGCGAGAAGGTCGCGGTGCTGGGCGCCAACGGCATCGGTAAAACCACCCTGCTGAAAACGCTGGTGGGCGACGCGCAGCCGGACAGCGGCACCGTCAAGTGGTCAGAAAATGCCCGTATCGGTTACTACGCGCAGGATCACGAATACGAGTTCGACGACACCCTGAGCGTGTTCGACTGGATGAGCCAGTGGAAGCAGGAAAAAGACGACGAGCAGGCGGTGCGCAGCGTGCTGGGCCGTCTGCTGTTCAGCCAGGACGACATCAAGAAGAAAGTGAAGGTGCTGTCCGGTGGCGAGAAGGGCCGCATGCTGTTCGGCAAGCTGATGATGCAGCGCCCAAATATTCTGGTGATGGACGAACCGACCAACCACCTGGATATGGAATCCATCGAATCGCTGAACATGGCGCTGGAGATGTACGAAGGCACGCTGATCTTCGTCTCCCACGACCGTGAGTTCGTCAGCTCGCTGGCGACCCGGATTCTGGAAATCACCCCGAACAAGGTGATCGACTTTACCGGCAACTACGAAGACTATCTGCGCAGCCAGGGTATCGTGTAACCCTCGTGGCAACGCATCAGGCGGGAATTATCCCGCCCTTTTTTTATCCGTCATTCCCCGCCGCACACCTCGCAGTGCGGATCCTTCGGCAGTTTCATCTCGCGGAACTGCATGCTCATCGCATCGAACATCAACAGCTTGCCGCGCAGCGGCTGACCATAGTCGGCCAACAGCTTAATGGCTTCCATCGCCTGCAGGGTGCCGATAGTGCCGACCAGCGGCGCCATCACGCCCGCTTCGACGCAGGTGAGGGCGCTGTCGCCGAACAGCCGGCTCAGGCAGCGGTAGCAGGGCTCGCCCGGCTGATAGGTGAACACGCTGAGCTGGCCTTCCATGCGGATCGCCGCGCCGGAAACCAGCGGTTTGCGCTGTGCGTGGCACAGGCGGTTCAGCGCGTCGCGCGCCGCCACGTTGTCGGTGCAGTCCAGCACCAGATCGCAGGCGGCGATCTCTGCCGCGACCGCGTCATCTTCCAGAAGACCGTCGATGGCATCGATGCGGATATGCGGATTGATGGCGCTCAGCTCCTGTCTGGCGGAGGCGACTTTGCTCTGGCCGATGCGATCGTCGCGGTGCAGGATCTGGCGCTGCAGATTGGAGAGCGAGACGGTGTCGAAATCCACCAGCACCAGATGGCCGACGCCGGCCGCCGCCAGATAAGGCGCGGCGGCGCAGCCCAGCCCGCCCAGCCCGGCGATCAGCACGCGGGCGGCCTTCAGCTTCTCCTGGCCGTCGAAGTCAAAGCCGCGCAGCACGATCTGGCGGTTGTAGCGCAGCGCTTCGGCGTCGGTCAATTCCGGCAGCATGCTCAGCTCCTCAGCAGGGCGTTGAACGGCTCAATCTCCACCGTTTCACCCGCCGCCACCGAACCGCGTTCGCGCTCCAGCACGATGAAACAGTTGCCCTGGCTGTAGGAGCTGAAGACGTGCGAGCCCTGGTGGCCGGTGGTGCTGACCTCCAGTTCGCCCGCGGCGTTGCTGCTGAACACGCCGCGCTGAAAATCGAGGCGCCCCGGCGATTTCTTCAGCGGCGTCAGCGCCCGCGCGCGCAGGCGCGGCGGCAGGTGCCAGTCGCTGTGGCCGGCCAGCTTCGCCAGCAGCGGTTGCACCAGCTGGTAGAAGGTCAGGGCGGCGGAAACCGGGTTGCCGGGCAGGCCGCAGAACCAGGCGTGGCCCAGTTTGCCGAAGGCGAACGGTTTGCCGGGTTTGATCGCCAGCTTCCAGAAGCTGACCTGGCCCAGTTCGTCGAGCATCTGTTTGGTGTAGTCGGCTTCGCCGACCGAGACGCCGCCGCTGCTGATCACCACGTCAGCCTGGCTGTCCGCCTGTGTAAAGGCGGCGCGCAGCGCAGCGCGATCGTCGCGGATAATGCCGAGATCGAGCACGTCACAGCCCATCTGCTCCAGCATCAGGCGCACCGCGAAGCGGTTGGTGTCGTAGATCTGGCCTGCCTGCAGCGGCTGGCCGACCGGCTGCAGTTCGTCGCCGGTGGAGAACACCGCAACCTTCAGCTTACGCATCACCTGCACTTCGGCGACGCCGAGCGAAGCCAGCAGCGGCAGCTGCGCGGCGCCCAGCTTCACGCCGGCCGGCAACACGCTCGCGCCCCGGCGAATGTCTTCGCCCGCCAGACGGATATTCTGGCCGGCTTCTACCGGGGCGGTAAAACGCACGCCCTGGTCGCTCACTTCGGCCTGCTCTTGCATGACAACCGCTTCCGCCCCGGCCGGGATCGGCGCGCCGGTCATGATGCGCACGCAGCTGTTGGCCGGCCATTGGCCGTCGAACGGCGCGCCGGCGAAGGCTTTCCCGGCGATCGGCAATGGCGCATTGGCCGCCAGATCGGCGAGGCGCAGCGCATAGCCGTCCATCGCCGAGTTGGCGAATGGCGGCACGTCGAGCGGTGAGACCACCGGCGCGGCGGTGATGCGGCCGGCGGCGGCGGTCAGCGCGACGGATTCGGTTTGTTGCAGCGGTGCGATCTGCCCGAGCATTTTTTCCAGCGCTTGCTGCAGGGAGATGAGATCGGAAGTATGGCAATGATCCATAAGGGGAACTCCGTAATCAGGGTGCGCAATGATAGCGACAAAGTGCGGCTATTATGGCAGAGAACGCCGGGGGGGAGAACGGGTTATGCCCGCCATCTTTCGCACTGCGCCGGAAGCGCGAACGGGTATAAACTGCCTAAAACACAGGAGGATCATGATGCATAAACAGGTTATCGAGTTCTGGTTCGACGAGATCGAACCGGTGATGTGGTTCAAAAAGGACGATGATTTCGATCGTCTGCTGCATAGCCGCTTCGGCGAAATCTGGCGGGCGGCGGCGGCGGGGGAACTGGCGCACTGGCGCGACACCATCGAAGGGCGCCTGGCGGAGGTGATCGTGCTCGATCAGTTCAGCCGCAACCTGTTTCGCGGCACGCCGCAGTCGTTCGCCTGCGACGGCATGGCGCTGGTCCTGGCGCAGGAGGCGATCCGCAGCGGCGAGTGCGAACGGCTGAGCCGTGAGCAGCGCGGCTTCCTTTATCTGCCGTTCATGCATTCGGAATCGCCGCTGATCCACCAGCAGGCGCTGGTGTTATATACCGAGCTTAATAACGGCGACCAGCTGGAGTTCGAGCTACGGCATAAGGCGATCATCGATCGTTTCGGCCGCTACCCGCATCGCAACGCAATATTGGGGCGCATCAGCACGCCGGAAGAAGAGGCTTTTTTACGGCAGCCCGGCTCGGGTTTTTAATCGTCGGATCATCTGCGCCCGGCCGGGGAAAAAACAGCAGGCCGGGCGCCACAATAAGCGTGAATCAGCGCGAACGTTTATTTCATTACGCCATGCCGCTATTTCCTCTCGCGAAATTACCAATAATCCCAGCCGCACTGTCAGCGGTTTGCCGCTTTTTATAACCTGCTGTTTTTATTCTAATAAGCTATTTCAAGGTGCGAAATGGTCTAAGCGCGCTACGCTAAAAGCGGGACGTGGACGTTATGCTGTACTTCCACTGTAGGACTAAATAGAGTCGAAAAAGACTGAATAATAATGATACCGCGCTCAGCTTATTCGCTGCGCAACGGCGGGATTAACACAGGGTGTCAGGCAAATGAGCAAACCAGTGATTGCCATTCATGGCGGCGCGGGCGCAATTACCCGGGCGGCGCTGAGTGCGGAAAAAGAACGGCAGTATATCCAGGCGCTGTCCGAGATCGTGGCCGCCGGGCAGGCGGTACTGGCGCAGGGCGGCAGCGCGCTGGACGCGGTGACCGAAGCGGTGCGGCTGCTGGAGGAATGCCCGCTGTTCAACGCCGGCAAAGGCTCGGTGTTTACCCATCAGGGCACCCACGAACTGGACGCCTGCGTGATGGACGGCCGCACCTGCGACGCCGGCGCCGTCGCCGGCGTCAGCCGCGTCCGCAACCCGGTGCTGGCGGCGCGCGCGGTGCTGGAAAACAGTGAGCACGTGCTGTTTGCCGCCGAAGGCGCCGAGAAGTTTGCCGCCGCCCACGGCCTGGAAATGGTTACTCCCGACTTCTTCTTTACCCAGGAACGCTTTGATCAGTTGCACCGCGCCCAGGCGGAGCAGGGGCGGGTCTTGCTCGATCACGACGGCGCGGCGCAGGCCGGCGATCCGCTCGATCCCGATCGCAAATTCGGCACCGTCGGCGCGGTGGCACTGGATGCGCTGGGCAACCTCGCCGCCGCCACTTCCACCGGCGGCATGACCAACAAGCAGGCTGGGCGGGTAGGCGACACGCCGATCATCGGCGCCGGTTGCTATGCCAACAACGCCACGGTGGCGGTCTCCAGCACCGGCACCGGCGAAATCTTCATGCGCGGCGTGGCGGCCTATGACGTCTCCGCCCTGATCGAATACGGCGGCCTCAGCCTGCAAGAGGCCAGCGATCGGGTGGTGATGGAGAAGCTGCCGGCGCTGGGCGGCAGCGGCGGCATGATCGCCGTCGATCGCCACGGCAATATCGCGCTGCCGTTCAACAGCGAGGGGATGTACCGCGGTTTTGGCTATGTCGGCGATGCGCCGTCCGTCGGGATTTATCGCTAAGCGTTCACCGGGAGGGTGTATGACCGACGTTTCATTCCGGCCCGCCGGTGACGGGCTGTCATTGCCGCCGCAGCGTGTGCTGTCGGTGCGCGATCTGAGCATCAGTTTTCCTCAAGCGGACGGCGCCGTGGAAGCGGTGCGCAACCTGTCGTTCGAGCTCGATCGCGGCGAGACGCTGGCGATCGTCGGTGAGTCCGGCTCCGGCAAATCGGTGACTTCACTGGGGCTGATGCGGCTGGTGGAGCAGGGCGGCGGGCGCATCGTCGGCGGCGCCATGACGCTGCGCCGGCGCGACGGCGCGCTGCTCGATCTGGCGCGCGCCTCGCAGAGCACGCTGCGCACGGTGCGTGGCGCCGATATGGCGATGATCTTCCAGGAGCCGATGACCTCGCTCAACCCGGTGTTTCCGGTCGGCGAGCAGATCGCCGAATCGCTGCGTTTGCATCAGGGCATGGATCACCGCAGCGCGCGCCAGGAGGCGCTGCGCATGCTCGATCTGGTGCGTATTCCGGAGGCTAAAGAGGTGTTGGGGCGCTACCCGCACCAGCTTTCCGGCGGCATGCGCCAGCGGGTGATGATCGCCATGGCGCTCTCCTGCAAGCCGGCGCTGTTGATCGCCGATGAGCCCACCACCGCCCTCGACGTCACCATTCAGGCGCAGATCCTGCAGCTGATCCGCGTGCTGCAACAGGAGATGCAGATGGGGGTGATCTTCATCACTCACGACATGGGCGTGGTGGCGGAGATCGCTGACCGGGTGCTGGTGATGCGCCGCGGTGAGCAGGTGGAACAAAATCGGGTGCGCGAGCTGTTTGCCACGCCGCAGCAGGCCTATACCCGGGCGCTGTTGGCGGCGGTGCCGAAGCTGGGGGCGATGGCCGATCGGCCGCTGCCGGCGAAGTTTCCGCTGCCGGATGGCGAGGGAGATGCCGCGCCGCAGGATACCGTGCCGCCAGGCGCCGCGCCGATCCTGCAGGTGGAGCATCTGGTCACGCGTTTTGATCTGCGCGGCGGGCTGTTCAATCGGGTCACTCGCCGGGTGCACGCGGTGGAAAACGTCAGTTTCGATCTTTACCCCGGCGAGACGCTGGGGCTGGTGGGCGAGTCCGGCTGCGGCAAGTCCACCACCGGGCGTTCTTTGCTGAAGCTGGTGGACAGCCAGAGCGGCACCATCACCTTCGCCGGGCGGCGAATCGATCGGTTGAAGGGGCCGGCGCTGCAGCACCTGCGGCGCGATATTCAGTTCATCTTTCAAGATCCTTACGCCTCGCTCGATCCGCGCCTGACGGTCGGTTTTTCCATCATGGAGCCGCTGCTGGTGCACAACGTGATGCGCGGCCGGGAGGCGGAACGGCGGGTGGCCTGGCTATTGGAACGCGTCGGCCTGTTGCCGGAACATGCGCGCCGCTACCCGCACGAATTTTCCGGCGGCCAGCGCCAGCGCATCTGCATCGCGCGCGCGCTGGCGCTGAACCCGAAAGTGGTGATCGCCGACGAGGCGGTCTCGGCGCTGGACGTGTCGATTCAGGCGCAGATCGTCAATCTGTTGCTCGATCTGCAGCGCGAGTTCGGCATCGCTTTTCTGTTTATTTCACACGACATGGCGGTGGTGGAGCGCATCAGCCACCGGGTGGCGGTGATGTACCTCGGGCAGATCGTCGAGATCGGCCCGCGGCAGGCGGTGTTCGACAACCCGCAGCACCCCTATACCCGCAAGCTGATGGCGGCGGTGCCGGTGGCCGATCCCGCTCACGCCCACAAACGGCAGCCGCTGCCGGCCGATGAGATCCCCAGCCCGGTGCGCGCGCTGGGCGATGAACCCGTTACCGCACCGCTGGTGCAGGTTGGCGCCGGGCACTTTGTCGCCCGCCACCCGATCGCCGGTGCTTTTTAAAGACCTCAGGAGAGACAAGCGACATGAAGCACACATTCAAACGCAATGCGCTGTTGGCCGCCGTACTGCTGGCGGCGGGAATCGGCCCGGTCTGGGCGGCGAAGGACGCGGTGATCGCCGTGGCCTCCAATTTCACCACCCTCGATCCTTACGACGCCAACGACACGCTGTCGCAGGCGGTGGCCAAGTCTTTCTATCAGGGGCTGTTCGGCTTTGATAAGGACATGAAGCTGGTGAACGTACTGGCGGACAGCTATGAGGTCAGCAAAGACGGCCTGACCTACACCGTCAAACTGCGCCAGGGCATTAAATTCCACGACGGCACCGCGTTCAACGCCGAGGCGGTGAAGGTCAACCTCGATCGCGCCAGCAACCCGGACAGCCACCTCAAGCGCTACAACCTGTTCAAGATGATCGACAAAACCGAAGCGGTGGACGCCAATACGGTGAAGATCGTGCTGAAGGCGCCGTTCTCGGCGTTCGTCAACAATCTGGCGCACCCGGCGGCGGCGATTATCTCGCCGGCGGCGCTGAAGCAATACGGCAAGGAGATCGGTTTTCACCCGGTCGGCACCGGGCCGTATCAGTTCGTGACCTGGAACCAGACCGATTTCGTCAAGGTGAAGAAGTTCGACGGCTACTGGCAGCCGGGGCTGCCGAAGCTCGACAGCATCACCTGGCGCCCGGTGGTGGATAACAACACCCGCGCGGCGATGCTGCAGACCGGCGAGGCGACTTTCGCCTTCCCGATCCCTTACGAGCAGGCCAAGGTGCTGGAAGGCAACGCCAAGCTGGACGTGGTGGCCGCGCCGTCGATCCTGCAGCGTTACATCAGCATGAACGTCACCCAAAAGCCGTTCGACAACCCGAAGGTGCGCCAGGCGCTGAACTACGCCATCAACAAGGACGCGCTGATCAAGGTGGCGTTCGCCGGTTACGCGGTGCCGGCGGAAGGGCCGGTACCGCCGGCGATCGATTTCGCCGCCCGCTATAAGCCGTGGCCGTACGATCCGGCCAAGGCGCGCGAGCTGCTGAAAGAGGCCGGCTACCCGAACGGCTTCACCACCACGCTGTGGTCTTCCCACAACCACAGCACCGCGCAGAAAGTGCTGCAGTTCACCCAACAGCAGCTGGCGCAGGTGGGGGTGAAAGTGACGGTGACGGCGATGGATGCCGGGCAGCGCGCGGCGCAGGTGGAGAGCGTCGGGGTGAAAGACACCGGCGTGCGGCTGTTCTACACCGGCTGGTCGGCCTCGACCGGGGAAGCGGACTGGGCGCTGTCGCCGCTGTTCTCCACCCAGGCGGCGCCGCCGAAGCAGTTCAACACCGCGTTCTACAGCAATCCGCAGGTGGACAAGGATCTGACCGACGCGCTGGCGACCACCGATCGCGCCGAGAAGCAGAAACTGTATCAGGACGCGCAGGATCGCATCTGGGCCGACGCGCCCTGGATCTTCCTGGCGACCGAACGCTTGCTGTCGGCCAACAGCAAACAGCTGAGCGGTTTCTACGTGATGCCGGATACCTCGTTCAACTTTGATAACGCCGATCTGAAATAAGGCGCCCATCCCCGCCTGCGGCCACGCGGCGGCGGGCGGGGGAAGGAATGAGATGCTCAATTATTTTCTGAAACGACTGCTGGGCCTGATCCCGACGCTGCTGATCGTGGCGGTGCTGGTGTTCCTGTTCGTCCACCTGCTGCCGGGCGATCCGGCGCGGCTGGCGGCGGGGCCGGAGGCCGACGAGGCGGTGGTGCAGCTGGTGCGCAAGGATTTGGGGCTGGATAAGCCGCTGCCGCAGCAGTTCGCGCACTTTTTCGTTAACGCGCTGCGGGGTGACTTCGGCATCTCGATGGTGTCCAAGCGCCCGGTGAGCGAAGAGATCGCCTCGCGCTTTCTGCCGACCTTCTGGCTGACCGTCACCAGCATGCTGTGGGCGGTGGCGTTCGGGCTGGCGATCGGCGTGGTGTCGGCGGTGTGGCGTAACCGTTGGCCGGATCGTCTCGGCATGACGCTGGCGGTATCGGGGATCTCGTTCCCGGCTTTTGCGCTCGGCATGCTGCTGATGCAGGTGTTCTCGGTCGAGCTGGGGTGGCTGCCGACGGTGGGCGCCGACAGCTGGCGGCACTACATTCTGCCTTCGGTAACCCTGGGGGCGGCGGTGGCGGCGGTAATGGCGCGCTTCACCCGCGCTTCGTTCGTCGAGGTGCTGCAGGAAGACTACATGCGCACCGCCCGCGCCAAGGGCGTGCGGGAAAGCGTGGTGGTGATGAAACACGGCCTGCGCAACGCGATGATCCCGGTGGTGACCATGATGGGGTTGCAGTTCGGCTTCCTGCTCGGCGGTTCGATCGTGGTGGAGAAGGTGTTCAACTGGCCGGGGCTGGGGCGCTTGCTGGTGGACTCGGTGGAGATGCGCGATTACCCGGTGATCCAGGCCGAGGTGCTGCTGTTCTCGCTGGAGTTCATCCTGATCAACCTGCTGGTGGATATGCTGTACGCGGCGATCAACCCGGCGATTCGTTACCAATGAGGACGCGGCATGATTAAGCATTGGCGGCGCAACGCCGCACTGAAGGCGATGCCGCTTATTGACCCCAACGCGGTACGCACGCCGTGGGGTGAGTTTTGGCGGCGTTTTCGCCGCCAGCGGGCGGCGCTGGTCGCCGGTCTGTTGGTGCTGCTGCTGATCGCGGCGGCGCTGCTGGCGCCTTATCTGGCGCCGTTCGATGCGGAAAATTACTTCGATTACGACCGGCTGAACGAGGGGCCTTCGCTGATGCACTGGCTGGGGGTGGATTCCCTCGGGCGCGATATCTTCAGCCGCATACTGATGGGCACGCGCATTTCGCTGGCGGCCGGGGTGTTCTCGGTGCTGGCGGGCGGGGCGATCGGCACCTTGCTGGGGCTGCTGGCCGGCTACTATGAGGGCTGGTGGGATCGCCTCACCATGCGCGTCTGCGACGTGCTGTTCGCGTTTCCCGGCATTCTGCAGGCGATCGGCGTGGTGGCGATCATGGGCAGCGGCATGGCCAACGTGATCGTCGCGGTGGCGATCTTCAGCATTCCGGCCTTCGCCCGCCTGGTGCGCGGCAATACGCTGGTGCTGAAGCGCCTGACCTATATCGAGTCGGCGCGCAGCATCGGCGCCTCGGACTGGACCATCATTCTGCGGCACATTCTGCCGGGCACGCTGTCGTCGATCGTAGTCTATTTCACCCTGCGCATCGGCACCTCGATCATCTCCGCCGCCAGCCTGTCGTTTTTGGGACTGGGCGCCCAGCCGCCGACGCCGGAGTGGGGGGCGATGCTCAACGAAGCACGCGCCGATATGGTGATCGCGCCGCACGTGGCGATCTTCCCCAGCCTGGCGATATTCATCACCGTGCTGGCGTTCAACCTGTTGGGGGACGGATTGCGCGACGCGCTCGATCCGAAGCTGAAGGGGTGAGGGCATCGCTGAATTGGCATACCCCTGTTTTACGAGTATAATTGATGAAAATTTGACCCGTGTATATTACAGGGATGAGGTATGGATATGGCAAATAGCAATGTGACGAAAAAGACAGTCAACGTAACCATCGATCGCGAGCTTTTCCAGCGTGCAAAATCCCTGGGCGTTAATGTGTCATCCGTATTGACGGACGCATTGAGCGTCCGCGTCAGGGATATTGAGATTCAACAGTGGCGCGAGCAAAATCGCGCGGCGTTAGAAGAACTTAATCGTATCACGGAAGAAAATGGTTTGTTGTCTGATGAATATCGGACATTTTGAACATGCAATTTACCGTATATGACAATACGTATCCGGCATCAGCCTATCCCTACTTACTGGACGTTCAAAGCGATCTTATTGATGTCCTCTCGACCCGGTTAATGATCCCTCTTTATGCTTTGGATAACGTCAGGGTTAAAATTTCTGCACGTTTATGCCCGGAGATTGAGGTAAACGGCGAAAAGTTTCTTGTTATGACGCATGAGATGGCTGCCGTACGTATTTCGCAGATTGGGAAGGCCGTTGGTAATGTCAATGAGCACAGGAATCAAATTAAAGCCGCCATCGATTTTCTGATTGATGGTTTTTGAAGAAATCCGGACGGTTAAACCGCCCGGATTTTTTTATCAGCGGAACAGGTGCTCGGCGTGGAAACGCAGGTGATCTTCCACGAAGGTGGCGATGGTGAAGTAGCTGTGATCGTACCCCGGCTGAATGCGCAGCGTCAGCGGCCAGTCGCGCTGGCGCGCCAGCTCGGCCAGCCGCGCCGGCTGCAGCTGATCGGCCAGGAACTGGTCGTCGTCGCCCTGATCGATAAGGACCGGCATTTTCTCCGCGCCGCTGGCCAGCAGATGGCAGCTGTCATACTGCAGCCACTGGCTTTCGTCGCTGCCCAGATAGGCGGTGAACGCCTTGCGGCCCCACGGTACCTGGCACGGGTTGACGATCGGCGCGAAGGCCGATACCGAGCGGAAGCGCTGCGGGTTGCGAAACGCCATCATCAGCGCACCGTGGCCGCCCATCGAGTGGCCGAAGATTGACTGACGATCGCTGACGCTGAAGTGCTGTTCGATCAGCGCCGGCAGTTCGGCGCTGATGTAGTCGTACATGCGGAAGTGACGATCCCACGGCGCCTGGGTGGCGTTCAGGTAGAACCCGGCGCCCTGGCCCAGATCGTAGCCTTCGTCGTTCGGCACTTCGTCGCCGCGCGGGCTGGTGTCCGGCATCACCAGCACCAGGCCCAGTTCGGCGGCGATGCGCTGCGCGCCGGCTTTCAACGTGAAGTTCTCGTCGTTGCAGGTCAGCCCCGACAGCCAGTACAGCACCGGCGGCGGGTTGTCATCGCGCGGCGGCGGCAGGTAGATGCTGAATGTCATGTTGCAATTCAGGCTCTGCGCCGCGTGGCGATAGCGCTGTTGCCAGCCGCCGAACATGCGGTGCTCTTCGAGAAGTTCCAATGACAACGTCATCTCTGCCTCCTGGCTTATTTGTCGAAGTGGATGACGGAACGGATCGATTTGCCTTCGTGCATCAAATCGAACGCTTCGTTGATCTGCTCCAGCCCCATGGTGTGGGTGATAAAGTCGTTCAGCGCGAATTCGCCGTTCAGATAACGCTCGACGATGCCCGGCAGCTGCGAACGGCCCTTGACGCCGCCGAATGCCGAGCCGCGCCAGACGCGGCCGGTGACCAGCTGGAATGGCCGGGTCGAGATCTCTTCGCCAGCGCCCGCGACACCGATGATCACCGATTCCCCCCAGCCCTTGTGGCAGCATTCCAGCGCGGAACGCATCACGTTGACGTTGCCGATGCACTCGAAGGAGAAGTCGACGCCGCCGTCGGTCAACTCGACGATCACCTCCTGAATCGGTTTGTCATAGTCTTTCGGGTTGATCAGATCGGTAGCGCCCAGCTTGCGCGCCAGATCGAACTTGCTGGTGTTGATGTCGATGCCGATGATGCGGCCCGCGCCGGCCATCTGCGCGCCGATGATCGCCGACAGGCCGATGCCGCCCAGGCCGAAGATCGCCACGGTGTCGCCCGGTTGCACTTTGGCGGTGTTGATCACCGCGCCCATGCCGGTAGTGACGCCGCAGCCCAGCAGGCACACTTCCTCCAACGGCGCTTCCTTGTTGATTTTCGCCAGTGAAATTTCCGGCACCACGGTGTATTCGGAGAAGGTGGAGGTGCCCATGTAGTGGAAGATCGGCTTGCCGTCCTTGAAGAAGCGGGTGGTGCCGTCCGGCATCAGCCCTTTACCCTGAGTGGCGCGGATCGCCTGGCACAGGTTGGTCTTGCCGGATTTACAGAATTTGCACTCGCCGCACTCCGGGGTGTAGAGCGGGATCACGTGGTCGCCGACCGCCACGCTGGTGACGCCTTCACCGACCGCTTCCACCACGCCGCCGCCCTCATGGCCGAGGATCGCCGGGAACACGCCTTCCGGATCTTTGCCGGACAGGGTGTAGGCGTCGGTATGGCAGACGCCGGTAGCGACGATCCGCACCAGCACTTCGCCTTTTTGCGGTGGCATCAGATCGACTTCTTCGATCTTCAGCGGCTGGTTCGGGCCCCAGGCAACGGCGGCGCGGGTTTTGATCATCTCCATCATAGTCTCCTCAGTGGTTTTCTTTTAAATCAGGCGATATCGCTAACGTCTGATAAATCATTGGGGGTGCTTTCATCAACAGCGGCGGTTTCCGTCTGTTCAATAATCAATTCTTTCAGCGCGCGCACGTTCGGCCCGAACGCGTCGCGGCGCCACAGCAGCCAGGTGGCGGTGTCGGCCACGTCCGGCGGCAGGGTATGAACCCGAACCCGCTCATGGCCCGGCAGCAGGCTGAGCACCGAATGCGGGATCATCGCCAGCCCGGCGCCGCTGGCGACGCAGGCCAGCATGGCGTGATAGGACTGGATCTCCATGATCTGCCCCGGCCGCGCGCCTTCGCGCTTGAACCAGGCCTCCAGCCGCAGGCGGTAAGAGCAGCTGGCGCGAAAGGCGAACAGCGTCTCGCCGTTGGCGTCTTTGGCGCTGTGGATCGGCGCGTGATCGAGACAGGAGATCACCTCCATATGTTCAGGATAGGCGATACAGCCGTTCAACTCGTCATAAGGCACCGGGCCGTCGACCAGCGCCGCCGCCAGCGTGCCGGCGCGCACCCGATCGGCGATTTCGCCGGAGGTGCCGGTGGTCAGCGACAGTGAAACCTGCGAGAAGCGCTGGTGATAAGCCGCCAACAGCGAGGGCAGGCGGGTGGCGGCGGTGCTCTCCATCGAGCCGAGGGCGAAGTTGCCCGCCGGTTCGCCGGCGTGGGTGATGCTCATCGCCTCGTCGCTCAGCGCCAGGATGCGGTTGGCGTAGCACAGAAAGTTATGGCCCATCGGCGACAGGCGCAGGCGCTGTTTTTCGCGGATAAACAGATCGGCGCCCAGCTCCTGCTCGAGCTGGCGCAGCCGGGTGGTCAGATTCGACGGCACGCGGTGCAGCTGCTCGGCGGCGCGGGCGACCGAGCCGGTTTCCGCTACGCAGCAGAACATGCGAAGCTGGGTCAGATCCATAATGTTCTCGTTTCGTGATGAATTTGATTGGTATTATTCAGTTTTTGTGAGTTTAATACTGCGGCATGATACTGGCAACTTTCTTTTAACCTTTTGGATGCCGATATGGCTTTACGTATTGCCTTGAGCGGGTTTGCCGCGCTGATCGTGGCGATGGGCATTGGCCGCTTCGCTTTCACCCCTCAGGTGCCGCTGATGATCGCGGAACATCAGTTCAGCCTGACCGGTGCCGGGCTGGTGGCGGCGATCAACTATTTGGGTTACCTGTGCGGCGCCTACGACGCGATGCGCGCTACGCGCCACGTCGAGCGGCGCCTGTGGCTGGGCGTATGGGGCGCGATGGCGCTGACGCTACTGTCGGCGCTGGCGCAGGATGAATGGACGCACGGCGCGCTGCGCTTCTTCATCGGCTGGGCCAGCGGCTGGGCGATGGTGCTGGTGGCGGCCTGGACCAACGAGCGGTTGGCGCACTACGGCCGGCCGGCGCTGAGCGCGGCGGTGTTCGCCGGACCGGGCGCCGGCATCTTTCTCAGCGGCATGCTGGCGGTGGGCATCAACGCGCTGGGGCTGACGGCGGCGCAGGCCTGGTTGGTGTATGGCGGGCTGGCGCTGGTGCTGGTCGGGGGGATTAGCGCCTTTCTGCCGCGCAGCGGCGAGCTGCATCGCCCGGACGTGGCCCCGGAGCCGCTGCTGCTGACGCCGGCGCTCAAACGCCTGGTGTGGAGCTACAGCCTGGCCGGCTTCGGCTACATCCTGCCGGCGACCTTCTTGTCGCAGATGGCGGCGGTGCGCTTTCCCGCCAGCCTGTTCGCGCAGTTCGTCTGGCCGGTGTTCGGCGGTGCGGCGGTGCTGGGGATTGTCATCGGCATTCTGACCCGCCATCGGCTGACCACCCAGACCCGGCTGGCGATCACGCTGTGGATACAGGCGCTCGGCGTACTGAGCGCCGAAGTGGTGCCGGGCGTGGCCGGCCTGGCGCTCGGGGCGTTGCTGACCGGCGGCGGTTTCCTTTGCGTGGTGCAGCTTGCTCTTCAGCACGGCCGTGAGCTGGCGCCGCGCCATGCGCGTTACATGGCCGGATTGCTGACCACCGGTTATGCGATTGGCCAACTGGTCGGGCCGATGCTGTCGGCGCTGTCGACCGCCTTGACCCATCGGCTGGAGCCGGCGCTGTATGTGGCGGTGGCGGCGCTGTTGGCGGCCGGAGGGCTGGTGGTGAATACCCCGGCGCGGCGGTTGGCGCAAAAAACGGCGACTCGGTGATTAAAATCCATACAAAACGCATGGAAACCCGCAGCTGGCCTGATTGTGCTAAATGCGAATATTTCACCTGCGGATGAAGCACTATCGCTGGATAATCGCCGCGCTCTCATCTACAGTGGGGGCAAAATCTTGACCGGGTTCACGTTATCCACCACGAAAACTCTGCCGTCACGAGAGCAAGCAATTCGCCGGCCGCACGCCCTATCAGGCCGCCGGCGGGTTCCGTCCGCAGGAGAACAAATACATGACATCATTAAGTAAAGAAGCCGCGCTGGTGCATGCGGCACTGGAAGAGCGTGGTCTGGAGACACCGCTGCGCGGGGAAGTGCTGGATCGCGAAACGCGCAAGCGTCGCATCAAAGAGCACATGACCGAAATCATGCAGCTGCTGAATCTCGATCTGTCCGATGACAGCCTGGCGGAAACGCCGCATCGCATCGCCAAAATGTATGTCGACGAGATCTTCTCCGGGCTGGACTACGCCAACTTCCCGAAAATCACCGTCATCGAGAACAAGATGAAGGTGGATGAGATGGTGACGGTGCGCGATATCACGCTGACCAGCACCTGTGAACACCACTTCGTGACCATCGACGGCAAGGCTACCGTGGCCTATATCCCGAAAGACTCGGTGATCGGCCTGTCGAAGATCAACCGCATCGTGCAGTTCTTCTCCCAGCGTCCGCAGGTGCAAGAGCGCCTGACCCAGCAGATCCTGGTGGCGCTGCAGACCCTGCTCGGCACCAATAACGTGGCGGTATCGATCGATGCGGTCCATTATTGTGTCAAGGCGCGCGGTATCCGCGACGCGACCAGCGCCACCACCACTACCTCGCTGGGGGGGCTGTTCAAGTCCAGCCAGAATACCCGCCAGGAGTTCCTGCGCGCGGTGCGCCATCACCAGGGGTGATGGCGTTGCGGGGCGACCCGCAAGACGACAACAGGCGCCTGCGGGCGCCTTTTTCATGAGCGGAAGACAGCGATAAAAAATGAACAGTCATCCTCTGCCGCGCATTGCCACGCTGGACTGCGTGCGCGGCATCGCCATCCTCGGCATTTTATTGCTGAACATCAGCGCCTTCGGCTTGCCGAAGGCCGCCTACCTCAATCCGGCCTATCTGGGGATGCCGTCATCGCGCGATGCCTGGACCTGGGCGCTGCTGGATATCTTCGCCCAGGCCAAGTTCCTGGCGATGTTCGCGCTGCTGTTCGGTGCCGGGCTGCAAATGCTGCTGCGGCGCGGCAAAAGCTGGATCCGCGCGCGGCTGTCGTGGCTGGTGTTGTTTGGCCTCGCGCACGCCATCTTCCTGTGGGACGGTGACATTCTGCTGGCCTACGGGCTGATCGGCCTGGTGTGCTGGCGCATGATCCGCGAGGCCAAAGAAACCTTCCAACTGCTGAAAACCGGCGTCGTGCTGTACTTGATTGGCGTGGCGGTGCTGCTGCTGCTCGGTTTTGTCTCGCACGGTGAGCCGGGCAGCTTTTGGCAGCCGGGCGTGGCGGAGTTGCAGTACGAGAAGTTTTGGAAGCTGCAGGGCGGTTTCGAAGCCTGGCGCAGCCGCGCCGATCTGCTCTCGTCCAGCCTGCTGGCCATCGGCGCGCAGTATGGCTGGGAGCTGGCGGGGCTGATGCTGTTCGGCGCCGGGCTGATGCGCAGCGGCTGGCTGCGCGGCAGCTATTCCTCCGGCTATTACTTACGGCAGGCGGCGTGGCTGCTGCCGCTTTCGGTGCTGATCCAACTGCCGGCGGTGGCACTGCAATGGCAGGTGCATTGGGATTATCGCTGGAGTGGTTTCCTGCTGCAGGTGCCGCGTGAGCTGGGCGCGCCGCTGCAGGCGATGGGCTACCTGGCGCTGTGTTACGGTTTCTGGCCCGCGCTGTCGCGCCTGCGCATCGCCCGTTGGCTGAGCCAGGTGGGGCGTATGGCGTTAAGCAACTACCTGCTGCAAACGCTGATCTGCACCACGCTGTTTTATCGCTTTGGCCTCTATGAGCAGTTTGACCGGCTGCAGCTGTTGGCGTTTGTGCCGCTGGTCTGGTTGGTCAACCTGGTCTTTTCCGCACTGTGGCTGCGTTACTTCGAACAGGGGCCGATGGAATGGCTGTGGCGCAAATTGACGCAGATGGCCGCCGGCGAAGCGGAATCCAAAGCGCTGAAGTGAGCGCCCGTCGGCAGGTTAAAAAAATGTATGTAAACGTTTTCTTTCCTGTGACGTAATTCACGCAGAGCAGCGGGCCAATCGGGGTAGGATAGCGCCACCGGCCACTACCCCGATTTCAGGATCCCGCATGCCTCCAGTTCATCCGATCACCATTCGCGACGTGGCGAAACGCGCCGGGGTCTCCGTGGCGACCGTCTCCCGCGTGCTGAACCACAGCGCGCTGACCAGCAAAGAGACGCGCGAGCAGGTGCTGCAGGCGGTGGCGGATCTGGGCTATCGCCCCAATGCCAACGCGCAGGCGTTGGCGACCCAAAGCAGCGATACGTTGGGCGTGGTGGTGATGGACGTCTCCGATCCGTTCTTCGGCGCGCTGGTGAAAGCGGTAGACACGGTGGCGCAGAAACACCACAAGTATCTGCTGATCGGCAACAGCTATCATCAGGCGGACAAAGAGCGCCACGCGATCGAAGTGCTGATCCGCCAGCGCTGTAACGCCCTGATTGTTCACGCCAAAGCCCTGAGCGACGCCGAGCTGATCGGTTTTCTGGAGCAGGTGCCGGGCATGGTGCTGATCAACCGGATTATCCCCGGCTATGAGCCGCGCTGCGTCGGGCTGGATAACGTCTGCGGCGCAGAAATGGCGATGCGTCTTTTGCTCTCGCAGGGCCATCGGCGCATCGGTTATCTGGGCTCCAATCACCCGATCGAGGACGGGCCGCTGCGTCAGCAAGGTTATGTTCAGGCGATGGCCGCCGCCGGGCTGGCGACGCCCGACAGCTGGCGCGCGTACGGTTCGCCGGATCTGCAGGGCGGCGAGGCGGCGATGGTCGAGCTGCTGGGGCGCAACTTACAGCTGAGCGCGGTGTTCGCCTACAACGACGCCATGGCCGCCGGCGCCATGGCGGTGCTGAAAGAAAACGGTATCACGGTGCCGCAGCATTTCTCGCTGATCGGCTTCGACGACATTCCCATCGCGCGCTACACCAGCCCCAAACTCACCACGGTGCGTTACCCGATCGTTTCGATGGCCACGTTGGCGACCGAGTTGGCATTGCAGGGCGCAGCAGGCCTGGCGGAGCCGCAGGCCGCTCATCTGTTCATGCCGACGCTGGTGCGGCGCCATTCTGTCGCCCCCTGGCAAAGTGAGGCGACGGTCACTCTCTGACGATTTAATCTTGTGTAACCGTTTTCAATCTGTGAGAAAATTCACAGAATATTAACATCGCGCCGTCTATGCTCTAGGCGTTTTCCGGCGCAAAGGCCCTTGCCGCTGCAACCTTTATCTCGCGCTGACACAGCATTTCTCGGAAATAACAAGATCCACGGACGACAGGTGTTGAGTGGAAATCGCCAGGCCTGGGGTGTACGCACTGCCGGTGACCATTGGCTCAAAGACGAGTAATACCCTACACAGAACCGGAGACTGACAATGAATAAGAAGGTTTTCACCCTGGCCGCCATGGCCGCTGCCATGATGTTTGGCGCCGCAGCCCATGCTGATACCCGTATTGGCGTCACAATTTATAAATACGACGACAACTTCATGTCGGTGGTGCGTAAGGCGATCGAGAAAGACGCCAAGGCTTCACCGGACGTTACCCTGTTGATGAATGACTCGCAGAACGACCAGTCCAAGCAGAACGATCAGATCGACGTGCTGCTGGCCAAGGGCGTGAAAGCGCTGGCGATCAACCTGGTCGACCCGGCCGCTGCGCCGGTGGTTATCGATAAGGCGCGCGCAAACGATATCCCGGTGGTGTTTTACAACAAAGAACCTTCCCGCAAGGCGCTGGACAGCTATGACAAGGCATATTACGTCGGCACCGACTCCAAAGAATCCGGCGTGATCCAGGGCGAACTGATCGCCAAACACTGGCAAGCCAATCCGGCCTGGGATCTGAATAAAGACGGCCAGATCCAGTTCGTGCTGCTGAAGGGCGAGCCGGGCCACCCGGATGCCGAAGCGCGCACCACTTACGTGGTGAAAACGCTGAACGAAAAAGGCATCAAGACCCAGCAGCTGCAGATGGATACCGCGATGTGGGATACCGCGCAGGCGAAAGACAAGATGGATGCCTGGCTCTCCGGCCCGAACGCCAACAAGATCGAAGTGGTGATCGCCAACAACGACGCCATGGCGATGGGCGCGGTGGAAGCGCTGAAAGCGCACAACAAGACCAGTATTCCGGTGTTCGGCGTCGATGCGTTGCCTGAAGCGCTGGCGCTGGTGAAATCCGGCGCGATGGCGGGCACGGTGCTGAACGACGCCGACAACCAGGCGAAGGCCACCTTCGAGCTGGCGAAAAACCTGGCGGCGGGCAAGCCGGCCACCGAAGGCACCCAATATAAAATCGAAAATAAAGTCGTGCGTATTCCTTACGTCGGCGTAGATAAAGACAACCTGTCTCAGTTTGTTAAATAAGAATTGAGATCCCGCTAAGACCCCGCCTGCGGCGCCAACACCAGGGATACCGCCGGCGGGGATGTTTACGACTGCAAGATCGTTAAGCCAGGTGTATTTATGGCCGATAGCTCACGCGAATTTTTGCTGGAAATGACGGATATCTGTAAGTCATTTCCCGGCGTCAAAGCCTTGGACAATGTCAATTTACGCGTCCGTCCGCACTCGATTCACGCCCTGATGGGGGAGAACGGCGCGGGGAAATCGACGTTGTTGAAATGCCTGTTCGGCATTTACAAAAAAGACAGCGGCAGCATTGTATTTCAGGGCCGGGAAATCGATTTCAAGAGCTCGAAGGAAGCGCTGGAACACGGCGTTTCGATGGTGCATCAGGAGCTGAACCTGGTGCTGCAACGCACCGTGATGGACAACATGTGGCTGGGGCGCTACCCGACCAAAGGCCTGTTCGTCGATCAGGACAAGATGTTCAAAGACACTCAGGCGATCTTCGACGAGCTGGATATTGACATCAACCCGCGCGAAAAGGTGGGCAACCTGTCGGTGTCGCAGATGCAGATGATCGAGATCGCCAAAGCGTTTTCCTATGACGCCAAAATCGTCATCATGGACGAACCGACCTCTTCGTTGACGGAGAAGGAGGTCAATCACCTGTTCACCATCATCCGCAAGCTGAAAGAGCGCGGCTGTGGCATCGTCTATATCTCGCACAAGATGGAAGAGATCTTCCAGCTGTGCGACGAGATAACGGTGCTGCGCGACGGCCAGTGGATCGCCACCCAGCCGCTGGAAGGGCTGGATATGGACAAGATCATCGCCATGATGGTCGGCCGCTCGCTGAGCCAGCGTTTCCCCGACAGGCAGAACACGCCGGGTGAGGTGATCCTCGAGGTGAAGAACCTGACATCGCTGCGCCAGCCTTCGATCCGCGATGTGTCCTTCGATCTGCATCAGGGCGAGATCCTCGGCATCGCCGGGCTGGTGGGCGCCAAACGCACCGATATCGTCGAGACGCTGTTCGGCATTCGCGAGAAGGTGGCGGGCACCATCAAGCTGCACGGCAAGGCGATCGACAACCACAGCGCCAACGAAGCGATCAACCACGGCTTTGCGCTGGTGACCGAAGAGCGGCGATCCACCGGGATTTACGCCTACCTCGACGTGGGTTTCAACTCGCTCATCTCCAATATCCGCAATTATAAAAACAAGCTCGGTCTGCTGGATAACGCGCGGATGAAGAGCGACACCCAGTGGGTGATCGACGCCATGCGGGTGAAAACGCCGGGGCATCACACCCATATCGGCTCGCTGTCCGGCGGCAACCAACAGAAGGTGATCATCGGCCGCTGGCTGCTGACGCAGCCGGAGATCCTGATGCTGGATGAACCGACGCGCGGCATTGACGTGGGTGCCAAGTTCGAGATCTATCAGCTGATGACCGAGCTGGCGAAGAAGGGCAAGGGGATCATTATCGTCTCGTCCGAAATGCCGGAGCTTTTGGGGATCACCGACCGCATTTTGGTGATGAGCAACGGCCAGGTTGCGGGCATCGTTAATACCAAGCAGACCTCGCAGAATGAAATCTTACGTCTCGCCTCCCTGCACCTTTAAGGATTCGAATTATGAACGCGCTAAATAAAAAAACCTTATTTACCTATTTCAAGGAAGGCGGCATTTACGTGGTGTTGCTGGTGCTGTTGGCCATCATCATCATTCAGGACCCGACTTTCCTCAGCCTGATGAACCTGAGCAATATCCTGACGCAGTCTTCGGTGCGCATCATCATCGCGCTGGGCGTGGCGGGGCTGATCGTTACCCAGGGCACCGACCTGTCCGCCGGGCGGCAGGTGGGGTTGGCGGCGGTGGTGGCGGCCACGCTGCTGCAATCGATGGATAACGTCAACAAGGTGTTCCCGCACATGGAAACCTGGTCGATTCCCCTGGTCATCTTGCTGGTATGTGCGGTCGGCGCGGTGATCGGCCTGGTTAACGGCCTGATTATCGCCTATCTCAACGTGACGCCGTTCATCACCACCTTGGGCACCATGATCATCGTCTACGGCATCAACTCGCTGTATTACGATTCGGTCGGCGCGTCGCCGGTCGCGGGCTTTGATCCGAAGTTTTCCACCTTTGCCCAAGGCTTCTTGCGCTTCGGCGATTTTAAGCTGTCGTATATTACCTTCTACGCGCTGATTGCCATCATTTTCGTCTGGATCCTGTGGACCAAGACCCGCTTCGGCAAGAACATCTTCGCCATCGGCGGCAACCCGGAAGCGGCCAAGGTCTCCGGCGTCAACGTGCCGCTGAACCTGATCATGATCTATGCGCTGTCCGGCGTGTTCTACGCCTTCGGCGGCCTGCTGGAAGCGGGGCGTATCGGCAGCGCCACCAATAACCTCGGCTTTATGTATGAGCTGGACGCCATCGCCGCCTGCGTGGTGGGGGGCGTATCCTTCGCCGGCGGCGTGGGTACGGTGTGGGGCGTGGTGACAGGGGTGATCATCTTTACCGTCATCAACTACGGCCTGACCTATATCGGCATCAACCCGTACTGGCAGTACATCATCAAGGGCAGCATCATCATCTTCGCCGTGGCGCTGGACTCGTTGAAATACGCCAAGAAGAAGTAGAGCTACCGCAGCACAGACAACAAGGCCGGCCTATTGCCGGCCTTGTTGCATTCTAGGAGGCAGGGCGCAGCAAAACAGTAAGGCATTATTTGGCAATGGCTGCCGGGGTATCTCGGGATATCGCCTGATCTTAGGTTGGATTGGTTACAGCACGAAACAGTTTTCGGGCTACCAACACGGTATGAAGTCAGTAAACTTGTTTTACCTACCGTTTCCGGGGAGCAAACTATGCCTGTATTTACCATTACGCTGAAAAGTCGTAATACGCTTGATAAGAAAAGAATTTCATCAGCTATTCACGCGGCGGTAGTAAAAACCGGCTATCCTGCGAACGATCAATTCCAGCGCTTTATCAGTCTTGGGGAAGACGATTTATATGTGGATCCAACATATCCCGACCTGGATTCGCCCCGCAGCGCCAACTTCGTGTTGATTGAAGCCATGCTTTCCTCTGGTTCCCCTGATGCCCGCAAACAATTGCTCTTGCAATCACTGGTACAGGAACTCGCCCTGATTGGACTGGACAGCAATGATCTGATGGTCATTTTCATTGAACTGGATCGTTTGAATAGTTCATTCGGCGGCGGTAGAAGGGCATCGCCACTTTCTATGTCACAATAACGTATGGGCCTACGCAGAGAGTGCTTCCCGCTTTTGAACGGAAGTCATTCGGCGTTCGTGACTCGAATGATGCGCCTTTTTAGCGTATTGCGCAGGGGAGAGTGTAAAGTCCTGAGCTTGGGTGATTAAGGCTGTTTGGCTTTCTGCTTCTCTTCTTTCAGCTTGTGCTCCAGCTCAACCAACTGTTCCGGCGAGACGGCGGGATAACCCTGGGCATCTTCCGGCACGGTGTGCATGGCGGAGATCGGGATCAGCGGGCCGAGGAAGCGCGGCTCACGCTTGAGGATATACAGATCGGTCAGTGCGCCCAGGCGGGCGAAGATCTCGCGGGCGCGCACCGTCATCATGTCCTTCGGCGACGGCACCGCGTAACACTGCGCCTGAATGCCCATGTGCAGGGCGATGAACAGCGCGCGCTCGCAGTGGAAGCGCTGGGTGATGATGATGAAATCGTTGGTGTCGAACACCTTGCGGGTGCGCACGATGGAATCCAGGGTGCGGAAGCCTGCGTAGTCCAGCACGATATCGCTCGGCGCCACGCCGGCGGCGATCAGATCGCGCCGCATGGTCATCGGTTCGTTATAGCTTTGCTGGGCGTTGTCGCCGCTCAGCAGCAGGTATTTCACCTTGCCGCTGTTATAGGCGTTGATCGCTCCCTGAATGCGGTAACGGTAATACTGGTTGATCACCCCGGTGCGGTAATACTTGGCGGTGCCGAGCACCACGCCGACCTGGCGATGCGGCAATTCCTGCAGTTCGTCGTAGACGTAAGGCGCGGTTTTCCAACTGATCCAGCGATCGAGCGCAATAGCCGAACCCATCAACACCGCAATGATGATGAACAGGCTGATGATCAGGCGTTTCCACATGTTGTTGCCTTACGCGCGCCGGGCTGAAAAAGATGGATCAAGGCTACTTTACCTGACCGACCGACGCAAGACGCGAACCGCCTGAAGCACGCGCGCCGCCGCATTTTTCGGCGGTTTTGCCGCACAAAAAAGCCCGGCGGAGCCGGGCTGGGTCATTTCAGCTCACCATTCAGAACGAGGTGCGCTTGTAACTGCGGTACTGCGGCCGCCAGAAGTTGTGCTCGATGGCTTTCGACAGCGCATCTTCGGAGGTGACGATCGCCACGCCCTGCAGCTGGGCGGCTTTACCCACTTCCATGGCGATGCACTTCGACACGCCCTGAATATCGTCGATATTCGGCAGCAGCGCGCCGTGGCCGTCGGTAGCCAGCGGCGAACAGTCCGCCAGTGCGCGGCTGGCGGCCATCAGCATGGCGTCGGTGACGCGAGTGGCGCCGGAGGCCAGCACGCCCAGACCGATCCCCGGGAAGATGTAGGAGTTATTGCACTGGGCGATCGGGTACAGCTGCTCTTTGTAGCTTACCGGCGCGAACGGGCTGCCGGTCGCCACCAGGGCGGCGCCGTCGGTCCAGTTGATGATGTCTTCCGGACGGGCTTCCACGCGCGAGGTCGGGTTGGACAGCGGCATCACGATAGGGCGTTCGCAGTGCTTGTGCATCTCGCGGATCAGCTCTTCGGTAAACAGCCCCGGCTGACCGGACACGCCGATCAGAATGGTCGGCTTGGCGTTGCGCACCACGTCCAGCAGCGAGATGGCGTCGCTGGCGGTTTCCCAGCCGGCCAGGTTGTCGCTCTTCTGCACCAGCTTGCTCTGGAAGTCGAGCAGGTTCGGCAGTTTGTCGGTCAGCAGGCCGAAGCGGTCGACCATGAACACGCGGGCGCGCGCTTCGTCTTCGCTCAACCCTTCGGACTTCATCTGCGCGATGATCTGCTCGGCGATGCCGCAGCCGGCGGAACCGGCGCCGAGGAAGGTGACGGTCTGATCGCGCAGCTGGCTGCCGGCGGCGCGGCTGGCGGCGATCAGGCTGCCGAGGGTGACCGCGGCGGTGCCCTGGATGTCGTCGTTAAAGCAGCAGATCTCGTCACGGTAGCGGTTCAGCAGCGGGGTGGCGTTGTTCTGCGCGAAGTCTTCGAACTGCAGCAGCACGTTCGGCCAGCGGCGTTTGACCGCCTGAATAAACTCTTCGACGAAGGCGTGGTACTCCTCGCCGGAGATGCGTGGATGGCGCCAGCCCATGTACAGCGGATCGTTGAGGCGCTGCGGGTTGTTGGTGCCGACGTCCAGCACCACCGGCAGCGTGTAGGCCGGGCTGATGCCGCCGCAGGCGGTGTACAGCGACAGCTTGCCAATTGGAATCCCCATGCCGCCGATGCCCTGATCGCCCAGGCCGAGAATGCGCTCGCCGTCGGTGACCACGATCACCTTGACGTTCTGCTTGGTGGCGTTTTGCAGCATGTCATCGATGCGATCGCGGTTCGGGTAGGAGATGAACAGCCCGCGCGCGCGGCGGTAGATATCGGAGAAGTGTTCGCAGGCCTCGCCGACGGTCGGGGTGTAGATGATCGGCATCATCTCGCTCAGGTGCGAGTCCAGCAGGCGATAGAACAGGGTTTCGTTGGTGTCCTGGATGTTGCGCAGATAGATGTGCTTATCGTTATCGTTCTTGAAATCCTGATACTGACGGTAGGCGCGTTCCACCTGTTCTTCGATGGTCTCCACCGCTTCCGGCAGCAGGCCGTGCAGGTTGAAGTGGCTACGTTCTTCCTCGGTGAAAGCGCTGCCTTTGTTCAGCAGCGGAAATTCCAGCAGAATCGGGCCGGCGTAAGGGATATAGAGCGGGCGTTTGCTTTCGTATTCTAGTTCCATCAGTTTTACTCTTCACGTATCAGATAACTTTATTGCCGACGATCCTAAGAGATAAAGAGAAGATGTACAGCATTTGTTGCCAGATGATGAACCAGGTTGGCGTAATTATCGACAATCAAATGATTTTTTAACTAAAGAAAGTGTCTCTGGCGGCGTCGGGGCATTGTATTTGGCGGGCGGGGCTGTTAACGGCGGAACCGGATGGCCCCGCCGTGGCGCTTAGAAGGCGGCGCGGCTGACGTTCTGGCAGCCCAGCGCCGCCAGGGTGGCGCGGGTGGCGTCCCACTGGCTGAGGATCGCCTTCTGCGGCTCGGCCAACACGGCGCGGCGGATGTTCAGGCAATCGCCGCCGGAGAGGTTCAGCAGGATCAGCGCAGCCTGCAGCGGCGGCAGGCTCGGGTTGAAAGCGGCGTTTTCCGCATAGCGGCCGGCGTAGAGGCTGCCGTCCTGCGTTTCCAGCGCTACGCCGCTGTGGGCGTTGCTGTACGGAGCATGGCTCTGATTGGCCGCCGCCAGCGCCGCCTGCGCCAGCGCATCGTCCAGCGCCAGCCGGTGGCCGTGATCGACCTTGTCCATCAGCAGCGAAGCGATATCCAGATCTTTCGGGCCGAAGGCGTCCGGCAGATAGTCCGCCAGCGTGGCTGGCGCGCGGCCCGGCAGACGGATCTGCAGCTCGCCACCGCTGTTCAGTTCATTCATAAACTGGCGGCAATGGCCGCACGGCGTGTAGTTGACGGTGACCGAGGCCAGCGCCGGCTCGCCGCGCAGCCAGGCATGGGTAACCGCGCACTGCTCTGCATGCACGGTTTGCTGCAGCGGCGCGCCGCTGAACTCCATATTGGCGCCGAAATAGAGGTTGCCGCTTTGCCCGCGCGCGATGGCGCCGACGTGAAAGTGCGATATCGGGGTTAACGAGCAGGCCGCCGCCAGCGGCAGCAGCGCGAATGCCAGCGCATCATCGTCCAGCCCGCAGCCTGTGCGGATCGCCGCCGCTTGCTCGGCCGTGAACATCGCCGGAAAGTCTGGCGCGTCCAGATAAGGCCGCAGGGCGGATTGCAGTGTCGCGGGCAGTGCGCTGAAAGCGGTGTGAAAACGCGGATGCATAGAAAGTCTCTCTACGGGTTAACGGGATAACATTCTAGGCAGGCCAGAGACATTAAAGTGTGATTAATGTCTCTTAATTGATGAAATTAATGCAATGAAATACATAAATGCGAGATGTATCGCAAGTTTCACCCTGTTCAGCCGAACAGGCGCAGCAGCACCGGGAACAGGAACGGTGCCAGCAGCGAGGTGATGATGCCGCAGATCACCAACGCCAGCGAGCCGAAAGCGCCTTCCTGGTAGTCCATCTCGGCGCAGCGTGCGGTGCCCAGCGCGTGGGATGCCGTGCCCATCGCCAGGCCGCGCGCCGAGTGGGTGGTGATTTTCAACAGGTTGAACAACGTATGGCCGAACACGGCGCCGAGGATACCGACGAAAATGACGCAGACTGCGCTGATCGCCGGAATGCCGCCGAGCGAGTCCGCGACGGCCATGGCGATCGGCGTAGTGACCGATTTCGGCAGGATAGAGGCGGCGATTTCCGGCGTGGCGCCCAGCCACAGGGCGATGGCGCCGCCGCTGATCATGGCGGTCAGGCTGCCGATGAAGCACACCGCGATAATCGACTTCCAGCGCGCGCGGATCTGGTGCAGCTGCTCATAGAGCGGGAAGGCCAGCGCGACGACCGCCGGCTGCAGCAGATCGTTGAGGATTTTGCTGCCCTGAAAGTAGCGTTCATAGGGAATACCGGTGAGCAGCAGCAGCGGGATGATCACCGCCATGGACACCAGCAGCGGGTTGAGCAGCGGCATATTCAGCTTGCGCGCCAGCCAGCGCGCGGCGAAATAGACCGCCAGCGTCAGCGGCAACGACCACCAGATTTCATGGATCATGAATTGCCCTCCGTGTCGTCGGGCTTGCCGGCGATGCGGCGCTCGCGATGAAAATAGTGTGAGGTATAGCCGACCACCACCAACACCATCAGCGTGCTGATGAGGCAAGAGATAACCAGCGGGCCCAGATGCGCGACGATCTGGTCGTAGTATTTCATCACCCCGACGCCGATCGGCACGAACAGCAGCACCATATAGCGGATCAGCAAATGGCAGCCGGGTTTAACCCATTTGGCCGGCATAATCTGGGTAGAGAGCAGGGCGAACAGCAGCAGCATGCCAATGATGCTGCCGGGAATGGCGAACGGCAGCAGCGCCGCCACCGCGTTGCCGACGAACAGACACAGGTAGATAAGGAGCAGGGCCCTCAGGTATTTCCAGCACAGTGTGAGCACGTTGGCCATTGTCTTTTCCCGTTTAACTGATGCATTCATCATACAATTAAACTGTGAGCCATGCCACAGATCGCACCATGAATTCTCGCTATGGGCGCTATGCCCGAACGGCGGGTTGACATCCTGCTTTGAGAGTTGCAGGCAGGGTCAGCGCGCGTCTTCGGCCGTTGCCGCAGAACGTTCCGCCAGCCGGTGGCCGAGGAAGAAAAACAGCAGGCTGAGCAGGGCGGCGACGATCAGCATCACGAACATCAACGGCGGCGCGGCATAGCTGAGCAGCACCCCGCACAGCACCGGGTTGATGGCGCCGCCCAGCGCGCTGAGGTTTTGTACTCCATAGTAACTGCCTTTCAGGTGCGGCGGCGCAATAAAGTCGATGAACATGTATTCCACCGGGATAACGATGATCTCGCCTAAGGTAAACACCGCCATCGCCGCCAGCCACAGCCAGACCGCCTGGCCGGCCGCCATGAAACCGAGCAGCCCGACGATGAAAAACAGCGTGCCCAGCACCAGCCAGCGCAGCATGTTTTCCTGGCGCATGCCGCGGCTGAGCAGGTATTGCAGGGCGATGACGATGCCGGCGTTGACGATCATCACCAACCCAATGATTTTGTAGGCGAACTCGGCGCTGGAGACGGTGATCAGATACTGCGACAGATAGCCGGTGAACTGACCGAACACCACGGCGCCCAGGGTGCTGCCGAGGGTGAAGTAGATAAGCCGCCGATCGTTTCGCAAGATGGTCAGCGTCTGACGGAAGTTGGGGAGTGCCGCCGGTGCGGCGGCGGTTGTTGTCGGGCGCTGTTCCCGGCCGCGCAAGCGCAGGCTTAGCGCCGTCACCGTCGCCAGCGCCAATCCCCCCGACAGGTAAAACGGCAGCAGCGGGCTAAGCCCGGCCACCAGAACGCCGAGCGCAGAGCCGATCGCCCAGCCGACGTTGACCAGCGTGTAGTTGATTGAGAAAGCCTTGATGCGCTGCTCGACCGGCAGCCAGTCGGCGAAGCAGGCCTTTATGGTGATGCTTAACACCGAATAACAGGTATGCAGGATCGCCAGCACCACGATCACGCCGCCGGGGCGCGGGATCCAGGGAATGGCGAAGAAACTCAGCGCGAACAATAAAATCGACAGCAGGATCAGGCGGTTTTTGCTGAATTTGTCCACCAGATAGCCGCCGTACAGGCTGGCGATGATGCCGAGGGTCAGGCTGACGCCCAGGATCACGCCCACGCTCTTCGGCAGCAGATGGAAATGTTCGGTGAGGTAGATGGTGATGAACGGCAGCGTAACGCCGCGGCCGATGGTCAACACCAGCGAACTGGCCAGCAGTACGTTGATCAGCGGGGGGAATCCCTTCATTCGAGGCCTGTCTATGCATACAGTTATTGGGCGATGCAGATAACATAGCGCATTTTGGCGGGGACGGAAGGGGAAAGCCGATAATTAGTTTAAAAACAGAGGCTGCGTCGGCAGCCTCGTCAAAAACAGCATTATTTACCGTGTTCGGCCTGCAGCGTGGCGAACCATGGCTGAACGAAATCGCTGCTGGTGCCCCAGCCGGGGATGATCTTCGCCAGCCCGGCGACGTTGACCGGCCCCGGCTGCGCCAGCAGCAGCGCCTGCGGAATGACCGCCGCTTTGAACTGATAGCTGTCCGGCGTGCTTTCCCCGGCGATCTTGTTGGCCACCAGGCGCAGGTTGACCGCGCCGATCAGCTTCGGATCCACCGCCACGCTGACCTGCCACGGGCTGCCGGCCTCGCGCATCAGCTGTAAATCCTGATTGGAGATATCGATGCTGTACAGCTTGATTTCGGTGCGGCCGTTCTCTTTCAGCGCCTTGTAAGCCCCTTGGGTAAAGGCATCCCAGGTGCCCCAGATGGCGTCGATCTTGCCTTTCGGGTATTTCGCCAGCACCGCGCCCACCTTGTTGGCGGTATCGCCCTGTACGTCGGATGAGACCGCGCCTATCGATTCCAGCTCATGAATGCCCGGATGCTGTTTCAATAACTGCTGGTAAGCGGCCTGACGGCGCTCCATCGGCGGGAAGCCGGCCACCCACAGCTTGACAATATTGGCCTGGCCGTTGAAATCCTTCACCAACTGGCCGAACGAGGCGTTAGCCAGCGAAGCGTCGTCCTGCTGCGAGACGGTGACGCCGGGAACGCGGCCGCTGACGTCGGTATCGAAAGCCGCGACGGCGATGCCGGCCGCCGCGAGGCGTTTGACCAGATCGGTGGAATAGGGGGCTCGCCCCTGCGAGAGAATGACGCCGTCATATTTCTGGCTGATGGCCTGGTTGACGAAGTCCTGAAAACGCGCGTCGTCGCCGTTGCTGAGGAAGGTGTCCACCTTGAAGCCCAGCTTGCGCCCTTCCTGAATGGCGCCCGCCAAAAATTGCGTGGTGTTGTCGTCGGATCCTAGGTTGCGGATCACCGCGATGCGCACCGGCCCCTGATGTTGAGCGATGGCGGCCGGCACGGCGGCGTTTTCCGCCGCCTGCAGTGGCAGGGCAGCCAGCAGACTGAGGGCGAGCAGCGAAGTCTTGAGGTTTTTCATTATTATAGGCTCCAAAAAAGCAGGGAAACGATCCCGGTGAAGGTCTGTTATAGCAGTCTTTCTGTCTGGACGTCTATTTTGGGTTTCGGAGCATCATAGCCGGATGCGGCGGGCAGGGGAATCAGGGCGGTTATGACTTTTTCTTCATGCTTATAACGTGGGGATTGGGGCATAAAAAAGGCCGAGCAAGCTCGACCCTCCCTATGCCACGCATCTGCGCGATTACTTGACCTGCATGCCAGGCTGCGCGCCGCTGTCCGGGCTCAGCAGGAAGATCTCTTTCCCGCCTGGGCCCGCCGCCATCACCATGCCTTCTGACACGCCGAAGCGCATTTTACGCGGCGCCAGGTTGGCGACCATGATGGTCAGACGGCCTTCCAGCGCTTTCGGGTCCGGGTAAGCGGAGCGAATGCCGGAGAAGATTTGGCGCGATTCGCCACCCAGATCCAGCTGCAGCTTCAGCAGCTTGTCGGAGCCCTCGACAAAGTCGGCGCTCTTGATCAGGGCGATACGCATGTCGACCTTGGCGAAGTCGTCGAAGGTGATGGTTTCCTGGATCGGATCGTCAGCCAGCGGTCCGGTCACCGGCTTGGCGGCGGCCATGTCTTCCTTCGAGGCATTGACCATCTCGTTGACCTTGTCCAGATCGATGCGGTTGAACAGCGCTTTGAACGCGTTCACCTGATGGCCCAGCAGCGGCTGCGGGATCGCGTCCCAGCTCAGCTCGGCATTGAGGAACGCTTCGGCGCGCTCGGTCAGCGAAGGCAGCACCGGCTTCAGGTAAGTCATCAGCACGCGGAACAGGTTGATGCCCATTGAACAGATGGCCTGCAGATCGGCGTCGCGGCCTTCTTCCTTCGCCACTACCCACGGCGCCTGCTCATCCACGTAACGGTTGGCCAGATCGGCCAGCGCCATGATTTCGCGGATCGCGCGGCTGAACTCGCGGCCGGCGTAGGCTTCGGCGATGCTCTGCGCCGCGTCGACGAAGGTCTGGTACAGCGCCGGATCGGCCAGGCTGTCGGCCAGCTTGCCGCCGAAGCGCTTGTTGATAAAGCCGGCGTTGCGTGACGCCAGGTTCACCACCTTGTTGACGATGTCGGCGTTCACGCGCTGCACGAAGTCTTCCAGATTGAGATCGATGTCATCAATGCGTGAAGAGAGCTTGGCGGCGTAGTAATAACGCAGGCAGTCGGCGTCCAGATGCTGCAGGTAGGTGCCGGCCTTGATGAAGGTGCCGCGCGATTTTGACATCTTGGCGCCGTTCACCGTCACGTAGCCGTGCACGAACAGGTTGGTCGGTTTGCGGAAGTTGCTGCCTTCCAGCATCGCCGGCCAGAACAGGCTGTGGAAGTAGACGATGTCCTTGCCGATAAAGTGATACAGCTCGGTGGTGGAGTCTTTGCGCCAGAACTCGTCGAAGTCCAGATCGCCGCGCTTGTCGCACAGGTTCTTGAAGGAACCCATGTAGCCGATCGGCGCGTCCAGCCAGACGTAGAAGTATTTGCCCGGCGCATCCGGGATTTCGAAGCCGAAGTAAGGCGCATCGCGGGAGATGTCCCACTGCTGCAGACCGGATTCGAACCACTCCTGCATCTTGTTCGCCACCTGCTCTTGCAGCGCGCCGGAGCGCGTCCACGCCTGCAGCATTTCGCTGAAGGCCGGCAGATCGAAGAAGAAGTGCTCCGAGTCGCGCATCACCGGCGTCGCGCCGGAAACGACAGACTTCGGATCGATCAGTTCCGTCGGGCTGTAGGTGGCGCCGCACACTTCGCAGTTGTCGCCGTACTGGTCCGGCGATTTGCATTTCGGGCAGGTGCCTTTCACGAAACGGTCCGGCAGGAACATGCCTTTCTCCGGATCGTACAGCTGAGAAATGGTGCGGTTCTTGATAAAACCGTTTTCTTTCAGGCGGCTGTAAATCAGGGTGGACAGCTCACGGTTTTCATCGCTATGGGTCGAATGATAGTTGTCATAGCTGATGCCAAAGCCGGCGAAATCCTGTTGGTGCTCCTGGCTCATCTCCGCGATCATTTCTTCCGGTTTAACGCCCAGTTGCTGCGCTTTCAGCATGATCGGCGTGCCGTGCGCGTCGTCCGCGCAGATGAAATGCACTTCGTGGCCGCGCATTCGTTGGTAACGCACCCAGATATCCGCCTGGATGTGCTCGAGCATGTGGCCGAGATGGATGGAACCATTTGCGTACGGTAGCGCGCACGTCACCAATAATTTTTTCGCGACTTGAGCCATAGTGAGAACTTGCTTTCTGTAATGAATAAAAGGGCCTTCGATGTTAACCGATCGCGCCCTTCGCTGCTAGGGCGGTTTCTTACAGGTTATACGCGCCAGCCGCCGCGCAGTTCTGGTATGCTTAGCCGGAAGCTACCCATTCAAAATCAAGGAGCCGGGATGAACGCAAAATCCCCTGAGCAGACCAACCCCGAAGTTCTGCGCGCCCTGGTGACCGGTGTACTGGCCGCCTTTGAACACCCGACGTTGAAAAACAACCTGACTGCGCTGAAGGCTATTCATCACTGCGCATTATTGGACGACGTACTGCATATCGAACTGACGATGCCGTTTGCCTGGCAGAGCGGTTTTGAAGCGCTGCAGGCGAGCGTCGGCCCTGAGCTGTTGCGCGTGACCGGCGCTGCCGCCATCGACTGGAAGCTGAAACACGATATCACGACGCTGAAACGCGCCAACGGCCAAGCCGGGATCAAAGGCGTGCGCAACATCATCGCCGTCAGCTCCGGCAAAGGCGGGGTGGGGAAATCCAGCACCGCCGTCAATCTGGCGCTGGCGCTGGCCGCCGAAGGCGCCAAGGTCGGTATTCTGGACGCCGACATTTACGGCCCGTCGATCCCCAATATGCTGGGCACCGAACATGAGCGGCCGACTTCGCCGGACGGGCAGCACATGGCGCCGATCATGGCGCACGGCCTGGCGACCAACTCCATCGGTTATCTGGTGACCGACGACAACGCCATGGTGTGGCGCGGCCCGATGGCCAGCAAGGCGCTGATGCAGTTGCTGCAGGATACGCTGTGGCCGGATCTGGATTACCTGGTGCTGGACATGCCGCCGGGCACCGGCGACATCCAGCTGACGCTGTCGCAGAACATTCCGGTGACCGGCGCGCTGGTAGTCACCACGCCGCAGGATATCGCCCTGCTGGATGCCGCCAAGGGCATCGTGATGTTCGAGAAGGTGCATGTGCCGGTGCTGGGCATCGTGGAAAACATGAGCGTGCACATCTGCAGTAACTGCGGCCACCATGAACCGATCTTTGGCACCGGCGGCGCCGAGAAGTTGGTGCAGAAATATAACAGCCGTCTGCTGGGGCAGATGCCGCTGCATATCTCGCTGCGCGAAGATCTGGATCGCGGTACGCCGACGGTGATCAGCCGTCCGGAGAGCGAATTCGCCGACATGTATCGTCAACTGGCCGGCCGTGTGGCGGCGCAGATGTATTGGCAGGGCGAAGCGATCCCGACGGAGATTGCCTTCCGCGCGCTGTAATCTATTTGCGGCAGTGAAAGAACCCGGCTTAAGCGCCGGGTTTTTTTATCGGATAGGGGTAGGCTTGTGCAGGTCGGCACGGGTATAAGGGCGTTCGATCTGCGCCAGCGTTTTGGCGATATGCTCCAGCAATCCCTGGGTGGGGGCCGGCTGCCGCTGCCCCATCAGCGCCAACGGCAAGGCCAGCGCGATGGCGAAGTGTGGCCAGGAGAGATGCGGGCGCGTTTTGCTCCGCTGCAACCGCAGGAACAGGGCGCTGGCCAGGTAGCCTAGAATCAGCCCGCTGATCACCTCGGATACCGAGTGCACGCGAATTTCCAGCCGCGAAACGCCGATGGCGAAAGGCAATATCCACCCGGTCAGCAAAGCGATGCTACGTATCGGGTGGGAAAATCGGCCGGTCAACGTCCAGAGCAGAGGCGGCCAGATGCAGGCCGCGAGGGCGGAATGACCGCTGAATCCGGTGAAATCATAGCGCTCGCTGCCGATGCCCCAGCCCATAAAGGCCAGTTTAGACAGGCAGACCACCCCGCCGGTGAACCCGAAGAGCAGCGCCCACTGCCAACCCGCCGCGCGGGTGGCGGGAGACATGAGCAGCAATAAAAACAGAATCAGCGCGCAGGGCAGCAGCAACATGCTGTCGCCGAAAAAAGTCAGAAAATACCAATCCAACACATCAATCTCCGATGAAAGGGGGGCGGGGAGCAAAAGTCAGCGCCGGGGAGTGTAACCCGTTACGGTGCGTTGCCCTAGCTGCGAGATTCTTAAAATGCCGCGTGCCCGTGGCGTGGCAGCCCGAATTCGCCCGCCGCCGCGCAATATCAATATACAGTGGCGCAATCCCCGGCGACTCCCTATAATTGTCGCGTTTTAGTTCCCCCCTTCACACTATGAAATCAGGTCTTTAATTTTATGACTGACAATCCGCATCAGTGCGTCATTATTGGTATAGCTGGCGCATCTGCCTCCGGAAAAAGCCTTATCGCCAGCACGTTGTACCGCGAACTCCGCGAGCAAGTCGGCGATGAGCACATCGGCGTTATTCCAGAAGACAGTTACTATAAAGACCAGACTCACCTGACCATGGAAGAACGGGTCAAAACCAACTATGACCACCCGAGCGCCATGGATCACAACCTGCTGTTCCAGCATCTGCAGATGCTGAAGGCCGGTAAGGCGATCGAGCTGCCGCTGTACAGTTACACCGAACACACGCGCAAGAAAGAAACCGTCCACCTGAAACCTAAAAAAGTCATTATTCTGGAAGGGATCTTGCTGCTGACGGATATCCGCTTGCGCCAGGAGATGAATTTCTCGATCTTCGTCGACACGCCGCTGGATATCTGCCTGATGCGCCGCATGAAGCGCGATGTCAACGAGCGCGGCCGCTCGATGGATTCGGTGATGGCGCAATACCAGAAGACCGTGCGCCCGATGTTCCTGCAGTTTATCGAACCTTCCAAACAATACGCCGATATCATCGTTCCGCGCGGCGGCAAAAACCGCATCGCGATCGATATTCTGAAAGCCAAAATCAGCCAATTCTTTGAATAATGCCGCTTAATGGCCGGAAATGCGCATTTCCGGCCGACGGCCAACTATTTGCACCCCGGCGTAGACCTTTCGCCCGTTGTGTGGCAATTTTTGTTTAGTTACGCGTTTTGATGGAGAAGAAAGACATGAGACTGTGCGACCGCGATATAGAAGCCTGGCTGGATAGCGAGAAACTGGTGATTTCGCCGCGCCCGCCGCTCGAACGCATCAACGGGGCCACAGTAGATGTCCGTTTGGGCAATCAGTTCCGCGTGTTCCGCGGCCATACCGCGCCGTTTATCGATCTCAGCGGGCCGAAAGATGAAGTCAGCGCCGCGCTGGATCGCGTGATGAGCGACGAGATTGTCCTGCCGGAAGGCGAGGCGTTCTTCCTTCATCCCGGCGAACTGGCCCTGGCGGTGACGTTCGAATCCGTGACGCTGCCGAACGATCTCGTGGGTTGGCTCGACGGCCGTTCTTCTCTGGCGCGTCTGGGGCTGATGGTGCACGTGACCGCGCACCGGATCGATCCGGGCTGGCACGGGCGCATCGTGCTGGAGTTTTACAACTCCGGCAAGCTGCCGCTGGCGCTGCGGCCGGGGATGCTGATTGGCGCCTTGAGCTTTGAGCCGTTGTCCGGCCCGGCGGCCCGGCCATATAACAGCCGGCAGGACGCAAAATATCGCGATCAGCAGGGCGCAGTAGCCAGTCGAATCGACAAGGACTAACGGCGCGAGATGCACCGTCGGTGTGGCGCTGACAAGAGGGTGGCATGAGAAGATTACTGACGACATTGGCGATTTTACTGGTGGTCGTGGTGGCGGGAATGTCCGCGCTGGTACTGCTGGTCAATCCGAATGATTTTCGCGGTTACATGGTCAAAAAGGTCGAGCAGAAGAGCGGCTACCAGCTAACGCTTGAGGGCGATCTGCGTTGGCATATCTGGCCGCAGCTCAGTATTTTGGCCGGGCGCATGACGCTGACCGCGCCGGGCGCCAAGACGCCGGTGGTGAGCGCGGAAAACATGCGCCTTGACGTCAAACTGTTGCCGCTGCTGTCGCATCAGCTGTTTGTGAAACAGGTGATGTTGAAAAATGCCGTCATTCGCCTCACGCCCGACAGTGAAGAGCACTCGCAAGTGGACGCCCCGATTGCGCCGGCCGGCAGCGGCGCTGATGCGGCAGACACGGCCTGGAAGTTCGACATCGATAACTTGCGCGTCGTGGACAGCTTGCTGATTTGGCAGCGCGCCGACAACGCGCAAATCAATGTCCGGGACATCAATCTTACCCTGCAGCAAACGGAGAAACGGCAGGCGCAGCTGGACATTTCCAGCCGGGTCAACCGCGATCAGCGCGACCTGGCCTTCAGCATGGCGGCCGATATCGATCTGCAGCAGTTCCCGCACCAGATCGGCGCCAAGGTGACCCAGTTCAATTACCAATTGGTGGGAGCAGATATTCCGAACGGCGGTATTCAAGGCGAGGGGAATGCTCAGGTGGTCTATCAACAGACGCCGGCGCACATTGCCGTCACCCAGCTGAACGTCAGCGCCAATAACAGCCAGTTGACCGGCGATATCAGCGCCAGCCTGGGAGCGGTGCCAGGCTATGTGGTGAACCTGAATTCGGCTAATCTCGATCTCGACGCGCTTTCCGGTTGGCAATCCAGTACCAATACCGCCGAACAGCCCGCCGTGACCGCCGCGCCGGTGATCGCCAGCCAGGTCGACGATCGGCAGCAGAACCTGGAAGCGCTGCGCGATTTCAATGCACAGTTGAATCTGCAGGCGGCGCAGTTGACCTACCGCGGTATGAACGTTACCCAGTTAGCCGTCGCGGCAGATAATCAACGCGGCCTGCTGACGCTGCATAAACTTGCCGGGCAATTGGCCGGCGGTGATTTCTCTTTGCCGGGATCGCTCGACGCACGCGGCAATAAACCGGTGATAAACGTGCAGCCGACCCTGAACCAGGTTGAGCTCGGCGCGGTGCTCAAAGCCTTCGAGATGCCGCAGATGCTGACCGGAAAATTCAGCATGAAAGGGGATTTGACCGGCGATCGTCTTTCTTCAGAGTCATTTGAGCACCGTTGGAGCGGTACGGCGCAGCTGGCGATGCAGGATGCGCAGCTGCACGGCCTGAACATTCAGCAATTGATCCAACAGGCGGTGGCGCGCAACGATAACAGCGTGCGCGGGCAAGACAGCTATCAGCGCTATACCGAAGTCAAAAGCGTCTCGGCGCGGGCCAGCTTGAGCCAAGGCACTGTCAAGCTCAGCAGCCTGACGGCGGATTCGCCGTTGCTGGTGCTGACCGGCGCCGGCAGTATCGATATGCCGGGAAAACAGTGCGATATGGCGCTTAATGTGCGCGTCACTGGCGGTTGGCAAGGGCGCGGCGAACTGATCGAGCAACTGCAAAAAACGCCGATCCCGCTGCGGGTCTATGGGCCTTGGCAACAGCTGAATTACCAACTGCAGGTCGATCAGGTGCTGCGTAAAACGCTGCACGATCGGGCCAAAGATGCGCTGAACAAATGGGCTGAAAAGAACAAGGATTCACGCGAGGGTCAGGATCTGAAAAAGCTGCTCGACAAGCTGTAATCCCTCCTGACGCGGGCCGTCTTGCGGCCCGCGTCAGTATCGACGTTTCCCGCGATAATTTCCCTCCGTTACCTTGATGAAGGTCATGAAGACCCGCGCTCAATTTGTGCAGAGTAAGGGCGCATTCTGCTATGACTATGCGCCTAAGCGCGAAAAAATGACGAGTTGAGGAAACATGATAGAGCTTCTTATTGGCGCGGCGGTGGCGGCGGGCGTGGGCCGTTACATCATCAAAGGGTATTCCGCCACGGGCGTCTTGATGGTGGGAGGGCTGCTGCTGCTTGGCATCAGCGCCCTGATGGGGAAAACGCTGTTGCCGTCCGGCGCCGCATCTACCGGCTGGCGCGCGACCGATATGATCGAATACGTCAAGATTTTGCTGATGAGCCGCGGCGGCGATCTGGGCATGATGATCATGATGCTGTGCGGTTTCGCCGCCTATATGACGCATATCGGCGCCAACGACGTGGTCGTCAAGCTGGCCTCGCGCCCATTGCAGATGATCAATTCGCCTTATCTGCTGATGGTGGCGGCCTATTTTGTCGCTTGCCTGATGTCATTGGCGGTCTCTTCCGCTACCGGGCTCGGCGTATTGCTGATGGCGACGCTGTTCCCATTGATGGTGAACGTTGGCATTAGCCGCGGCGCCGCGGCGGCCATTTGCGCTTCGCCGGCGGCGATTATCCTGGCGCCGACTTCCGGCGACGTGGTACTGGCAGCCAAGGCGGCGGAAATGCCGCTGGTGGACTTCGCGTTCAAAACCACGCTGCCTATCTCGATTGCCGCCATCGTCTGCATGGCCGTGGCGCACTTTTTCTGGCAGCGTTATCTCGATAAGAAGAGTGATGAACAGCACCACATTATGGACGTCAGCGAGATCAAAACCCATGCGCCGGGGTTCTACGCGATATTGCCGTTTACGCCGATCCTCGGCGTGCTGATCTTCGACGGCAAATGGGGCCCGGAGCTGCACATTATTACCGTGCTGGTAGGGTGCATACTGTTGGCGGCAGCGATCGAGTTTGTGCGCAGCTTCAGCGCCAAACAGGTATTCAGCGGCCTGGAAGTGGCGTATCGCGGTATGGCGGACGCTTTCGCCAGCGTGGTGATGCTGTTGGTGGCCGCGGGTGTCTTCGCGCAAGGGTTGAGCACCGTCGGCTTTATCAGCGGCTTGATCGGGTTGGCGCAGTCGTTCGGTACCGGCGGTTTGATCATGATGCTGGTGTTGGTGGTGATCACCATGCTGGCGGCCATGACCACCGGCTCCGGCAATGCGCCGTTCTATGCGTTTGTCGAACTGATCCCGAAACTGGCGGCACAGATGGGCGTGAATCCTGCCTATCTGGTGATCCCGATGCTGCAGGCCTCGAATCTCGGCCGTACGCTGTCGCCGGTTTCCGGCGTGGTGGTGGCGGTCTCCGGCATGGCGAAAATCTCGCCGTTTGATGTGGTGAAGCGTACTTCAGTGCCGGTAATTGTCGGGTTGGTGGTGGTGATCGTGGCGACGGAGCTGCTGGTTCCCCAGTAAAAGGAAGGCCGGGCGATGCCCGGCCTCGATGTTAAACCTCGTACTCCTCCGGTGGAGGAGGCGGGGTGATCTTCACTTTCAGGATGCGGTGGCTGTTAACCTCCAATGGTTCGAACAGGTAGTCACCGATCTTGATCTGTTCTCCTTCTTGCGGCACGCGCTGACTGTGTTCCATCAACAGCCCCGCCAGCGTGTGGTATTCGCGCTTGTCTTCCAACGGCATCGGCAGGTACAACACCAGATCTTCCAGCGGCATATAGCCGTTGGCGATCCAGCTGCCGTCTTCGTTTTGCTGAATGTCATGGCGTGCGTCCACGTCTTCGCCGGCCTCCGGCAGGTTGCCGGCGATAGTTTCCATCACGTCCGTCAGGGTGACGACGCCTTCGACGGAGCCGAACTCATCGACCACGAAGGCGAAGTGCGTCTGCGCCTGGCGGAATTGCTCCAGGGCGCTTAACAGCGTGAGCTGCTCCGGGAAGATCAACGGTTGGCGTATCAGCGCACGCAGATCCAGCGGCGCCTGCGCCAGTTGCTGTTTGAGAACGTCGATGGTGTGGATCACGCCCAGCGGTTCGTCGCTGGCGCTGCTTTCCACCACCACGATGCGCGTGTGCTGATTACGTTCCAGCAACTGCGTCAGCTTTTCCTGCGGATCGTTCAGCTCAAGGTATTCGACGTCGTGACGCGAGGTCATGATGCTACTGACCGTGCGCTGCGCCATGCCGAGTACGCGTTCGATCATGCGCCGCTCTTGCTGATTGAAGATCTCGCCGTTTTCGCTGTCGCTGTCCGCCAGCAGGTTGGCGGAATGGCTGTCGACTTCCGCTTCTTCATGTTTGCCGCTCAGCATGCGCAGCACCGCTTCGGCGGTGCGTTCACGTAGTGGCCGGACCTTCGACAGAAAGCGACGGCGGTTGAACTGCGCCAGCTGGTTCAGCGCTTCGATCATGACCGAGAAGCCGATCGCCGCGTAGAGGTAGCCTTTAGGGATGTGATAGCCGAAGCCCTCCGCCACCAGGCTAAAGCCAATCATCAGCAGGAAGCTCAGGCACAGGATAACGATAGTCGGGTGCGCGTTGACGAAGCGCGTCAGCGGTTTGCTGGCCAGCAGCATCAGGCCGATGGCGATACAGACCGCGATCATCATCACCGCCAGGTGATCGACCATCCCCACCGCGGTGATCACCGAGTCGAGTGAGAAAACGGCGTCCAGCACCACGATCTGCGCCACGACCGGCCAGAAACGTGCGCCTTTGCGCGCGCCGTGCTGCTCTTCGTCCTTGCCTTCCAGCCGCTCATTGAGCTCCATGGTGGCTTTGAACAGCAGGAATATCCCGCCGACCAACATGATCAGATCGCGGCCGCTGAAGGGGTGCTCCGCGACGATGAACATCGGTTTGGTCAGCGTCGCCAGCCACGAGATGGAGGCGAGCAGCGCCAGACGCATGACCAGCGCCAGCAACAAACCGACGACACGGGCCTTATCTCTTTGTTGTTTTGGTAATTTGTCCGCCAGAATGGCGATGAAGACAAGGTTGTCTATACCCAGCACGATTTCCAGCACGACCAAAGTGGCCAGGCCGGCCCAAATTGTTGGATCAGCGATCCATTCCATACGCCCAATTTCACCTGTAAGTTCTACGGCTTATGCCGCACGGGAATGATGGGCGTTGAGGCGGCAAAATTCAACTTTAATCGGGAGGATGTGGTTCAGAACAGGAGAATTGCCGTAAACATCGATCGGCGCCGAGCGGCCAAAGGAATCAAGGGCCTGGGGAGCAAATATCTACCGGGATGCCATACGCTTAGAAAAGAAACGCCTTATTAAATTTATTTAAATCAAAACATTAAAACAATTTTCTTTGGCTATGATTCTTATCGGTATGTGGCACGAGTAGTCTTATTCTGAAAACGGCTGACTGGGGGGATCTAAGGCTTGTATCACTTAGACATTAGTATAAGAATCTTAGTCATATAACGGCAGTAACTAACATTGTTTGGTTATAAAGGCACCGTTTTTTTTATTTTTTTGTGAACAGCATGACAGTTCAAACGAAGAATGAGTGCCGCTTTGCATAAAAATTGCCTGGCTCATGCAATGACGTGGGGGGATACGCCATTAACAGTACTTTGGTAGCTGCAAGCCAAGGGCGGTAGCGTGCCCGATTGAATCCCCTTGTTCACGCTGCACAGATGAATGCAGCGCTACGATGAATTGGAATGAAAATGCAAACAAGACTTAAGGCAGTGATCCCCGTTGCGGGCTTGGGAACCCGTATGTTGCCGGCGACCAAGGCTATCCCTAAAGAAATGTTGCCCGTGGTCGATAAGCCCTTAATCCAGTACATTGTTGCTGAATGCGTGGCGGCGGGGATTAAAGATATCGTATTGGTCACGCATTCATCGAAAAACGCGATTGAAAACCATTTTGACACTTCGTTTGAGCTGGAGGCGATGCTTGAAGCGCGCGTGAAGCGCCAGCTCCTGGCTGAAGTGCAAAGCATTTGTCCGCCGGATGTCACCGTGATGCAGGTGCGTCAGGGACAGGCGAAAGGGTTGGGGCATGCGGTGCTGTGCGCCAAACCTATGGTAGGTGATTCTCCTTTCGTGGTGCTGCTTCCGGATGTTTTGCTGGATGATGCAACGGCGGATCTGCGCAAAGAAAATCTGGCTAAAATGATCCAACGTTTTGGCGATACGGGTTACAGCCAAATCATGGTTGAACCTGTGCCGGAACAAGATGTGTCCAAATACGGTGTGGTAGATTGCGCAGGCGCGACGATCGCAGCGGGAGAAAGCGCACCGATGACGGCGGTGGTTGAGAAGCCGGCCCGCGAGGATGCCCCTTCCAACCTGGCCGTCGTCGGCCGGTATGTGCTTGCCGCCGATATTTGGCCGCTACTTGAGAAAACCCCTCCCGGCGCGGGTGATGAGATTCAACTGACCGATGCGATTGCGATGCTGATGGATGAACAAACGGTGGAAGCGTTCCATATGAGCGGTAAGTCCCATGATTGCGGTGACAAGCTTGGCTATATGAAGGCGTTTGTGCAGTATGGGGTGCGTCACGGTTCCGAAGGCGAAAACTTCACCCGCTGGTTGAAGCAGACGTTGGGAAAGTAACAGGCTGTCGCCACTGCGGCTGAAAGCGATCACGAGATTGAATGAGGTCTACCATGACGAAGTTGAAAGCGGTTATTCCCGTTGCCGGATTGGGCATGCGTATGCTGCCGGCGACCAAAGCGATTCCGAAAGAGATGTTGCCAATCGTTGATAAACCGTTGATTCAATACATTGTCAACGAATGCGTCGCGGCGGGGATTAAAGAGATCATCCTGGTGACGCATTCTTCCAAGAACGCCATTGAAAACCATTTCGATACCTCATTCGAGCTGGAGGCGATGCTGGAGGCACGCGTGAAACGGCAACTGCTGGATGAGGTACAGTCGATAACGCCAAAAGGCGTAACGCTGATGCACATTCGCCAGGGGCAACCAAAAGGACTGGGACATGCCGTTCTCTGCGCTAAACCGTTGGTCGGTGATTCTCCATTTGTCGTTCTGTTGCCGGACATCTTGCTGGATGACGCAAAGGCCGATTTGAAGAAAGACAACCTGTCACACATGATTGCGCGCTTTGAGCAGACCGGTCTGAGCCAGGTTTTGGTGCAAAAGGCAGACGAACACGTGCTGCATGATTATTCCGTGGTTGAGTGTGAGGCCAGCAATCTGAAACCTGGCGAAAGTGCCCGTATCACATCGATTATTGAAAAACCGGCACCGGAAACCAAGTTGGAATCCAACTACTCTGCGGTGGGGCGCTATGTCTTGTCCGCCGATATTTGGCCGCTGCTGGAGACCACGGAACCGGGAGCCTGGGGGCGTATTCAACTGACCGATGCGATTGCAGAATTGTTGAAACGCAAACCGGTCGAGGCGACAGAGCTGGTGGGTGAATCGTTCAACTGCGGTGAAAAACTGGGTTACCTTCGCGCTTTTGTCACTTATGGGTTGCGTCACCCAACCCAAGGCAAAGCTTTCCGTGAATGGGCAGAACGGCTTTCATTATAAATACGTTTGGCTGGAACGTTGTGCCCAGGCATAGCGCTTTCCAAAATCACCTCTCTCTGTGCGTATTGAGGTAATCGTGCGCTATTGCGAGGTAATTGTGTAATAATGCTTTTAGGCCATTTCCAGCATAGCGTATTGGGATTCAACGTGGGCTCAATGAAAGTTTAATCAGTATTGAAACCCATCGACAAATTCTTTTCCGAGTACAACGGCCTGTGCCAGGGTTGGCCGGGAGGGCTCAGTACAGCAAACTTTTTACTTTGATAGTGATGATAATTCGATGGCAAATAAACAGTGGAAACTGATACCGCTCTTGGTATCGATCAGTGTAATCAGCGGTTGTACAATCGTGCCTGGTTCTCACCTTTCAACTAGTGGGAAAGAGGTTGTAAAACAGCAAGATAGTGATTTCGATATCGACAATCTGGTTAATGTCTATCCAATGACGCCTGGTTTGGTTGAGAAAATGAGGCCTAAACCCGTTGTCGCGCAACCAAACTCGTCATTAGAGCGTGAATTGCAAAATTACGAATACCGGATTGGTATCGGCGACGTGTTAATGGTGACTGTCTGGGATCACCCGGAACTGACTACACCGGCGGGGCAATATCGCAGTGCCAGCGATACGGGTAACTGGGTGAATTCGGACGGTACAATTTTTTATCCGTATATTGGTAAGATAAAAGTTGCCGGTAAAACGATGAGCCAAGTCAGAAATGAGATCGCAGGACGATTGGCGCAATACATCGAAAGCCCGCAGGTTGATGTGAGTATCGCCGCTTTCCGCTCTCAAAAAGCGTATGTGACGGGGGAAGTAGCAAAGTCGGGACAGCAACCGATCACGAACGTTCCCCTTACTGTGATGGATGCAATCAATGCGGCTGGCGGGCTTTCAGAAAATGCAGACTGGCGTAATGTCATTCTGACACATAATGGGAAAGAACAGCGAATCTCCTTGCAAGCCTTGATGCAAAGGGGGGATTTGACGCAAAACCACCTACTTTATCCGGGCGACATCCTCTACATTCCCCGTAATGACGATTTGAAAGTTTTCGTTATGGGGGAAGTGAAAAAACAGACTACGTTGAAAATGGATCGCAGCGGTATGACACTAACGGAAGCATTAGGTAATGCTGAAGGAATGGATCAGAACTTTGCCGATGCGACGGGGGTGTTTGTCATTAGACCATTACGTGGTATGGAAGGTAAAAAGCTGGCCAATATCTACCAACTTAATGCGTCTGATGCTACTGCGATGGTAATGGGGACTGAGTTTCACCTTCAGCCATATGACATTGTATACGTAACTACCGTACCGATTGCTCGTTGGAACCGCGTCGTCAGCCAATTGTTACCGACTATCGTTGGTTTCAACAACCTGACCGAAGGTACACAGCGTATTCATAATTGGTAGTTAAGGTAAAAGATGATGTTTGATTCTATTCTGGTCGTTTGCGTCGGCAACATATGCCGTTCTCCTACAGGAGAACGGCTGTTGAAGGAAAAACTGCCACATAAGAAAATTGCCTCTGCCGGGATTTCTGCCTTGGTTGGCAAGCCTGCTGATGCTCAGGCTGCAGAAGTGGCTAGAAAGCATGATTTATCATTGGATAATCACCAAGCACAACAGCTGACAGCTGCATTGTGCCGTGAATATGATCTGATATTAGTCATGGAAAAGGGACATGTTGATGCTGTCTGCAGGCTAGCCCCTGAAGTCAGAGGCAAAACAATGCTATTTGCCCATTGGCTGGGTCAACAAGATATCCCAGATCCTTATCGCAAAAGTTCTGAGGCTTTTGAATTCGTCTATAGCCTACTAGCTGAAGGTGCTCAGAAGTGGGCGCTAGCATTAAATCGCTAAACAGAGATTACAATGATTGATAAAAACCGAACGAGTTCCTTGGCAAGTAAGGAAAATGACGAGATCGATTTTGGACGGCTGTTAGGGACGCTAGTCGATCACAAATGGTTAATTGTTAGCATTACATCGTTATTTGCCGTCATCGGCATTATATATAGTCTTTTTGCGACACCTATATACCAGGCTGATGCAACTGTTCAGGTCGAGCAAAACGAAGGTAACATGCTGGTAAGTAACCTGTCCCAAATGTTGCCTAACTCTTTGCCAGCATCATCTACAGAGATTGAACTGATTTCCTCTCGCATGATCGTGGGGAAAACTGTCGAAGATCTCCATTTAGATACTGTCGTCACTCAGAAATATTTTCCGATTTTTGGCCGCGGTTGGGCAAGGCTCATGGGTAATAAACCGGGGCAGGTTGCCTTATCCAGGCTCACTGTAGCTGAGCCTCTAGTCGAGAGTGCTATCGAGCTAGAAGTTATTGATGATCAAAACTACGTCGTTACCGTAGATAAAGATAAAATCTTTCAAGGCAAAGTTGGGCGCTTAGAGAATGCAAGCGGCGTTTCTATGTTGGTTAGCGAAATCTCAGCGAAGCCAGGAACAGTGTTTAATGTCAAAAAGCTCACAACGCTGGCAGCAACGGTACAACTTCTTGACGATCTTACAGTAGAAGACAAAGGTAAGGACACGGGGGTTCTTTCACTAACCCTGATGGGGGATGATCCTGTTCTAATCAAAAGAATTATTGAAAGTATCAGCAATAATTACTTGATCCAAAATGTTGAGCGAAAATCAGAAGAAGCGGCCAAAAGCCTTGCTTTTTTGAAGGAACAATTACCGCAGGTTCGCGATTCTTTAAATACGGCTGAAGACAAATTAAACAGTTTCCGCCAAGCGAACGATTCTGTTGATCTGTCTTTGGAAGCAAAGTCTGTTCTTGATACTATTGTCGGGGTTGAGGCTCAGCTTAATGAGTTGACTTTCAAAGAGTCTGAAATTTCGAAATTATACACAAAAGAGCACCCTGCTTATCGTGCTTTATTGGAAAAAAGAGCAACCCTGCAAAAGGAAAAAGATAAGTTAAACCAGCGAGTCAGTAAGATGCCGCAAACACAGCAGGAGATCTTACGCTTAACTCGTGATGTTGATGCTGGTAAAGAAATTTACATGCAGTTGCTCAACCGTCAACAAGAGCTTTCGATAACGAAAGCGAGCACCGTGGGTAATGTCAGAATCATTGATACCGCTGTCACTCAACCGAAACCGGTTAAGCCGAAGAAGACGTTAATCGTTATCATCTTTACGTTGCTTGGCGGGATCGCTTCCGTTGCCGTAGTACTGCTGAAAAGCGTTCTGCATCGAGGTATTGAAAGCCCAGAACAGCTGGAAGACCAAGGCATCAACGTTTATGCAAGTATTCCGTTGTCTGAGTGGCAACAGAAAAAAGACATAGAGACGTTGATGCGCGGCAATAAAAAAACCAACACGCGTTCAAAAACGTTGTTGGCCGTTGGGAACCCTGCGGATTTGGCGATCGAGGCAGTACGAAGCTTAAGAACCAGTTTGCATTTCGCTATGCTCGAAGCTAAAAATAATGTTCTGATGGTCTGTGGTGCAAGCCCAAATATTGGTAAAACTTTCGTCAGCATCAACTTGGCCGCGGTCATTGCTCAGGCTGGGCAACGTGTTTTAGTCATTGATGCTGATATGCGTAAGGGCTATTCACACTCATTGTTGAATACCGATTGGCATAATGGTTTATCTGATATCTTATCTGCTCAGACCACGATGGCTAACAGTGTCCGCAAAACAGAAATTGAAAACCTGGATTTTATTCCGCGTGGACAGATACCGCCAAATCCTTCAGAGTTGCTCATGGGGGCACGTTTCAATGAGTTGATTGATTGGGCGAGTAAGAATTATGATATCGTGATGATTGATACGCCACCTATTCTAGCAGTTACTGATGCTGCTATTATAGGGCACAGGGCGGGGACTAGTCTGATGATCGCACGTTTCGCATCCAACACGGTCAAAGAAATAGAGGTGAGTATTCGCCGCTTTAATCAAAATGGCATCGATGTTAAAGGCGTTATTCTGAATGCTGTTGAGAAACGGGCCAGCAGCTACTATGGTGATTATGGCTACTATCAATATGAGTATCGTTCAAACGATAAAGCATAGTTGTTAGCAACACATCAGTGCCATACCGGGAAACCGGTATGGCATATGTTCATATATTTGCTATTTGTAATAAGAAAAATGGATGTAATCGGCAAATATATGCATTTATAAATACATTCGATTTTTTTTAAATTTGTCTTCATTTTGAATGATTTTTGATTACCATTCAGACGACAGTCAAATGTTTATATAGAATATTTAAGGTGTATAAGAAATGAAGATAATGATGATCAATACACTTTATCATCCTTATAAGGTTGGAGGCGCAGAGGTATCTGTGCAGTTATTAGCTGAAAAACTCGCTAATATGGGGCATACAGTAAGTGTTGTTACATTGCATAACAAATCAGAACGAGAATGTAAAACCATTAATAATGTAATGGTCACTTATTTGCCTCTCAGTAATGTCTATTGGCCATATGGCGGAGAGAATGTTTCTCCATGGAAGAAAATAGTATGGCATGCAAAAGATCAGTACAATTTCTCAATGAAGCATGCGGTGAAAGAGGAAATAAAAAACTTTCTTCCAGACGTTGTGCATACTAATAACCTGGGCGGTTTTTCAATTTCTGCGTGGGATGCGGTGAAAGAGTGTAAGGTGAAACTGGTTCATACCGCGAGAGATTACTATCTCTTTCATCCTAACTCGACCTTGTTCAAACATGGCAAGGTGATGAGTACGTCAGAATTGAGTGTGAGGTTTTTCTCATTTTTTAAAAAGTGGAAGAGCAAAGCCGTTTTCAGTTTTGTTGGAATCAGTCGTTATATTTCTGATTTGCATACTACAAACGGATTTTTTAATGAAGATAGATGTTCGGTTATCTATAATCCGATAGAACCGCTTCGCTTTGAAGATAGAGAAAGTTCAACTTTTAGAGTCGGATTTATAGGTCGCCTTACTAGCGATAAAGGATTCGATGAATACTGTCGCCTTGCAGATGAATATAAGAATAGGGCAGATGTCAAGTTTTATGCGGCAGGTAGGTTTAATGGCGATGAAGGTAATGCCATGAAAATTTTGGCGGAAAAGTCAAATGTTGAACTGCTTGGTTTTATTGCGGTAGAAGAATTTATGGCAAATGTTGATGCAGTTATACTGCCAACAAAATGGAATGAACCATTTGGGCGTTCAGTTGCGGAGTGTGCGCTTTCTGGGAAGATTGTCTATACTAATTTCATGGGGGGGATTTCAGAAATAGCAGCCATGAGTAGTAATGTTAGGCCGCTAAACTCTTTCAAAGTTGAAGATACACGCACACGCAAAGAACGCAGCGTCGTGGAGAGTTTTGATATTGATAATATCGCGAAACGATATGTAGAGGTTTACAATAACTAAAATGAACACATCAACCTCAAAGATATTTATATTTTTTATTCTGACCTACCTGGCATTAGCTTCATTAAATGGGCTGGTTACAATTTTTGCTTATAATACTACTCGTTTGATATTGCTCTATAAAGATTTCTTCTCGATAGTATTTCCGTTGTTGATGATTTTCTTTTTTGTTGCAAATGGATATAAGGCAGGTAGGCAGTTCACCACATTGATGCTAACGCTTTTAGCGATTTGTTTTTTTATTCTTTCATATATTTTGGCGACCTTACTCTTTTCAAAATTTGATATGACAAGGATTGCTATACAGTTTCGAGTTGAACTCTTCGCGATTTCGGCAATATTGATCGCAGCGTTAGCTAGTATGTTTAGCACTGAAGAGAAAAAAAACATAGTATCTGTTTTTATTAAGTTTTATATTATTTTTTGTTCGATTAATGCGTTAGCCACTATTGCTGAGTTCTTCTCGGCAGAGCTTATTTTCCAGGTTCTGGGGTTCAATCCTGGCCCGATGTTAACCGCGTTTGGTAAAGACAATGGCCTTGTTTTACGCACTACAGATGGTTATTTAAGAGCTCTGGGTCTATTGACAACACCTTTCAGCCTCAGTGAATATCTTTTCTTTGGCCTCGCTCTTGCCTCATTTGTTTCAGCCAAGCGAAGAGCGCTATTTACATTCTTAATGATCGCAGGCATTCTTTGCTCTACATCAAAAACAGCTTTCGTGATGATGGTAATTTATGTTCTTTATATGAGTATTAATAGACTTGTCTCGAATCAGAGAGCGTTGAGATTCATTACTTGGATTACTGTTGTTGTTTCCATTGTTTTTTTCCTTTCCGTTACTAACACATTTATATATGAAGTGTTTTCTTCAAAGGAAAATACATACGCCGAAAACAGTATTTTCTTGCGTATTCTTTATATTGAGCAAGTGTTAGATTCAGCCTACTCTATTTACTTTGGCTCTGGTTATGCTGTGAACGGTAGTGGTATGGTTGGGGTTGAAGATAATACAACGGCGATTCCACTAGACAGTTTGTACATTTACCTTCTCTCAAATTATGGATTTGTTGGTGTACTGGTATTTGCTTTCGGTGCTTTTTTACTGTTGGTTAGTTTGTATAAGAAAACATCTACCGTATTACCACACGGTGTCTATTTGTACTGGTTGATATCATTGCTAACAAATTTTGCCTATAATAATCCATTTACCAACTATCCTGGTTATATATTCCCGATAATAATAACTGCGCTTTTAGTTTCACTTAAACCGGAAGAATACTCCGATGAGGAGGGCAGTGCTAATCCAGTTTATACAAAAGTGAGTTAACGATAGTGATCTATGTTAATGGCCGTTTTTTAACGCAAGAGGTGACAGGCGTTCAACGCTTTGCTATTCAAATCTTACTTAATTTGATTAAGATCCGAGATGATATTGTTGTGCTTTGCCCTAAAACTACGCCAGATAATGAGATTACTAAGGCGTTTAATATAAAGAGAATCGGGTGCCTATCCGGACAGTTATGGGAGCAAACGGAGTTATTTCTCTTTATGGTGCGAAATGGAAATGTGCTTTTAAGTTTTTGTAATACCGCTCCAATAGGGTTCTTTAACAATATCATTGTCCATCATGATATAACTTATCGAGTTTATCCCAAAAGTTACTCACTAGGTTTTAGATTTTTTTATAGAATTTTTTCACCGTGGCTTTTAAAAAGAGGGAAAAAAATCATTACTGTCAGTGATTTTTCTCGAAATGAAATAGAGCGGGCCTACGGAATTGAGAATATTGATGTTGTCAATAATGCAGCTACTGAGGTTTTTTTTCCACGCAAAATTACTGAGCCAGACAATCCATATATTCTATGTGTATCTTCTCCAAGCGTTCATAAGAATTTTAAACTGATAATTGATAGTTTTGAAAAAATAAATAAGAGTTTAGGTTTGGAGTTGAAAATTGTCGGTGCATCGAATAGAAATTTTTCAACAGTTACCTATTCTGCAGTGAGTAATAATTCATATATAAAGTACTATGGCCGAGTTACTGATGAGGAACTGGCAGTGCTTTATTCAGGAGCCTTTGCTTTCGTTTTCCCATCCCTCTATGAAGGTTTCGGAATTCCATTGCTTGAGGCTCAATCTTGCGGTTGTCCTGTTATTGCATCTAATACAGCATCAATGCCGGAAGTGTTGAACGACAGTGCGCTTTATTTTTCGCCAACTTGTTCTGAAAGTTTAATTTCACAGATAGAGAAACTATACCATGATGGTGGTTTAAGGGATTCACTGATTAAACGAGGTTTTGAAAACGCTAAGCGATTTAATTGGTTGGCGTCGGCTAATAAAATAAATAATATACTTGAAGGCTACGCAAAAGATAAGCCCTGGAGTGATTAGTGAAAATATTGCATGTCGCCGAAACAATAAAGGGTGGTGTTGCGACAATCATGCGACAACTGGTTATGGAACAGCAAGATACTGAAGATGAGGTATTATGCATTGTTCCGAGACAACAGTTATCTGAACTGGTTGGTGTTAGAGAACATGTGCTTTCTCCATTCAATAGAACTGGAAGAAATACCATGTCATTATTTTTGCTTCTGTTTTGTTTTCTGCGAGTGGTTTTAAATAAAAAACCGGATGTAATTCATTTACACAGTAGTTTTGCTGGCTTTTTATGCCGTTTGGCTTTGCCTATAATATTTGTTTTTTATCACCCCAAAGTGATTTACTGTCCGCATGCCTTTGCTTTTTTAATGGATATTCCTGTTTATAAAAAGCGAGTCTACGCATTTATTGAGCGCATGCTAGAGAAAGTGACGGATAAAACTATTTGTGTCAGTGAATATGAATATAGGGAAGCCATAAAATGGGGGCTTAATCCAGAGCGTTTAGTCATTATCTATAATGGTGTTCAAGATCCTTTGATAGTAACGCAAAAAAGCCCTTATAAATACGCGAATAAAAAGAATATTCTCTTTGTTGGACGGACGGATCACCAGAAAGGTTTTGATCACGTTCTAAATATAACCAATTTGCTTTCTCAAAATGAGGATATACATATCACTGTGATCGGAGACTATGTTATAGAGTATAAGAGTCTTCCTGTATATGGTGAAAAAATAACGTACATAGGCTGGTTGAAGTATGAAGATATTGCACCTTATTTTTTCCATGCAACAGTCTTACTGATGCCAAGTCGTTGGGAGGCCTTCGGCCTTGTTGCCGTAGAGGCGCAAAGTTACGGTTTACCCGTTCTGGCTTTTGAACGAGGTTCACTGCCAGAAATTATTATAAATGGTGTCACAGGTTTTTTAGTTGAATATGGGGATATAAAAGGTTTTTCTACCGTTATTTGCGATAAAAATTTGGATTTTTGGAAAACGATGAGCGAAAGAAGTTATGATAATTACAGTAAAAACTTCAAAAGCTGTTTTATGACACAGAAAGTAAGTTCACTTTATCGTGAAGTTATAAAATAAATATCTAGCTTATCTAATTCATATGAAATTAATTTGACTCGCTGTTCGGTAATTACCTGTCTCTATAACGTGTTGAATTTTATAAAATAGTATTCGGGATGCATAATGAAAAAAACAAATGTTTTTTTTGGCGATTTTACGACAAAACTAATGCTAGCATTGTCAGATATTTTCTTTTTTAACATATCGGTCTATCTTTCGTATTTCATTCTTTACAAGTTATTTGATGGGTTAAATAATTATATACCTCAGGATGAGTTTTTTATTCGTTCTGTTGCGCAGTTTGTTATATCTGTAGTGTGTGTTCTTTGGTTCTGGACAAGGCTTAGACACTACACATATAGAAAGCCATTTTGGTTTGAGCTCAAGGAAGTTCTCAGAACGCTAGTTATTTTTGCTGTTCTTGATTTAGCTCTAGTTGCATTTTCTAAGTGGAACTTTTCTCGTTCAGTTTGGGTGTTATCATGGATGTTGATAATTATTTTAGTGCCGTTGGGGAGAGCATTAACAAAAAAAATCCTTAACAAGATGGGGGTGTGGAAAAAACAAACCATAATCATTGGCTCGGGAAGAAATGCCTTTGAAGCCTATGCAGCATTGCAAAGTGAAGAAGTTCTTGGATTTGAAGTTGTTGCCTTTGTGTGTACGGATAAACCATGCGAAGATAATTATTTTGGCATCCCGGTCATTAATTCGGAAGAAGAGCTGTGGCGTTGTGTCAATGTTGAGAGTACGCAATTTATCGTCGCACTTGAATTTGAACAACATGCGTTACGTGATTGGTGGTTGAAAGATCTGGCTAAGCATAATTGTCGGTCGGTTTCTGTTATCCCAACTCTTCGTGGTGTTCCTCTTTATGGCACCGATATGTCATTTATTTTTAGTCATGAAGTAATGATTCTGCGGGTAAGCAATAATTTAGCCAAGCGTTCATCACGCTTCATTAAGCGCACATTTGATATTATTGGCTCATCTCTTATTTTGGTTGCACTTTCTCCCGTGCTGATTTTCTTGACTTACAAAGTTTCAAGAGATGGTGGTCGTCCTATTTATGGGCATGAGAGAGTGGGGCACAATGGAAAGAAATTTAAATGCTTAAAGTTCAGATCGATGGTTCTAAATTCTCAGGAAGTACTTGCAGATTTATTGGAGCGAGATCCTGAGGCCAGAGAAGAATGGAATAAAGACTTTAAATTGAAAAACGACCCACGTATTACAAAGATTGGCGCTTTTATTAGAAAGACAAGCCTGGATGAGTTACCTCAATTGTGGAATGTACTTCGTGGTGAAATGAGTCTAGTTGGCCCAAGACCGGTTATTGAAAAAGAATTGGAACGTTATGCAGGTGATGTCGATTACTACTTCATGGCGAAGCCAGGAATGACAGGGTTGTGGCAGGTCAGTGGTCGTAATGATATTGATTATGACACGCGCGTGTATTTTGATGCATGGTACGTTAAGAATTGGGCGCTTTGGAATGACATTGCGATTCTATTTAAAACTATAGGTGTTGTATTAAAGCGTGATGGCGCATACTAACTTTATAATAGTTTATTTTATGGGAATGGATAATGAGAATCGCACTCGATAGCCGATTTATGCAAAAGGTTAGTCAAGGGACTGGAACATACACAATAGAATTGGCGAATAACTTGATTTCGTGCATAAATCGCGATGATAAGTTATTGCTTCTGGCGGACGATCCTGCCATTGTTTTAACTAAGCAGGCTGGGCAACCTTTCTTAAATGATAATCGTGTAGAAATAAAGAAGTTGATATCAGGTTGGACGCCTATGAACCTTCTCGGCGGATTTGCACTTGCTGAATGGCGCAATAAATGCGATCTCTTGCATACAAATTATTTATCGCCCTTGGTTACAACCAGAAGTACGAAACATGTTGTGACTGTTCATGATGTCATGTTCCGTACGCACAAACAGTACTTCAATCCTAAGTTGACTAAAGGATTGGAAATTTTCACGCCGCCTAGTTTACAAAAAGCAGATCATATAATTGCAGTTTCTCATTATACGAAAGATGAGATAATCAAGAACTTCGGTGTTAATGAAAATAAAATTACGGTTGTGCACGAAGCTGCGAGCAAGCAGTTCCACGTGAAAGATAAAGTAAAATCTAATGATGTAATCGCTAGTCTGGGTGTGACTAAGCCATATTTTCTTTTCGTCGGGCGGTTTGCCGCGATTAAGAATATTGATAGTGTTATTGCTGCATTCGAGAGACTTGCCGATGCTGATGTGCAGTTAGTTTTGGTTGGCGGGTTCGATCCGGCATTTCCTAATCCTGCCTTGGAAAATAAAATATTTAATAGCCCGGATAAAATAAAAGTCCTTCGAGGTGTCTCGAATGAGGACCTTGTTCATTTGTATAACAACACGCTTTGCCTGGTATTTCCAAGTTTTGCCGAGGGATTTGGTTTGCCTATTCTAGAAGCGATGTCTTGCGGGGCTCCTGTCATCACCTCTACCGCAGGTTCCTGCCCGGAAATAGCTGGTGATGCAGCATTATTGGTTAATCCAAATGACCTTTCTCAGTTAGTTAGTGCTATGGAGAATGTTTTTAATGATTCTCAGTTACGTGCCTCTTTGTCAGAAAAAGGTTTAAGAAGAGCTGATACTTTCAGTTGGCAGCGATGCGCAACGGAGACTTACTCTGTTTATGAAAATATCATAGGAAAGTTTTGATATGAAAGTTATTACGGCTATCGGCAAAGATTTCGATTCGTTATGTGATCGGTTGTCTAAAGAAATAATTAAAGAATTTTCCCCTGATGTTATTATTGGTGTTGCCACTGGTGGACGCTATGTCGCTGAGGAAATTGGGAAAAAAATTAATGTTCCGCTTGTTATAATAAAAAGGCAGCGAAATTCTACTAAGAAGAAGTCCAAGTTCAGAATGGCTTCTTTTTTGCCTTTCCTCCCAAGGCCGATAAATGACTTATTGAGAATAGCGGAAATAAAATTCAACGAACGTAAGTTCAGAAAATCCGGAAGAATATTGTCAGTAGGAGCTGTGGCGCATATCTCCGGGGACTTGGAACACCTGCGAAAAGGTAAGAGAATTCTAATTGTTGATGATGCCGTTGATAGTGGTGGTACGTTTATTGATTGCATCAATTTTCTCCAACCGTTTCTTTCATCGGATTCGGTCGTTAAAACTGCTGCGTTAAATGTCACATTTGACGAGCCTGCTTTTATTCCAGATTTTTATCTTTATAAGGGCTATCTTATTCGTTATCCCTGGGCTAGTGATGTTAGGAGAAAAGGTTGAAATCCGTATATGATCTTGATGGCACACTTGTGCCATTTAACACTTTTAAAGTATGGGTTGTTCTGTCTTTTTTCATCTCTATTTTTTTCCTTAGATGGTATTTTTTATTTTCTATTATTAAATTCGCCATATGCAGGAAAATTGGGAGAATGGATCGCGTTGGATTTAAGGTGGCTTTATTAGCGATTCAGCAACGCACCAAGTTTTGGCCCTATGTCGGTAAGAAGTACGGAAAATGGTTGGCCCGCCATTCTCTCCGAAAGGATTTACTCGTTCTAGGTGATAATTCGATTAAGTGCTTGGCAACTGCAGCGCCGGATATTTATGTGTCCTCTTTCTCTCAGGAAGTTAATGATTTTGATGTCACTATATGTGCACATTTTTGCCACTCAGGTGAATTTGTCGAAACATTAAATGTAGTGAAGCTTAAATTCGTTCGGGAGCAATTTTCTGAGGAACCAGATCTTTTCTTTACTGATCATTATGATGATATCCCGTTAGCTATGGCTGCTAAGTTTACCTATATTGTTTCTCCATCAATAAAGTCCGAGAGATTATTTTCCGACATGCTCAATGCAGGGCGTTATACGATAGTATAACGGTATTATTTTAAAAATGATAAAAGCGAGACTGTGTTTATCGTCTCGCTTTTTTTTCGGCTTTAAACCACCTCCAAAGGAGTCCAAAGGAGGTGATTTTTCATTTGGTTTAATGCGGATTTACTCGTTGCCGAATGTTATCACTGGCGTGTCTGCGCTAACCGCTGGTTGACTTTTTTGCGTTGGGTCTTCAATAACGAGAGCCGTAATTATCTGCGAAGATGGTTTACTACTCGTCATGAGCGACATTATTCTTCCCGTTGTGGAATTCCTTCCCTCCTGCGTATCATTCTTTTTCCAACTAACCCTGGCTTCTTTTTTTCCATTGCTAAAGATTAAATTCACTTTACCATCGGTTGTCACATTGTAATTTTTTACCGAGTAATTTTTTATTAAATCGGCAATTTTCTCGTATGACTCCATGCTTGGCTTTTTACTCCCATTTTTCCTGAGCAATCCAAATCTATGCTCTATATTTTGGTTGTTATCACCATCATCGCTTAAGTCATACCACCAAACTCCTTTTATATATCCCCTGGCTTTTGCAAGAAGAGTATATTTGACAACATATTGGGCTACATAGTCCTCGCTGTACCCAAATTTCCCCGCATTGGTTGGTACGCCAATTTCAGTGATGTAAATAGGGACCTCTTTGCCTACGAGCCTCTTCAATTCTTCTTGATACCCATCGATTTTTTCAATGTTTCCTTCCGGGGTAGTCAGCGATTTATCACTGGATTTAAAGCTATACGGATGTATTGATATCCCATCTATATAATTGAGCATGCCCAGCTTTATCAAGTCATCGGACCATTTTAATCCATCGTTTCCTAAAGGATCGAAGGAGCCTGCAAGCACGATAGCGCCGGGGTCTGCCCTCTTTATCGCTATAGAGGCCTGCTTGATGAGTTTGTAGTAGACCTGAGCTGGAGGAGGGGCTGGTGATTTATTATGCGTGCCGGTGCCAACACTCCACTCATTCCAGATCTCATAATACTTGACCTTTCCTTTAAATCTTTTTGCTGTCCAGTATGCATAATTTGCATAAGCTGCGATAGATTCATCGTTGCTGGCATATCCACTTTTATCATAGAGATCATTGCCATAGGCTAGAACGGCAATGGGGTTCATACCATAGTTTTTATTTGCAACTAAGAGAGACTTATCTACACGTATAAGTTTATCTACTGGTTGATAGGTGCCTTTCTGTTGTTCAACTAACCCCCAAAGGTAATCATCACGAAAGGAATTAAAACCATAGTTACTTATCAAGTTCAAATAATGATCTTGCTCTTCTGGATACCAGCGTAGGTGTGTGTTAATGCCAATCTCGAAGGCATAACCGATTTTCAGAGGCAGGGTAGCAAGAAGTGTGCCGAGTATAAATTTGAGAGAGAAGGGGGGCAGTTTCATGAACGTCATCGTCTTATCTCGCTGAGGTCAGTGTGAAAATAATAGATTGGTTTTACAGGTATTTTTACGCTTTCAAGCGCGAAAGTAACTAAGGTTATTCCTAATGTTAGCTAAGCAATCACTCGTTAACTAAATGCAGGAAAGATTAGTATCAATCTGCGCTATTAGGATTATTTTTATATTTTCTTTCTCATCTTGACATCATTGAATTTAGATACTTTCTTTGTATGTATCTACTGCTTTAACCATAGGAGTATTGAAACTGACGACTCATTGATTTTCATGCATTTTTGTTTTGCTTGTTCTTGCTTTGTTCTTCAGCGGCAAATTGCTGTCTGTAACGTTTTTTGAATGGCTTCTCTAGGAGAATACACATGTCATCTCTTGTCTCACAGCAGACTGGTGCTGCGCTTTACTATGCTGTTCTTGGTAAAGCAGCATCCGCGGCGACGTTCGATAGTGCCGGGCAACTTCTTGAAAATGGTGGAACTTCAGCGCAATATGTCGCTCAGATTCTCTCTTCCAGTGCAGGTCAGGCGTTATATAGCGGGAAGAGTACTAGCGATATTGTGAGTGCGATATATACCAACGTTTATGGCTCAGCACCTAGCGCCGGTGTTTTAGCTGCTTTGCTTGCTGGAGGGCAGCCCGCGGCAAATATCGTTGGCGGTTTAGTCAGTGATCTCTTAAATTACAATGGCTTTGATTCAACCATACTTTCTCAACAAACTGCATTTGATAATAAAATCGATGCCGTATTGTATCCTTCGGCGAATACTGCAGCCGCGGCCGGTAATGGCGCTTCTGATGTATTAGCGATCTACTATGTTCTTGGGTCCGTGCAATCAGCTGCGGGTGTCAACTATTGGGGGGCGGCAATTAATGATGGTTCCAGAACATTCTCCGTCGCCGCTCAGAGTTTTGTTAATGAGCGCAGTTATATTAACACTTTGAGTAATCAGGATTTTATTACCAAGCTCTTTACTCAAGGTTTTAAACGGCCGCCAGATAGCACCGAGTTAAATACTTACTTGACGGAACTGCAAGGCGGAGCAACGCGTGGTGATGTTATTGTTGATTTCATCAACTCGTTGCGTGGCAGTGTCAGCAGCTCTGATGCCGCCGCTAAACAGGCGTTTACACTGGCAACAACTGCTTACACTGCTGGCAGCTTACCTGGCTTGAATTACCAGGAACAGGCTGCTGCTGTGTTCCTGGCCGTGCCGGAGCGCGGCATTGACGCCGTAGGTTTGGATAGCTGGAGCAAGTATCTGGCATCTGGCGCGGCATATACTAAGTTTATTACCAGTGCATTAGCTTCTGATGAATTCCAGCGGAAAGGCGCACAGCTGACTGGTGATAACTTTATCCAACATGTTTACACCGCTGTTCACGGTACTGCAGCTACGCCGGCTCAGCTGGCGCTTTACAGTGCTTTGGGGACTGATAAATCGGTTATTACCCAAGCCATCATTAATGACCTGCGGACTTCAACGGCTACTGACGCGGTTACTGTCACTCAGCAGCACGCATTTGAGTTTGATATCGGTACCAGCCTGTTGTACAAAACCGCGGCTAGCCTGACGACTACAGCCGCCGGTGGTAACGCTACGGGTACTGTGAACACCGGTATTTCTCATCAAATCAGCAACGCCGAAACAGCGGTACTGACGAATGTCCAACTGAACGCCAATGCCGCCAGCACCGTGAACCTGAAGTTCGCCGACCATCTGGCGAATCTGACTATCAACGGCACCAGCGCAGCAACGGTCAACCTGTCTGACAACGGCGTTAATCCAGGCGTAGATATCACCGTCAATAACGGCAACGTCATCCTGAATGCCAGTTCGGGTGCGGATGACGTAGTCGTCACATCGACGGCAAACATTGCGGCCGGCACGGCGCAGTTTAACCTTGGTGCCGGCAACGATAGCCTGCACTGGGCAGGGAACGGCGTTTCCGGCGGAGCTAACACCGTCGCCAACACCGTCAAGGCTGACGGCGGCACGGGGACGGACTCCATTTCCGCCAACTTCATCACCAAAACCGTGGTGACCAACCAGAACGCCCTGGGCGTTCGCACCAGCACAGTGACCAGCAACGCCAATAACTTCTCGAATTTCGAGAAGATCGACCTGACCGGCTACATCGGCAAGTCCGTTGGTACGCTGATTACGACACCGCTGATTGGTTCACCGACCACCACCAGCGTGACTACGCCAACCAACACCTTTGACTTTGGGCTGACCAACGGTACATCTACGGTTGAAGGCACTACCGGCGGCACGATTACGCAGAACGCGGCGGCCACTAATCTGGGCACGCAAGGATTTGTGATCTCCGGTCTGGCTAACGTCAACGTCATCAACGCCGCCGGCGGCAACGCCGCGCAGCTGGAAGTGAAAGGGGACGCGACCTCCGCCAGTACGCTGAATTTCACCTTCGTGCAGAACGCCACCGATCACTTCAACATCAACTTCGATGCTGTGAGTTCCGCCAATGTGAATGCCGGCGCCATCACCCTCAACAGCAGCAGCAGCGCCCTGTTGGGTACCGCGCTGAGCACGGTGAACGTGGCCTCAGGTGGTACCGGCAACTTCGATAACATTCTGTCCTTGGCCGGCACCAATGCGCAGGTTCAGACCATCAACGTGACCGGTGACCACGCGCTGGATCTGACGCTGGGCAGCGGTTTCAGCAACGTGCGTGATATCAATGCGTCCACCAACACCGCGGGTCTGAATCTCGACTCCAGCCATGGCGGTACCGGTGACGGTATCATCATTCAATTGCTGAACATTCTGCCGCTGAGCGTCATTACCACCAACCTGTTGGCGCCGGTGTTGACGGCGTTGGGCCTGAACGGTTACCAAATGACCGTAGAAGGTTCCAGTGCTGCCGATACCCTGGGCGTGATTGGCAACACCACGCTGACCGGTGGCGCAGGTGCCAACACCTATGACATCAAGGCGAGTAACACCCAGGCGGGTGTGACCATCAAGGACTTTAGCAGCCTCAAAGACAAGATTGTCGATGTTAACCATGGCGGCCTGACTATCTCCAATGACGCCACCGGCACGGCGGTCGCGGACTACGGCACACGTTCCGCAGACACACTGGATGCGCTGTTGGGGACTCTGGTGGGCGGTTTGACCAACGGCGTTATCGGCCTGCTGGGCGGCATTCTCGGTCTGGACAGCAGCAACTCGCTGACGTCGAAAGTGGGTGTGGCATCCGTAGTATTCAGCGGTGGCGGTAATACTGCCAGCTCTTATGTGATTATCGACAACAACGATAACCATGCGCTGGATCTCAACGATACCGTGGTATACCTGACCGGGCAGAATCACCAGCAATTGGTGGATACTTTGCACTACGCGTAAGTACGGGTTCCAGTGGGAAATAATTCCCATTGAAACTGTTAGCCAATAAATAATACGGGGTGTGTGAACACCCCGTATTCTTTGAATTTTGTGAACCACGTCATTATCTCTGGTTTATTCCCTTTCGTACTAAACTCGCTTTGCCCTGTCTACTATTTACCCTACTGTTTTCATTTGTTTTTTTCTGTGGTTCGTGAGGCGATTTTTTTTGCTTACGGCCTTGCTGATATCCGCTTTCTCTACCTATAGTTAGAAAAAGTATCTGCAGTCTCGAGCATGTCTGGGGTGGGGGTTCTTTAGGATTTATTTTTTTCCTTTTTAGGATTTTCCTTATAAGAGTCCAATGCGGATTTTGACTGACAGTGCACATGATGTAAGGGCAGAAAGTGAATCAATTTATACCGCGCAATGAAATTGCGGATGTTATACGGACTCGCAGTAAGGTTTTTTGGACCGTTGGCATATTCACCGCATTTATTAATCTATTAATGTTAGTTCCTTCTATCTATATGCTCCAGGTTTATGACCGGGTGCTTCCTTCGCGTAATGAAATCACGTTGTTAATGCTGACGCTGATCATGCTGGGCATGTTCGGCATGATGTCGCTGTTGGAATACGTGCGCAGCATGGTGGTGATCCGTATCGGCAGTCAGCTGGATATGCGTCTCAACACGCGAGTCTACACTGCGGCCTACGAGGCGAATCTGAAAAACGGTTCGTCTGACGCCGGCCAGATGCTGAGCGACTTGACCAATCTGCGCCAATTCCTTACCGGCAGCGCGCTGTTCGCTTTCTTTGATGCGCCGTGGTTTCCGATCTATCTGTTGGTGATATTCCTCTTTAACCCTTGGTTGGGGCTTTTCGCCCTGGTCGGTGCGCTGTTGCTGATCGCATTGGCGGTGATCAACGAAATGGTGTCGAAAAAGCCGCTGGCGGAGGCCAGCAAGCTGTCGATTATGTCCGGTACGCTGGCCAGCACCAATCTGCGAAATGCCGAAGTGATCGAGGCTTTGGGGATGTTGCCTAACCTGAAACGCCGGTGGTTCGGTCTGCACCAGCGGTTTTTGAACAGTCAGCGCATCGCCAGCGAACGCGCATCGCGGGTCACATCGATCACCAAGTTTGTGCGCATGTCGCTGCAATCGCTGGTGCTGGGGCTGGGGGGCTGGCTGGCGATCGATGGGCACATTACGCCCGGTATGATGATCGCCGGCTCCATTCTGATGGGGCGAACGCTGGCGCCGATTGAGCAGGTTATTAACGTCTGGAAGAGCTACAGCGCGGCGAAGCTTTCTTATGGCCGGTTGGTCAAGCTGCTGGAAACGCACCCGCAACGTGGTACCGGTATGTCCTTGCCGCGTCCGGAAGGGGTACTCGCAGTAGAAGGCGTTACCGCCACGCCGCCGGGCTCCAAAGGCGATGCGGTATTGCATAACGTGAGTTTTGCCATCCAGCCCGGTGACGTGCTGGGGATCATTGGCCCGAGCGCGTCGGGGAAATCGACGCTGGCGCGTTTGCTGGTCGGCATTTGGCCGGTCAGTGAAGGGATTGTTCGGTTGGATAATGCCGACATCTATCAGTGGAACAAGGATGAATTGGGGCCGTATATCGGCTATCTGCCGCAGGACATTGAGCTGTTTGCCGGGACTATCGCCGAGAATATCGCTCGCTTTAACGATATCGACTCAGAGAAAGTCATTGAAGCCGCTAAGCTGGCCGGTGTGCACGAACTGATCCTGCGTTTCCCTAACGGCTACGATTCGGTGCTCGGCAACGGCGGCGCTGGGTTGTCCGGTGGACAGAAACAGCGTATCGGCCTGGCGCGCGCCTTGTACGGCGACCCTTCGCTGGTGGTATTGGATGAGCCTAACTCCAATCTGGATGATGCGGGCGAGAAAGCGTTGAACCAGGCCATTATGTTCCTCAAGCAACGTAATAAAACGGTGGTTCTGATTACCCATCGCACCAATTTGCTGTCGATGACCAGCAAGTTGTTGCTGTTGGTGAATGGCAACGTCAACGCGTTCGGCCCGACTCAACAAGTGCTTCAGGCGTTGGCCAATGCGCAAAAAGCCCAGACGCAACAGCCTCAGCAAGCGGTGAGGGCGGTAAATTCTGAGCCGGATGAAGGCAACATCCCAAAAACGCAAATTAATTAAGCCGTGAATTGCCTGATGGCTTTATTGCCATCCGCAGTTTAAAGGAGTTGGTATGTCGACGCATATTGGCGAGCCGCAAGACTCGTATATTGAAGAGATCCCGCAGGACGAACGGCGGTTTACCCGGATGGGCTGGCTGGTAGTGGGAATTGGTCTGTTCGGATTTCTGGCCTGGGCAGCGTTCGCCCCTCTGGATAAAGGGGTGGCATCACCGGGATCGGTAACCGTTTCCGGCAACCGCAAAACGGTGCAGGCCCCAGCCAGCGGCATCATCAAGAACATCGCGGTGAAAGACGGCGACAAGGTGAAAGCCGGTGAGGTTCTGGTGCAATTGAGCCAGGTGCAGGCACAGGCTCAGGTTGATTCGCTGCGCGATCAGTACTACACCACGCTGGCCACCGAAGGGCGTTTACTGGCTGAACGCGATGGTCTGAGCAAGGTCACTTTTTCCCCTGTTTTCACCCAGGTTAAGGATCAGCCGCGCGTGGCCGAAATCATCGCGTTGCAAACGCAGCTGTTCGCCTCTCGCCGCCAGGGGCTGCAAAGTGAAATTGACGGTTATAAGCAGTCGATGGATGGGATCCGCTTCCAGTTGAAAGGCCTGCAGGATTCGCGCGCCAACAAGCAGATCCAACTTTCCAGCCTGCGTGAGCAGATGAACAGCATGAAGCAACTGGCGGCGGACGGTTATTTGCCGCGCAACCGTTATCTGGAGGTCCAGCGCCAGTTCGCTGAGGTGAACAGCAGCATCGATGAAACCATCGGGCGGATTGGTCAATTGCAAAAGCAGCTGCAGGAATCTCAGCAGCGTATCGATCAGCGCTTCGCCGACTATCAGCGCGAGGTCAGGACGCAACTGGCGCAAACCCAAATGGACGCCAGCGAGTTCCGCAACAAGCTGCAAATGGCCGACTTCGATCTGGGCAACACCGCCATCACCTCACCGGTGGATGGCACCGTGGTCGGATTGAATATTTTCACTCAGGGGGGCGTCGTGGGAGCGGGTGACCACCTGATGGACGTTGTACCCAGCCAGGCGACGCTGGTGGTGGATTCTCGCCTGAAAGTCGATTTGATCGACAAGGTGTACAACGGGTTGCCGGTGGATCTGATGTTTACCGCCTTCAACCAAAACAAAACCCCGAAAATTCCGGGGACGGTCACGCTGGTTTCCGCCGACCGCCTGGTCGACAAAGCCAATGGAGAACCTTACTACCAGATGCAGGTCACGGTCTCGCCGGAGGGCATGAAGATGCTCAGTGGCGAGGACATCAAGCCGGGGATGCCGGTCGAGGTGTTCGTGAAAACGGGCTCACGCTCGCTGCTGAGTTATCTGTTTAAACCTATTTTGGATCGCGCTCATACTTCATTAACCGAGGAATAATTTTGATTCAATCAAAACGACAGGCTGCCGGTCTGGTTATCGGCACCCTTTTGTTTGCGATATCTGCGCCGGTTTATTCGATAGGGATTTTAGACGCATATTCGCTGGCATTAGAAAAGGACCCGACCTACCGGGCGGCTATAAAAGAGAAAGAAGCGGGAGATGAGAACGAAAACATCGGCAGGGCGGGGCTGCTGCCGAAGGTATCGCTGAACTACCAGAATTCGCCGCGCAACTGGCAAACGCAAAAGTACCCGCAGAGCGACTTTTTCGGTAATGTTTCGGAGGTTACCCGGCGGCAGCAATATCGCAGTTATTCCAGTTCGATCACGCTGACGCAGCCGCTATTCGACTATGAAGCCTACGCCCGCTACAAAGCCGGCGTGGCACAGACGATGATGTCGGACGAGCGCTATCGCGGCAAGTTGCTGGATCTCGCTGTTAGGGTGATTAACGCCTATGTCGAAGTCGCCTATTCCAAGGATCAAATCGCGTTGGCCGAAGCGCAAAAGGCGGCTTACAAGGAACAGCTGACCTTGAACGATCGCCTGATGAGCGCGGGTGAAGGCACCATTACCGACGTATCGGAAACCCAGGCGCGCTACAGCCTGGCCGAAGCGCAGGTAATTGAAGCGCGCGACGCGCTGGACGCCGCACAGCGCGAGCTGGAAGTGATTATCGGTATGCCGCTGAACCAACTGGATGAATTGCAGGTTTTGCGGCCGGGCAAGTTCAAGGTGGCACCGCTGATCCCGTCCAGGTTCGAAGATTGGCAGAAGATCGCGCTGGAGAACAACCCGGTGCTGGCCGCGTCGCGTCATGGCGTGGATGCCGCCAAGTATGATGTCGAAAGGAATCGTGCGGGCTTTATGCCTCAGGTTCAGCTGTATGCTTCGCATTCGGAAAACGACTCCAGCAGCGATAATACGGTTAACCAGAAATACCGTACCGACAGCATCGGCGTGCAGGTCAGCATGCCTATTTATTCCGGCGGCGGCGTTTCGGCGTCGACCCGGCAGGCGGCGGCGCGCTATGGCCAGGCGATGTATGAAATGGATGCACAGACGGGCACCACGCTCAACGATCTGCGCAAGCAATACAATTTGTGCATCAGCAGCCGCGCCAAGGTGGCGGCCTATGAGTTGGCGGTACAATCGGCTACTACACAGGTGACGGCGACTCGGCAGAGCGTGCTGGCCGGGCAACGCGTCAACGTCGATGTGCTCAACGCCGAACAGCAGCTCTATAGCGCCCAGCGCGATCTGGCTTCCGCCAAGTACGCCTACATCAAATCATGGATCACCTTGCTGAGCGATTCCGGTACGTTGGATGAAAAAGACGTTATGCGGGTCGCGCAGTATTTTGCCCGCAGTCGCTAGCAACATATTCACTATGAGCATTAATCTGAAAGAGCAGCACTATGCTGCTCTTTTTTCGTTAATACGTTATGTTATCGGCAGGTTGTTCCTCCTGTTTTTTACTCGTCGGGTTTATTTCTGAACATCATTCCTGTAAAGGGCTGTAGGTTAGAGGAATTGATACTTTTAGCAAAAACGCGGCGATGGGTTGATGATCGTATGAATTTTAGAATGATGACGTCAGTGACGTGTAGCGTCTTCGTTTAGGAAAGATGGCGGAGTAAAGGGTAGATAATGTCCAAATTAATCCCTGTGGTTATGGCCGGCGGTGCTGGGAGCCGTCTGTGGCCGATGTCGCGAGAATCGTTCCCTAAACAGTTTCTTTCTATTGATGACAGTGGGATGAGCCTGCTGCAACAGACGTTACAGCGCTTGTCGGGGCTGGGCGGTATTGAAATTGCCGCTCCTTTGGTCATTTGCAATGAGGAACATCGTTTTTTGGTTGCCGAGCAATTGCGTGAAATCGGACAATTAGCGACCAATATCATTTTAGAGCCCGTAGGGCGCAATACTGCGCCGGCAGTGGCGTTAGCCGCTCATCTTGCAGCGGAAGAAGACGAAGACAGCATGCTCTTGGTGCTGGCTGCAGATCATCTGATCACGAAGGTCGATAATTTTCACGCGGCGATCCAGACGGCTATCTCGTTTGCAGGCAATAACCATCTGGTCACGTTTGGCATTATTCCGGAACATCCGGAAACCGGGTACGGCTACATCAAACGCGGCAGTCACCTGTCCAATGATTGTTTCAAGGTTGATGCATTCGTGGAAAAACCACGTTTGGAGAAAGCGGTCGAATACCTCGCCAGCGGAGATTATAGTTGGAACAGCGGTATGTTCATGTTCAAGACCGCCAAGTTCTTACAGGAATTGCGGCAGTTCAGCCCCGACATCTTTAGCACAACCCAGCAGTCTGTGGATAAGAGCCAACGCGACATGAATTTTATCCGGGTTGAGCAAGACATCTTCAAACACTGTCCAAGTGATTCCATCGACTATGCGGTGATGGAAAAAACGCGTGATGCCGTAGTGATTCCCATTGATGCCGGCTGGAGCGACGTCGGCTCCTGGTCTTCACTGTGGAACGTTTCCGAAAAAGATCCGTTGGGCAATGTCAACGTGGGTGACGTTATTTCGATCGACTCCAGTGACAATTACATTTCGTCGGAGTCTGCGTTGGTGGCAACCATTGGGTTGGAAAATCTTATCGTGGTCAACACCACTGACGCCTTGCTGATCGCTCACAAGGATAAAGTACAGGATGTAAAGAAAGTGGTTGATGAGCTTAAAAAGCGCAATCTTCATCACTTTCGCCAACATTCCACCGCCTACCGGCCCTGGGGCAAGATTTGCGACATCGACAGCGGCACGCACTTCCAGGTAAAGAAAATCATTGTGCGGCCAGGGGAGGGATTGTCGGTGCAACGCCATCTCCACCGTGCCGAACATTGGATCGTTGTGAGTGGGACAGCAAGAGTTAACGTTGATGATCAAGAGTTCTTCTTGTCGGAAAATCAGTCTACCTTCATTCCTGCGGGCAGTGTCCATACGCTAGAAAACCCGGGAAAAATCGATTTGGAAATGATCGAGGTCAGGTCGGGGCGCTATCTGGAAGAAGATGATATTGAGCGTTTGCAAGATCGCTATGGCAGAATTTAACAGGGTTTGGTAATGCAAAAATTGACGTGTTTTAAAGCTTATGACATCCGGGGAAAGCTGGGTGAAGAGCTGAATGAGGACATCGCGTATCGTATTGGACGTGCCTATGGCGAGTTTTTGAAGCCCAAACGGATCGTGTTGGGCTGCGATGTGCGGTTGACCAGTGAAAGCCTGAAACTGGCGCTGGCGAAAGGGTTACAGGATTCAGGCACTGATGTGATAGACATCGGTTTAACCGGTACCGAAGAAATCTATTTCGCCACAACCTATTTAAAAGCCGATGGTGGCGTGGAAGTGACCGCCAGCCATAATCCTATCGATTACAACGGCATGAAGTTAGTGCGCGAAGGCTCTCGCCCAATCAGCGGCGATACCGGGCTACGAGCGATTCAAGAACTGGCGGAGAAAAATCACTTTCAGGCGCCGGCAGCAACGCGCGGTAGCTATGTCCGCCAGGACGTATTGGGGGCTTATGTAGAGCACATACTGTCTTACGTCGACGTGAAAAACTTCAAGCCGTTGAAGCTGGTGCTCAACTCGGGCAACGGTGCGGCAGGGCATGTGATTGATGCCATCGAGGCGCAACTCAAGGCGCGGGGCGTGCCGTTGGAGTTTATCAAGGTGCATCACCAGCCGGACGGGGCTTTCCCTAACGGTATTCCCAACCCTTTGCTGCCTGAATGTCGCGCGGATACCGCCGATGCGGTGCGTGAGCATGGCGCTGATATGGGGATCGCGTTCGACGGCGATTTCGATCGCTGCTTCCTGTTCGATGAAAAAGGCGATTTCATTGAGGGTTATTACATCGTCGGCTTGCTGGCGGAAGCCTTCCTGCAGAAACAGCCGGGAGCGAAGATCATCCACGATCCGCGTCTGAGTTGGAATACCGTCGATGTGGTCACCGATGCGGGTGGCGTGCCCGTGATGTCGAAAACCGGCCATGCTTTCATTAAGGAACGCATGCGTGCGGAAGACGCCATTTATGGCGGTGAGATGAGCGCCCACCACTATTTCCGTGATTTTGCTTATTGTGACAGCGGCATGATCCCGTGGCTGTTGGTTGCCGAACTGGTCAGTGTGAAGGGACAAACTCTGGGGCAACTGGTACAAGATCGCATTGCCGCCTACCCGTCTTCCGGTGAGATCAATATCAAACTGGCACAGCCGGCCGTGTCCATTGAAAGCGTCAAGCAATACTATTTGGCGCAAGCGGATGAGGTAGACTATACCGATGGCATCAGCATGTCGTTCGCAAACTGGCGTTTCAACCTGCGTTCCTCCAATACGGAACCTGTGGTGCGTCTTAATGTCGAATCGCGCGCCGATGTTGCGCTGATGCAAGCGAAGACCGACGAGATTTTGGCGTTGCTCGGTGCACAAATTTAACGCTTAATACATTGAATAGTCTAGGATGAGAGCGGTTTTACCGCTCTCTCTTCATGGTACGCCCAGAAGGTTGTATGATGCGCTCAGTATCGATGAGGGCGTTTTTGTCGAATCAAGAATGTTGCGAAGTATAAGGGGGGGATATGGCAATTTTAGTTACCGGTGGTGCTGGTTACATCGGATCGCACACCGTGCTATCGCTCCTGGAGCGTGGCGAGGACGTCGTGGTGTTGGATAATTTGTCCAACTCATCTGCGGAGTCATTGCAGCGGGTGGAGAAACTGTCGGGGAAAGCCGCAGAGTTCCATCAGGGAGACGTTCAGGATGCCGAATGCCTGCAGCGCATCTTTGGCGCTCATGAGATCACTGCCGTGATCCATTTCGCCGGTCTTAAGGCGGTAGGGGAGTCAACGCGCAAGCCGCTGGAGTATTATCAGAATAACGTTACCGGCACGCTGGTGTTGTTGGATGCTATGCGTCGTGCCGGCGTGCACGACTTTATCTTTAGCTCTTCTGCCACTGTCTATGGTGCCAATTCGCCGGTACCTTATGTAGAGACGACACCGATCGGCGGGACAACCAGCCCTTATGGGACATCAAAGTTGATGGTGGAGCAGATCCTGCAAGATTTCGCTAAAGCAGAGCCTCAGTTCTCGATTATCGCCTTGCGTTATTTTAATCCGGTAGGTGCTCACGAGTCCGGTTTGATTGGTGAAGATCCCAATGGTATTCCCAATAACCTGCTGCCGTACATCTCGCAAGTGGCTATCGGCAAGCTGGAGAAGCTGGGTATTTTCGGTGGGGATTATCCGACAAACGATGGAACGGGAGAACGCGATTACATCCATGTCATGGATCTGGCCGAAGGCCACCTGAAGGCGATGGATCATCTGCCAAAGATCAATGGATTTAAGGCCTACAACCTTGGGGCTGGCGTAGGGCATTCGGTGCTGGCGATGGTTCAGGCGTTTGAGAAAGCGTCAGGCGTAACGATCCCCTATCAGATCTTGCCACGTCGCGATGGCGACCTGCCTGCTTTCTGGGCCAATGCCGATCTGGCTTATCAGGAGCTGGGATGGAAAGTCAGCCGAGGCATTGATGATATGATGCGCGATACTTGGAATTGGCAGCGTACTAATCCACAAGGTTACCAAAAGTAATACCTTACAGATAAGCTCCCTCTCTTTGTTAGATCATGATTGCGGTTTGCGATCGCAATCATGCATCCCACCAGGATACACATTCTTTAAATATTATAACGTATTTAACAATGCGATCGCGATTGTTACACGGGTTAAGCCCTTTTCGGGCGCTGAGTGAGCGTTCATCTCAGATAAGCCTGAAAAAGCGGATAATCTACAGGTGTTTTGATGGCTAAGGTGGTAGCATACGCAGCAAAAATATTTATTATATCCGTCCCCTATACCTGACAAGGGGGGACACGAGTATGGCTTTTCGTGCCATATGCGAGGTACAACAGTGTGGCGAGTTTTGGCCATGGATAAAATTCAAAAGCAAGATCAGTCGGTTGGTAGCTGTTGAGCCAAGGGCGGTAGCGTGATTTTTGCAGGCCTTCGTCACCGTGAGAGGTTGAGTAATCTCCTGTATTATCACTGCCAGCGAAATGCCCTTCGTTGCTGTTTGGCCTTCATCTAAGCACTGCATAAGGCAACAGTAAGCGCGATAATTGAACGTTATGTATTGGTGTGACCTAACTTAACATATTGTATTTAAAGCTTTATATATTTTTAGCGTCATAAGGACAAAAAATGTTATTACCTGTAATTATGGCAGGCGGTACTGGTAGCCGTTTATGGCCGATGTCACGAGAACTCCACCCTAAGCAGTTTTTGCGCTTGCACAGCGTAAATTCAATGCTTCAGGAAACGTTGAAACGACTCGATGGCGTGGAGATCGGTGAGCCTGTTGTAATCTGCAACGAAGACCACCGTTTTATGGTGGCTGAACAGCTGCGTCAAATTGATATGTTGTCACACAACATTATCCTGGAGCCCATTGGCAGAAATACTGCGCCAGCGATTGCTTTGGCTGCATTGAATGCTACCGCAGCAGGTAACGATCCTATCATGCTGGTATTGGCAGCAGACCATATCATCAAGGATGTTAATGTTTTCCACCAGGCGATCGAAGCAGCATTGCCTTACGCAGCGGAAAAAAGCCTGGTTACGTTTGGTATTGTGCCGACAGGTCCAGAAACTGGTTATGGTTACATCCAGCGTGGAGAGTGCTGCGATGATAAAGCGGTGGCCGCTAACGTAAAACGTTTTGTTGAGAAACCAGATCTCGCAACCGCTCAGGCCTATGTCGACTCCGGTGAATATTTTTGGAACAGTGGTATGTTCATGTTCCGTGCCAAGCGTTACCTGGAGGAACTGGAGGCATTCCGTCCCGATATCCTGGCTGCCTGTCGCCGCTCGCTGGATGATACCGAATGTGACAAAAACTTTATCAATGTCAATCGCGACGCCTTTGCGAGTTGCCCAGACGAGTCGGTCGATTATGCGGTAATGGAAAAAACACAAGATGCGGTCATGATCCCGCTGGATGCCGGTTGGAGTGATGTCGGCTCATGGTCTGCATTATGGGAAGTCAGCCAGAAAGATGGGGCTGGTAATGCATTGACCGGCGACACTTTCCTGCATAATACCCGTGATTGCTATATCAATACTGATGAAAAATTAGTTGCGGCTGTTGGCGTAGATAATCTGGTTATTGTTAACACTAAAGATGCCGTTCTCGTGGTTGATAAGTCGAAAGTTCAGGACGTTAAAAAAGTTGTTGAGTATCTGAAAAAACATAAGCGGAGTGAATATCGAAGACACCGCGAGGTTTATCGACCATGGGGTATTTGCGATATTTTGGTTGCTGAAAAGCGTTTTAATGTCAATCGTATCACCGTTAATCCCGGGGAAGCATTTTCTCTGCAAATGCACCATCACCGCACGGAACACTGGGTGGTTCTTTCTGGTACGGCTAAAGTAACAACGGGGGATAAAACGTTCTTACTTACCGAAAATCAGTCGACATTCATTCCAATTGGGGTTGTCCACCGTTTAGAGAACCCCGGAAATATTCCTTTGGAGCTGATTGAGATTCAGTCAGGCTCTTATTTAGGTGATGATGACATTATCCGTATTAAAGATCATTACGGTCGTTGCTAATTTTTGAGGTTTTAATGAGTGCCTTAACTTGTTTTAAAGCGTATGATATCCGTGGTCAACTAGGTGAAGAGCTGAATGAGGATATTGCCTATCGTATCGGCCGAGCTTATGGCGAATACCTGAAACCTCAGCGCGTTATCGTAGGTGGCGATGTACGGCTGACCAGCGAGTCTCTTAAAGTGGCTCTCGCCAACGGATTGCAGGATGCTGGTGTTGACGTATATGACATTGGTATGAGTGGCACTGAAGAAGTCTATTTTGCCACTTTCCATTTGAATATGGATGGCGGCATTGAAGTTACTGCTAGCCACAATCCAATGAATTATAATGGTATGAAACTGGTTAAGGCAAATGCTCAGCCGATTAGTGGTGATACCGGTTTATTTGCGATTAAAAAATTAGCGGAAGAAAATACGTTTCCTGCGGTAGTGAAGGATAAACGTGGTAGTTATCAACAAATATCCATTCTCACCGATTATGTAGATCATTTGCTGAAGTATATTGATGCAACAGCATTGAAGCCAATGAAATTGGTCATTAACTCTGGAAATGGTGCTGCAGGCCATGTTATCGACGAAATAGAGCGACGTTTCCAGCAAGAAAATATTCCCGTTACCTTTGTAAAGGTTCATCATCAACCTGATGGGAATTTCCCTAACGGTATCCCTAACCCGTTATTACCTGAATGTCGGGATGACACAGCAAAAGCCGTGCTTGAGCATCAGGCGGATATGGGAATTGCTTTTGACGGTGATTTCGATCGTTGTTTCCTGTTTGATGAGAAGGGCGCTTTCATCGAGGGCTACTATATCGTTGGCCTATTGGCAGAAGCTTTCCTCCAAGCCAACCCTGGCTCCAAGATTATTCATGATCCTCGTCTGTCATGGAATACCATCGATATCGTTACCCAAGCTGGTGGCATCCCTGTTATGTCCAAAACGGGGCATGCCTTTATCAAGGAGCGCATGCGCAAAGAAGATGCTATCTATGGTGGCGAGATGAGTGCGCACCATTACTTCCGTGATTTCGCTTATTGTGACAGCGGTATGATTCCATGGCTATTGGTAGCGGGTTTACTTTCAGTTAAAGGCAGTGTGTTGAGTCAGCTAGTGAAGGATCGTATGGAAGCGTATCCAGCATCTGGTGAGATTAATCGCAAATTGCCTGATGCTAAAGCTGCCATTGAGCGTGTTTTAGGCGTTTACAAAGATGATGCCGTGGCTTTTGACATGACAGATGGTATCAGCCTTGAATTCAATGAATGGCGTTTTAATCTGCGGACATCGAATACTGAACCTGTTGTACGTTTGAATGTTGAGTCAAAAGGGGATGTTGAATTGATGCAGAAAAAAACTAAAGAGATTCTGGCGCTCTTAGGCGGAGAATAACGATGAAAGAAATGTTATTAGCCATCTATGGTTACCGGGGTTTTATTTGGAGCAGTATTAAGCGGGACTTTCAGTCCCGTTACCAAACCAGCATGTTGGGAGCTTTATGGCTGGTATTGCAGCCGTTAGCGATGATTTTGGTATATACACTGGTATTCTCAGAAGTGATGAAGGCACGGATGCCTGATAATTCAGGTCCTTTTGCCTATAGTATTTATCTTTGCTCTGGGGTGCTGACGTGGGGATTATTTACTGAAATTCTTGATAAAAGCCAAAGTGTCTTCATTACTAATGCTAACTTAATAAAAAAGCTCAGCTTCCCAAAAATTTGCTTACCGGTCATTGTGACCGCGTCTGCGATTTTAAACTTCGCCATTATATTTAGCCTGTTTTTAATTTTTCTTGTTTTTACCGGAAACTTTCCCGGGGTTTTATTCTTCTCCGTCTTACCCGTTTTGGCTCTGCAAGTTCTGTTCACCGTCGGTCTGGGTATGACCTTGGGCGTGATGAACGTTTTCTTCCGGGACGTTGGGCAGTTTGTTGGCGTATTATTGCAATTCTGGTTCTGGTTCACACCCATCGTTTATGTATTAAATTCGCTGCCTGAATGGGCCAGAACATCGCTGATGTACAACCCAATGGCCCGAGTTATGCAAGCATACCAGTCAATATTTGCATACCAACAGCAACCTAACTGGTACTCATTATGGCCAGTATTGGTTCTGGCCATAATTTTCTGTGCGTTTGGTATGAGATTGTTCAGGAAACACGCTGCAGATATGGTGGACGAGTTATAATGAGTTACATAAAAGTACATAATGTTGGCAAGGCATACAAACAGTATGCCTCTAAGACAGGGCGTCTGCTTGAGTGGATTTCGCCATTTAACACCGTCAAACATAAACTAAAATGGATCCTGCAGAACATCAGTTTTCATGTTGAGCCTGGTGAGGCGTTAGGCATTATTGGTATTAACGGTGCCGGTAAAAGTACATTACTGAAATTGATTACTGGCACAGCGAAACCAACCTGCGGCGAAATTGCTCTCGACGGTCGAGTTGCGGCATTATTGGAGCTCGGCATGGGCTTTCACTCGGATTTTACCGGGCGCCAAAACGTTTATATGTCAGGGCAACTGCTGGGTATGTCCGTCGAAAAAATTACGGAACTTATGCCGGAAATCGAGGCGTTCGCTGAGATCGGTGATTATATCGATCAACCGGTTCGTGTTTACTCAAGCGGTATGCAAGTTCGATTGGCATTTAGCGTTGCAACAGCGATTCGCCCGGATATTTTGATTGTTGATGAGGCCTTATCTGTTGGTGACGCTTATTTTCAGCATAAGAGTTTCGAGCGGATACGTGAGTTTCGCAAGCTAGGAACCACCCTCTTGCTCGTGTCACATGACAAACAAGCGATCCAAAGCATATGTGATAGAGCTATTTTGCTTAACAAAGGCAGAGTAGAAATGGAGGGTGAGCCTGAAGCAGTAATGGATTACTATAATGCCCTACTCGCTGATAAGCAAAATGTGTCGATTCGTCAGGTTGAAAATAATGGAAAATTGCAGACGCTCTCTGGCTCAGGCGAGGCAACTATTACCGATATTAGTCTTCTTAGTACCGAAGGTGAAAGTATTGAGGTGGTAGCGGTAGGGCAACCTGTCAACCTTCAGGTGAAGGTGCATGTCAATGAGGCTGTTCCTGAACTTGTCGTGGGATATTTGATTAAAGACCGATTGGGACAGCCGGTTTTTGGTACCAATACTCATCATCTGAAACAGCCATTATTCGATTTGAAAGAGAATGAATCGAGAACCTTTTCATTTGCGTTCTCTGCCAATTTGGGGGTTGGGTCTTACTCGGTTGCCGTAGCGTTACATACGGCAGGAACTCATGTTGGAAAAAATTACGAATGGCGCGATCTGGCGGTTGTTTTCAACGTTGTTAATTCAAACGAGAAAGATTTTATTGGAGTAGCTTGGTTGCCCCCTAAGTTGGAGATTTTTGAATGAGTGGTAATTTTTATCGCGTTTTTGAGGAAAAACATCGGGGGAGCGTGCAAGATATCAAACAACGCTTATCTGTATATCTTCCTTTTATTATGGCGTTGGCAAAAATTTACCCTTCAGCTGAAGTTGTCGATGTTGGCTGTGGGCGTGGAGAATGGCTCGAGATCTTACGAGATAATGCTATTCCTGCCATGGGGGTTGATCTCGATGATGGTATGCTCGAACGTGCTTTGCAGGTTGGGCTGAACGTGAAGAAAATGGACTGCCTGGATTTCCTCCAGCAGCAGGAGGACGGCAGTCTACTGGCCATCACCGGTTTTCATATCGCAGAACATCTGCCCTTCGAGTTTTTACAGTCTTTGGTGAAAGAGGCGTTGCGGGTGCTTAAACCCGGTGGTTTGCTGATTCTTGAGACGCCAAACCCCGAAAATGTAAGCGTTGGAACCTGTTCTTTTTATATGGATCCGACGCACAACCATCCGCTGCCTCCAGCGTTGCTCGAATTCATTCCGAACTATTACGGTTTTCTGAGAACTAAAATACTGCGTTTGCAGGAAAAAGCGGCACTGGGAGACGAAGAGACATCGGTATATTTGGTCGATGTGTTGAAAGGTGTCAGCCCAGACTATAGCATGATTGCCCAAAAAGAGGGTGAGGCATCGATTGTCGGTGAGTTGGACGCCTATTTTGATAAAGAATATGGGGTTACTCTCGACGGCTTAAGCGATCGCTATGACCTACGCTTGAATAACGAGTTTAAGCGAATGAACACGGCGTTGCGTGCGCAGACAGTGAAGTTCCACGAAGTGAGTAACCAATTGGAGCGTTTTCAGCACCAATTGGACAAGTCACATCAAGAGCTGATGGCTGTACATGCTAATAATCAAAGCCTACAGCAGCAGCTCATTGACGTGCATGCTAACAATCAGAGTCTGCAACAACAGCTTTTTGATGCGCATACCAGCAATTCCTGGCGTGTGACCTCCCCATTGCGTTGGGTTTCATATCAATTTAAAGCGGTGCGTGAGCAAGGCGTTAAAACTCGAGCTCGCAAAGCAGCCAAAAAGGTTTTGAGAAAGGGAATAAATACGGCTCTGGCTTTATTCCATGAACATCCTAAATTCAAAGCATTCATTCTTTCCAGCGCTAGAAAGCTGGGTGCTTACCGATTTCTGCAATCTGTTTTCAGACGGGTTTTAATTTCCGCACCTGACTATCACGCCGATCTTATGGTGAATGAACGTCATGTTGTGTATAAGGAAAATATGACGAGCAGAGCTATCGATATATATGAGCAGCTAAAGAGAATAAATAATAAGAAACACGGGGATTCATAATGCGTATTGTTATTGACCTGCAAGGAGCACAAACGGAAAGCCGTTTTCGGGGTATTGGCCGTTATACTCTTTCGATTGCAAAGGCAATCATCCGTAATAACAGTCAACACGAAATTTTTATTGCTTTGTCTGCGCTGTTTCCCGAAACCATCGCTGAACTTAAAGCGCAATTTGCTCGCTTAGTGCCGGCCGAAAATATCGTTATCTGGTATGCGCCTGGCCCTGTCAGAGCGATGGATAGAAACAATGCTTGGCGCAGTGAGTGTGCAGAATATGTGCGTGAAGCCTTCTTACATAATCTTAAACCTGATGTCGTTTTTATAACCAGTTTGTTCGAAGGGCATGTAGATAATGCGGTGACGTCGATCGCTAAATTAACGCCAAAAACTAAAGTGGCGGTGTTGCATCACGATCTAATCCCTTTGGTACAAGCGGATGTTTACCTGCAAGATGACGTTTATAAAGATTATTATTTAAAGAAAATCAATTGGTTGAAGAACGCGGATCTGCTGCTGACCAACTCGGACTATACTTCTTCGGAGGTGATTGAGTGGTTGGATATTCCCGAAAGCAAAGTGTGCACGATTTCGGCGGCGACCGAAGAACATTTTGATATCAGCGAGATTTCCGCTAATAATTTTTCTGAATTAAAAGAGAAATATGGCATTACCCGTGATGTCGTACTTTATGCTCCTGGCGGTTTTGACTCCCGTAAAAACTTCAAGAGGTTGATTGAGGCTTACAGCAAATTAACGCCTGAATTGCGTGAAAAAAATCAACTGGTTATCGTTAGTAAGCTATCGGACAGCGATCGCAGTTATCTGCATTCCATCGCGCGTAATCAACAACTGCGTGATGACGAGATGGTTCTGACTGGATATGTATCGGAACAGGATCTGGTCGTGTTTTATCAGTTGGCCAAGTTGTTTGTCTTTGCTTCGTTGCATGAAGGCTTTGGATTACCGATTCTGGAGGCCATGACGTGCGGTGCGGCGACAATCGGTTCTAACGTCACCAGTATCCCGGAAGTGATCGGTTATGCCGATGCGCTGTTTGATCCCTATTCTGTTGAGTCAATAAGCGACAAGCTTCAACAGGCTTTAAGCGATGACGTTTTCCTCGCTCAATTAAAGAAACACGCTTTGGAGCAATCCGCCAAGTTTTCGTGGGATAAGGCGGGAACTATCGCCTTGTCTCGTTTTGAGCGGTTAGTTGCTGAGGCCGGAGATGTGGAGTTTGAATCGGTAACGTCATCGCAATTGATCTCCGCCGTTTCCTCGATCAAATGTCGTGAAGAGCCTTCGGATAACGATCTGCGGTCAACCGCTGAGGCGATGGATAGAAATGCCAAAAGACTCGAGTTGCAAGGCATTGCGCTAGAGTCTCTCTCTTGGCGCGTTGAAGGACCTTTTGACAGCTCCTATAGCCTGGCTTTGGTAAATCGAGAATTCGCGCGAGCACTCAGTCGCGACAATGTTGACGTTCTGCTGCATTCAACGGAAGGGCCTGGCGACTTTGCTCCAAATGAAACCTTCCTAAGTGATGAAAGTAATGCGGATTTGAAGGCATTCCATTCGCGTTTGCAGCAGCGGAGTGAGCAGCAGGTTAATGTATTGAGCCGCAATATCTATCCGCCACGTGTCAGCAACATGGCTGCGGATGTGAAGCTTTTGCATTGCTATGCATGGGAAGAAAGTGGCTTTCCACAAGGTTGGATCAATAATTTCAACCGTGAATTGGATGCGATCCTTTGCACTTCAGAACATGTGCGCAAAGTATTGATTGATAATGGTACTAAAGTTCCCGTTTTTAATGTCGGGAATGGTTGCGAGCACTGGGAGCGGATTCAGTCAGCCAATCCTCCGCAACTGAACGCCAAAGCATTCAAATTCCTGCATGTTTCTTCGTGCTTCCCGCGGAAGGGGGTTCAGGCGATGCTGGCGGCCTATGGCGCCGCTTTTACCGGAGAGGATGATGTTTCCCTGGTCATCAAAACTTTCCCTAACCCGCACAATGAAATTCAGGCATGGCTAACGCAAGCTCAGAAGCGGCACGTCAATTATCCCCATGTCATTATTATCGAGCAGGATATGCCGGAACAAGAGCTGAAAGCGCTCTATGAACAGTGTGATGTCTTGGTGGCGGCAAGCTGTGCTGAAGGATTTGGTTTGCCGATTGCGGAGGCGATGTTGAGCGGTTTACCCGCTATCACCACTGGTTGGAGCGGGCAGCTTGATTTTTGCACGCAGGAAAATTCATGGCTGGTTGATTATCGTTTTGAACGCGCGAAGACCCATTTTGGCCTGTTTTCTTCATCATGGGTGCATGCCGATATTGATAAACTGGCCGAGGCGATGGCGCAGGCGGCGGCGACTGACAAAAAGCAACTATCGGCAATGGCAGCAAAAGGGCGTGAACTGATACTTAGTCAGTTTACCTGGAGCTCGGTTGCGCAGCGATCAAAGGCTGCGGTAGGCGAATTGCGTAAGCATTTTGACGTCGCTCAAGTGGAACCCCGGATTGGCTGGCTCTCGACGTGGAATACCAAATGCGGCATCGCCACCTATTCCCAACATTTGGTAGCTGACATGCCCAGCGACCAAATTGTGATTTTTGCACCGACAGCAAATGATCTGGTACATGCGGACGAAGGTAACGTTCTGAGGAGTTGGGTTGTTGGAAAAGAAGACAATTACCTTGATGCTTTAGATACTCAAATTGAAACCCTGAATCTGAACACCTTGGTCATCCAGTTTAACTATGGATTCTTTAACCACCGCGAGTTATCTGCCTTTATCAAAAGGCATCACCAGGCGGGACGGGTTATCGTTATGGCCATGCATTCGACGGTTGATCCGATCGAAAAAGAGCCGTATTGGAATTTCCGTTTATCAGAAATGACTGACGCGTTGAAAATGTGTGACCGTTTGCTGGTTCATTCTATTGCTGATATCAACCGCCTGAAGTTGCTTGGACTAGTCAATAATGTCACTCTGTTCCCACATGGCGTGATTAACTATCCCGCTCTGACATCGACTGCTCATCGCAATCTGCCGCCTTTGGTTGCCAGCTATGGTTTTTGCCTGCCGCATAAAGGGTTGAAGGAACTTATCGAAGCCGTGGCCTATTTGAAAAAAGCGGGGAACCCTATTCGACTAAGGTTGGTCAATGCGGAATACCCCGTCAGTGAATCCACCGCTTTGGTTCGTGAGCTTAAAGAGACTGCGGCTAATTTGAAGGTTGAAGATCTGGTTGAGATGCATAATGATTTTCTTGATGATAAAGAAAGCTTACGTCTGCTCTCTGACGCCGATCTGCTGGTTTTCGCGTATCAAAATACCGGCGAATCGGCCAGTGGTGCCGTTCGCTACGGCATGGCGACGCATAAACCTGTGGCAGTGACGCCGCTCGCTATTTTTGATGATCTTGGTGACGCTGTCTTCAAATTGAAGGGAACCTCCGTAGTGGATGTTGCTGAAGGTATTGCAGATATTATTTCTGAGATTGTTAAAAACTCTTCGAGTGCAGTTGAAACGCAACGACGTGCTGATGCGTGGTGCGAGCAGCATGATTATCATGCCGTTGCCAGACGGCTAGAAAACATGTGTGCGGGCTTGTTAAGAGCAAAACATTTCAAATAACCTCCTCTAGCTATAGCCTTATTCAATGCAGTAGGTGTGATTTCTACTACTGCATTGAATCTACTATGTTGAAAGCATAGATATTCTATGGAATGTGACTTTAGATGAAAATAATTCTTTCCGTTGAGCCTATCAAGTTCCCGTTGACTGGCATAGGGCGTTATACCTATGAGTTGGCAAAAGGCTTGCAAAGCCACAACGAAATTGAAGAACTAAATTTTTTCTCCGGTACCCGTTTTTTATCTAACATACCTACGGCAAAAAATACATCTGATAGTAGTCACTGGTTGAAAAAAATTGTGCAGAGCAATTCATTGGCTATTGAGACCTACAGATTGCTTATGCCACAACTAAAAAAGAAGGCGCTGCGTGGCTACGAACGTTGCCTTTTTCATGGACCTAATTATTTCCTCCCTCCTTTTGACGGCCCTGCAGTGGCAACGTTTCATGATCTTTCTCCTTTTAAATGGGAGCACTGTTTCGATCCTAAAAGGAATCGTTATACCAAGAAAGAAATGATGAAAGCATTGTCGAGGGCGAATGGTCTCATCACGGTCTCGAACTATATTCGTAAAGAGATTCATGAATATTTCGATTATCCAATTGAGAAAATCCACACGGTTCATCTGGCAAGCTCGCCTGATTTTTACCCTCGTCAGGTAGAACACGTATCTGGAGTTTTAAAAAAATTTGATTTAAGCTATAAAGCCTTCACCTTATTCGTTGGTACCATTGAGCCGAGGAAGAATATTCTTTCCCTTATTCATGCTTATAGAAAACTGCCTGACGGATTGCGTGCTCGTTATCCATTAGTCCTCTCCGGCTATAAGGGATGGCGCAATGATGACATTATGCAGGAAATAGAGCGAGGACAGCGTGAGGGATGGCTTAAGTATCTGGGATTTGCGGCTGCAGAAGAATTGCCATTATTGTACTCTGCAGCCAGGCTGTTTGTTTTCCCATCACACTATGAAGGCTTTGGGCTTCCGGTATTGGAAGCGATGAGCTCGGGAACTCCGGTGATTTGTTCCAACAGTTCATCTTTGCCGGAAATCGCAGGTGATGCGGCATTAACTCACTCTCCTGAGGATGTCAGCTTATTAACGCAGCTTATTATCAGAGGGCTGACAGATGAAGCGTGGAGAAAGGATGCAATTGCATTAGGTTTGTCACATGCAGCAACGTTTTCCTGGAAAAATTGCACTAGCCAAACTTTAAACGTTTATCAAAAATTGACTAATAATGATTAAAGTACTCCATTTTTATAAAACCTATTATCCTGACTCATTTGGCGGCATTGAGCAAGTGATATACCAACTCGCTGAAGGTGGGGTAGAGAAGGGTATATCGACGGATGTTTTGTCCGTAACGCCTGCAGATAAGGATAGTTGCGAAACTATTTCACAGCATACAGCTCATAAAGTCAGACAAGATTTCAGCATTGCATCTAACCCATTTTCATTTCGCGTCATAAAGAAATTTAAAGAGCTCAGCGAGCAAGCGGATATCATCCACTATCATTTCCCATGGCCATACATGGATCTTGTACACTTCCTCTCGGGAGTGAATAAGCCGACAGTAGTTAGTTATCACTCTGATATTATCAGGCAAAAAAACCTTCTTAGGTTATATAAGCCACTGATGCACCTGTTCTTGCGTAAAATAGATTGCATCGTAGCAACATCACCGAACTATGTGGCCACCAGTGACGTATTGGAAACGTTCAAAAATAAAGTCTCTGTGATTCCGATAGGTCTGGATAAAGAGACATATCCGGTGCCAGAGCCGAGCCGCTTGGAAAAATGGCAGCGTCAGCTCGGCCAACCATTTTTCTTATTTATTGGCACGTTACGCTATTATAAAGGGTTACATATACTGCTAGAGGCGGCTATCGGTGCAAACTATCCTATCGTGATCGTAGGGGCCGGGCCGATCGAAAGTGAATTGCGTGAGCAGGCTCAGAACTTGGGACTGAAAAACGTTCATTTTCTTGGCGCATTGCCGGATGAGGATAAATCGGCACTACTGACGCTGAGCTATGGTATTGTATTTCCATCACATTTACGCTCGGAAGCGTTTGGCATTTCGCTACTGGAAGGTGCCATGTACCGAAAACCCATGATTTCAAGTGAAATAGGGACAGGAACTACCTTTATCAACGTCAATGATCAGACGGGACTGGTGATCCCTCCATCGGATCCTTCGGCATTGAGAAAGGCAATGGATAAGCTTTGGGAGAACCCCAAGTTGGCGGAGACATTCGGTAATAAGGCGTATGAACGCTACGAAGAGATGTTCACCTCCAAACAAATGGTCGAGGCATACGCGAAAATCTACGAATCCCTGCTGGGAAGGCATAATAAGCCCGATTGAATGGTCTGGCAGGTTACTGAAAATTTAGACGAGTTATGTGACCTATCGCACCAATCACTACCCACCCGGCTCAATCCTGAGTTAACATGTGTGCCACATCACAAAACCTGCTGGCCGACGTTGCCGGCAGGGTCATCCTCAGACAGGAGTTCCTAAATGTCCAAGCAACAAATCGGCGTTGTCGGCATGGCGGTAATGGGCCGCAACCTCGCGCTGAACATCGAGAGCCGTGGTTACACCGTTTCCATTTTCAACCGTTCTGGCGACAAAACTGACGAAGTGATCGCTGAGAACCCGGGCAAAAACCTGGCGCCGTATTACACCGTTGAAGAGTTTGTTGAATCGCTGGAAAAACCGCGCCGCATCCTGCTGATGGTGAAAGCGGGCGAAGCGACGGATAAAACCATTGCCTCGCTGACTCCGCACCTGGACAAGGGCGATATCCTGATCGACGGCGGCAACACCTACTATCAGGACACCATCCGTCGTAACCGCGAACTGTCCGACCAGGGCTTCAACTTCATCGGCACCGGCGTTTCCGGCGGTGAAGAGGGCGCGCTGAAAGGGCCTTCCATCATGCCTGGCGGCCAGAAAGAAGCTTACGAGCTGGTGGCGCCAATTCTGGAGAAAATCGCTGCGGTTGCGGAAGGCGAGCCTTGCGTGACCTACATCGGCGCAGACGGTGCCGGCCACTATGTGAAAATGGTGCACAACGGCATCGAATACGGCGACATGCAGCTGATTGCCGAAGCCTATTCTCTGCTGAAGCAGGCGCTGAACCTGAGCAACGAGCAGCTGGCCGAAACCTTCGCCGAGTGGAACAAGGGTGAGCTGAACAGCTACCTGATCGACATCACCAAAGACATCTTCACCAAGAAAGACGAAGAGGGTAAATACCTGGTCGATGTGATCCTGGACGAAGCCGCCAACAAAGGCACCGGCAAGTGGACCAGCCAGAGCTCGCTGGATCTGGGCGAACCGCTGTCGCTGATCACCGAATCGGTATTCGCACGCTACCTGTCCTCGCTGAAAGATCAGCGCGTTGCCGCCTCTAAAGTGCTGACCGGCCCGAAAGTGGCACCGTTCACCGGCGACAAAGCCGAGTTCATCGAGAAAGTGCGTCGCGCACTGTATTTGGGCAAGATCGTATCCTACGCGCAGGGCTTCTCTCAGCTGAAAGCCGCGTCCAAAGAAAACAACTGGGATCTGCACTACGGCGAAATCGCCAAGATCTTCCGTGCCGGCTGCATCATCCGCGCCCAGTTCCTGCAGAAGATCACCGACGCGTATGCGGCGGACGCTGATATCGCCAACCTGTTGCTGGCGCCATACTTCAAGCAAATCGCCGACGAATACCAGCAGGCGCTGCGTGACGTGGTGGCTTATGCCGTGCAGAACGGTATCCCAACGCCAACCTTCTCCGCCGCGATCGCCTACTACGACAGCTACCGCTCCGCGGTGCTGCCGGCGAACCTGATCCAGGCGCAGCGCGACTATTTCGGTGCGCACACCTACAAACGCATCGACAAGGAAGGCGTGTTCCATACCGAATGGATGGAATAACCTCGCCCGTTGAGCGATAAAAAAAGCCGCCGAGGTTAACGCCCGGCGGCTTTTTTATTGCGCGCGATTTAACGTCACGCTTTTTTCTGATGCCGCTCGCGCAGCCGGCCGATCACCGCGCTCAGATCCAAATCCTGGTCCTGCAGCAGCACCAGCAGGTGATAGATCAGATCCGAGGCCTCGTTGGTCAGCTCTTCGCGATCGTTGACCGTGGCGGCCAGCGCGGTTTCCACGCCTTCTTCCCCGACCTTCTGCGCGATGCGCTTGGTGCCGCTGGCGTACAGGCTGGCGGTGTATGAGCTGTCCGGGCTGGCGTGCTTGCGCTCCGCCAACAGCTGTTCCAACTGATAGAGGAACGTCCAGTCGCTGGCGGCCGGATGGAAGCAGCTGCTGTTGCCCAGGTGGCAGGTCGGGCCGATCGGGTTGGCCAATACCAGCAGCGTGTCGTTATCGCAGTCCGGCGTGATGCTGACCACCTTGAGGAAGTGGCCGGAACTTTCGCCTTTGGTCCACAGGCGCTGCTTGGTGCGCGAGAAGAAGGTGACGTTGCCGCTCTGCTCGGTGGTCGCCAGCGCTTCCGGCGTCATGTAACCCAGCATCAGCACTTCGCCGGAAACGGCGTGCTGCACGATGGCCGGCATCAGGCCGTCGGTTTTTTCCCAGTCCAGCTGGTTTCTCTGTTGTTCTGTCAGCACACGCGAATCTCCACGCCTTGTTCGACCAGGAACCTTTTCAGTTCGCCGATATTGATGATTTGTTTGTGGAACACCGATGCCGCCAGGGCGCCGTCGACGTCCGCATCGCGGAACGCTTCCAGGAAGTGCTCCATCGTGCCCGCGCCGCCGGAGGCGATCAGCGGCACTTTGCAGACCTCGCGCACCTGGCGCAGCTGCTGCAGATCGTAACCGTTGCGCACGCCGTCCTGGTTCATCATGTTCAGCACGATCTCACCGGCGCCGCGGCGCTGCACTTCCTGCACCCAGTCGAGGGTTTCCCACTGGGTGACGCGGGTGCGGCTCTCGTCGCCGGTATATTGATTGACGTGATACTTGCCGGTTTCACTGTCGAACCAGGTGTCGATACCCACCACGATGCACTGCACGCCAAAGCGATCCGCCAGGCGGCTAATCAGATCGGGATCGGCTAGCGCCGGCGAGTTGATCGAAATCTTGTCGGCGCCGAAAGACAGGATCTGGCTGGCGTCCTCGGCGCTTTTAATGCCGCCGGCGACGCAGAACGGAATATCAATCACCTCCGCCACGTGCGACACCCAGCTTTTGTCCACCACCCGGCCGTCGCTCGAGGCGGTGATATCGTAAAATACCAGCTCGTCCGCGCCTTCTTGCGCATAGCGCTGCGCCAGCGGCACGATGTCGCCGATGATTTCGTGGTTGCGGAACTGCACGCCTTTCACCACTTGCCCGTCTTTAACATCCAGGCACGGGATTATCCGTTTTGCCAGCATGCGATCGCCTCCTCAACGCTAAATTTACCTTCCAGCAGGGCGCGCCCCACGATCACGCCGGCAACGCCGCTGCCGCGCAGCTGGGCGATGTCGTCCAGATTGCCGATGCCGCCCGAGGCCTGGAAGGCCACCTGCGGATAACGGCGGCTGATCTCCTGATACAGCGCCACGTTGGAACCGGCCAGCGTGCCGTCGCGCGAAATATCGGTGCACAGCACGTGCTTGAGCCCGTAGGGCAGGAACTGTTCCACCACCTGCTCAAGCGTGGCGTCGGAGTCTTCTTGCCAGCCGCTGATGGCCACGCGCTTCACGCCCTGCGCGTCGATGCGCACGTCCAGCGCCAGCACCAGCGCGTCGGCGCCGTAGCGCTCGAACCAGCTTTGCACCAACTGCGGCTGTTTCACCGCGGTGGAGCCGATCACCACGCGCGTGGCGCCGGCCTCCAGCAGGGCGCTGACGTCTTGCTCGTTGCGGATGCCGCCGCCGACCTGCACCGGCACGTTAACCCCCGCCAACAGCTTGCGCAGCAGCGGGATCTGGCGCGCCGCCGGATCTTTGGCGCCGGTCAGATCGACCAGGTGCAGCACCTGGGCGCCCTGTTGTTGATAGTCCTGCAGGCGCAGCAGCGGATCGTTGCCGTAGTCGCGCTGTTGGCCGTAATCGCCCTGATGCAAACGCACCACGTTGCCGTCGATCAAATCCAAAGCCGGAATAATCATGCTGCCTACATCTCCAGAAAGTTTTTCAACAGTTGCGCGCCGGCTGCTCCAGAACGTTCTGGATGAAACTGCACGCCGAAGAAGTTGTCTTTTTGCACGGCGGCGGTGAAGGGCTCGCCGTAGTTCGCCTGGGCGATGGTGCTGGGGCATATCGGCATCGCATAGCTGTGTACGAAATAGAAGTAGGCGCCGTCATCGATGCCGCGAAACAGATGGTGACCCGCTTGCGCGGATACCTGGTTCCAGCCCATGTGCGGCAGCGGCAGGCCGAAGTCGGTCATCTGCTTGACCGGCGTATCGATAAGGCCGAGCGTGGTCACGCCGCCGTTCTCTTCGCTGCTGGCCGCCAGCAGCTGCATGCCGAGGCAAATGCCCAGCACCGGCTGCGTGCAGGCCCTGATCAGTTCGATCAGATCGCGTTCGCGCAGCTGATCCATCGCCGCCTGCGCGGTGCCGACGCCCGGCAGGAACAGCTTGTCGGCGCGCAGCACGATCTCCGGATCGCGGCTCACCTCCGGCTGATAACCCAGGCGCCGCACCGCGTAGGTGACGGAGGCCAGGTTGGCGCAGCCGGTATCCAAAATCACCACGTTCATCACAGCACTCCTTTCGAACTCGGCAGGGTATTGCCCTCGACGCGGATCGCCTGGCGCAGCGTGCGGCCAAACACTTTGAACAGGCTTTCGACCCGGTGGTGGTCATTTTTGCCTTTGGTCTTCAGGTGCAGCGTGCAACCCATGGTGTAGGAGAGCGAGCGGAAGAAGTGCTCGACCATTTCGGTGCTGAGATCGCCGACGCGCTGATAGTTGAACTCGGCCTTGTACTCCAGGTGCGGGCGGCCGGAGATATCCAGCGCGCAGCGCGCCAGACACTCGTCCATCGGCAGCACGAAGCCGAAGCGGGCGATGCCGCGCTTGTCGCCGAGCGCCTTGTTCAACGCTTCGCCCAGTGCCAGGCCGGTGTCCTCTACGGTGTGGTGATCGTCGATATACAGGTCGCCTTTGACGTCGATCTCCATGCGGAAACCGCCGTGGGTGGCGATCTGATCCAGCATGTGATCGAAGAAGCCGACGCCGGTTTTGATCTTGCTGCCGCCTTCGCGATCCAGCCAGACGTTGACGTCGATCTGCGTCTCTTTGGTCACGCGATTAACCCGCGCGTGACGGTCACGCAGGGTCAACTGGCGCACGATCTCTTTCCAGCCCAGCACGCCGCGCTGGTAACGCAGCCCCTGGATGCCCATGTTTTCCGCCAGCTGCACATCGGTCGGCCGATCGCCGATCACGTAACTGTGCGCGGTATCGAGCACGCCGGGTTCAAGGTAGCCTTTCACCAGCGCGGTTTTCGGCTTGCGGCAGTCGCAGTTGTCCGCCGGCAGGTGCGGGCAGATCAGCACATCGGCGAACTGAATGCCCTGCGAACTGAGGATCTGCATCATCAGGTTGTGCGGCGGATCGAAGGTCTCCTGCGGGAAACTGGCGGTGCCGAGCCCATCCTGATTGGTGATCATCACCAGCTGATATCCCGCCTGTTGCAGCGCCAGCAGGGAAGGGATCACGTCTGGCTCGAGCGCCAGCTTGTCCAGGCGGTCAACCTGGAAATCTTCCGGTGGCTCGGCGATCAGCGTGCCGTCACGATCGATAAAGAGGATTTTTTGGCTCACATTGGCTCCTGGCGAGTCTGGTTGGCGCCGGGCAGGGCGGACAACGCGTCCACCACGCGTTGACATTCGTCGCGGGTGCCTATGGTGATGCGCAGGCAGCCGGACAACCCGGGCTGTTTGTTTTGGTCTCGTAAGATAATGCCCTGATCCCACAAGCTTTTAAACACATTACTTGAGGCGGTGAAGCGAGCCAGCAGGTAATTGCTGTCGCTGGCGAAAACCTGCTCGACGCAGGCGCATTTCTCCAGCTGTTGCTGCAGCCAGCTGCGGGTGGCTGCGATGTCGGTGACGCGCTGGCGCATGGTGCGGATACCTTCTTCGCTCAGCGCCTGCGCGGCGATATCCGCCACCGGCGTCGAGAGCGGGTAAGGGGCGATCACCTTCAGCAGCAGGGCGATCAGATCTTCATTGGCGAGCGTAAAGCCGCAGCGCAGGCCGGCCAGCGCAAAGGCCTTTGACAGCGTACGCAGAATAGCCAGGTGCGGGTAGTCGCTCAGCCAACCGGCCACCGAAGCCTGCGGGCAAAACTCGATATAGGCTTCGTCCACCGCGACGATCGCTTTGCCTTTGGCCAGCTCCAGCAGACTGCGCAGAGAGTCCGGGTCAATCAGGTTACCGGTCGGGTTGTTCGGGCTGCAGACGTAGATCAGCTTCACGTTATCCAGGCTGTCCGCGATGGCTGGCAGATCCAGCTGCCAGTCCTCTTTGGCGGCTACGGTGCGGCGCTCCACGCCAAAGGTTTCGGCGCTGACGGCATACATGCCGTAGGTCGGCGGGCAGAACAGAATGGCGTCTTTGCCCGGCTCGCAGAAGGCGCGGATCAGCAGCTCGATGCCTTCATCGGCGCCGCGGCTGACCAGCACCTGCTCTTTCTTGACCCCGGCATAGGCGGCGTAGCGTTCGATCACCTGCGCCGGCTGGCACTCCGGATAGCGGTTGAAGGTTTGCGCGGTCAGTTGGAATTCCGGGGCGATCGGGTATTCGTTGGCGTTCAGCCATACGTCGCCCTTGCCGCCGAGGCGGCGCGCCGATTGATAAGGGGTCAGCTCGCGAACGTTGGCGCGCGCCAGTTTTTCGATGCTCATGCTTGCTCCTTCAGGGCGGCGACGCGCAGGGTCACGGCGTTCTTGTGGGCGATCAACTGCTCGGCGGCAGCCAGCGTCTCGATGGTGGCGGCCAGGTTGCTGAAGCCCTGCGGCGTCAGCTCCTGCACCGTCATGCGTTTTTGAAAGTCGGCCAGCCCAAGGCTGGAGCAGGTGGCGGTGTAGCCGTAGGTCGGCAGCACGTGGTTGGTGCCGGAGGCGTAATCGCCGGCGGACTCCGGCGACCAGTCGCCGAGGAACACCGAACCGGCGCTGGTGATGCCGTCCACCAGTTCGCGCGCATTGCGGGTCTGAATAATCAGGTGCTCCGGGCCGTAGCGGTTGCTGATCGCCACGCACTCAGCCAGATCGCGCGCTACGATCAGGCGGCTGCTCGCCAGCGCCTGACGGGCGGTCTCGGCGCGCGGCAGCTCGGCCAGCTGGCTTTCCACCGCTTCGGCCACCGCCTGCGCCATTGCCGCGTCCGGCGTCAGCAGGATCACCTGCGAATCCGGGCCGTGTTCGGCCTGCGACAGCAGATCGGAAGCGACGAACGCCGGGGTGGCGCCGGCGTCGGCGATCACCAGCACCTCCGAAGGGCCGGCCGGCATGTCGATGGCCGCGCCATCAAGGCGCTGACTGACCTGCCGCTTGGCTTCGGTCACGAAGGCGTTGCCCGGCCCGAAGATCTTCGCCACGCGCGGCACGCTCTCGGTGCCGAACGCCAGGGCGGCGATCGCCTGCGCGCCCCCGACCTGAAACACTTCCTGCACGCCGCACAGCTGCGCCGCATACAGGATCTCATCGGCGATCGGCGGCGGCGAGCACAGCACCACCCGGCGGCAGCCGGCGATGCGTGCCGGCGTCGCCAGCATCAGCACGGTGGAGAACAGCGGCGCCGATCCGCCGGGAATATACAGGCCGACCGAGTCGATGGGGCGGGTCACCTGTTGGCAGCGCACGCCCGGTTGCGTTTCGACGTCCACCGGCGGCAGCCGCTGCGCGTTGTGGAAGGTTTCCACGTTGGCGACGGCCACCGCCATCGCCTGTTTGATGTCGTCGCCCAACCGCGCGGCGGCGGCGGCGATCTGCTCGGCGCTGATGCGCAGCGCCGAGACTTCCGCCTTGTCGAAACGGGCGCTGTAGTCGCGCAGCGCCCGATCGCCGTTGGCCTTCACGTTGTCGAGGATCTCGCTCACCGTGCGGGTGATGCTGTCGGAGGCGGCGATGGCCGGGCGCATCAGCAGCTCGGCCTGGCGTTCGGCGCTGCTGGTCGCCCAATCGATCGGCGTGTTGAAGGTCGACATGGCGTTACTCCATCATCTTTTCAATCGGCAGCACCAGAATCGAGCTGGCGCCGAGCGCTTTCAGTTTTTCCATGGTTTCCCAGAACAGGGTTTCGCTGCTCACCATGTGCATCGCCACGCGGTTCTGCGCGCCGGCCAGCGGCAGAATGGTCGGGCGCTCGGCGCCCGGCAACAGCGCGACGATCTCGTCCAGTTTCTCGCTCGGCGCGTGCAGCATGATGTATTTGGATTCACGCGCCTGGATCACGCCCTGAATGCGGGTCATCAGGCGATCGATCAGCTGCTGTTTGGCTTCCGGCATTTCGCCGTCGCGCTGGATCAGGCAAGCCTTGGAGCGGTAGATCACTTCGACTTCACGCAGGCCGTTGGCCTCCAGCGTGGCGCCGGTTGAGACCAGATCGCAGATGGCGTCGGCCAGACCGGCGCGCGGCGCCACTTCCACCGAGCCGTTCAGCAGGCAAGATTTGAAGCGCACGCCCTGCTTGTCGAGGTATTGCTTCAGCAGGTGCGGGTAAGAGGTGGCGATGCGGGCGTCCTGCAGGCTTTGCGGGCCGGCGTATTCGGCATCGAGCGGGGTGGCCAGCGACAGGCGGCAGCCGCCGAAATCGAGGCGGCGCAGCGTGAAGTAACGCGGGTCTTCGCCCTGGGCGCGGCGGCTGAGCAGCTCTTCTTCCAGCACGTTTTCGCCGATGATGCCGAGATCGACCACGCCGTCCATCACCAGGCCCGGAATATCGTCGTCGCGCACGCGCAGGATATCGATCGGCATGTTCTCGGCGAAGGCGATCAGACGCTGCTGCTGCAGGTTGATCTTGATGCCGCAGCGCGCCAGCAGTTCCTGGGATTCATCGCTCAGGCGGCCCGACTTCTGCATTGCGATCCGTAAACGTGTCTTGTCCAGCATGGTAACCTCTGTTTAATCTGTAATTTTATGAATTTATTGTAAAAACTATTCTTTCTGTCTGTCCGGAGCCAAAAAAAAACCCTCGGAAGAAATCTTCCGAGGGCTCTCTCTTGCGTTCTGCGCGCCACTGGAAGATTAACAAACCGTCTTCCAGCACTCATCGCCTGAAAGACTAGTCAGGGTGATGGTGATGATGGTGGTTGAACTGAACGCGTGTCATGGTGTTTTTCTCTAATCAAAAGCCGGTAAAAACCGTATGCCAATTAAGCTAAACTATCCGCTGTCCACCGCGCAACCCTTTTTTAACGTCATAAATTTAATTTATTGAAACAGGTTAGGTTATTAGCCACAGACAGCTTTACCTGACCTTAAGCCGGGCAGATTGTATCGCCGTGCGCAGTGGCGTAGCCTTAGGGGTAGGGCGCTGCGATCTTCAGGAGAGGAAGAGGATGAAAAAGGTAGCCATTATTGGTTTGGGTTGGCTGGGCATGCCGTTGGCGCTGTCGCTGATGGGGCGCGGGTATGACGTGGTCGGTAGCAAAACCACGCCGGACGGCGTCGAGGCGGCGCGCATGAGCGGCATCGAATGCTACCAACTGGAACTGACGCCGGAGCTGGTGTGCGATCCGGACGATCTGGAATCGCTGCTGCGCGTGGATGCGTTGGTGGTGACACTGCCCGCTCGCCGCACCGTCGAAGGCAGCGAAAACTATTTCAATGCGGTGCGTATGCTGGTGGACAGCGCGATGGCCTTTGGCGTGCCGCGGGTGATCTTCACCAGTTCCACCTCGGTGTACGGCGAAACCGCAGGCACGCTGCGCGAAGAGTCGCCGTTGCGGCCGGTCTCGCCGTCAGGGCGGGTGTTGGCCGAGCTGGAACGTTGGCTGCATGAATTGCCGAACACCTCGGTGGACATTCTGCGCCTGGCGGGGCTGGTGGGCGCCGATCGTCACCCCGGCCGCTTCCTGGCGGGCAAGCTCGACGTGAAGGGCGGTTCGCAGGGGGTGAATCTGGTGCACCAGGACGACGTCATCGCCGCCATCCAGCTGTTGCTGAAGCTGCCGAAGGGGGGCCACGTGTACAACCTGTGCGCGCCGCGTCATCCGGCCAAGCGCGAATTTTATCCGGCGCTGGCCGAGCAGCTGCATCTGGAGCCGCCGCAGTTCGCCGACGAAGCGGAGCAGGACGAGCGGCTGGTGGACGGCAACCGCATCTGCAACGAGCTGGGTTTTGAATACCAGTATCCCGATCCGGCGCGCATGCCGGTCAGTTAACGTCCGTCAGGCCCCGCGCATGCGGGGCTTTTTTTCGCCGGCGCGCGCCAAATCCTCCAGCAGCGCGTTCAACGCCTCGTTGGGCTGGACGGGGCGGCTGACCAGGCTAAGCGTGGCGCGATAAGAGAGCGCCGTGCCGCCCAACTGCCGCAGCAGCCCCTGTTCCACCCAGCGCGCCGCGTAGTGGGTGGGCAGATAGCCAAGACAGGTACCGCTCAGCACCAGATGGGCGACGCTTTCCATATGGTGAGCCACCGCCGCCAAGTGAGGCGGCGCGATCGGGCACAGCTGCTGCGCCAGCAGGTAGCCGCGCTTGACCCAGCGCGCGTTTTCAATCTGCTCGCGCTCGGGGTCTTCCACCGCGAACAGCGGGTGATCCGTGCTGCAGTAGATCGCCTGTATTTCCTCCAGCCACGGCTGATAACGTAACTCCTCCAGCTGTTGGCCGAAGTAACCGATGCCCAGATCGAGCTGCTGGTGCAGCAGCCCTTGCTCAATCTCGTTCGGCGAACAGATGCGGCACTGCAATTGCACGTCCTGATGGCGCCGCTGAAAGTGCTTGATGGCCTGGCTGAACGGATTGCCCGGCAGCGAAACCAGATTGTCCACCAGACCGATTTGCAGATCGCCGGTCAGCAGGCCGTTCAGCGACTGGCTGACCCGGGTGAAGTCGCGGGCGGCGTTGAACAGCGAACGGCAGGCGATCAGCATGCGTTCGCCCTTGGGCGTCAGCCGGAAGCCGGAGCGCCCGCGTTGGCACAGGCGAAAACCCAGTCGGGTTTCCAACGAGGCCAGATGGGTGCTGATGGTGGATTGGTTCATCAGCAGCGCTTCCTGCGCGGCGCTGACGCCCTGGGCTTCCGCTACCGCGACGAACACCCGCAGCAGTTTCAGATCGATATCGCTTAGGTTGGTGAGCATTCCCCCTCCGCAGAACGTCGGCCGGTTAACCCTTTTTTAACATCGAAGAAATAGGTGCGGCGCTGAAGATATGGCCTTCCTTATGGCATGAAGTTGAAATAAAAATCAATACTTCAATAAGTTAGTTGCATCGTGTTTTCCGATGTTTACATGCAAAAGCGGGAATGGTAGCCGAGGTGGCCAACGGGGTAGCCTGCGAATGTTGCTCAAATGTTTCAATTCATCGCAGATAACGACAAGGAAACGCCATGCTGAACCAACCCCAAAGCGGTAACGATATGCCGCGCTTTGCCGGCCTCCCCACCATGATGCGCCTGCCCGCGGCCGAACAGGCGCGCGGTCTGGACGCCGCCTTTGTCGGCATTCCGCTCGATATCGGCACCTCCAACCGCAGCGGCACTCGCTATGGCCCGCGCCAGATCCGCCAGGAATCGGTGATGATCCGCCCCTACAACATGGGTACCGGCTCTGCGCCGTTTGAACGGCTGCAGGTGGCCGATCTGGGGGATATCGCCATCAACCCCTACAGCCTGGCGGACAGCGTGCAGCGCATCGAGGCGGCTTACCACGAGATCCTGGCGCACGGCTGCACGCCGTTGACGCTCGGCGGCGATCACACCCTGACGCTGCCGGTGCTGCGCGCCGTCGCCCGCCGTCATGGCCCGGTCGGGCTGATCCACGTCGATGCGCATTCCGATACCAACGAGGAGATGTTCGGTGAACAGCTGGCGCACGGCACCACCTTCCGCCGCGCGTTTGAGGAGGGGCTGCTGGCGCCGGAAAAGGTGGTGCAGATTGGCCTGCGCGGCAGTGGCTATGCGGCGGACGACTTCGACTGGTCACGCCGCCAGGGCTTTCGTGTGGTGCCGGCCGAGGCCTGCTGGCACCGGTCGCTGACGCCGCTGATGGCGGAGATCCGCGAACAGATGGGCGACGCGCCGGTTTATCTCAGCTTCGATATCGACGGGCTGGATCCGGCCTTCGCACCGGGCACCGGCACGCCGGAGGTCGGCGGGCTGTCGGTCTGGCAAGGGCTGGAGATCGTGCGCGGCTGTCATGGGCTGAACCTGGTCGGCGGCGACGTGGTGGAGGTGTCGCCGCCTTACGATCGCTCCGGCAACACCGCGCTGTTGGCCGCCAACCTGCTGTTTGAAATGTTGTGCGTGCTGCCGGCCCGCTGAGGCCGGCGCACTGACTCTACCGGCGGAGCGGTTGCGTCGGGGCCCCTGATAACAATAACTACGGAGTGGAGGTACCCATGAATCTCGATCTGCTGGTCGTGGTGTTTTACTTTCTGGTGATAGGTGCGGTGGGGTGGATGGGCATTCGCCGCGCCAATTCCAAAGAGGCGTATCTGGTGGCCGGGCGCAACCTGGGGCCGGGGCTGTATCTGGGCACGCTGTCGGCGGTGGTGCTCGGCGGTGCGTCGACCATCGGCAGCGTCAAACTCGGCTACACCTACGGTATCTCCGGCGTCTGGCTGTGCGGCGCGCTGGGGCTGGGCATCGTGGTGCTGAGCCTGGTGCTGGCCAAGCCGCTGCTCAAGCTGAAACTGTATACCGTCAGCCAGGTGCTGTCGCGGCGCTATCACCCGGCGGCGCGGGTCACCAGCGGCGCGATCATGCTGGCGTATGACCTGATGGTGGCGGTGACCTCGATCATCGCCATCGGCAGCGTGATGCAGGTGATGTTCGGCCTGTCGTTCAGCGCATCCATTCTGCTCGGCGGCGGGCTGGTGGTGCTGTATTCGACGCTGGGCGGCATGTGGTCGCTGACGCTGACCGACATCATTCAGTTCATCATCATGACCGTCGGCATGATGCTGGTGCTGATGCCGATGAGCATCGTCAAGGCAGGCGGCTGGGAGGCGTTCACCAGCCTGCTGCCCGCAGGTTACTACCAGCTGTCGTCGATCGGGCTGGACACTATTCTGGTGTTCTTCCTGATCTACTTCTTCGGCATTCTGATCGGCCAGGACATTTGGCAGCGGGTGTTCACCGCCCGCAGCGCCAACGTGGCGCGCTTCGCCGGACTGGGAGCGGGCGTCTATTGCGTGCTGTACGGCGTGACCGGCGCGCTGATCGGCATGGCCGGCAAGATCGTGCTGCCGTCGCTCAGCAACACCGACGGCGCCTTCGCCGCCATCGCGCAGACGGTATTGCCGGTCGGCGTCAGCGGGCTGGTGGCCGCCGCGGCCCTGGCGGCGCTGATGTCCACCGCCAGCGCTTGTCTGCTGGCGTCCTCCACCATCGCGCTGGAGGACGTGCTGCCGGCCATCCGCCGTAAACCTTCCGGCGGGCTGGCTGCCGGGCGCATCACCACGCTTTTCATGGGCGCGGTCATGCTGGGGCTGGCGTTTGTGGTGCGCGACGTGCTGGCGGCGCTGACGCTGGCTTACAACCTGTTGGTGGGCGGCATGCTGATCCCGCTGGTGGGGGCGATCTTCTGGCCGCGCGCCACCAGCGTTGGGGCCATCGCCAGCATGCTGACCGGCAGCCTGTGTGTGGTGGGGCTGATGATCTGGCACGGCATCGACGCCAACAGCCCGATCTACGGCGGTCTGCTGGGCGGCGGCGCCGCCTTCGTGCTGGGCAGCCTGCTGAGCCGCCCGACGCCGCAGCTGCAGGCGCAAACTGAACGCTGAGGCGCGATCCGGGCTTTTATCACGGCGCCTTTACTGATTTACTGAGGAGCAGGGCGCATCGCCGTCCTGTTGGTTTAACGGTGAGGGTAAGGAGAAGATGAGTCATGGGTAAAATCAGCGTCGCATGCTGCCAGTTAGCGCTGCGGGTAGGGGAAGCAGAGCATAATCGGGCGCAGTCCGCTCAGGCGATCCGTCATGCGGCGCAGCGCGGCGCCAACGTCATCGTGTTGCCGGAGTTGGTGAACAGCGGCTATGTATTGCGCGATAAGGCGGAGGCGCGGGCGTTGGCCGAGACCGAAGACGGGCCTAGCCTCAGCCTGTGGGGGGCCCTGGCGCGTGAGTTGGATGTGGCGATCGTCGCCGGTTTCTGCGAGCGGCTGCCCGATGGCGGGGTGGCCAACAGCGCGGCATTGATCGATGCGCAGGGCGTGAGGGCGATTTATCGCAAAGCGCACCTGTGGCATGAAGAGAGTTCGATCTTTACCCCCGGCGATCGGCCGCCGCCGGTCGTCGAGACCCGCTTTGGCCGGTTGGCGGTGATGATCTGCTACGATCTTGAATTCCCGGAGTGGGTGCGGCTGCCGGCGCTGGCCTGCGCTCAGCTGCTGTGCGCACCGGTTAACTGGCCGCAGGCGCCGCGTCCGCAGGGCGAACGGCCGGCGGAGATGGTGAAGGCGCAGGCCAACGCCGCCGTCAATCGGCTGTTCATCGCGGTGTGCGATCGCTGCGAAACGGAGCGCGGCGTTGCGTGGATCGGCGGTTCGGTGATCGTCGATGCCGATGGCTATCCGTTGACGCAGAGCCTGGCTGGCGAAGGCATGGTGCTGGTGGAAATGGATATCAGCACGGCCGATGACAAGCGCATCGGCCGCTACAATCATGTGCATCGCGATCGGCGGCCGATGCTGTATTGAAGCGGCGGGGCAGTCGGCGGATCCGGCTGCCCCGCCGATCGTTTCTCCGGCGGGAAAATCCGCCGTTTTGGCGCTTACAGCCAGCCTGATTTCTTCAGCTTCTGATACAGGAAAATACAGCCGACGGCGGTCGCCCCCAGCGTGGCGTGATAGGCCCACGGGAATTTCAACTCCGGCATGTCGGCGAAGTTCATGCCGTACAGGCTGAAGATCACCGTCGGGATAGCCAAAATCGCCCCCCACCCCGCCAGCCGTTTCACCACTTCGTTTTGTTTGACCGTCACCAGCGCCAGATTGACGTGCATGGCGTTGGTCAGCATTTCGCGCATGTCGTCGATGTTGCTGACCACCTGATGCGCGTGATCCTGCACGTCGCGCACGTAGGCGCGCAGCTCTTTCGGGATCACTTCTTCGTGCAGACGGATCAGCTGGTTGCAGATTTCATCCATCGGCAGCGCGGCGTTGCGCAGCGCCAGCAGGTGGCGGCGCAGAGTATAGACGTTCTCGATCGCCGCCTGATCGAACTCCGACTGAAACATGTTGGCTTCGATGTTCTCGATGGTGCTCTCGAAGCGCGTTACCACGCTGCGGTAGTTATCCACCACGAAGTCCAACACCGAATAGAGGGCGAAGCCCGGCCCGCGGCACATCTGCTTGTGGTTCTCTTCCGCCTTGGCGCGGATCGGCGCGTAGCTGGGCGAGGCGCCGTGGCGCACCGTCACCAGAAAGTTTTTGCCGACGAAGAAGTGGGTTTCGCCGTATTCGATTTCGTCGTGCTCGCCCCACTGCGCGGTTTTCACCACGATGAACAGCGAGTCGCCGTAGGTCTCCAGCTTCGGCCGCTGGTGCGCACACAGCGCGTCTTCGATCGCCAAATCGTGCAGGCCGAACTCCTCCTGCACCTTGCGCATAAACGCCGGTTCCGGCTGCCGCAACCCCAGCCAGACGAAGGTGTCCGGTTGTTTGACCACCTCGCTGATATCGTCGATGGTCACTTCGCCCAGCCGTTGGCCGGCTTTGTACGCCACACAGTTCACCACCATGCTTTTGCTGTCCATCTGTCCATCCATCAATCAGTCAGGGTTTTGGTAAGAAAATAGCACTCATGTTCCACCGGATACTCTTTCAGCGTCATTTGCAGCTGATAGCCGAGCTTTTCGTAGAACGGCCGCGCCTGGAAGCTGAAGGTGTCGAGACGGGCGTAGCGGCAGCCGCGCGCCTGCGCCTCGTGCTCGGCGGCGCGCATCAGCCGGCCGCCGAGGCCGCTGCCGCGCTGGGTATCCGCCACCCACAGCCACTCGATGCTCAGCCAGTTGCCCCAGGTTTCGGCGGTCAGCCCGCCGATCACCGTGCCGGCCTCGTCGCGCGCATAGACGCTGAGCGGCTTGCGGTGGCTGGCGTCGATATGCGGCAGGTTGTAAGCGCGCAGGCCTTGCCTGATCGCATCGAGGGTATGTTCGTCAATCGCGTCGGTAACGGTAATGTCCATTTTTCCTCCTGGGTTATGGATTAGCTTAAGCACACTGCGGCTAAAAGGCAACCCGTTGAAATGTAATGTAAACACCCATTACGACGGGCTGGGCTACACTAAACGGGTCATTTCATCTTCAGGAGGACGCCATGCCCCGATTGACTCTGCTGGCCGGTTTGCTGCTGTGCAGCGGCCTGCTGCACGCCGCGCCGACGGTCAGCCAATTGCAGGACGGCCTGGAACACCCGTGGTCGCTGGCCTTTTTGCCGGCGGAACAAGGCCTGCTTATCACCGAGCGGCCCGGCCGGCTGCGGCTGTGGCAGCAGGGCAAAGGCCTGTCGCCGCCGATCGCCGGCGTGCCGCAGGTTTACGCCGAGGGGCAGGGCGGCCTGCTGGAGGTGTTGCCGGCCCCCGACTTCGCCGCCAGCCGCCGGGTGTACCTCAGCTTCGCCGAACCAGGCGAGGGCGGCAAAGCCGGCACGGCGGTCGGCTACGGCCGTTTGAGCGAAGACGGAAGGCGGCTGGAAAACTTCAAGGTGATCTTCCGCCAGCTGCCCAAGCTGTCGGTCGGCAATCACTTCGGCGGCAAGCTGGCGTTCGACAGGCAGGGCTACCTGTTTATCGCGCTGGGCGAAAACAACCAGCGGCCGACGGCGCAGGAGACCGACAAACTGCAGGGCAAGCTGGTGCGACTGACCGCCGAAGGCGCAGTGCCGCCGGACAACCCCTGGGTCGGCCAGGCCGGCAAACGGCCGGAGGTTTGGTCCTACGGCCACCGCAATCCGCAAGGGCTGGCGCTGAACCCGTGGAGCGGCGCGATCTGGGAGCATGAACACGGTCCGCGCGGCGGCGATGAGCTCAATATCCCGCTGCCGGGTAAAAACTACGGCTGGCCGCTGGCCACCTATGGCATCAACTATTCCGGCCAACCGATACCGGAGGCCAAAGGGGAACGGGTGCCCGGCACCGAACAGCCGCTGCACTATTGGCGGGTTTCGCCCGGCCTCAGCGGCATGGCGTTTTATGACGGGCAGCGTTTCCCCGCCTGGCGGCATTCGCTGTTCATCGGCGCACTGGCGCAAAAGGCACTGATTCGCCTGACGCTGGAGGGGGACAAAGTGGTGGCGGAAGAGCGGCTGCTGGGCGATCGCGGCGAACGCATTCGCGAGGTGAGCAGCGGGCCTGATGGCTACCTGTATCTGCTGACGGACGAACGGGACGGCAAGCTGCTGAAGGTCGGGGCGTCGTAACGCCCCGCATGCGTCAGGTGAGTGCGCTCATCACGCCGCGCTGATAGGCCGGGCGTGCGCGCAGTTGCTGATACCAGCGCTCCATGTTCGGCCGCGGGCGGCGGGCGATCGGCATTTCGAACCAGGCGTAGGCGAAGCTGCCGAGCGGGATGTCGCCGAAACCGAACGCGCCGCCGGAGAGGTAAGGCTGGTGCGCCAGCGTCTGTTCGATGACGTCGAAGTGTTTTTCCAGCGTGGCGATCGCCGTTTCGATTTTCGCCATGTCGCGCAGCTCCGGCGCAGTGCGGATCAGGCCCCAAAAGACGATGGTGAAGGCCGGGACAATCGTCGAGGTGGTCCAGTCCATCCATTTCTCGGCGGCGGCGCGCGCCTGCAGATCCTGCGGATAGAACGTCGCATCGCCGAATTTCGCCGCCAGGTAGCGCACGATGGTGTTGGACTCCCACAGCACGAAGTCATCGTCCTGCAGCAGCGGCACCAGGCCGTTCGGGTTCAGCGCGCGGTAACTCTCTTCGTTGACCTTGCCAAACGCCCCGCCGGCGTTGATGTGGGTATAGCTCAGCCCCAGTTCGGCGGCGCACCACAGCACCTTCCTGACGTTGTTCGAATTCTCACGACCCCAAATGGTCAGCATGGGATAACTCCGTTAGCGGATTAAAGACCCTTAATACCTACGCCACAATGCGCTTTTTGTCACACCGCAGGGCATTTTTTGTCTGCCGCTCAACGCTCCCAGCGGCACACTTCCCAGCCGTGCTCCGCCGCCAGCGCGCTCAGTTCGCTGTCGGGATTGATCACCGTGGCGCTGTCGACGAATTGCAGCATCGCCTTGTCGTTGAGAGAGTCGCTGTAGCCGTGGCTGTGCTCGAACTTCAGGTGCGGGTGGTGCGCCAGCCAGTGCTGCAGGCGGATCACCTTGCCCTGTTGATAGGTCATGGTGCCGTAGGTGTTGCCGGTGAAGCGGCCGTCGCTGATTTCCACGCCGATCGCCAGCGCGTCGTCGGCGCCGAGCTGTTCGGCGATCGGCGCCACCAGGTGTTCGCCGGTGGCGGAGATCACCAGAATGCAGTCGCCGCGCTCGCGGTGCCACTGCAGGCGTTCACGGGCGGCGGGATAGACGCGCGGCAGGATGTCGCGCCGGATGTAGCGTTGCACCCAGCCGGCCACGGTTTGCACGCTCAGGCCGGTCAGCGGCGCCAGCGTGGCCTGCATGTAGTCCTCCATCGACAGCTTGCCCTGATAATAGAGCTGCATCAGCTGCTGCTCCTGCAGTTCCAGCTCCGCCGGCGCGAACCCCTGGCCGACCAGCCAGCGGATCCACAGGCTGGCGCTGTCATCGTCAATCAGGGTTTCATCCAGGTCGAATAAGGCTAAATCCATCAGTATTTCTCCGGCAGGCAGGGTATGAGGTCGTTTACAGGATAGCGGATAGCGCACGTCGCCAGCCAGCGGCGTCGGCGAAATTGCGCAGAGCATAAGAAACATTGATGACGGTTTTGCGACAGTTTGTTGAACGTTTGCATAACTTAGAACGCAACAATATTGGCCGCCCCGGCGAGCGCGGTGGTAACTATGGGGCAAATGCAGCCACCCGCTGGGGAGGGTCAATGTTGATTATTCGCCTGTACGGCAGCCCGATCGTGATCGGGGAAGAAGAGGAACCGCATGATGACGCATCTGACGACGCTGAAGACGTTGCCGCTGCTGGATCTTTCGCAGCTTGACGGTGATGCGCGCCGGCGGCGCGCTTTTCTTGACGATTTGCGCGCGGCGGCGCGCGACGTCGGTTTCTTCTATCTGCGCGGTCACGGCGTGGACGGCGCGTTGAATGCGCGGTTGCAGCACGCCGCGCGACAATTTTTCGCCCTGCCGGAAGCCGACAAGCTGGCGGTGCAGATGGTGTATTCGCCGCACTTTCGCGGTTACAACCGGGCGGCGGCGGAACTCACGCGCGGGCAGCCTGACTGGCGCGAGCAGTTCGATATCGGCGCTGAACGCCCGGCGCTGACGCTGGCTGACGACACGCCGCGCTGGGCGCGTCTGCAGGGGCCAAACCAGTGGCCGGCGGCGCTGCCGGCGCTGAAACCGCTGCTGCTGGAGTGGCAACAGGCGATGACCGCCATGTCGCTGCGGCTGCTGCGCGCTTTCGCGTTGGCACTTTCGCTGCCGGAGCAGGCTTTCGATCGCTTATACGGCGAGAAGCCCAACGAGCACATCAAACTGATCCGCTACCCGGGGCGGGACGCCACCGCCAGCGCACAGGGCGTCGGCGCGCACAAGGACTCCGGTTTTCTCAGCTTCCTGCTGCAGGACGCGCAAAAAGGGCTGCAGGTGGAGGTCAGCGAGGGGCAATGGATAGACGCGCAGCCGCGTGAAGATACCTTCGTAGTGAACATCGGCGAGCTGCTGGAGCTGGCGACCAACGGCTATCTGCGCGCCACGGTGCACCGGGTGGAAACGCCGCCGGCGGGGAGTGACAGATTATCGATCGCGTTCTTCCTCGGCGCGCGTCTGGACGCGGTGGTGCCGCTGTACCAACTGCCGCCGCAGCTGGCGGCGCAGGCGCGCGGCCCGGCCAGCGATCCGCTCAATCCGCTGCTGCGCGATGTGGGGTATAACTACCTGAAAGGCCGCATCCGCTCTCACCCCGATGTGGCACACCGTTTTTATCAGGACGTCATCGGCCTCTGAACGCCGGGCGTAAAAAAGCCCGGCGCGTCGGCCGGGCTGATCGAGCGCTGATGCGGCGATTATTCCGCCAGCGCCTGCTGCAGATCGGCGATCAGATCTTCCACATCCTCAATCCCCACCGACAGGCGCACCAGCTGCGGCGTGATGCCGGTTGCCAGGCGCTGTTCCAGCGGAATGGAGGCGTGCGTCATGCTGAACGGCTGGCTGATCAGGCTTTCCACGCCGCCCAGGCTTTCCGCCAGGGTGAACAGGCGCGAACGCTGGATGACCCGGCGCGCATAGGCGTCGTCGCCTTTCAGCCGTACCGAGATCATGCCGCCGAAGCGCGTCATCTGGCGCGCCGCCAGCTCGTGCTGCGGGTGGCTCGGCAGGCCGGGATAGTAGACGTTTTCCACCTGCGGCTGGCTCTCCAGCCACTGGGCGATGCGCAGCGCGCTGTCGCTGTGACGCTGCATGCGCAGCGCCAGGGTGCGGATGCCGCGCAGCGTCAGGAAGCTGCTGAACGGATCGAGAATGCCGCCGACCGCGTTTTGCAGGAAACCGAGCTGTTCCGCCAGCGCCGGGTTATCGCCCACCGCCGCGACGCCGGCCACCACGTCGGAGTGGCCGTTGAGGTATTTGGTGGCGGAGTGCACCACCACGTCAAAGCCCAGATCCAGCGGGCGTTGCAGATACGGCGAGGCGAAGGTGTTGTCCGCCACGCTGATGAGCCGGTGCTTTTTGGCGATCGCGGCGATGGCGCTCAGATCCGCCAGCTTGAGCAGCGGGTTGGTCGGCGTTTCGACCCAGATCATTTTAGTGTCCGGCTCGATCGCCTGTTCCAGCCCGGCGAGATCCGCCGGCGCCACGTAGGTGACGCGCAGGCCGGCGGTGCGGCTGCGCACTTTTTCCAGCAGGCGATAGGTGCCGCCGTATAGGTCGTCTACCGCGATCAGGTGGCTGTCTTTATCGAGCAGCTCCAGCACCGTGGAGCAGGCCGCCAGGCCGGAGGCGAAGGCGTAACCGCGGCTGCCGCCTTCCAGTTCGGCGATGGCGCTTTCCAGCGCGGTGCGCGTCGGGTTGGCGCTGCGGGAGTATTCATAGCCGGTATGTTCGCCCGGCGCCGGTTGGGCGTAGGTGGAGGTGGCGTAAATCGCCGGCATCACTGCGCCGGTCGCATCCGGGGTGTAACCGGCGTGAACGGTCAACGTATCAAACTTGGCCATAATGGGTCCTTATTAACGTAATTTTTGGCGCCAGGCGTTAAGCACGTCTGTGCGGGTAATCAGGCCGAGGAAGCGCTCGCCGTCGAGTACCACCGCGACGTGGCCATGGTTGAAGGTGGCCTGTAATTCCTCGTAGCCGGCTTCCTTTTGCAGCGTATGAACCTGTTTGGTCATCGCGCTGCCGGCCGGCAGGCTGAAGTGGGCGGCGTCGGCCTGGACGGCGTTCAGCAGATCCCACTCATCGATCAGACCGACCACCCGATCGCCTTCCAGCACCGGCAGCTGCGAGATGTCGTACAGCCGCATGCGGGCGTGCACGATCGCCAACGTGTCGTCCGGCGCGGCGGAAACGGCGGCGCCCTCGTCGTGGCGGTAGGCGATCAGATCGCGCAGATCGCCGTGCTGTGGCTTGCTCAGCAGGCCCTGTTCCAGCATCCAGTGATCGTTATACATTTTAGACAGGTATTTGTTGCCGCTGTCGCAGACGAAGGTCACTACCCGCTTGGGTTCGGTCTGTGCGCGGCAGTAACGCAATGCGGCGGCCAGCAGGGTGCCGGTGGACGATCCCGCCAGCACGCCTTCCTTGCGCAGCAGCTCGCGCGCGGTGGTGAAGGCTTCGGCGTCGCCGATGCGGTAAGCGTTGCGCACCTGGTCAAAGTCGCTGAGCGGCGGGACGAAGTCTTCGCCGATACCTTCCACCAGCCAACTGCCGGCTTCGCCGATTTGGCCGTGGTCGAGATAGTCCGCCAGAATAGAGCCGGCAGGGTCAGCCAGCACGAATTCCGTCTGCGGCGAAACCTCGGCGAAATAGCGGCTCAGCCCGCCCAGCGTGCCGCCGGAACCGACGCCGACCACGATGGCGTCCACGTCATGCTCCATCTGCCGCCACAGTTCGGGCGCCGTGGTGGTGGTATGGGCCGCCGGGTTGGCCGGGTTGTTGAACTGATCGATATAAAAGGCGCCGGGGATCTCTTCCGCCAGGCGTTTGGCGTAATCCTGGTAGTAAGCCGGATGCCCTTTGCCGACGTCCGAACGGGTCAGCAGCACTTCCACCCCCAGCGCGCGCAGGTGGAAGATCTTCTCGCGGCTCATCTTGTCCGGCACCACCAGCAGCAGCTTATAGCCTTTCAGCGCCGCCACCAGCGCCAACCCCAGGCCGGTATTGCCGGCGGTGGCTTCGATGATGGTGCCGCCCGGCTGCAGTTTGCCGTCGCGCTCGGCCTGTTCGATCATCGACAGCGCCACGCGGTCTTTGATCGAACCGCCGGGATTTTGGTTCTCCAGCTTGACGAACAGCCGGCATGGGCCGGTATCGAACTGGGTCAGTTCCAGCATCGGGGTATTGCCAATCATCTCGATGACGGAATGGGGGATCGCCATGACTCATCTCCAGGATTATTCGGTATAAAAGTCGTTGTGCGGATGATAGCGCTGAGGATAAGCGCTTTAAAAAGAACAAATAGCGGTTCTATATGCCATTATGGAATATATTAATCTTTTTTGGACGTATGGATGCGCAGATGTTTAGCGGTGCAGATGCTTGGCCGTGTAGCCGTGGGTAGATGCGAAAATGCGCGTCGCGATGCTTTTTTGAACGATAAGTGCGTGCCTGCGTACAGTTATGTAAAAATGCTGAAAATTCACGCTAAACCCTGCAAAAATAAGATAAATCACATAAACTCACAGCAAGGGCATTTTCGGTGCGTTGCGTTACCCATTACGGGCGCCGCAGGGGGTTGCGGCCGGCACGCGCGCACCGGGCCACTCTCGCTGGTTGGCTTAAAACGTGAACATGTTTGAAAGTTAACGCTATTTCAATGGTTTTGAATGGACACTCTGGCGACGTCATGATGAAAAAAAACTTATCCACTTCCCTGAAAAAACTGACCTTCAGCGTAGGCATCCTGTTGCTGGCCGTACCGGCCGTGCACGCGGCCGAGCCGCCGGCGCCGCCGCAGGTAGACGCCAAGGCCTTCATTCTGATGGATTACAACAGCGGTAAGGTGCTGACCGAAGGCAATGCCGATACGCGTCTCGATCCCGCCAGCCTGACCAAGATCATGTCCAGCTACGTGATCGGCCAGGCGATCAAGGCCGGCAAGATCAAGCCGGAAGACATGGTCACCGTCGGCAAAGACGCCTGGGCGCCCGGTAACCCGGCGCTGCGCGGCTCTTCGCTGATGTTCATCAAGCCGGGCGATCAGGTGCCGGTGCTGGAACTGAATAAGGGCATCGTGATCCAGTCCGGCAACGACGCCAGCATCGCGCTGGCGGACTACGTGGCGGGCAGCCAGGATTCGTTCGTCGGCCTGATGAACAACTACGCCAAGTCTCTGGGGCTGCAGAATACCCACTTCCTGACGGTGCACGGTCTGGATGCGGAAGGGCAGTACAGCACCGCGCGCGACATGGCGCTGCTGAGCCAGGCGTTGATCCGCGACGTGCCTGACGAATACGCGCTGCATAAAGAGAAAGAGTTCACCTTTAACAAAATCCGCCAGATTAACCGCAACCGTCTCCTGTGGAGCAGCAACCTGAACGTCGACGGCATCAAGACCGGTTACACCAGCGGCGCCGGCCACAACCTGGTGGCGTCCGCCACCGACGGCCCGATGCGTCTGATCTCGGTGGTTTTAGGCGCGCCGAGCGATCGCGTGCGCTTTAGCGAAAGCGAAAAGCTGCTGACCTGGGGCTTCCGCTTCTATGAAACCGCGACGCCGATCAAGGCCGATAAGCCGTTCGTCACCCAGAAAGTGTGGTTCGGCGACGTCAGCGAAGTGCCGCTCGGCGTGGCGAAAGACGCCTCGGTCACCATTCCGAAAGGGCAGATGAAAAACCTGAAGGCCAGCTACAAGCTGACCCAACCTACGCTGGAAGCGCCGCTGGCGAAAAACCAGGTGGTCGGCACCATCGATTTCCAGCTGGACGGCAAAACCATCGAGCAGCACCCGCTGGTGGCGATGCAAGAGGTGAAAGAGGGCAACTTCTTCAGCCGCATCTGGGATATGGTGATGATGAAGCTGAGCCAGTGGTTCGGCGGGATCTTCGGCTGAAGGCCCTGACACCGCTGCCGCATCGTCGCGTGCGGTTCCTGAAAAAGCCGCAACCTTCCGTTGCGGCTTTTTCATTTTCAGCATCCGTGGCGTTTCAGAAATAGTCCACCAGCATGGTGGCTCCGCTGGAGAAGTCACCTTCCGCCAGGGTGACGGCGCTGTTTTTCACCGGCACCGCATCAAGCGTCGGCGGATTGGCGTAATCGATGTTCAGCGGCGTATTGATGGCGAAAGCCTTGCCGTTGGCCAGCAGTTTGATGCCCAGCCCATTGACGCTGCTGTTCAACACGCTGCTGTCAAAGGCCGCCGCGCTGCCCATGATCTTCATTTTCAGCTGGCGGCTGTTATCCAGAAACTCACACTTGATGCTGTAATCGATGCGTTGCATATAGCGATTACCGTCGATACGTTTGATGCCGACCTTGCCAAAGTCGATATCGATGGTGCGCCCGTCGTTGATCACGCAAGGCGGAGGCGCCACCACGGTGGCGGTGATACTGACCTTGGTGCCCTGGTCGGCGGCCTGGGGGGCGGCGCTGATCACACCCAGCGTAAACAGCAGAGTGCAACGCGTTTTCCTCGTCATGTTCATTCTGGCTCCCGTCTCAAGGTGCGCTGAAGATCAGCGTGGCCGAGCCTGACATCGGACCGGTGGCGATGCTGGTGTAAGGCACATTGTTCTTCACTGGCACAAAGGTGACGGTGTCGTTGCCCAGCCCGTTGACGATGCGCGTTCTGAACGTATTGTTGGGTTTCACCACCGCGCCATTGTGCACCATGGCTACGCCGACATTAGGATTGGAGGTCTTGATGAAATCGCTGGAGAAGCCGCTGGCATCGCTGACCATGCGAACCAAAATGTCTTGTGTCGCGCTCTGATCGTCACACCGGTAGCTGAGCGCCTTGTCCTGTTTGATTTGGGCGTCGATGGCGCTCTGCGTGAGAAAGTCCTGGCGGATCTGACCGAAGTCGACGTTAATCTGCTGGCCGTTGTTGATAGTGCAACTGGTGGTGACGAAGTAGGCGTCGTTGTCGGCGATCAGGCGCCACCGGTAAGGCCCACATTTTGGGCAACCTGACTGGTCATTTTTTTGTTCAAAGTTGATTTGGCCGATGACGTCGCCCTTGTTCACCTTGATATCCTGCGTCGGCGAACGGTTGAGCACGATGTAAACCCTGATGGAAATGCTGGCACTGTTTAGGCCGGTAATCGTCATCACCTGGATACCTGATTGGATCGGGGATAAGTAGTCGGTGCCGTTGATTGTCATACCGTTGGCAAGCGTACCGAAAATGGCGGTGTTCATCGTCAACGCCGGGCTGCCGGTGAGTAAAATATCTTTCCAGTTGGCGACGTCGTTTTTACAGGTCACCTGGCTGACGTTGACGATTTCATTTTTCCCGATGGACAATTCAGGGCCTATCTTTACCCTGACGTCGACCGGCGTCATTGAACCACCCTGACCAATGTTCCCGCCGTCGGAGGTTTTACAGGTAAATGCATTGGCGTTACCAATGAGGACGAAAAAAGATAATGCCAGGCAGTGTTGTAAAAATAGGATGGTTGTTTTTCTCACAATAATATCCCGATTATATAGTGTCATTTGGCTAGGTGCCGCCACGAAATAGGGCTAATTAGGCTGGCTGTGCCGGCGTTATTCCGTTAAATGAGAATAAGGCGCATCTATTCCTGGTATTTCCTTGTTGTCAGCTGGCAGTAGGGCGGTGGGGTACCACCTCAACGAGTTGTTGATGGAGCCGTCCGTTACGAGCACTTCTTGTTTGGCGACGAGTTCCAACAGCAGTAGCCGGGCGCGGTAAACGCCGACGTTGACGGCGTTGGCCAGTTGCCGGGTAGACAACCACAGATGCTGAGGTGGCAGTCCGGTGTCGGGACATTGACGGGGCGACTGCGCGAATAATGTTTGCAGCAGATCGTGCTGCAATTGCCGTATTTCCTTTTGTTTTGGAGATAACGCTTCCATAGCACTTCCTCTGTATTTCGATTGCTGTATTCCTAAGAAAAAACAAAGTTTCACTGCCTACCAATAACGAGGTAAATCGCGAATCAAGAAAAATCCTATCTATTTATCAGAATTGAAAAAAAGGGGTTTCCCACTCCGTTTCTACCTGTTTGCAGGCTGGGGGAGTGTCACGCAGAAACCTAAAGTTTTGGTTTATTATATTCACAAAGAGCGGCTTTGCGATCTGATTAATTGTGAAACAGAGAAAAACAGGATATTGCACTATAAAAGTATTTTTTACGATCTATGAGCCTAAAAATAACACTAAATTAACTTTAATTAGGAAATAAATTGCGAATGTTCGTCTTGATCAAAAAAAGACTTTTTTTGCCGGTGGGCATTTGCCAGAATATTCATCGCCAGACAAGAAGGGCGGATTAGAAAGTATTGGTCTCTGCTTGTTGTGATTTCGTTTATTTTTATATGACGAATTCATTAATGGGTAGACCGCTGCAGACTTGCCGTTATCGACGTATCTATTGTCGGTTTCTTTGGTTTTGGCAGTTAACCAACCAGCAAGATGCTAAAGAATCAGGGCTGCGCATATATAAGCGCGAGCAGATTTCCTGTTGCTCTTTTTCTTGATTGGAATATGCATTTTTTCTTATAAGGAATATAGGTTCTATGAAACTTAACAAAATCATGATGGCTGCAGTGATTGCATTTGGCGCAAGTTCTTTTGCACAGGCAGCCGATCAGGGACACGGTAAAGTGACCTTCACGGGTTCTATTATTGATGCGCCATGCTCTATTGCACCCGAGTCGATCGATCAGACCGTAGATCTGGGCCAGGTTTCTAACGTGGCGTTGAAAAACGGCGGCAAATCCAACCCGCGTCCGTTTGAAATCAAGCTGGAGCAGTGTGATACCACTACGCTGAAAACCGTTAAAACCACCTTCAGCGGCATTGCGTCGTCAACCAACAAAGATCTGTTGGGTATCGCGGGGACCGCCAGCGGCGCCGGCGTAGCAATCACTTATGGCGGCCAGCCGATCAAACTGGGTCAGGCGACTGCGGCACAGACGCTGAATACTGGCAACAACAGCCTGAACTTCGCCGCTTACCTGCAGGGTGAAGGCGCTTCCGCAGCCATCGTCCCGGGCGATTTCACCGCCGTAGCCGACTTCACTCTGGCTTATCAGTAAGTGAGACCGCAGGCTTAATCAACCAGGCATGGGGCACGCCGCATGCCTGGTGACTCTCTGTGTCAAAGGAATGTCGCGATGTTTTTTTCAAGGAATCGGGCGAGTGCCGTTCTTTTGGCGTCGTTGGCGTTTGCGCCCGGCAGTGCAATTTCCGCCGCACAGGGGTGGGGCAAAGTCAGTATGCACGGCGCCATTATCGACACGGCCTGCGCCATTGCCGCCGGCAGCCGCGATCAGACAATCGATATGGACACGCTTCCTATCGGACAGATCATTCGTGACGGCCAGGGAATGACTAAACCTTTCAGTATTGAATTGGTTAATTGCATTTTGGAACGTCCGGAAAACAAGCCTGATTGGAAATTCTTTCAGGTCACGTTTGATGGTTTGGCGGAAGGCGCTTTTTTTGGCGTACAGGGCGATGCGCGCGGCATCGCATTGAAGATAAAAGACAGCCGCGGCAGGCCGGTTATTCCAGGGGAGCCGTTGCCGATGGAGGGAATAAGACCGGGCAACCGAGTGCTGAATTATTCCATGACGTTAATGCCGAATCACCAGCCGTTGAAGGTGGGAGCGTATTTTTCCACAGTGCGTTTTAAGCTGGATTATTTTTGATTTTTTTTCGTACTGACGGTTAATTCGTTATTGAAAGGACTTTATTATGCTTTCACCGGCAGGGAAGTTATTTCGTCTTCAGGCCTTGGGGCTCTGTGTCGCCCTTTCTCTGGGAAATCCGATCGCGTTGGTTTATGCCGCCGACGTTATTCAATTCAATACTGACGTCTTGGACATCAACGATCGTAAAAATATCGATCTGAGCCAATTTACGCGCAGCGGCTACATCATGCCGGGCGTTTATACCATGGTGGTGCACGTCAATAAGAACGATCTGGCGGAACAGCCGGTGACGTTTATGGCGCCCGAGAACGATCCTAAAGGCAGCGAAGCCTGTCTTTCGCCGGAGTTGGTCAACCAACTGGGGCTGAAAGAAAAGCTGTTAAGTACGCTGAACTGGACGCACGGCGGCCGTTGCCTTGACGCCTCCAGCCTGGCAGGGATGGAAGCCCGCGGCGATCTTGCCAGCTCCTCGCTGTACCTCAACATTCCTCAGGCCTATCTGGAATACAGCTCGGAAAACTGGGACCCGCCTTCGCGCTGGGACGACGGTATTCCCGGGCTGCTGTTTGACTATAACGTCAATGCTCAAACACAAAAACATCAGAAAGGCGGCAGCAGTTACAGCCTGAGCGGCAACGGCACCGGCGGCGCCAATCTGGGCGCCTGGCGTCTACGCGCCGACTGGCAGGCTAATCTCAGCCATCAGACCGGTTCTTCTCAGTCGACCGACAAACAGTTCGACTGGAGCCGCTATTACGCCTACCGGGCTATTCCGGCGCTGCGCTCGCGGCTGACGATGGGGGAGGATTATCTGAACTCCGACATTTTCGACAGCCTGCGCTTTACCGGCGTCAGTCTGCGATCCGACGACAGCATGTTGCCGCCCAACCTGCGCGGCTATGCGCCGGAAGTGACGGGCGTGGCGAAAACCAACGCCAAGGTGGTGGTCAGCCAGCAAGGGCGCGTGCTGTATGAGACGCAAGTGGCGGCGGGGCCATTCCGCATTCAGGACATCAACGACGCGGTTTCCGGCGAGCTGGACGTACGCGTCGAAGAGCAAGACGGCAGCGTGCAGACGTTCAAGATGAACACCGCCAACATTCCTTACCTGACGCGCCCGGGCACGGTGCGTTACAAGCTGGCGACGGGCAAACCGTCGGAGTGGGGGCATCACCTGCGCGGGCCGATGTTCGGCACCGGTGAGTTCTCCTGGGGCATCAGCAACGGCTGGTCGCTGTACGGCGGGGGCATCGCCGGCGGCGATTACAACGCGCTGTCGCTGGGGATCGGGCGCGATCTGATGGCGCTGGGGGCGTTGTCGTTCGATGCCACGCAGTCGCGTGCGCGCTTGCCGCAGGAGGGCGCTCTGACCGGTGGTTCGTACCGGTTGAGCTATTCGAAGAACTTCGACCAGTACGACAGCCAGATCACCTTCGCCGGCTACCGCTTCTCCCAGGAGGACTTCATGAGCATGGGGGACTACCTCGATGCGCGTTACGAAGGGGGACGCAGCGGCAAGAGCAAGGAGATGTACACCATCACCTTCAACAAACAGTTCCGCGATCTGGGGCTCAGCACCTATCTCAACTACAGCCATCAAACCTATTGGGATCGGGCGCCGAACGATCGTTACAACCTGATGGTATCGCGCTACTTCGATATCGGCGATTTCAAGAACGTCAGCGTATCGCTGTCGGCCTATCGCAACCGTTACAACGAGCGCAATGACGACGGGATGTACCTGTCGCTGTCGCTGCCCTGGGGCAGCGCCGGGACGCTCAGTTACAACATGACGCTCGATCGCGAAGAGAACGCCCATCGGGTCGGTTACTACAACCGGGTCGATGAACACAACAACTATCAGATCAGCGCCGGCGCAGCGCGCAGCGGGGCGACGGCCAGCGGCTATTACAGCCATCAGGGCGATATGGCGCAGATCAACGCCAACGCCAGCTACCAGGCCGGCCGTTACAGCGCTGTCGGCATCGGCGCGCAGGGGGGGCTGACGATGGCGGCGGAAGGGGCGGTGCTGCACCGGGTCAATACGCCGGGCGGCACGCGCTTGCTGCTGGATACCGAAGGCGTCGCCGGCGTGCCGGTGCGCGGCTACGGCAGTACGGTGCTGACCAACCGTTACGGCAAAGCGGTGGTGGCGGATGTAAACAGCTACTACCGCAACAAGGCCAGCATCGATCTCAACAGCCTGAGCGACAACGTCGAGGCGACGCGTTCCGTGGTGCAGGCCACGTTGACCGAGGGGGCCATCGGCTACCGCAAGTTTGAGGTGATAGCCGGCGAGAAGGCGATGGCGATCGTCAAACTGGCGGACGGCAGCGAGCCGCCGTTTGGCGCCACAGTGCTGAATGCCCGCAAACAGGAGACCGGCATCATCAATGACGGCGGCAGCGTTTACCTGTCCGGCCTCAACCCCGGCGAGCGCATGCGCGTGCATTGGAACGGCGCGGCGCAGTGTGAAATCCAGTTGCCGGCGCCGCTGCCGGCCGAATTGCTGATGAACACGCTGCTGCTGCCTTGCCGTCCTCTGGCCGGCAACAAGCCGGCGGCTGACGCCAACTGACTTACACCCGGCGGAGTGCGCTCCGCCGCTAAACCGCCGGGGCGGGATTGCCCGCCTTCGGCCGACTGGAACCGTGAAGACATGATGAATCTGACTATGACCAGAAAGACCGTTTCCCTTGTGGGCCCGCTCGCCGCCGCATTGACGCTCGGCGCGGTCGGCCTGCCCGCTCATGCGGCTATCGCGCTGGATCGCACGCGCGTGATTTTCGACGGCGACCTGAAAACGGTCAGTCTCAACATCAGTAACCAGAACAAACAGTTGCCGTATCTGGCGCAGGGATGGATCGAAGACGATCGCGGCAACAAGATCCAAAGCCCCTTCACCGTGCTGCCGCCGGTGCAGCGGGTGGAGCCGGGCAAACCGAGCCAGGTGAAGATCCAGTCGCTGCCGGCGGCGCGTCAGCTGCCGCAGGACCGGGAGACGCTGTATTACTTCAACCTGCGCGAAATACCGCCGCGCAGCAATAAGCCGAACACGCTGCAGATAGCGTTGCAGACCCGCATCAAAATGTTTTATCGCCCGGCGGCGCTCTCCCCGAAGAAGAACGCGGCGCCGTGGCAGGAGCAGCTGACGCTGACCCGGCAGGGTGACAAGTATGTGGTGAACAACCCGACCCCGTATTACGTGACGATCGTTGAGGCGAGCGCCGGCAAGGGCGGCAAAGGGGCGGCCGGCTTTGAACCGTTGATGGTGGCGCCGAAGGCCAGCGCCCCGCTGAACGTGCCCGCCGCGAGCCTCGGCAACGGTCCGTCGCTGGCGTACATCAACGATTACGGCGGGCGGCCGCAGTTGAACTTCCGCTGCGCCGGCAGTGCCTGCCAGGTCGTGCCGGTCGCCAAATGACGAGCCGCGCGCAAGCAGGGAAGACCGAGTCATGAACACAGCGGAGTGAACGAATCATGCAACGAAAGATCCCCATGCTGTTGGGAAAGGCCTATGAACGTCATCAGCGACGCACTATCGGCCTGACGGTGTTGGCCGCGCTGATGGTGCCGCTGACGGCGGGCACGATGCTGATGCCGCCGGCCCGCGCGGTGGATAACTGGGACGTTGAGGGGGCGAACGGCACGCTCCACGTCTACGGCGCGTTAACGGAAAGCGCCTGCAGCCTGGAAATGACCACCGCCCGCCAGGAGGTATGGCTGGGCGAGACGGGAACGGCGCACTTCCAGCGCCCGGGCGATCGCGGCACGCCGGTGGCGTTCGAGCTGACGCTGAAAGACTGTCTGCGGGCGCCGGCGAGCAGCCGCGACGCCTGGACCGGGGTGCTGGCCAGGAGCGGCAGCCAGCCTGCGGTGTCCGTGGCGTTTGCCGCGCCGACGGATGACGACGCGCCGGGGTTGGTCAGGGTTGCCGGCGTCACCGGGTTGGGGTTGCAGCTGACGGATGCCAGCGGCCTGCCTGTGCGCCTCGGCGCGCGTAACAAACCGGTATTGCTGACGCCGGGACAAAACACCCTGACGTATACGGTGACGCCGGTGCGCACCCCGGCGACGCTGAGCGCCGGCGCTTACCGTGCGGCGATCGATTTCCGGCTTTACTACGACTAATACGCCGCTTGCGCCCGGTCGGCGCAAGCACAACCAAAGGGAGTGGCGTCATGCGCGCGACAGAGACGAACCGGCGCCGGAGCGCGCTGTTGGGGGCTGGCATGGTCATGGCGGCCGGCATAATGGCGCAGTCGGCGACTGCGGCGGAAAACATGCGCTTTCACGGCACGCTGGTGGCCGAGCCGTGCGTCATTCAGCCAGGGGATGAGGACATTCCGCTGGATTTCGGCACCATCGTCGACAAATACCTGTATCTGAACACCCGCTCCCACAGTCAAACCTTCGCATTGCACCTGACCGAGTGCGATCTCAGCCTGGGCAATACGGTGGCTATCACGTTTACCGGCACCGAGAACGCCAAACTGCCCGGCCTGTTGGCATTGGATGCCGGCAGCCTGGCGTCGGGGATCGGCATCGGGCTGGAAGACAGCCGCGGCAAGGCGCTGCCGCTCAATCGCGCCAGCGATAAATTCCGCCTGAGTGCCGGCAACACCACGCTTACGCTGCAGGCCTATGTGCAAGGGGAACCGGAGGCTATCCAGAAGAAGTCCATCGGCCGCGGCACCTTCAGCGCGGTGGCCACTTTTACGTTGGAATACGAATAAGCGTCTACAAGGACAAGAAACGCAATGATGAGAAAGCACGTCAATCACGCCCTGCGCATGGGGCTGCTGTGCCTGTTGGCGTTGAGCGCCGCCGCTTGCCAAAGCCAAAAGTCGGGCAAGCCCGCCGTGAACACTAAAAATCAGGTTGTGCAACCACCGTCAGAAGAGGCTTTGCGCAAGCAGCGTGAGGCCGAACAGCTGCAGCAGTGCCAGCAGCAACTGGGCGCATTGCGCGCGATCGACGAGAAACAGTATCAGCGCTATAAGCAGGCCTTCGACAGCCTGATGAGCGGCGCCTCGCAGTACGCCAGCCTGCGCGCCAGGGTAAACGGCGACACGCAGGAGACGGTGGATGCGCTGTATCGCTACAAGGTCAACTATCTGTGCGCCGGGGTGAATCAGGCGGTGTTGACCGGCTTGGCGGATCGTGGGGAGCAGATTAAATGAGGCTGCGCCTGCTGGGCTGCGTCGCTCTGCTGTTCACCGGCGTCGCGCTGGCGGACGACGGCGTGCCGGCGCTGCTGCAGTTTGCCGAGCAGTATCAACGGCAAAACATCGTGCCGACGAACGAAAAAGCGGCGCCAGTCGACCGCGAGTCGGGGCAAAAAAAGCGTGAACCCGCGAAGCGCCCGTCGGACAACAATAAGCCAGCCTCACCGGCCAAAGCTTTTACGCTGACCCAGGAATTATTGGCGCGTGACCAACAGCTGGCGCGCCAGCGAATGGAACTGACGATGTTGCGCCAGGAACTCGCCGCGCTACGGGCGGAGAAAGCGACGCCATCCGTCGCGACGTTGCCCGATTCGTCAACGCTGCAAAAGTGGATCGCCGGGTTGGGCGCCGCCTGGCGCGGCTCGCCCGACGCGCAGCGCGCCGAGGCGCTGTTGCGTCAGGCGACGCAGGAAACCGCCCAAAGCAGAGCGATGGCGGCGCAGGCCGAACGGCGCGTCACCGAACTTGAGTCTGCCGCGCAGGCATCGGCACAGACGCTTGCACAACGCCAGCGCGAGCACCAGGAGGCGTTGCACGCTCTGCGCGCCGCGTTGGAAGAAAGCGAGCAGAAGCGGGCCGGTGAGCAGAAGGCGACTCAGCAGGCGCGCGAAGACCTGCTGGCGTTGCGTAAGCGGCTGCAATGGGAGATGACGCCGGAGCAGTTGAAGGATGATCGCAAGCGTCTGTCCTATGCGGCGGGCAGTGCGCTGGGGCGGGACATTCAGGGGGTAGTGGCGGAGCGTCAAAGTTGGGGCGTGCCGGTGGATCGCGACAGCCTGTTGGCGGGCGTCATCGATAGCGTCTCGGGGCGTTTGCGGCTGCCGCCGGATGAACTGAATGCGCTGACGGCGCAAGCGGATGCCAACGCCGTGGCCGCGCGTGAGAAACGCGTTAACGAACAGCGGCGGCGTGATGAAGATTACCTGACGCAGTTCAGTCAACAAAAGGACGTAAAGCAATCGGCGATGGGCTTCTGGTATCGGGTTGATTACGCCGGGGAGGGCGCGCTGGCGCCAACGACGGTGGTTGATGTGGTCGTGAAGGAGACGTTGACCGACGGTACGGTGATCCAGGATATGCAACTGAGCGGCAAGGTACTGTCGCAACCGTTGTCCGAGTATCCGCCGCTGTTTCGGGAGGCGATAAGCCATCTGCACAACCACGGATCGCTGACGATGGTCGTGCCGCCGGCGCTGGCCTACGGTGAAACCGGCTATCCGCCGAAAGTGCCACCCAACGCCACCATGATTTATGAATTACGCATCGACAACAGTCAGGCGCCGGCAAAGGGTGCCCAGGCGGTTAAACGGGAAGCCGACACGGCGGGAGGGCAGGGATGAACACCATGATAAAAATCGCGCTATTTGATGAAAACCGTTACTTCAGCGCCGGTTGGCAGGAGGCCTTGGCGCTGCACTTCAGCACTTACGGCAAGCGCACGCTGTTACTGGATGCGCAGCAGGTTCACGAAGCCGATCTGGTGTTCTGCTATTTTCCTCCCGGCGTGCAAAGCTGCTTTTGTCACTTCTTTGAGGCGCAGGCTGCGGGGCGCAAAACGCTGTATTTCTCGTTGCGAACGCCGGAGGGGCGGCATAAACGCACCGTCGGTAACCGCTGCGCGCTGGAGGCCGGCGTCATCTACCACGATATGCCGTTGGTCTCGGCGCTGTATCAGGTGAGCGCCGAGCTGGAGCGGCGCAGCAAATGGCCGAACCGGCCGGGTTGTGGCAGGAACTGCATATGCCAGCACCGCGGCCTGACGCTGCGCGAACAGGAGATCATGCGCTGTATGACGCGCGAGATGGGGGTGACGCAAATCGCCCGGATGCTGGACATCAGCGTGAAAACCGTCAGCAACCACAAGATGAGCGTGATGCGCAAAATGGGATTCCGGCGTAATGCCGAACTTTACGGTTGGCTGCGGCACAGCGCTCGTCCCGGGGCTGTGGGGGTTCGAGCCGGCATTCAGCCGGGCGTTGCGGCAGGGAAAGAGCGGCATTGAAACGGCGCCGGCCAAGTCAGACCGGCCGGCGCCTTTAATGCCTCGCCGTGGCGATCAGTTACAGGCCACGACCTTGATCGCCAGCCCGCCCTGGGAGGTTTCGCGGTATTTGGCGTTCATGTCTTTGCCGGTTTCGTACATGGTTTCGATCACCTTATCCAGACAAACCCGCGGCTCGCTGGTGCGGCGCATCGCCATGCGCGCGGCGTTGACTGCCTTGACGGCGGAAATGGCGTTGCGTTCGATGCACGGCACCTGAACCTGGCCGGCGAGCGGATCGCAGGTCAGCCCCAAATGGTGCTCCATGGCGATCTCCGCCGCGATGCATACCTGCGCCGGGCTGCCGCCCAGCAGCTCGGTCAACCCGGCCGCCGCCATCGAACAGGCGACGCCCACTTCCCCCTGACAGCCCACTTCGGCGCCGGAGATCGAGGCGTTCATCTTGTACAGCGCACCAATCACCCCGGACGCCAGGAAATAGCGGGTGTAGGAGTTGGCGTTCACCGGGCGGATGAACTTGTCGTAGTAGGCCAGTACCGCAGGGATGATGCCGCAGGCGCCGTTGGTCGGCGCGGTGACCACGCGGCCACCGGCGGCGTTCTCTTCGTTGACCGCCAGCGCGAACATGTTGATCCAATCGACCACGTTCATCGGGTCGATATTGTTCTTGTCTCCGGTCACCAGAATGCGGCGCAGCGCGGCGGCGCGGCGCGGCACCTTCATCGGGCCGGGCAGCAAGCCTTCGGTGTTGATGCCGCGCTCGATACCGGCGCTCATCACCTGCCAGACGTCGGCGAAGTGCGCGTCGATATCCGCTTTGCTGCGCAGCGCCAGTTCGTTCTGCATCACCAGGCCGGACAACGACAGCCCGGTCTCTTTGCAATGCTGCTGCAGATCGTGCGCCGATTTGAACGGGTAGGGCACTGGCGTGGCGCCCTCGGTGGATTGGCCGAAGTGCTCTTCGTCGACGATGAAACCGCCGCCGATCGAGTAATAGGTTTTGCTGTGCAGCAGGCGTTCACCGGCGAAGGCGCGGATGCGCATGCCGTTTTCGTGCAGCGGCAGGTTGTCGCTGTGGAAGTTCATGCCGCCGTGTAGCGGGAAATCCACCTCGTGATGGCCGTTGGCCAGCGGCAGGCGGCCGCGCTGTTCGACGTCGCGGATAAAGCCCGGAATGCTGTCGATGTCCACGTCGTGCGGCAGGTTGCCGGCCAGGCCCATGATGATGGCGATGTCGGTGTGGTGGCCTTTACCGGTCAACGACAGCGAACCGTACACGTCGACCACCACGCGGGTAGTGTCCTGCAGCTGCTGGTGGGCGATCAGATCGTCGACGAACTGTTTGCCGGCCTTCATCGGGCCAACGGTGTGGGAACTGGATGGGCCGATGCCAATTTTGAAAATATCGAAAACGCTGACCATGGTCTCGCCTCCTTCTTCAGGTTTCAGGCGGTGAATACGGGAAATGGGGGCAGTGCGGGAGGGCCGGCGCGCAGCGGCGCCGGCCGGACGTGATTAGCCGAGCAGGCTGAACACGATAGCAGAGATGGCGATCAGACCCATCACAACCACAAACACGTTGCTGATGTGGCCGCTGTACTTGCGCATGGCAGGCACTTTACGGATGGCGTACATCGGCATCAGGAACAGCAGCATGGCGATGATTGGGCCACCCAGGGTTTCGATCATGCCCAGGATGCTCGGGTTCAGGGTGGCGACGATCCAGGTGGTCACCAGCATGAAGATAGCGGTCATGCGGTTCAGCTTGGCGGTGCTGACGGTTTTGCCGCGGCTCTTCATCGACTTGGCGACCAGGCCGTTGAAGCCTTCACGGGCGCCCAGGTAGTGGCCCAGGAACGATTTGGTGATGGCGACGAAGGCGATAACCGGCGCGATGTACTCGATCATTGGGTTGTTAAAGTGGTTAGCCAGGTAAGACAGAATCGAGATGTTCTGCGCCTTGGCTTCCGCCAGGTTTTCCGGCGTCAGGCTCAGCACGCAGCTGAACACGAAGAACATCACGGTCAGCACCATCATGATGTGTGCGTAAGCCAGAATGCGGGAGCATTTCTTCTCGGCGTCTGCGCCGTACTCTTCGCGTTTGGCGACGGCGAAGGCGGAGATGATCGGCGAGTGGTTGAAGGAGAACACCATCACCGGGATCGCCAGCCACAGGGTCATGATCAGGCCGTGACCCATGCCGGTACCGCTGCCGGACAGCGACACGTTTTCGAAGATGGCGCCGGTCCAGTTAGGGATCAGATACACCGCCAGCAGCATCAGCACTGCGACGAACGGGAAGACCAGGATACTCATGGTTTTCACGATGGCCTGCTCACCGAAGCGCACGATGGTCATCAGGCCGACGATCAGGATCAGCGACAGAATGGCGCGCGGTGGCGACGTCATGCCCAACTGGTGGGTGATGAAGCTGTCGACGGTGTTGGTGATCGCCACGCTGTAAACCAACAGAATCGGGTAGATGGCGAAGAAGTACAGCAGAGTAATCAGCTTACCGGCGGTGATGCCGAAGTGCTCTTCCACCACGGCGGTGATGTCTTCACCGGGATTTTTGCCGGACAGAACGAAACGGCACAGACCGCGGTGGGCAAAGAAGGTCATCGGGAAAGCGATGATGGCCATGATGATCAGAGGAATCAAACCGCCGATGCCGGCGTTGATGGGCAAGAACAGGACGCCTGCGCCGATGGCGGTGCCGTACAGGCCCAACATCCACATGGTATCCGTTTTACGCCAGGTACTGCTGGAGCCCGAGGCCGCAGAGGCAATTGTGCCGGTCTGTGTAGTGTCCATAAATATCTCCGAAGTGAACACGAATTTAAAATTAAAAGGCAAAACTTAAGGTTAAACCGTCAAACGTCCTATTCAGGCAACGCTTGCGGTAAGAATCAGGTGTTGCTTGCGGGGATGTTTTGGCGTCCCCCTGGTTGTTTATTGCGTTCATTACCAAGGCACAGCGCCGGGTAATTCACTAAAGACTTTTCACCGTCGCGGGCGATAAAAGTCGTTACCGCTGCCGACAGGTCTTTGCCTGTCGATTTTTGTTGGCGGCAAGATAACGATTTACAGTAGAAACAACCGTGATCCTGCTCTCAAATGCGCAATATGTGCAGTTATCAGCTTTTTTATCGATTTTTCGCGCATTTGTTGCACATTTGTGTAAGATTTTGTGCTGAGAACGCTCTCATGAAAGTTTCTGCGATTATGCGGCTTGTACAATAATTAGCCGGATAAAGCGCTGTGCTCAGCAGCAAGCCGAGCAATATATTTTATGCGTGGTTTTGGATCTAGCGAAAAACCCGGATTAAGCAGTTTTAGTGATGTAGATCACATTATGTTTTTAAGGTAAATAACGTTTATCTTTTTGTTTTTATTTTGTTTTTGTTGAAAAGCACTGCTAGTAACGAAGGGAAATTAATTACGTGGTTAGCGGATAAAAATGCGTAACCATTCATCATATAAATAACAGATACCTAACAGGTATTGGCGAGATTTGCTGCAATCGCGTAAACCGTCGTTTATTTAAACTTCCTGGCCTTTGGCTCGATTTATCATATAAAAGCCATAAATAGCCGTTAATTCACCCAACCGACCGCGTGGTTAGCCTGCGAAAAAATAATCACGCGGGTGAGCTGTTGCATTTTATTAACCTGATGTTGCGTGCGGATAAGCGAAAAACGTGAATTGATTGCGCATTATTTGTTCATTTTTCGGCGGGGAAAGAGGGATATCGAAGCGGTGCGCCGTCGGTTATGACGGCGCTGAAGGCGGACTAATAGCGGATAGCGATGGCGTTATTGTTGAAGAACGCCATGAAGTCGGCGTCCGGCTGGCGATCGGTGATCACCCGATCGAACTGCGTCAGCGGGCCGATGCAGGCCGGTTTGGTTTTGCCGAACTTGCTGTGATCTGCCACCAGGATCTTTTGCTGCGCCATCGCCATGGCGCGATGCTTCATCTCCAGCTCGTCGAAGTTGAAGCAGGTGGCGCCGTGCTGCAGGCTGAGGCCGGCGGCGGAGATAAAGGCGATGTTCGGGCAGATGTGATCGAGCTCGTTGCGGCCGCCGACGCTGGAAAAGATGTAGTTGTTCGGCTTGAACTCGCCGCCGCACAGCACCACCTTGCAGTTCGGTTTGTCCTGCAGCGCCAGGAAGGTGTTCAGCGAATGACACACGGCGGTGAAAGCCAGCTCGTCGGCGATGGCGTCGATGATCGCCGGCGTGGTGGTGCCGCAGTCGAAAAACACCGTGTCGTTTTCATTGATCAGCGGCGCCGCCAGCAGGCCGATGCGCCGTTTCTCCGTGACCTGTTTGGCTTTTTGATCGGAAACGAAGTAGTTGGTCACGCCGTTGCTGCGCGGATCGGTCACCACGTAGCCGCCAAGCAACACCACGGCCGCCGGTTCGGCGCTCAGATCGCGGCGAATGGTCATCTCCGAGACCCCCAGCAGCACGGCGGCTTCTTTCAGGTGGATCTTGTCAGCGCGTTTTAACGCCTGAACTAACCGGTTGATACGTTCTTCGCGCCGCGTTTCCATAGATCCGTCTTCCCACAGGTAGTAGAGATAAAAGGCGAGCCGGCATTTCCGGCGCTAAACAGAACGATGCGGGGCAATATCGGGCCGCATCAACCGCCCGTATTGTCCCGCATCGGAGTGTATTGGCTATGCCCCTCAGGGCATACCGACGATCAGTAGCTGCCCGCTGCCGCCTGAGCGCCGGAGACGATGGCGACGCCGGAGCTGGTGCCGATACGCGTGGCGCCGGCGTTGATCATCTTCTCGGCGGTGGCGCGATCGCGCACGGCGCCGGAAGCTTTCACGCCCATTTCGCTGCCCACGGTCTCGCGCATCAGTTTGACGTGCTCTTCCCGAGCGCCGCCGGTGCTGAAGCCGGTGGAGGTTTTCACGAAGGCGACATCGAGTTCGCGACACATTTCACAAACCTGGACGATCTGCGCATCGCTGAGCAGGCAGGTTTCCAATATTACCTTCAACGGGATCGCCGCGCAAACCTCGCGCACGGCGGCGATGTCGGCTTTCACTTCGTCCAGCAGGCCGCTCTTCAGCCAGCCGACGTTGATCACCATGTCGATCTCTTGCGCGCCGGCGGCGATCGCCGCTTTGGCTTCAAAGGCTTTGGCGACGGTCAGGCCGGCGCCCAGCGGGAAACCGATCACCGAGCAGACTTTCACCGTGCTTTCCTGTAGCAGCTGGGCCGCCAGCGGCACGTAGCCGGAGTTGACGCATACCGCATAGAAGTTGTGCTGCTGCGCTTCTTCGCACAGTTTGGCGATCTGCATTTCGGTGGCGTCCATGGCCAGCAGGGTGTGGTCAACATAGCTGGCGTAATCGATGTTTTCGGTGGTCATCGCGGTTCCTTAGTGAAGTTGAGAAAAGAGCATGGATAGATAATGTGAAAATAATAACATTTCAATGTCGATAAACCTAGCGGGATTTGAAAAATGTCGACGAGATCATAGTTACTTCACTGTTATATGTATAACTTAGAGGAGGGTTGTTTGTTATTTAAATAACATTTTCAGTGGCCGCTCGCGGCCTGCGCGGGCGAAACGTCGAGGGAAAAAAGATGAATATCAACATCGACCTGGCTCCTGAAGCTTTCGGGACGTATCGGCAGGAACTGTTCCGCAACGCGGATTTCGCGGTGAGCGCGCATCGCTGCGCAGAACGCGGGCCGATGCTGACGCTGGCGAACTGCCGTGGCGCGCTGACGGTTTTGCCGTATCAGGGCCTCGCGATCTGGGACGCCGAGTTTGACGGACATTCGCTGAAATCGGGCCGCCGCAGCGTGCGGGGCGCCGGAAGAAAGCGCGCTGACGACGCCGCGTTCTGTCCCGCCTGGCCGAGTCACGACGGCGCGCCGCTCCAGATGCAACGCGTGTGGCTGCAGCTGGCGGGCGATGAGCTGACGTTGCACGGTGAAGGCGAGCGTTTGGGCGAGGGATGGCGCATCGGCCCGGCGCTGCGTTTGGCGGCCCAGAGCGCGCAGTTCGCTATAGAGATGAAGGTTACCAACCTGGCCGATTGGCCGCAGCTGCTGCGCTATGTGTGCCGCCTCAACTACGATTGCATTCCCGACGCGGTGTTCCGCCAGAACCTGCCGACGCCGGCGCTGTTGGGAGAGGCGCTCGGGCAGGAACTGCTGTGCTCCGACGATCTGACGCGCTACGTGGATCAGGCTGAATTCTTTATGCTGGCGCCGCAAGGCCGCCGCTATGTGACGCGTTTTGCCACCGGGCAATTCAACTATGGTCTGCGGCGCATCGCTGTCCAGGGCAACAGGCGGCTGCTTGCTTTTATCCAGCCGGCAAACTGTCGGCCGAACGAGCCAGAGGGTGAGGGAGTGATGCTGGGAGCGGGAAAAACGCGGGCGTTCTGCGTGACCACCGGCGTAGTGTGAAAGCAGGGGCGGTAACGCCCCTGTCATGTTATGCGGTTATTCTTTCACCCAGCCGCGGCGAATGGCGAAGGCAAACAGGAAGCGATACAGGCGCGACAGCCTGTCGGCGAGGACATCGCCGAACAGATTCCATACCAGCTGAGCGAACAGGCAGCCGACCAGGCCGAGCAGGAAACCGCCGACCATATCCAGCGGCCAGTGCACGCCGAGGTAAACGCGTGACCAGGCGATGCCGACGGCGACAATCATCAGCAGCGCGCCGGACCAGACCCGGTGCCAGAACAGGAACGCCAGCGCAAAGGTAAAGATGGCGGTGCCGTGATCGCTGGGGAACGAGCTGTCCGGCACGTGCGCCAGGAAGGTATAGCCCACGCCGGCGACGAACGGGCGCTCATGCGGCAGCAGCGCGCCGATAGCGGAGGCGGCAAGCATGGCGAACAGCAGCGCGATCGTGGTTTTCGCCACCACTTCGCGCTGCGAAACCAGCTGGCTGCGCGGCCCCCACAGCCACAGGCCGACGATCAGCAGCGGCACGATAATGATAAGATCGCGCGCCAGAAAGGTGGCGAAATCGATCATCCATTCGGGAGATGCCGGGGTCGCATTGATCCAGGCGAAAAGAACATGGTTTAACTGCTCCATAACCGTTACCTCGTCTTGCGGCGCCAATAGCCGCTAACTATCCAATAAATTGCCAACTGGCTTAACCAAACCCACCAACCTGCCCACAGGTTATGGGTAAGAAAATGTGCGCCGCGCATGATCTGACCAAAGCCCATCAACATGCCGAGCGCAATACCGCCACACCAGCAGCACCAGGCCAGGCGCGGGCGCTGCGGATAAAACAGGAAAAACAACGCCATGACCGCGAAACCGCTCGAGGCGTGCCCGCCGGGGAAACAGCGACCGGGGCCCGGCAGCGCCGGTACCGCGCCGAACAACGGGAAGGACATCGCCTTGCCGCCGTACTCGATCAGATCCCACGGACAGGAGTGCGCGCTGGTGGCCTTGAGAATGCCCACCACCAGCGGGCCGATGCCGAGAAGCAGCATGCTGACAATCAGGCGCGCGCTGCGGCGATAGATGCCCCAAAACAGCGTCAGCACCGCGCCCACGATCACTATCTGCTTCAACAGACGGTGATTGATCAGATCCAGCCAGTAATTGTTTTGCCACGGGAAATGCCCGCTGGCGGCATCGTACCAATAGTTGCTGATCGCCCAGTCCAGCTGTTCGTTGCGGGAGAGCCACAGGAACACCAAACCGCTGATCAGCAGGCCAAAAACTTGCCAACGGTAAAAGGATGTCGGCAGGGAGTAAAGGGCGGTTGTCTTAATTTGCTGTGCCGTTGAGGATTGATTTAATGACGATTGTGGATTCACGCGCAGGCTCGGTGACAGTATTGAATAGCGCCACTGTAATAATTCTGTCTTAAGAAAACCTTAGTCCGCCGGCAAGAAAACCCTATCTGATACACCCGGTTGTGCGCAGATCATCACCTATTTATCTCGTCTTAATCGGCGGTTTTTTCTGGGGTATTGCTCCGGCTAACGGGGAATGCCAGGCGATTGTCACTATTTATCGCCTATTGTAAAGAAGATTAAACCTGTGGCGAGCTTGGCGGTAGTGTATTAGTTTATAGGCGGATTATTTAACAAAAAGTGTAGGGATAAACATGAACAAGGCATCCGTTGTATTTTCCGGCCTGCTGATGGCCGTTTCCGCCAGCGCCATGGCGGCCACCTCTGGCGACGATGCGGATATCAGCAAACAGCCGCTGGAAAAGGTCGCGCCTTACCCGAAAGCCGAGAAGGGCATGAACCGCCAGGTGATCTACCTGCCGAAGCAAGAGCACGAAGAGAACTACAAGGTAGAGCTGCTGATCGGCAAGACGCTGGAAGTGGACTGCAACCGCCATATGATTGGCGGCGCCCTGGAGACCAAAACCCTGTCCGGCTGGGGCTACGACTACCTGGTGCTGGAGAAGCTGTCCGAACCGGCCTCGACCATGATGGCTTGCCCGGATAACACCAAGACCAAGAAATTCATCGCCGCCAATCTGGGCGACGCCGCGATGCAGCGTTACAACAGCCGCCTGCCGATCGTGGTGTATGCGCCAAAAGACGCGGAAGTGAAATACCGCATCTGGAAAGCCGAAGATACCGTAAGCCAGGCTGAATCAAAGTAATCCGCGATTAGCGCTGTGAATACATGATCTTGTACAAAACCGTTTGAAGAGCATTTTGCGATGATATGCGGCTCTTCAGGCGGTTTTTTATTTTCAGGCAGGAAAGCCGGGTGCTTAGCCAAATTTTTTCAACCTACAGAGGGAAAATGGAAAGTGACTCAAGCTAACAAGGTTAACATCCTTGGTTTAAGGGCATTTTTTTAATTCTCACTCGCAATATCCTCATTTTTTATCTCCCTTCATCCCTGATTATATTATTGTGAGTTGCAATTATTTTGGTAATAACAAACCGTCTCGGTTACATAAATAAAAATATTCTTATTAATCATTTTATTGTTGCTTTATTGATTTTATTTAATGGCGAAGGAATGGAAATTAATTATTGTGCTGCTAGATTCATCAATGTAATTAGCTCCACGGCAATTACATTGTTCGCTAATTAATATCTAAAAAAACTTACGAGGATATTCCAATGGCTGATTGTAAATGCAATGAACAAGATCCGCACGCTCAAAATGAACATGTTGCTGATTTTACTGCGGTTGGATTTTCGCAAAAAACACCGGCGCCGGTACCTGTAGACCTTAAGCAGCAGGGCGTGTTGGCGCTTAAACTTTCGGTTTGCGTTGGGGCCAGTTATAACCCTGCAAACAACCAAATCTGTTTTACCATTCCTGTCTACGGTGACTTTTGCGTTTCTTCGCCGATTCCAATTCCCATTGGTGGGCAGCTTAAAGTGTGCGCAGAGACCTGTGGTTCCTTTATTCCTACGGGATTGAAGGCCACTATTTATCTGAACGGTTCCGTTCTGTTCTCTGTCGTTCTTTTTGGCGCTTGCTAATGTAAAAAGAAAAGCAAGGCACCGTAGGTGTCTTGCTTTTTTTGATATTAAGATATTGATAAGGCCGTTGTTGAGTTCAGCCCCACTTGCTAATTAATACAGTTACTCCGCTCTCATTCCTTCTGAAATCAAACCTTGGGAAATCATTGTCTGATAGCCGACCGCCCGACACTAAACGTTAAGAGAAACGATGTTTCAGGAAGGAGCGGACGCGGCGCTGTACGTCGTCAGTTGAGGTGTTGCTGCCATCTGATGGTGGTCCCGTGGGCGGTGGAGTGCAGGCAACAAAAAACCCGATAATCTTGAACCTAAAAGGCGGGATTATCGGGCTCCACAAAATGGGGACATCAAAGAAAAGCAGTGGCACTAATTCAGACTGCGGCCCCCAACGAAAGTTCTGGCCGGCGACAAAAAAATCAAAATATTTTTATCGCCGATCCATCTCTCCCGCTAATCGATCAGCCGAGTATCCCTGGCCATAGCACTACGATGAGTGAACCCGCCAGCGTTAACAGCACGTTAGCGATGGCGTAGGTGCCGGCATAGCCCAGCGCCGGGATGTTGCTGCGTGCGGTGTCGCTGATGATCTCCATCGCCGGCGCGCAGGTGCGGGCGCCCATGATGGCGCCAAACAGCAGGGCGCGGTTCATGCGCAGCACGTAGGCGCCGAACAGGAAGCAGATAATCACCGGCACCAGGCTGACGATAAGCCCAGCGATCAACATCTGGCCGCCGACCGCGCCCAGGCTGTGGCCGATGCCGGCGCCGGCGCTCAGGCCCACGCCCGCCATAAACACCATCAGGCCGAACTCTTTCACCATGTTCAGCGCGCCCTGCGGAATGTAGCCGAAGGTCGGGTGGTTGGCGCGCAGGAAGCCGAGCATGATGCCGGACATCAGCAGGCCGGCGGCGTTGCCGATGCCGAACGAGAAGTTGCTGAACTGAATGGTGATCTGGCCGATCAGCAGGCCGATGATGAAGAAGGCGCAGAATGCCAGCAGGTCGGTCACCTGGCTGTGGATGGAGATAAAGCCAATCTTCTCCGCCACGCTCTTCACCCGGCGCGCGTCGCCGCTCACCTGCAGCACGTCGCCCTTGTTGAGCACGATGCTGTCGTCGATCGGCATTTCGATCTGGCTGCGGATCACGCGGTTGAGGAAGCAGCCGTGATCGGTCAGCTTCAGCTGGCTCAGGCGCTTGTTCACCGCGTTGCTGTTCTTCACCACGATCTCTTCGGTCACGATGCGCATGTCGAGCAGATCGCGATCGAACACTTCCTTGCCGTTGCGGAAGCTCGGGTCCAGCCGCGCGTGGGCGTCCGGGTAGCCGACCAGCGAGATCTCGTCGCCCACCTGCAGCACCGCGTCACCGTCCGGGTTGGCCAGAATGCCGTTGCGGCGGATGCGTTCGATGTAACAGCCGGTCTGGCGGTAGATGCCCAGTTCACGCAGGTTCTTGCCGTCGGCCCAGGCCACCAGCTCGGGGCCGACGCGGTAGGCGCGGATCACCGGCAGGTAGACCTTGCGCTGGCTGTCGGTGTCCAGGCCGCGTTCGCGGGCGATCTGCTGGGCAGAGGTGGACAGGTCCTGGTGCTGCAGCTTCGGCAGGTAGCGCGCGCCGAAGATCAGGCTGACCAGACCGATCAGGTAGGTGAGGGCGTAGCCGAGGCTCAGATGATCCTGCGCCGCCAGCAGCGCCGGGCCGTTGACGATGGTGTTGCGCAGCGTATCGCCGGCCCCAACCAGCACCGGCGTCGAGGTCATCGAGCCGGCCAGCATGCCGGCGGTCAGGCCGATGTCCCAATGGAACAGCTTGCCGAGGCCGATGGCGATCACCATGGCCGAACCGACCATCACCAGCGCCAGCATCAGGTAATTCTTGCCGTCGCGGAAGAAAATCGAGAAAAAGTTAGGCCCGGCTTCCACCCCGACGCAGAAAATAAACAGCATGAAGCCGAGATTCAGCGCCTCGGTGTTAATGGCGAAGTGTTGCTGGCCGAGCAGCAGCGAAACCACTAAAACGCCAATGGAATTACCGAGTTGGACGGAGCCCAGACGGAGTTTACCGAGGCACAGCCCCAGTGCGAGTACCACGAACAGTAACAGAATGTAGTTACCGTTTAACAAACTAGCGACGTTTATGTTCACGGAGGATAACTTATTGTTTACCAGTAAGTGCTTGATATAGATAACTATAAGAGATAAATTCAGCCTTAAAACGACATCATAAATCACCACCAGCGTAAGGCGAAGCGAACCATCGTTCGGCGGCGTTCATTCTAGACGCTATGACCGATGACAGCCAGCACATAAAGCTGATTTCCTGCGCCGCTGTGCGCATTTAACTCTCTTTTGACCAAGGAAAAAATTCGGTTCAGCGTTACCGCACGGGTGACCGGGCCGATTTATATTGATGCGGTAATTGGGCGGGGGAGAATTCGCATGACGAGTTATAGATATTGGCTGGGCATTCTCAGCTGTTTTCTGTTGTTCAGCCTGGTGTTTCTCGGCCAGCAAACCGGCCTGTTCGGCAGCACAGATCATGAGCACCACGGTGAAACCGGCCTGCTGCTGTTTGTGATCCCCGGCGCGATCGCCAGCTATTTGTCGAGCCGCAAGCGGCTGCTTTGTCCGCTGCTTGGCGCGCTGTATGCATTGCCGCTGTGCCTGCTGATCCGCCACTTCTGGCTGACGCCGTCCTCGTCGTTTTGGCAGGAACTGGCTTACGCCACCAGCGCGGTGTTCTGGTGCGTGTTCGGCGCGATGCTGATGCTGTTCGCCCTCGGTTTGTTGCACACGCTCCAGCAGCTGCATCGGCGGCAGCGGCAATAAAAAAAGGCGCGTTAAGCGCCTTTTTTGTCGTTCAAAAACTTACTGGAACAGGTTCAGGTGTTCTTTAGCGTAAGCTTCGAAATCGGTGCAACCGCCGATGTGCTTCTCATCCAGGAAGATCTGCGGCACGGTTTCAACCGGTTTGCCGACGGTTTTTTCCAGATCGGCCTTGGTGATGCCTTCCGCGTGGATGTCAACGTAACGGAAGTTGAAATCGTCGCGTTCTTCAGTCAGTTTTTCCGCCAGTTCTTTAGCGCGGACACAATAAGGACAGCCAGGACGCCCGAAGATTACTGCAAACATGCAACGCTCCTTAATTGGATTTTCGATAAATTATTCGCGATTGCAACGACATCCCGTCACCGAAAAAGTCATTACCTGCGTCAGATGGCGCCTACTATGCCCGTTGAGGCGGTGAAAAAAAAGCAGGAATTACCTGTTAATCTGATTCATGTAACCAATTAGTCTGCCGGGGCTGTCGCCGTCGGCGGGAATTCACTACACTGGGGGCAGACCTTCTGGAGAAGAAAAATATGCGTTCATTCGGTGACTTACCGCGCCCGGTGCTGGTGTTGGAAGGGCTGGGCATCGTGATGCTGGTATTGGCCTACCTCAGTATTCACGGCCACCTGCAGCTGCCGGGCTGGCTGGCGTCGCAACAGGCGGCGGTCGGCATGATTTTCCTCGGCGTGGCGCTGATGGTGCCGGCGGCGGCGTTTCTGGTATGGCGCGTGGTGCAGGGGTTCGGGCCGCTGATGCGCGGCGGCTTGCCGCCGGAAAACGATCGCCGCAAACCGCAAGATGCGGACGCATCGAAAAATCATCAGGACAGCGATCCGCGCGCCTGAGCGCCGCGGCCGCTAACCCGCCTGCCGGGCAGGCGTTGGCTTTTGGGGTGACGAGTGAAAATTGCCATTCTTTCTCGCGACGGATCGCTCTATTCGTGCAAGCGGCTGCGTGAGGCGGCGGAAGATCGCGGGCACAGCATCGATATCATCGATCCGCTCTCCTGCTATATGAACATCAACCCGGCGGCGCCGACCATTCACTATCGCGGCCGTCAGTTGGAGCGTTATGACGCGGTGATCCCGCGCATCGGTTCCGCCATCACCTTTTACGGCACGGCGGTGCTGCGCCAATTCGAGCTGCTCGGCAGCTACCCGCTCAACGAATCCGTGGCCATTACCCGCGCCCGCGACAAGCTGCGTTCGCTGCAGCTGCTGGCGCGGCAGGGCATCGATCTGCCGATCACCGGTTTTGCCCATTCGCCGGACGACACAGGCGATCTGATCGAGCTGGTCGGCGGCGCGCCGCTGGTGGTCAAACTGGTGGAAGGCACGCAGGGCATCGGCGTGGTGCTGGCGGAAACCCGTCAGGCGGCGGAAAGCGTGATCGACGCCTTTCGCGGCCTGAACGCCCACATCCTGGTGCAGGAGTACGTGCGCGAGGCGCAGGGGTGCGATGTGCGCTGTCTGGTGGTGGGTGGCCGAGTGGTGGCCGCCATCGAGCGGCAGGCCAGGCCCGGCGAGTTTCGTTCCAACCTGCACCGTGGCGGCACCGCCCGCAAAGTGACCATCACCGCCAGGGAGCGGGCGATTGCGGTCAAAGCGGCGAACACGCTGGGGCTGGACGTCGCCGGGGTGGATATCCTGCGCGCCGAGCGCGGCCCGCTGGTGATGGAGGTCAACGCCTCACCGGGGCTGGAAGGGGTGGAAACCACTACCGGGCTGGACATTGCCGGCATGATGATCGAATACATCGAGCAGCGCGGCCGGCCGGGGTTCCGCCTGAAATCGGGCGGCTGACGGTACGCGCGTTGCGCTTTTCCCGCCGAGCAATATCTTAATTAGTGAATTAAGCCGCATTGATCGTGGCGTATCGGGTGAATATTCCGTAAGCTATGCGCCTTTTCGCGTTTTGAATATTGTGAGGCTGGTTATTATGGATTCACTCATTGTCCCCGATTTGGCGCTGTTGCGGCGCTGGCTGGATCAGTCGGGCATTTCTTTCTTTGAGTGCGATTCCTGCCAGGCGCTGCACCTGCCGCACATGCAGAACTTCGACGGCGTGTTCGACGCCAAGATAGATCTGGTGGATAACGTCATCCTGTTCTCCGCGCTGGCTGAGGTGAAGCCGACCGCGCTAATCCCGCTGGTGGCGGACCTGAGCCAGATCAACGCCAGCTCGCTGACCATCAAGGCGTTTGTTGACATTCAGGACGACAACCTGCCGAAGCTGATCGTCTGCCAGTCGCTGAGCGTGGCGGTCGGCATCACCTACGAGCAGTTCACCCACTTCATGCAGCAGGGCGAAGAGCAGGTCTCGATGGTGATCCTCGAGGCGCGGGCGAACGATCTGCTGTTTATGGGTGACGAAGAAGAGATCCCCGCTGGCGCCGTGCGTCAGCCGATGCTGCACTGATCCTCGCTGTACCTTAAGCATGCCGTCGCTCCGGCGGCATGCTGCCGTGACTCCCCTCCGCAATTAAATATTCTGCACTTAGGCCTCTGCCGCCCGATCTTTCTCGGCTTTTACGCCATTAATGCCGTATCACATAGAGAAAAATTGCATAAAAAATCGATAAATGGCGTTTTTTACCCTGGGGGCTGGCGGGTTGCGATGGCAGCGGCTATGCTGCTGATTCTGCAAAGGGCTTGCGATTTCCCTTGTAACCACGCGAGCAGGGCAGTGCAAAAAGGCGCATGCAATCATATGCATAGCCATTCAGTTCGCGGTTGCAACGATTGCGCTCAATCAGGAAAGGTTTTGTATCGCTGCAGATACAAGTTCAATTCTATGATTTACCCTGTTTTGGAGGAAGTTACGGATGGTCACCCAACGTAAAAAGTGGTTATCGGGTGTGGTTGCCGGTCTGTTGATGGCCGCGTCCGTCACGGCGTCAGCCGAAGAGAAAACGCTGCACGTGTATAACTGGTCCGACTATATCGCGCCGGATACCCTGGCCAAATTCCAGAAAGAAACCGGTATCAAAGTGGTGTACGACGTCTTTGACTCCAACGAAGTGTTGGAAGGCAAACTGATGGCGGGCAGCACCGGTTATGATCTGGTGGTTCCTTCATCCAACTTCCTCGAACGCCAGTCGCAGGCCGGCATCTTCGAACCGCTCGACAAGAGCAAAATGCCCAACTACAAGAATCTCGATCCCGAGATGCTGAAGCTGGTTGCACACAACGATAAAGACAACAAATACGGCATCCCATACCTGATGGTGACCACCGGCATCGGCTATAACGTCGACAAGGTGAAGGCGGCATTGGGCAAAGACGCGCCTGTCGACAGTTGGGATCTGATCCTCAAGCCGGAAAACCTCGAGAAGCTGAAAAGTTGCGGCGTCTCCTTCCTCGATGCGCCGAGCGAGGTTTACGCCACCGTGCTGCATTATCTGGGCAAAGATCCCAACAGCACCAACGCGGCGGACTACACCGGCGCGGCCAACGATCTGCTGCTGAAACTGCGGCCGAACATTCGTTACTTCCACTCTTCTCAGTACATCAACGATCTGGCTAACGGTGACATCTGCGTGGCGATCGGCTGGTCCGGCGACGTGATGCAGGCGGCCAACCGCGCCAAAGAGGCGAAGAACGGCGTGAACGTGGCCTACGCGATCCCGAAAGAGGGAGCGCTGACCTACTTTGACATGTTCGCCATGCCGGCGGACGCCAAGAACAAAGACGCCGCGTACCAGTTCCTGAACTTCCTGATGAAACCTGACGTGATGGCGGGCATCAGCAACTATGTCTATTACGCCAATGCGGTGAAAGATTCCACGCCGCTGGTGAACGCCGAAGTGCGCGAGAACCCGAACGTCTATCCGCCGGCCGATCTGCGCGCCAAGCTGTTCACGCTCAACGTGCAGTCGCCGAAGCTGGACCGTGTCATTACCCGCGCATGGACTAAAGTTAAAAGCGGGAAGTGATGATGGGGGAGCCCCCCATCGTCGGTAAACCGGCAGGCGGGTGTTCCCCGCCTGCATTGCCGTTTTGGGCCACGGCGCTCGCCGTGGTTTTGTGCCGCTTTACGCCGGAGAGCACCCCGATTGAACGACGCTATTCCTCGTCCTCAAGCCAAGTCGCAGAAGGTTTTCACCCCTCTGCTGGAAATCCGTAACCTCACCAAAACCTTCGACGGGCAGAATGCGGTCGAAGACGTCAGCCTCACCATCTACAAGGGCGAGATCTTTGCGCTGCTTGGCCCGTCCGGCTGCGGCAAGTCCACCTTGCTGCGCATGCTGGCCGGCTTTGAACAGCCGACGGAAGGGCAGATCGTGCTCGACGGGCAGGATATGTCGCACGTGCCGCCGTACCAGCGGCCGATCAACATGATGTTTCAGTCGTACGCGCTGTTCCCGCACATGACCGTGGAGCAGAATATCGCGTTCGGCCTGAAGCAGGACAAAATGCCGCGGGCGGAGATCGCCGAACGGGTGGCGGAAATGCTGGCGCTGGTGCACATGCAGGAGTACGCCAAACGCAAACCGCACCAGCTTTCCGGCGGCCAGCGGCAGCGGGTGGCATTGGCACGCAGCCTGGCCAAGCGGCCGAAGTTGCTGCTGCTGGATGAACCGATGGGCGCGCTGGACAAGAAGCTGCGCGATCGCATGCAGCTGGAAGTGACCGACATTCTCGAGCGCGTCGGCGTGACCTGCGTGATGGTGACGCACGATCAGGAGGAGGCGATGACCATGGCGGGGCGCATCGCCATCATGAACCGCGGCAAGTTCGTGCAGATCGGCGAGCCGGAAGAGATCTACGAGCATCCGAATAGCCGCTTCAGCGCCGAGTTTATCGGTTCGGTCAACGTCTTCGACTGTGTGCTGCTGGAGCGCCACGACGATGCGCTGATCCTGCAAAGCCCTGGGCTGCGTCATGCGATCAAGGTGGATCCGGATGCCTCGGTGGTGGACGGTGTGCCGATCCAGGTGGCGCTGAGGCCGGAAAAGATCCTGCTGTGCGAACAAGTGCCGGAAGACGGCTGCAACTTCGCGGTGGGGGAAGTGGCGCACATTTCCTACCTGGGCGATCTGTCTATCTACCACGTGAAGCTGCACAGCGGGCAGATTATCAGCGCCCAGCTGCAAAACGGCCATCGTTTCCGCAAGGGGATGCCCACCTGGGGCGATGAAGTGCGTCTGTGTTGGGAAACCGACAGCTGCGTCGTGTTGACGGTGTAGTAGAGCCGGTGAGGAGTAACCCGTATGACCCTGCTTTCTGAACGCACGCCGGAACCGCCGGCCAAAACGCCCTCCCCCCTCAAGGCCCTGTTCCATCGCCTGCTGATGGCTCACGGCCGCAAGCTGGTGATCGCATTGCCGTATTTATGGCTGACGCTGCTGTTTATGCTGCCGTTCCTGATCGTGTTCAAGATCAGCCTGGCGGAGCTGGCGTTGGCGGTGCCGCCCTACACCGAGCTGATGAGCTGGGTGGACGGCAAGCTGAACATTGCACTCAACTTCGCCAACTATCTGCAACTGACCGACGATCCGTTGTATATCGATGCCTACCTGCAGTCGCTGCGCGTGGCGGCGGTCTCGACGCTGTGTTGCCTGATCATCGGCTATCCGTTGGCCTGGGCGGTGGCGCACAGCAAGGCGTCGACCCGCAACATTCTGCTGTTGCTGGTGATCCTGCCTTCCTGGACTTCGTTCCTGATCCGCGTCTACGCCTGGATGGGGATCCTGAAAAACAACGGCACGCTGAATAACGTTCTGATGTGGCTAGGGGTGATCGATCAACCGTTGGTGATCCTGCACACCAACCTGGCGGTGTATATCGGCATCGTTTATTCCTATCTGCCGTTTATGGTGCTGCCGATTTACACGGCGCTGATCCGGCTGGATTACTCGCTGGTGGAGGCGTCGCTGGATCTGGGCGCCCGGCCGCTGAAAACCTTCTTCAGCGTGATCGTGCCGCTGACGCGCGGCGGCATCATCGCCGGTTCGATGCTGGTGTTCATTCCGGCAGTGGGGGAGTTCGTGATCCCGGAACTGCTCGGCGGGCCGGACAGCATCATGATCGGCCGCGTGCTGTGGCAGGAGTTCTTCAATAACCGCGACTGGCCGGTGGCCTCGGCGGTCGCCACCATCATGCTGCTGTTGCTGATCGTGCCAATTTTGTGGTTCCACAAACACCAGAACAAGGAAATAGGGGGGCAGGAATGAACAACTTGCCGGTAGTGCGTTCACCGTGGCGCATCGCCATCCTGACTGTCGGCTTTACCTTCCTGTATGCGCCGATGTTGATGCTGGTGATCTACTCCTTCAACAGCTCCAAGCTGGTGACGGTGTGGGCCGGCTGGTCCACGCGCTGGTATAGCGAACTGTTCCACGATTCGGCGATGATCAGCGCGGTGGGGCTCAGCCTGACCATCGCCGCCGCCTCCGCCACCGCTGCGGTGGTACTGGGGGCCATCGCCGCCGTGGTGATGGTGCGATTCGGCCGCTTTCGCGGTTCAACCGGCTTCGCGTTTATGCTGACCGCGCCGCTGGTGATGCCGGACGTGATCACCGGCCTGTCGCTGCTGCTGCTGTTCGTGGCGATGGGGCATGCCTTCGGCTGGCCGTCGGAACGTGGCATGTTCACTATCTGGCTGGCGCATGTCACCTTCTGTACCGCTTATGTGGCAGTGGTCATCAGTTCGCGTCTGCGCGAGGTGGATCGCTCGATTGAAGAGGCGGCAATGGATCTGGGGGCGCCGCCGCTGAAGGTGTTCTTCGTCATCACCTTGCCGATGATTGCGCCGGCGCTGATCTCCGGCTGGATGCTGGCGTTCACCCTGTCGCTGGATGACCTGGTGATCGCCAGTTTCGTCTCCGGCCCGGGCGCCACCACGCTGCCGATGCTGGTGTTCTCCAGCGTGCGCATGGGGGTGAACCCGGAAATTAACGCGTTGGCCAGCCTGATCCTGCTGGTGGTGGGCATCCTCGGCCTGATCGCCTGGTGGTTTATGGCGCGCTCGGAAAAACAACGATCGCGTGAATTGCAGCGGGCGGCCCGTAGCTGAATCGTAACAAACCTGCTATTTTTGCAATCAATAAATATTGCAACTAACTACCTGACTTTACATGCGCCACCTGTATAGGTGGCGCGTCGTAGCGGAACACGGATATGTCAGACATGCTGAAAAGCGGGCAGGGAATGGGATCGACTTCGGATGCGCCGGTGCCGGTGATGGTGGCGGGCACCGCCATGGTGGCGATCAAGTGCATCAGCGTGGTGCTGCTGCTGGGTGAGCTGGGCGTCGACGGCGCGCAGGAGTTCGTCAACACCAGCGCGCAGGCGTGGGATTCCACCTTTATCTTTCTGGCCGGCCTGATGCTGCTGTGCCTGCAAATCAGCTGCGGCTTTGCGGTGATGCGCGGCCGCAATTGGGGGCGCTGGGGCTATGTGGTCTGCCAGTGCATCGTGGTGCTTTACCTGCTGCTGGCCACCATCGGCAGCGTCTTCCCCGAGGTGTTCACCGTGGAGGGGGAAACCAGCGGCCAAATTCTGCACGTTCTGATCCTGCAAAAGATCCCCGACGTGGTGATCCTGGCGTTGCTGTTCGTTCCTGCCGCCAGCCGCCGCTTCTTCACCGCGCGCAAGTGAGATTTTAGGCGCGCGGAGTGGTAAACTCTGCGCCCTTAATTCGTCATCCTGAACTTCACGGTAATCTTCATGCATTGCGCTTTGTATACGGCGGGCACCTGCCGTTCCTGTCAGTGGCTGGAAAAGCCCTATCCGCAGCAACTGGCCGACAAACAGCATCACCTGCAATCGCTGCTGGCCGGGCGCGATGTCGCGCAGTGGCTGCAGCCGGTGGCGGGGGAACTGAGCGCATTTCGCAATAAAGCCAAGATGGTGGTCAGCGGCAGCGTGGAGCGACCGCTGCTCGGCATGCTGCACCGCGACGGCACGCCGGTCGATCTGAGCGACTGCCCGCTGTACCCCGCCGGCTTTGCGCCGATGTTTGCGGTGCTGAAAAGCTTTATCGCCCGCGCCGGCCTGACGCCGTATAACGTGGCGCGCAAACGCGGCGAGCTGAAATACCTGCTGCTGACCGAAAGCACGCTCGACGGCGGCGTGATGCTGCGTTTCGTGCTGCGCTCGGAAACCAAACTGGCACAGCTGCGCGCCGCGCTGCCGTGGCTGCAGCAGCAGCTGCCGCAGCTCAGGGTGATCTCCGCCAATATTCAACCGGTGCATATGGCGATCATGGAAGGGGAGCGTGAGATCGCGCTGACCGAACAGCAGGCGCTGGAGGAACAGTTCAATCAGGTGCCGCTGTTCATCCGCCCGCAAAGCTTCTTTCAGACCAACCCGCAGGTGGCCGCCGATCTGTATGCCACCGCCCGCGACTGGGTGCGCGCGCTGGGTATCGACAGCATGTGGGATCTGTTCTGCGGCGTCGGCGGTTTCGGCCTGCACTGCGCGCAGCCGCAAACGCGCCTGACCGGCATCGAAATCAGCGCGGAGGCGATCGCCTGCGCGCGCCAGTCGGCGCAGCGGTTAGGGTTGTTGCAGGTAGATTTTCAGGCGCTCGATTCCACCCGCTTCGCTACCGCCGAAGGCCAGGTGCCGCAGCTGGTGTTGGTCAATCCGCCGCGGCGCGGCATCGGCCAGGCGCTGTGCGACTATTTGAGCCGGATGGCGCCGGACTATATTCTTTATTCGAGCTGCAACGCCGAGAGCATGGCGAAAGATATCGAGATGTTGCCGGGGTATCGCATCGAACGGGTGCAGCTGTTCGACATGTTCCCGCATACCTCGCACTACGAAGTGCTGACGCTGCTGGTGCGGCGTTAAAGGCGCTTTTTGGCAGCCGTGTAAGCCGCTGAACGTTCGCGTTTGCCCACAGACAGGACCAGAACCACGATCTCCGTTTCCATGACGCGATATACCAAACGAAAGCCTGAGGCTCTGAGTTTGATTTTGTAGCAATCGGGCAAACCGGCGAGTTTGTTGGTGGGGACGTGGGGATTAACCAGCACCGATGCCAGCTTTTTTTTGAACTGTTCCCGGATCACCGGGGACAGTTTTTTAAATTCCTTCAGCGCATGTTCTTCGAATTCAAGCTTATAAGTCATCCAAATTGACCTTAATGCGTTTGCCGTTCATCCGTGAACGAACGATTTCAGCGAGTTCGATATCTTCCAGGTACTCCGCGATCGCCTCCCAGGTTTCCGGAGAGACGTAATATCCCGAAATCTTACCGTTGGTCAGGACGGCGACCGGTTGCCCTTGTGCCTCTTTAAGGGCGGCGTTGGGCGATTTCTTAAAATCGCTGATGCTGACTGCCGAGTCGGCAAGAATGGGTTGAACCGTCATGATGTTATCCTTGATGCTAAATTCAGTATCAAATTTAGCACTAACCGGATGGGGTGGCAATTAGATGGAGCCGCCGAAGGAGGGCGACTCCACACGCGGACTTACTGCGGGAACCACTTGTCGTTGATGGCCTTGTAGGTGCCGTCGGCCTTGATGGCGTCCAGCGCGGCGTTCAGCTTGGCCAGCAGCGCCTGGTTGTCGGGGCGCACCGCGATGCCGAGACCGGTGCCGAAGTATTGCGCATCGGTGATGTGCTCGCCCACCGGCGCCAGCTGCGGGTTGGTTTTCAGCCATTCGTTCACCACGGCGGTGTCGCCGAACACGCCGTCGATGCGGCCGTTTTTCAGCTCCAGAATGGCGTTCTGGTAGCTGTCGTAAGAAACGGTGTTAATCTCCGGATGCTTGTCCTGCATGTATTTCTGGTGGGTGGTGCCGTTTTCCATGCCGAGCTTTTTGCCTTTCAGATCCGCCAGCGAGCTGAACTTGCCTTTTTGCGCGATCACGATCGCCGAGTTGGCGTAGTAAGGCTGGGTGAAGGCGACCTGTTTGCTGCGCTCCGGCGTGATGTCCATACCGGAAATCACCGCATCGTATTTCTTGAATTTCAGCGCGGCGATCAGGCTGTCGAACGCCTGGTTGGTGAAGGTGCACTGCGCCTGCATCTGCTTGCACAGCGCGTTGGCCAGATCGATATCGAAGCCGACGATCTGGTTGTTGGCGTCGAGCGATTCGAACGGTGGGTAGGTGGCGGAGGCGGCGAAGCGGATGGTTTCGGCCGCGGTGGCGTTAAAGGTCATCCCGGCCAACATCGTCGCGGCAAGCAGCAGTTTTTTCATGCATAGAGCTCCTGTCTGGATCCTGAAAGTGATTATTCGCTATCGTTTGTTTTTACTGGTAATCGCCAGAGGTTTTTGCGCGAATGCCTGTTGTTAACCCTGCCATTGAGTGAATTAAAATGCAATATAAATGATTAATTATTGTCTTGAGGGGTAAAAAAAGCCCCGCACAATGGCGGGGCTCATGGGGGGGGGGGGCGC